>Ga0315282_10012021_pt1 | contig 13312 bp, 6 predicted proteins | sample YL17G07_20_MG_FD_203693 | JGI IMG/M metagenome (GOLD analysis project Ga0315282, IMG submission 203693) | Sediment microbial communities from Yellowstone Lake, YNP, Wyoming, USA - YL17G07_20 | ecosystem: Environmental > Aquatic > Freshwater > Lake > Sediment | place: USA: Wyoming | collected...
CTGCGCAAGCGCCGATCGGTCCAGCACTCGCGACGCACGGATGTGCGCCGGTTGTGGGACCTGATGGATCGTGGGTGGCTGGACGTCAAGGTGCACGAGAAGCGGTTCGATTCACGAGCCGTGGCCGCGCAGCGGCCCTAAGACGGATTGAAGGGCCGCCTCGAAAACTCGACCTATTTGTATGAATTCCGGCCCTTCAAGACGTCTAGCCGTTGTGATCGTCAACTACAACGCAGGCTGCCATCTGGAGGCGTGCCTGTCGTCGATCGCCGAGCAGCTGGCGGGATTCGACTGGGAGGCGGTCGTCATCGACAACTGTTCCACCGACGGGAGCGAGCAGACGGTCGCCCGCTTTTCGCCCCGCGCGTCGCTCGTGCAGAACCCGGAGAACCTCGGCTTCGCGCGAGCGATCAACCAGGGTGTCGCCGCAACCACTGCGCCGTTCGTTCTGCTGCTCAATCCGGACGCCCGCCTGCTTCCCGGCGCCGTTGAATCGATGTACGCGGAACTGCTGTCGCATCCCGAGTGCGGTGTCATCGGCCCCGCCATCGTCAACGAGGACGGGAGCATCCAGGGAAGCGCGCGCGGCGATCCCGACATGATCACCGGCCTGTTCGGTCGATCGACGCTGCTGACGCGGCTGTTCCCGCGCTCGGCCCTCGCGCGCAGGAACGTCATGACGTCGGTCGCGTCGCGGCCGGGCGAGACCAGTGTCGAAGTGGACTGGGTGAGCGGCGCGTCCATGCTCCTGCGACGAGACGTGTTCAACCAGATTGGCGGCTTCGACGAACGCTTCTTCCTGTATTGGGAGGATGCCGATTTCTGCCGCCGCGTTCGAACGGCCGGTTCACGAGTCAGGTATCATCCCGACGTGCGGGTCGTTCATGCGGTGGGGCGATCCAGCCGGACCATCCGTGCTCTGGCCGTTCGCGAGTTCCATCGCAGCGCGTACCTCTACTACTCGCTTCACGTCGCGCGTTCGCGCTGGCATCCGGCACGGTGGATGGCGTTCGTTCTTTTGCGCGCACGCTGCTGGTGGGTGTTGAGAAGAGAAGCTGCTACTTCACGATGATCCGACCGAAGCCATGATCTTCACGGAAACACCGCTCGAAGGTGCTCATCTCATCGAGCTCGACAAGCGCGGCGACGACCGCGGGTTCTTCGCCCGTACGTTCTGCGTCAACGAGTTCGATGCGCACGGGCTCGACAGGAACGTGGTGCAGATCAACAACTCGCTCAGCGCCGAGCGAGGCACGCTCAGGGGAATGCACTACCAACTGCCGCCGCAGGCCGAAACGAAGATCGTCAGGTGCGTCAGAGGCTCCCTCTGGGACGTGATCCTCGATCTCAGGCAAGGGTCGGCCACGTTCGGGCACTGGCATGGTGCCGAGTTGAGCGCGGCCAATCGGAAGATGATGTACGTCCCGAAAGGTTTCGCCCACGGCTTCCTGACGCTGGAGGACAACACAGAGGTCTTCTACCTCGTCACGGCCTTCTACGCGCCGGAACTGGAGCGCGGCGTGCGGTGGAACGATCCAAGGTTTGGTATCAAGTGGCCGTTCGAGCCTGTCGTGATTTCGGACAAGGACAGGAACCTCCCGGATTTCGATCCGGCCCGGCACGTGGGGACGTAGCCGATGAAGATTCTGCTCACGGGCGGCAGCTCGTTCACCGGCTATTGGTTCATCCGGGAGCTAGCTGCCGCGGACCACGACATCACGGCGACGTTCACGCGCGAACCCGCCGAGTATGAGGGGATCAGGCGGGAACGCGTGGAACGGGCCGTGGCGCTGTGCCAGCCTGTGTATGGGTGTTCTTTTGGCGACGACAGGTTCCATGGTTTGATCGAGTCCGGCCGGGGCTGGGACCTGCTCTGTCATCACGCCGCGCGCGTTGCCGACTATAAGAGTCCTGACTTCGATGTCGCCCAAGCCGTTCGCGAGAACACCATGGGCCTTCGCCGGACGCTAAGCCTTTTGAAAGCAAAGGGTTGTCGGGCGGTCGTGCTGACCGGAAGCGTGTTCGAACAGGGGGAAGGCGCGGGCTCCGACGATTTGCGGGCGTTTTCGCCCTACGGCCTATCCAAGGGCCTGACGGCAGAGGTCTTCAAGTACTACACCCGCGAGGCCGGCCTGCCTCTGGGCAAGTTCGTGATTCCCAACCCCTTCGGTCCCTACGAGGAGCCGCGTTTCACGACCTACCTCATTGACACCTGGTACGCAGGCAAGGTCGCAGAGGTTTCGACCCCGGACTACGTGCGCGACAACATCCATGTCTCGCTGCTCGCGAAGTGTTACGGCGCATTTGCCTCGGAGCTGACTGGCCTGGAGCTAACTGGCCTGATCGAGGGCTTTTCCAGGTGCGGTCCAATGGGTTATGCGGAATCGCAGGGCGCTTTCGCCAGGCGCTTTGCCTCCGAGATGAGGAGACGTCTCGGCCTGCCGTGCGAACTGAAGTTCGCCGTCCAGACGGAGTTCCCTGAACCCGCCGTTCGAACGAACGCCGACCTGCCGGATATCGCCCGCCTCGGATGGAACGAAGAAGAGGCCTGGCAGGAGCTTGCCGAGTACTACCGGCAGCGGTATTCCGTCGCACCCGTTCCACGAGTGACCTGACTCGTCCTGCCGCTTGGAATCACGCCAGGTGGTGGGCGCGATTCGCGCAGCGACGCGCCGACCATGTGCAGCCGGGGATGGCCGCGCGGTACTCGGCCCGCGTCATTCGGTGGCGGACGGGCCTCCGGACTCCGAGTCTCGGCACGCCCGCGTAGACCTTGCCGTTTCGAATCCCACCTCCACATACCGGTCCACGGTCGCCAGCCCTGTGTTTAACTCGCGCTTGAGCGCATAGACGCCGTTGCCGCGCTGCGAGCGACGCAGTCAACCGGGTGCGCAAGCCCCGTTCCCACCGTTCGATCCAGCGTGCGGTCAGCACGGCTGGCCAGGCCGCTGTGACGTGCACCAAGTCGCGCCATGCGAGGGTGGCGAAGCGTGTGGCGCAATTTGACGCTTGCGCCGCGTATCGGGCGCGGTCTGCGACTCCTGAGTACGCGGCACGGGCGCCGGCACACTGTTGTCCCATCAGGTCCGCGAGATTTGACCAGATCTTGATCTTTGCGATCGCCCGATCAGCGGTATATGGGCCGGTGCCATTTCTCCGGCAGCGCCCCTTGTCGTCGGCCACGATTCGCCTCGGGCCAAATGGTCCGGCGTTGTTCGAAGCGAAATCTGATTCTGGCGCCGGAGATGGGGTCGTCGTCCCGGATCGTCCGGCGAGGCATGCTCGCGCGGGGATGGCAGATGAACGCGGTGGTTGACCGACACAACACCCAGAGGACTCTCCGACTGGGGAACGGGCACCCTCCATAGAGAGTGGGCGCGGCAGTGTCAGCCAGAGATGCATTGACCGCTTCCGAAAGGCAGCTCAGCGTGTGGTCTCGCTGTCATTACCCGTTGCCGCACTCTGCCTGAGTCGAGTCTGGCCGAGCCGGCGCGAGCCCAGACAGCAGTCTTCACCGACGGATTTGGGGCTCCTTGGTACGCCCATCTCGCGCACACGAGACCGACCTCCTGAAGGTGGTGATCGTACAGACGGGATCGTCGCTTTGGCGCGCGCCAACGCCGTTCGCGAGGTGGTCCATTTTTGGAGGGCGGAAGTGGTCCATTTTTCCTTAGCGGCGACGCCGATCCACAGCAAGCGCCGGCGACCGGCCGTGATCTCGTAGACCAGCGTCAGGAACGACCGGTGGGCCCGGTTGCCACTGGATCTCGTCGAACCCGATCGCCGCAGAGATCTCTCCTCGCCAGTTCACGGAGCAAGTGGTCGCCGCCTTAGAACCGGAATGGTTTACCCGAAACTGAGGCAGGGGCGAGCATCGTAAGGGGCGCAATCGCAGTACAGAACTCGCCAGATCGATCAGTCCGCAGCCTCGCAGGAGAGCCCAAGTCTCTCAATGAGCGGCGTCACACGCGAGGCCGGCATGCTTCGCGAGAAACCGGACGTGCCCGCCATCGATCATCACTCGCAGCTGCCGAGAGAGTTCGACGCAAACTCGGCACCGGAGCGAAGGTACCAATCGCCGTTGTCCTCTGCTTCACCGCCACCGGAATCGGTTTTGGCGCGACGTCCCGTGGAGGAGGGTGTGTGTGCCTGTGTGAGTCGCGTACGATGTGTAGCGAGCAACAATCATGCGAGCTGACAATTCCGGTGATTTCAACCGGCGCAAAGAGGGCCGACTCCCGTTGGGGACGCCACTTACCAATGTCCCGCCGAAGATCCCGCCACCTCCTTGGACACAGGGCAGATCGCTGCGGTTCCAGAAGCAACCCCGTCAAACGGCACTGCCTCGGGGAAGAAAGCGGTCTCCAGGGCTCTGCTTCTGCTCCAGCGACGCATTCGTCCACGGCTGCCCGGCGCTGCGGACCAGCGGCTCGGCGTAGTCCAGCACCGTGACTCTGCTCGCGCTTGCGACCAGCTCCGCTTGCGGTCAGATCGCATCGATTTCCGTGCGGCTACAGATCTCCACGTCTGCCAAAGAACTTCCCTTCGGCGGGGCGAGCAACATCCGCGTGGAGCCGAGAAACGGGCGCGAACAGCCGAGCGCCACCAGCCCTGTCCGAAATGCCGCTTGACTGGCGCGCCTCCCATACGTCTATACTCCTCGTGCGTTCGTCGCTCCTGGTCCAGAGGTGCCTCGTTTGTTCCATTCCTCGGTCCGGCAGCACTGCGTGTTGTTCCGATTGTCCCCGCTCGTCCGCCGCGCGCGCGCAGCGTCTCGTCTCCTCACCCATACCGCCGCTCTCTTTGCAAGCGTTCTCGTCCTGCTTGGGCCAGTCCTAGTGCTGCATTCGGCGTCGCGGGAGCCGCGAACCGACGCGTTGCGAACGGCGAACCTGCGTACGGAACCGCGAAACCGGGATCGCCGCTTCATCACCTCTCGCCGTTCCGAGTTGGCGAAGCAGGGATTGCTGAGCACGACCGCGACAATTCGAGTGACCTACGACCCCGGTTTTCCGGAAAACGCCAAGAACGCGTTCGAAGCGGCGGCGCGCATCTGGGAATCCAATATCAGCTCTCCCGTCGCAGTACGGATCAGCGCGACGTGGGAAGATCTCGGCGGCGGTTGGTTCGCGACCGTTCTCGCGCGGACGATTCCTGGGCTTATTTACGGCTTCAACTTTCCTGGCGCTCCGCGAACTGACACCGTCTATCCATACGCTCTCGCAGATAAGCTCGCAGGCACCGACAACGTCCCCAATGAGCCTGACATCTGCGTCCGCGTGAACAGCAGATCCAACGGGGTTTGGTACTTCGGCACGGACGGACACCCCGGAGAGCATCAGGCGGATTTCGTCACGTCCGTTCTGCACGAGATTTGGCACGGCCTGGGCGGCATGAGCAGTGCAACGGTATCTTCCAACGGCCTCGGGAGCTGGGGGAACCCGCTGCCGACGGTGTACGACCGGTTCGTCGTGAACGGCCGGACCGGCGAGATGTTGACAGACGTGTTCGAAACCCCTTGCGCCGGACTCGGCACTGCGCTGACAAGCGGCAACCTGTTTTGGATCGGCCCTCACGCCGTTGCCGCTGCGCACGGGTGGCCCAAGCTCTACTCCCCGTCCGAATGGGACCAAACGCGTAGCTATGCTCACCTGGACGAGGAGGCATACCCTTACAAGAGTGGCAACGAGCTCGTCACCCCTGACATCCACCCCTGGGAAGCCACTCACGACCCGGGGCCCATTGCTGTCGGGATGCTGGCCGATGAAGGCTGGGCCACACCTTCCGACGCTGCTGATCTTCGAATCGCGTCCAGCCTAACACTGCTCGACACGCCGCCGTATGTTGCTGGGCAGACCCTCAACGCAGTCTTCGCAATCGTTAACATCGGACGATCCGCAGCGGTGTTGGATTACCTGACCGCGGGCGGCCGGCTTGACGGTACGTGTCCGAATGGTGTGTGTCCGGATTTCACGCCCCGGCGAGTGGTCACCCTCAACCCTGGTGAGACGTACTACTACGCCGGCGTCCTACGGGTACAGGCCGGGCACTACCACTTCTTCACCTACTACCGTCTGGCGGATCAGACGGACAATCCGGCGATCCCCGTTCTCAGGGGCGTCACGAACACGGTGGACGTCGACGTCGGCATGGCGGCTGACCACGTCGCGATCACATCCGGCCCGCAAGCTGCTTCGAACCCGGTCGCATCGGGTGCTAGGAGAACCCGTGTTACGGTGACAGCGAGCGATACCTTGAAGCACCCGTTGACCTTCTCATGGAACGCGACGTGCACCTGGTCGTCGTCTAATGGAAGCTTCGCGGACCCGGCAACGGCGACGCCCACATGGACGGCACCCGTCAATACGACCAGCGCCGAGCAGACGTGCCTGCTGGGCGTGGCAGTCACGGACGGCGCGTTCGGTAACAGCGACACGAAGTCGTATATCCAGTTCGTGTCGGTTGCTTCCCAACAACTGTCGATCACGACCGCGAGCCCGTTGCCGCCAGGCACAGTCGGTGGTCGTTACGCTGAAACGTTGGAGGCAACCGGCGGAACGCCGCCGTACACGTGGGGCATCGCAAGCGGGTCGATCCCGCCCGGCTTGGTAGTCAATTCGGGCTCGCTTCACGGAACACCGACCAGTGCTGGCTCGTACGTGTTTCGACTGCGCGTCGTTGATGCCGCATCAACGACGGCGGACAAGGACGTGACGATTACAGTCGCGGCAGCGCCCCAAGCGCCCGTGGTCACGACGCACCCTTCCAGCGTGACTGTTGCTGCTGGAACCCAGGCGACGTTTACGGCAGCCGCGAGCGGGATGCCTGCGCCCAACGTGCAGTGGCAGATGAGCGTGGACGGTGGTACGACGTGGACAGATATTCCTGGGGCGACAACCACCTCGTGCATGCTTGCAGCCGCGCGGGAGTTGTCCGGCAGTGACTTCCGTGCACTCTTCACGAATGCTAACGGCAGCGCCCTAAGCAATGCAGCCGTGCTCAGGGTACTAGCTTGGGCGTCATCAACGTGGTGGTCAGCCAGACATGACGCGCAAAACACGAATCAAGCCAACGAGACAGGTCCGTCAATTCCCCGACTCACTGAAATGACGGCGTTTGCAACCACTCCTACCATTGCAAGCGATGGCACTTTGCACTACGGATCGCCCACCTTGTACGGGACACTGATGTACAGCAATTACCAGAATGCGTGGCTCGAGGCGCGGAGGCAGTCGGACAATACCGTTGTCTGGCGCTACGCCTTCAACCCGACGATCGGGACCAACGGATCTATTCCGGCTGTCGGACCAGACGGCACCATCTATGCCACATTCGTGTCCAAACCTCTCACCCATCAGCTCGTTGCGATCACACCCGCTGGCGCGCTGAAATGGGTCTATAACTTCGAAGAGGGACAGGGGATTGCGGACGATCCGGCGCTGAGCCCCGACGGCGGCAGCATCTACATTCGCGGCTACGGGGCCGTGTACGCCGTGGACGCGGCCGGCACGTTGAAGTGGAGGCAGGAACTCTCGGTCCCCTGGGGCGGCTATTCTCCACCGGCCGTCGGCGCGGACGGCACCATCTACGTGGATGGGGGTAGAGGCGTCACCGCCCTGAACCCCGATGGAACAGTGAAGTGGTGGAACCAGCTGAATGGAGACGAGTGGACGTGCGATCTTGCCATTGCGCGCGAGGGCACCGTTTATCTGTCGGCGTTTCAGAACCCGGGCGAGAACGCCCGATTCGTCGCATTGACGCCGACGGGCGCCGTGAAGTGGAGTTATCCACTCAGGACAGGCCGCCCGGCGATTGGCGGTGACGGCACCGTGTACGTGACCTCGGAAGGCACAGTGTACGCGTTCAACTCCGACGGCAGCATCAAATGGCAGTATCAATTTCCCGCGAAAGGGCCGGCGGGCGATGCGAGCCCGTACAGCGTCGGCAACCCGGTCATTGATTCGAAGGGTCGGTTGCTCTTGAGTGCAGGCTACTACACTCAAGGTGGCGACAGTTCTTACAGTTTTCTGGCCGCGTTTTCGGATACCGACCCGGCCTGCGCGTTCAGCCTCTCGCCTGTCTCTTCCGAATTGCCCTGGACGGCGACGAGCGGCAGCGTGACTGTGACGTCTGATCCTACATGCGGATGGACAGCAGAGAGCCATTCAGCGTTCATCAGCGTCGTTGGTGCAGACCAGTGGAACGGACCGGGAACGGTGACCTACAGCGTGGCGCCGAACATCTCGGCGTCGCCTCGCCGTGGGAACCTGACGATCGCGGGCCAAGTGTTCACGATCCATCAAAACGGGCAGTCGGGCCCCACGATCACCCTGCAACCAGTCGTTCGCGTGGCCACAGCGGGCGACGCCGTTGCGTTTGCAGCGGTGGCAAGCGGCGATCCAGCTCCTGCAGTGCAGTGGCAGGTCAGCGCGAACGGGGGAACGACCTGGAGTAACATCGCCGGGGCGACCAGCACGACGTACTCGTTCACGACCGTCGTCGGCGACGACGGAAAGCAGTTCCGCGCCGTCTTCTCGAACGCCGCGGGAAGCGCGACGACCAGCAGCGCCACGTTGACGGTGAACTACGCGCCGGCGATTACCATGCAGCCCAGTGATAAGACGGTCGCGGCAGGCGCGTCGGCAAGTCTGACCGTCATTGCGAGCGCCAATCCTGCGGCGAGCGTGCAGTGGCAGGTGAGCACGGACGGGTGGAGTTGGGCGAACCTGTCGGAGGCCGAACCGTACCAAGGCACGACGTCGGCGACGCTGACAATTTCGCCCTCGCCGCTCTCATTGAGCGGCGCTCGTTATCGGGCCGTTGTGACCAACAGCCTCGGCACGAGAACCACGAACACGGCAAGCTTGACTGTGACGCCCTGGCCGGCGACGCCAACGGCTCTGAAGTTCAGGGCGACGAAGAGCGGCGCTCTTGGACCGCTCATCGCAGTCACTGCAGCCCAGTCGGTGAGACTCACCGCGTCACAGGGGTGGACGGCTGCGGCAGACCGACAGTGGGTGCAACTGACAAACGCCTCCGGCGCCGGCGACGGCCAATTCACGGTCGCCATCGTCAACCCGGGCAACGTCCTGGGCGGGTCCACCAACGTGACGGCGACAATCACGGTCAGGACTGCGGGAACCGCAGTGACCGTTGCCACTGTATCGGTCACGCTGACAGTCGATCTGACGGGGGGGCCCACCGCGCCGCCGTTCGGCCAGATCGACGCGCCCGTTCAGAACGCGACCGGCGTGCAGGGAGCAATTGGCGTCAGCGGGTGGGCGCTGGACGACGTGGGCGTGGCGAGCGTGAAGATCTACCGCAACTGCCTGGCGTTCGAAGATCCCATCCACTGCCAGACGATTGGGGGTTACAGCGTGGTCTACCTCGGGGATGCAGACTTCGTGGCCGGCGCCCGAACGGACGTCGAGGCGCTGTTTTCCGACTATCCCCAGGCCAATCGGGCCGGCTGGGGCCACCTGCTGCTGACGAACATGCTGCCGCACGTGCCGAACCAGCAGATGTACGGTGGGCAGGGAATGTTCACGCTCTTCGCCTTCGCGACCGACGCCGAAGGCAACGTGACGCTGCTCGGCCGATCGTGGAAGGACGACAAGCCGCCGACGCCGACGACGATCACGATGACGAACGACACGATTGCGAAGCCGTTCGGCGCGATCGACACGCCGAGCCAGGGGCAGACGGTCAGCGGGATTCTCCCGAACTTCGGCTGGGCGCTGACGCCGGACAGCGACACGACGGCCGGCGCAGGGGACATTCTCATCCCGACCAACGGGTCCAGCATGGTCGTGTTCATCGACGGCATTGCCACGGCAACGGTCGGCTACAACCAGTGCCGCGGCGACGTGGGCAACCCGGTGCCGGCGGGGGTGCACTGCGACGACGATGTGGCGAGCATTTTCGGGAACACGACGCCCCAGGCGACATTCACCACACGCACGGGGAATCCGACGAGGTACCGCAATCTCGACGTCGGGCGTGCGGCCATTGGCGCCTACAACATCGACACGACGGCGTTGAGCAACGGCCTGCACACGATTGCCTGGGGCGTCACGGATTCGGCGGGCCGCGCGGATGGCATCGGGAGCCGGTTCTTCACGGTGTTGAACGCAGGCGCAGATGTGGCGGGAGATCGCGCTGTGGCCGCAGCAACTCCTATGGGCGTTAGCGACGCAGCAGCGGTCCTGGGGAACGCCGAGGTCCAGGCGCAAGGCGACGCGCGGAGCCTCGCGCATCTGGCCCCTGCCTCTGGCGATGTGTCGGGCCGCACCGGTTTCGACTTGCAAACGCCGCACACGCGCGTGCTACCCAACGAGGATGGCGTGCGCCGCGTGCAACTCGCGGCGCTCTGCCGGCTGGAGTTGCAGCTGGGGCCGGTCGAACGCGGGTACCTCGTGGCGAACGGAACGTTGCGCGATCTGCCGCCGGGGTCGCATTTGGACCCGGGGACGGGTGTGTTTACGTGGGCGCCGGCGCCGGGCTATTTCGGCACCTACGATCTCGCGTTCCTGCGCGCCGGCGAACAGATCCGGGTAGCAGTGACAATCCGACCGGCGACCAGCCGTGCCGAAGGCGACGCTGAAATCCGGATGACCGTCGACCTGCCGCGATCACATGAAACCGTCTCGGAACCGTTCACGATTGCCGGGTGGGCGCTGGATCCGCAGGCCCCGATCGGCAGCGGAATTGACGCGGTCCACGTCTGGGCGCAGCGGCGAGATGCGGCGGCGCTGCCTGTCTTTCTTGGTGCGGCCGAACTGGGCGCGGCGAGGCCGGACGTGGGGAGAGCGTTCGGCGCCCAGTTCGATGCGACCGGCTTCGGCCTGATCGCCAAGGGGTTGGCGCCGGGCGAATACGACGTGATGGTCTTCGCGTGGAACCACCGAACCGCGCGCTGGGAAGATGCGCGGGTGGTGCCGGTAAGCGTTCGATAGTACGTCCCGGCCTGAAGGCCGGAATCTACGACCGATCGGTGGGTGAGACGTCTCAGAGCGTCACGTTCATCGCGTTGCGCTGCGCCACCATCGCCGGGTCGTTCAGCTGCGTCCATGCCTCGAACCTGCGCCGCTCGACCTCCTCGGCCGGCACGGGCGTGTTCGTCATCGTGGCGAGGGTCCAGTTCATCAGGTCGGGGTTGAAGTCGGCCGGCAGGTGGCCGTCGCGGATCGCCCACTCGAAGATGAGCGTGCCGGGCAGCGGCATTACGCACAGGAAGTTCGCCCAGTCCAGGCCGAGCGCGCGGTGCCGCGCGGCCATCGCGATCGTGCCCTCGAGCTCTTCGCGGGTCTCGTCAGGGTAGCCGAGCATGTAGTTCCCGCTGACGGTGAGCCCTCGGTCTTTGAGAGCCTTCAGCAAGCTCTCCACGTCCAGCGCGTCCACGCGCCACTTGTTGGAGGCGTATTTCTGGATGACGCGCTGCGACGCTGATTCGAACCCCAGCACCACCTCGCGGAATCCCGCCTCGACGAGCGCCTGGATGACGTCTTCGTCGGGCATGAACGTGCCGCCGGCGTTTCGGACGAGATGCGTCACGTTGACGCCGTTGACGTCCAGAACCTCGAGACCGTGCCCACGGATCTTTCGCAGCAACTCGATGCCCCTGCGCTTCATGCCGAACAGCGTGTCGTCTTCGACGAACACCTGCTTGACGCCCAGCCCTTTCAGGACGCGCAGTTCCTCGGCCACGCGTTCGTCCGACTTGATCCGGAACCGGCCGATGTTGCCGGAGACCTGCCCGGCCTTCTCGCGCGAGATGTGGCAGTACGAGCACGAGAAGACGCACCCCATCGACGTCATCATCGACGCGTATCTGAGCGGCGTGCCCGGCTCGAAGTGGCCCCCGTGGGGGCGGCCGATCGTCCAGTAGCGATCGTTCGGCAACAGGTGCCACGCCGGCAGCGGCAATGCGTCCAGGTCCGTGACGAGCGTCTCGGGAGTCACCGGATTGACGATGACCTTGCCGTTGTCGAGGAAGGCGATGCCAGCGAGCGACCGCCAGTTGTCGCCCCTCCTCAGCGCGTCGGCCAGCTGCATCACGCTCAGATCCGCCTCGCTCAGGAACACGAGGTCGACGCCGCCCGTCAGGAACTTCTGGAGACGATGCCTCGCGTTGACGCCTCCGGCGATGACCAGCTTCTCCGGGTACTGCGCCTTGATCAGCTGCGCCGCATCCAGGACCATCGTCTCCTGCGAGGTGAAGATCGAGGTGAGACCGACGACATCCGCGGCGCTCGCTTCTTCGACGATCCGTTCGTCCGACACACCGGTGCGCAGCAGGCCGGATGGCAGTTCCGTGGAGCGGTAGAACACCTCCTGCAGGTCGTCCTTCTCGTTGCCGACGCAGGCGTCGAACACCGAGACCTCGACGCCGCGCGCCAGCAGCGCGCCGCCGATGTTGGGGTAAGCGAGCGACCCGTTGGGCTTGCACATGTAGCCCTTGATCGTCTGGTTGCGCGGGTAGAGCAGGAGAAACCGCGGGTCCTTGGTCATGTCCAGTCGACGTGCCTTTCGGAAATTGGAGGCGCTGCCCAACGCAGCCAGCGGCCTACCCCTCCGCGTGCCGGGCTCCGCGCTCCGGAAACGTCGCTCCGTCCGCGCCGTTTTTCGGATCTTTGCGCAGCCTTGCGCGCCAGTGCGCTTGCTCGACCGCGCGCGACTGCGGCTGGAAAAACAGCGCTGCCTACGCTCCGTTTCGTCGCCCTGACCGTCGGAGCGCTCCGCACGGCCCGCGTCGGGGCAGGTCGCTGGCTGCGCTGTGGAGCAGACCAGACACTTGCGAACGGCATTGCGCCTAATCGATCGCGACGCGACAGCCTACGCGCGAGCGCCGCGCGCGTCAAGTTTTCGAGCATTTTCGAGCGTCTGTCGAGCGTTCGCGGTGTTCGAGCACAGCTGTATACTGCACTCGTTTGATCCGCACCCGGGACCTTCCGTAGCGCGAACAGGACGTCGGTCAACCTTCGCGGCTTGTCGATGAGGTGCGCGATGGGCGTGAAATGCGCGCTACCGGCATGCGTGGCTCTTGGCTTAGTCGTGTGCCTTGTTCAGGCACAAACCGCGCCAACACTCACATCGGTGACGCCGTCGCAGGCCTACAACTACGCCGCGACCACCGTCACGATCGCAGGTTCCGGGTTCCAGGCCACGCCGACGGTCACATTGAACGAGACGCCTCTTTCGGGCGTCACGCTCGTGGATGCCACCACGCTGACCGCTGTCGTCCCTCCCGGACTTCTTCAAGGATCCTACGCGTTGACGGTGACAAATCCGGACAACAGCGCCGCCACTCTTG
>Ga0315282_10012022_pt1 | contig 13310 bp, 12 predicted proteins | sample YL17G07_20_MG_FD_203693 | JGI IMG/M metagenome (GOLD analysis project Ga0315282, IMG submission 203693) | Sediment microbial communities from Yellowstone Lake, YNP, Wyoming, USA - YL17G07_20 | ecosystem: Environmental > Aquatic > Freshwater > Lake > Sediment | place: USA: Wyoming | collected...
TCACGCGCGTCCGGGTGCTGCTCGCGCTGGGCAGGATCGGGTTCGACGCCTGCCTGTCGCTCGTCGCCGATCGCGGCGCCGCCATCCGTCCGCGGCCGGCGTTCGGGCACGGCATCGTCCACCGCTTCGGCCCCCGGATGCCCCTGCTCATCGCCTCCTACCATCCCAGCCGCCAGAACACCAACACGGGCAAGCTGACGCCCGCGATGTTCGCGCAGGTCTTCGAAACCGCACGCCAGCTGGTCACGTCGCCGTAGTGAGCGAGCATCGCGAGTCGAAGGGTGCTAGACTCCGCGCGTCCGGGAGGTGTCGATGAGAATCGCAGGCAGAATCGCCTTCACGCTGCTGGTCGTTGGCGTCCTCGCCGTGCCGCACGCGGGCCTTCGCGCCGCGCGCCAATCCTCGCCGCAGGTCGCGCCACCCCGCGCGAACCCGCTGATCGCCCTGTTCGAGGCGGGAAAGCCCGCCGTTGGCGTCTGGACCGGCGCACTCGCGGCGCCTCGCATCACGAAAGTACTTGCGACGAGCGACGTCGATTTCATCGTCGCCGACGTCGAGCACGATATCCTCGACTTCCCTTCCCTGCACCGCTTCCTTCTCGAGGTCCAGGACTTCAGCAATCGCTACAGGACCGAGCCGCGACAGGCGCCGGCGGTCATCGTGAAGCTCGGAAGCCGGGCGACGTTCGATCCGCGCTACGAAATCGCGGAGACGTTGAAGACCGGGCCGGTCGTGGGCATCTGGGTGCCCTTCGTCGAGAACCGCGCGGATCTCGAGCGGGTGATTTCCGCGGTCCGCGGCGCAGAGACCTCGGCACTCGAGGGCCTGCGGATCCCTCGCGATCGCGCGGACGTGTGGCCCCTCAATCCGAAAGGCGAGCTGCTCGTCGTCGCGATGATCGAAACCGAAGAAGGCGTGCGGCACGCCCGGGAGATCGTCGAGACGCCGGGCGTGTCGGCCGTGGAGACGGTGCATGTCCCGGAAGCCGATGCGGCGCGCATTCTGAAGATGTGCCAGGCGAAGGGCGTCGTCCCGGCCATCGAGACCGACGCATCCGAGGTCAGGGCGAAGGCGGACGCGGGCTACAAGTTGATCGCGCTCGGGTGGGATTTCGACATGCTGCGGAAGGAACTGGGCACCTCGATGAAGGCGGCCCGCGCCGCGATCGCAACGGTGAGCACGAAGCCGAGTCGATAGTCGACGGTCGATCGTTCATCGTTGCCCGGGAGCGGGCAGCGATTGACTGTCGACGACCGGGTATCGACTGCTGTCGCCTGTCAACCAGGCACGGGATCGAAGATGACCCACACGCAACTCGGTCAGCAGGCCAGGGAACGCGCGCTGCGCGCGCTCTTCGCGGTGCCGCGCGTGCCACTCGCCCACTACCCCACCCCCGTCGAGGAACTGGCCCGCTTCGCGGCGGCGCTCGACGCCGGGCCGCGCCTGCTCGTCAAACGCGACGACGCCATTTCGTTCGGGTTCGGGGGCAACAAGGTGCGCAAGGTCGAGCTGGTGGCGGCGCAGGCGCTGGCCGAGGGAGCCGATACGCTGATCACGACCGGCGGCGGCCAGTCGAACCACGCGCGCGCAACTGCGGCGGCGGCCGCGAGGCTGGGAGTGAAATGCGTGCTGGTGCTCAACGGGGCGCCGCCGCCGCAGCCGACCGGAAACGCGCTGCTCGATACGATGTTCGGGGCCGAGCTGCACTACGTCGAACGCCGCGAGGACCGTGCGCCGGCGATGCGGGAGGTCGCGGCGCGCCTGCGCGAGCAGGGGCGCCGCCCCGTGGAGATTCCGCTCGGCGCGTCGACGCCGCTCGGCGCGCTCGGTCTCGCGCGCGCCGTCGCCGAGCTCGTGTCGGCGGGCACGGTGCCCGATGTCATCGTCCATTCGACCTCCTCCGGCGGCACGCAGGCGGGTCTGGTTGCCGGCTGCATTCTTCACGGCCTGCAGACGCGGGTCGTGGGGATCAGCGCAGACACGCCCGCCGCGGAGATGAAGGAGATGGTTGCCAATCTTCTCCAGGGCATCGCGCCGCGTCTCGACGCAGACCCGGCGGCGTTTCCGCGGGCGGAGCACATCGAGGTGGATGATCGATTCGTCGGCGAGGGCTACGGGATTCCGACCGCCGCCTCTCGCAACGCGGCGGATCTGCTGGCACGCACCGAGGCGCTCGTGGTCGACCAGACCTACACGGCGAAGGCGCTGGCCGGCCTGATTGAATGGCTGCGTGAAGGACGGTTCCGGGACTCGGGAACGGTCATGTTCTGGCACACGGGCGGGCAGGTGGCGATCTTTGCGTAACGGATCTGCGGACCCGGTTTTGACCGCTGTTCAGCTCGCGCGATAGAATCGCGTGCCCTCCTCACGAGACGCTTCATCATGGACAACCTCATATACCTCGATAATGCCGCGACGTCGTTCCCGAAGCCTGAAGAGACCTACGTATCCATGGATCAGTTCTATCGGCGGTTCGGCGTGAACCCCGGGCGATCGGGCTACGACCTGTGCCTCGAGGCCGGTCAGATGCTCGAACAGACCCGCCGCCTGCTGACCGCGTTCTTCAACGGCACCGACTGGACCCGCCTCGTCTTCTCCTACAACTCGACCGACGCGCTGAACCTGGCTCTCTTCGGCCTGCTCGGCCCCGGCGATCACGCGATCACGACGACGATCGAACACAACTCGGTGCTGCGCCCGCTCTATCACCTCCAGCACTTCAACGGCGTCGAGGTGGACTACGTCGAGTTCGACTCGAAGGGACTGGTCGACCCGGACGACATCCGGCAGCGGTTCCGCAAGAACACGAAGGTGGTCGCGATCAACCACGCGTCGAACGTCATCGGGACCGTGCAATCGCTGGCGCCGATCGGGCGGTCGTGCCGTGAGCATGGTGTCTCGCTCGTGGTCGATACGTCGCAATCGGCCGGCAAGGTCCCCCTGGACGTGCAGGCGATGAACATCGACGTCCTCTGCTTCACGGGTCACAAGTCGCTGTTCGGACCGACCGGAATCGGGGGGGCGTACGTCGCGGAAGGCGTCACCATCCGGCACACGCGCGCGGGTGGCACCGGTGTGAAGTCGGCGCAGCGCACGCACCTCGAGGAATATCCCTACCGGCTGGAGTACGGCACGCCGAACATGGTGGGAATCGCGGGACTGAATGCCGGGCTGAAGTGGGTCCAGGCAAGGGGGACGCACGCGATCCACGAGCACGAGATGGCGCTGACGACCCGCCTGCGGGATGGCCTGCGCGCAATCGACGGGGTGACGCTCTACTGCCAGGACGATCTCACGAACCACATCGCGGTGCTCCTGTTCAACATCGACGGCCTGGAGGCCGCCGACACCGGCACGATGCTCGACGTCGACCACAACATCGCGTGCCGCACGGGGCTGCACTGCGCGCCGCTCGTGCACGAGCAGCTGGGGACCGCGAACATTCACGGCGCCGTGCGGTTCGGCATCGGCCCGTTCAACACCGAGGCGCACATCGATCACGCGATCGCCGCCGTGAAGGAGATCGCCGCGCTGCGCGTCGGGGCATAGAGCTGGCAGACGGCGCAGCGCCGTGCAGTTCCGCCGCAAGCCGGCCGGCTCCGCCGGCGGCTCCTTGTCCACGGCTTGCTTGCGAAACTGCGCGGCACTGCGCCTGCCAGGTGTTCACTGCCTGCTCCTGATCCACTCTCGAACCACTTCCACGCCGACGTCCGGTCGATCGGTGATGATCCCGTCGGCGCCCCATCCGAGCAGGCGCCGCATGTCCTCGGCCCGATCGACCGTCCACACCTGCACGACCCGGCCCGCCCGATGAGCTGCCCGCACGAAGCGGGGCGAGACGATCCGAATCGGTCCCTTCGTTTCCGGCACCTGGAACGCGACGACGCCGGCGCCGCCGGCCGGCAGGCCGATCCAACTTCGAACGAGCGCCCGCCGGATCTCCTCGCGGGCCGCACTGGTCGCGGCCGCCGGCTCGAGGCGGCGGATCACGCGCAAGCCGCTCGCGTGTTCCCCGGCGAAGCAGACCCGATCGAGCGCGTTCGCCCGCCGCACCTCCTCGAGCGCGGCGCGCGCCAGGGCCTCGGTGCCGTTCTTCAATTCGATGATGATGCGCGCGGCCGCGTAGCGTTCGAGCACCCCGGCGAGCGTCGGCACGCACAGTCCGCGGCCACGGAATGGAAAGTCGCCGTCCCGGCAGAACCTGTAGCCCGCGTCGATTTGTGCCAGTTCCTGCACCGAGCGGGCGGCAATCGGGCCGCTGCCATTCGTGGCGCGGTCCAGATGCGCATCGTGGTGCACCACGGCGCGAAGGTCGCGCGACAAGTGCACATCGAGCTCCAGGCCGTCTGCGCCGAGCGCGAGACCGTGATCGAAGGCCGCCATGGTGTTCTCGGGGGCCAATCCACTGCCCCCGCGATGGGCGAACACCAGGGGGCGGGACGCGTCCACGAAGCGATGAAGACTGGCCATGAATATGCAGCCCGCGCCAAACAGTGGAACCGTGGTCAGACGACCGAGGCACGTGACGGAAAAGCTCAGCGGGACCGATATCCCGGACCAATTCGGTCCCCTTTGCATGCTAAGATCAAAACATGCTCAGCCCCAACTCCATCAACACGTTAGGCGACCTCCGGCGAGCGGTCGCCCGGGACCCCGGCGTGAACCTTCGCGTCAAGGACGAAATCCGTCGCAATCTGATTCGCAAGATGCGGGCGGGCGACACGTTGTTCCCCGGCATCATCGGCTACGAGGATACCGTCATTCCGCAGCTGACCAACGCGATTCTCTCGCGGCATAACTTCATCCTGCTCGGATTGCGCGGCCAGGCGAAGAGCCGGATCCTGCGCGGCCTCGTGGACCTGCTCGACGAGGCGCTCCCGGTGGTGCCCGGTTGCGAGGTCAACGACAACCCGCTCGCCCCCATTTGCGCCGGCTGCCGTGCGCAAATCGCGGAGGAGGGCGACCTGCTGCGCATCGCCTGGCTCCCCCGCTCGGCGCGCTACGTCGAAAAGCTCGCGACGCCGGACGTGACCATTGCCGACATCGTCGGCGACATCGATCCGATCAAGGCGGCGAAGGGCGGTCTGCACCTGTCGAGCGAGCTGACGATGCACTACGGTCTGCTGCCGCGGGCGAACCGGGGCGTCTTCGCGATCAACGAGTTGCCCGACCTCGCCGGCAAGATCCAGGTCGGCCTCTTCAACATCCTCCAGGAGGGCGACGTCCAGATCAAGGGCTACCCGGTGCGGTTGCCGCTGGACGTGATGATGGTCTTCACGGCGAACCCGGAGGACTACACGGCGCGCGGCAAGATCATCACCCCGCTCAAGGATCGCATCGGGTCGGAGATTCGCACCCACTACCCGCAGACCCGACGCCTCGGCATGGCGATCACGGAGCAGGAAGCGTGGGTCAAGCGCGCGGACACCGAATGCGGCGTCGAGGTGCCCGAGTACGTGCGGGAGATCATCGAAGAGGTGGCGTTCCAGGCGCGCGACGACAAGAAGGTGGACAGGCGTTCGGGCGTCAGCCAGCGGCTGCCCATCAGCTGCCTCGAGAACGTCGTGTCCAACGCCGAACGGCGCGCGCTCATCAACGGCGAGGGACTGGCGGTTCCGCGTGTCACCGACATCTACGGCGCGTTGCCTTCGATCACCGGCAAGTTCGAGCTCGAGTACGAAGGCGAGCTGCGCGGTGCCGAAACCGTCGCGCGCGAGATCATCCGGTCGGCGGTGTCGAACGTCTTCGGGAACGTCTTCGATCGGCTGGACGGACACGAGGTGGTGGACTGGTTCGACAACGGCGGGACGCTGATGCTGAGCGACAGCACGCCCGCGGGCGACGTCATCTCGATGAGCCGGTCGGTGCCGGGGCTCATCCGCCTCGTCGAGCAGGTGGGTGTCAGGCGCGATGCGCCCGCGCCGGTTGCCGCCTCGGCAATCGACTTCCTGCTCGAGGGGCTGTACTCGCTGAAGAAGATCAGCCGGAGCGAGGAGCGCGGCTACCAGGCGGCCGAGACGCCGCGCCGGACGCCGCGTTCCTCCGAGCCGCTGTTCGACCAGGGCGTCTCCGTGCCGACCAAGAAGAAGTATTACAACTAGTAATTCTTCGGCGGGGACGCGCCCGCCGAAGCACCTCGGCGGGCTGGTCCGCCGAAGAATTACTATGCGCTACAAGTACTCGAAGTTCACCGGGGACGTCGCCGACGAGATGAGCCTGGAAAACCTCGTCTCCCAGCTCTCCGACCTGCTGCTGTTCAGCGGCTTCGGCGACCGCTCGCAGATGAACGATCCCGACACGACGGTGCAGGCGCTGCACGACGCCATCATGGACGCCCTGCTCAAGGGCGATCTGCTCTCACAGGAGACGCTCGAGCAGCTGCTCACTGAAGCGGACGGCGAGCCGGGCGACGAGGATCAGCAGGATCGGCTCGAACAGCTCATTCAGAAACTGATCGAACGGCTGCAGCAGGAAGGGTACGTCACGACGAGCCCGGATCTGGAGACGGAGCGTGTCCAGCGCCAGGAACGCACCTCCGCCGCCGGCGGCGGCGTCGGCCCTGACGCGCCGCCCGTGCGCTTCGAGGTCACCGACAAGGCCCTCGACTTCCTCGGCTATCGGGCGCTGCGCGATCTGCTTGGCTCGCTGGGCAAGAGCAGCTTCGGCCGCCACGACACGCGCGACCTGGCGACGGGCATCGAAGCCATGGGAGCGCCGAAGCCCTATGAGTTTGGCGACACGTTCAACATCGATCCGAGCAGCACGATCCTGAATGCGGTCGTGCGAGAAGGCCTCGCACGACCGCACCCGTCCGAGGTCCGAAGTCCGAAGTCCGACGTCGAGGCGGCGGACTCCGGACACCCGACCCCGGACTCCGGACCCCGTGGTTCGACACGCTCACCACGCCCCGAGCTTGTCGAGGGGCGGACTCCGGACTTCTCAATCGACGTCGACTACCCGGATCTCATGGTCGCGCAGGGCGAGTACCAGAGTTCGTGCGCGACCGTGCTGATGCTCGACTGCAGCCACAGCATGATCCTCTACGGCGAGGACCGGTTCACGCCGGCCAAGCGGGTGGCGCTGGCGCTCGCCAACCTGATTCGCACCCGGTATCCGGGAGACGGGCTGCACGTGGTGCTGTTCCACGATTCGGCCGAGGAGATTCACATCAAGGAACTGGCGCGCGTGCGTGTCGGCCCGTACTACACCAACACGCGCGAGGGCCTGCGCGTCGCGCGCCGGATCCTCGACCGGCAGCGCAAGGACATGCGGCAGATCGTCATGATCACCGACGGGAAGCCTTCGGCCCTGACGCGCCCCGACGGGCGCATCTACAAGAACGCGTTCGGCCTCGACCCGCTCATCGTGAGTGAGACGCTGGCGGAGGTGGCGGCGTGCCGGCGCAGCGGCATCATGGTCAACACGTTCATGCTGGCGAAGGACTACGATCTGGTGAGCTTCGTGCGCAAGGTGGCCGAAATCTGCCACGGGAAGGCGTACTTCACGACGCCGTATACGCTCGGCCAGTACGTGCTGATGGATTACATGTCAAAGAAGACCAAGACCATCCACTAGAAAAGCTCGAGGCGCAAATGAACCTCGGGCTTTTCTAAGGCGCGCGGGTCCCGCCTCTCAGCCTGCCCGCGATCACTTCAATCACCCGCGCGCCGTGGAACCGTCCGTTCTCGATGAACACCGGCACCTCGTTCGTCCCCGAGATCACCCCGCCGGCGAGGAACAGGTTCGGCACGTTGGTCTCGAACGTCTCCGGGTTGTGCGCGGGCATCCAGGTGCAGGCATCCAGATCGATGCCGCTGCGCCGCAGCAGGCCGGCGTCAGTGCGGTAACCGGTGAGCAGGAACACGTGGTCGGCGGGCACCGTCGCCAGCTCGCCGTCGTGTTCGAGCACGACCTCGCCCGGCCTGATCTCGACGATGCGCGTGTCCATGCGGCCGGCGATGGACCCCTCGGTGATGCGGTTCTGGATGTCCGGGAGCACCCAGTACTTCACGGCGCGGTTGAACGTCGCGCCCCGGTGGACGAGCGTCACGTGCGCCCCCGACCGGTAGAGCTCGAGCGCCGCCTCGGCGGCCGAGTTCGCGCCGCCGACCACCACCACGCGCTTGCGGTAGAGCGGATGCGCGTCCCTGTAGTAGTGCGAGACGTGCGGCAGATCCTCGCCGGGGATGCCGAGCAGATTCGGACGATCGTAGTAGCCGATGGCGAGGACGACCGTGCGGGCGCACCGTGCGCTGCGCCCGCTCTCGGTTTCCGTCTCGACGACAAACCCGCCCGCTTCGTCGGGGCGGATGCCGCAGACCGTGACGTTCATCTCGATGCGTAGTTGCTCGACGTCGGCGACGCGCCGGTAGTAGCGCAACGCTTCCAGCCGCGTGGGCTTTTCGAACGGGCTGACGAAGGGCAGGCCACCGATCTCCAGGAGTTCCGGCGTCGTGAAGAACACCATGTGGGTGGGAAAGTGGTAGATCGAGTTGACGAGCACGCCCTTCTCGAGCACCACGTAGTCAAGCCGGCGCCGCCTGGCGGCTATTGCGGCCGCCAGTCCCGCCGGGCCCGCCCCGACGATGATCACATCGTGAAAAGACATGACAGCTTGTTCCCTTGCAAGTCCTCTACCATGTAGCATAACGGAGATCACGGGTGCTGAGTGCTGGGTGCTGCGTGCTGCGTGCTGCGTGCTCAGTGACGGGTGCTGCGTGCTCAGTGCTGCGTGCTGCGTGCTCAGTGACGGGTGCTGCGTGCTGAGTGCTCGGTGACGGGTGCTGCGTGCTGCGGGCTCCGTGGAGGTGGTTCATGAACGACGTGCTCAACGCCGGGCGCGTGCAATTCGGCTTCACCATCATGTTCCACTACCTGTTCCCGGTCCTCACCATGGGGCTCGGCGTGCTCATCGCCGTCCTCAAGACGGCGCAGATGGTGAAGCACGACGATCAGTACGGGATTGCGGCCAGGTTCTGGGCGAGAATCTTCGCCATCACCTTCGCCACCGGCGTCGTCACCGGCATACCGATGGAGTTCCAGTTCGGTACGAACTGGGCGCGCTTTGCGCATTACTCGGGCGGCGTCATCGGCCAGACGCTCTTCATGGAAGGCGTGTTCGCCTTCTTCGCCGAGTCCTCGTTTCTGGGGGTCTTCCTGTTCGGCGAGCACCGCGTGCGTCCGGGCGTTCACTGGTTCTCTTCGGTCATGGTCGCCGCGGGCGCAGTGGTGTCCGGGTTTTTCATCGTGGCCACCAACGCCTGGATGCAGCATCCTGTTGGGTACCAGGTCGCGGGGGGCCGGGCGGAGCTGACCAGCCTCGCGGCGCTGCTCACGAACCCGTACGCGCGGTGGCAGTACCCCCACGTCATCAGCGGCTCGCTCGTCACCGCCTCGATGGTGATGGCGGGCCTCGGCGCCTACTACCTGCTCGCCCGCCGGTTCGAGGGTCTCGGCCGCATCTCGGTGCGCGTTGGCGTCACCGCCGGTTTGATCTTCTCGCTCGCGTCTCTGTTCCCGACGGGGGCGAAGCACGGCGAGGACGTCGCGCGGTTCCAGCCGATCAAGATGGCGGCGATGGAGGGATTGTTCGAGACGAAGGAGGGCGCGCCGCTTGCGATCATCGGCATGCCCGACACCGAGAAGCGCCTGCTGCTCGATCCGATCTACGTCCCGCGCATGCTCAGCTACCTGGCCTACGGGGACTTCCGCGCCAAAGTGGTCGGGCTGAACGACTATCCGCCCGACGAGCACCCCCCCGTCGAACTCGTCTACTACGCGTATCACATCATGGTGGGGCTTGGAACGATCTTCATCGCCGTCATGGCAGTGGCCGTCTTTCTCCTCGCGCGTCATCAACTGTATTCGACGCGCGCCTTCCTGTGGGTGCTGATGCTGGCGATGCCCTTCCCTTACATTGCGAACCACGCCGGCTGGCTCGTGGCGGAGGTCGGGCGCCAGCCCTGGATTGCCTATGGCCTGCAACGAACCGCGGCGGCGACGTCGACGAACGTGAGTGAAGGGATGACGACGTTCACGCTGCTCGGGTTCATGGGCCTCTACGCGCTCGTCGGGCTCTTTTACCTGTTTCTCTTCATCCGCATCGTGGCGCACGGACCCGGCTCGCCGCCGCCCGGCGTTCCTCGCTCCTCGCCACTCGCCCCTCGCCACTCGCCACCGATTTGAACGCGGAGCGGCAGCCATGATTAACCAAATCTGGTTCCTGGTGCTCGCGGGCATGCTGACGACCTACGCGGTGCTGGACGGCTTCGACCTCGGTGTCGGCGTGCTGCACCTGTTCGCGGCGCGCGACGAGGAGGAGCGCGAGGCGGCCATCAGCGCGATCGGGCCGGTGTGGAACGGCAACGAGGTGTGGCTGATCGCCGCGGGCGGCTCGCTCGTCGTCGCGTTTCCGGACGTCTACGCCTCGGCGTTCAGCGGGTTCTACCTCGCGCTGATGCTGGTGCTCTGGCTGCTGGTGGCGCGCGGGCTGTCAATCGAATTCCGGCACCAGGTGGACGACCCCTTGTGGCGCCAGGCATGGGACGTCACCTTCTCGCTGGCCAGCATCCTGCTCGCGATTCTCTTCGGCGTGGCGCTCGGCAACGTGCTGCGCGGCGTTCCTCTCGACCCGTCGGGACAGTTCGTGGGCTCCTTCACACTGCTGCTCAACCCGTTCTCGATTCTCGGGGGGCTCCTGGGTCTTGCCGTCCTGAGCCTTCACGGCGGCACGTACCTGGCGATGAAGACCGACGGCGCACTGCAGGCGCGGGCCCGCCGCGCCGTCGGCCGCCTCTGGTGGATCGTCGTTGCGCTCGTTACGGCCATGGTCGCGGGCAGCTTCCCTGTGCGGCCCGACTTCGGCGGCAACTTCCTGCGCGCGCCCATCTGGTTCGTCGTCCCGGCGTTCGGCATCGCGTGCCTGATTGCGCTTCGCCTGTTCTGGTCTGCAGGCGCCGATCGCCGCGCCTTCCTTGCCAGCGCCGGCGCGATCGCCGGCATCCTCGGATCCGCCGCCGTCGGCCTGTTTCCACGCCTGCTCGCGACGCCCGCGGGCAGCCCGGTCGCCTCGCTCGACATCTACAACGCGGCCGCACCTGCGCACAGCCTGCGCATCGCGCTCGGCGTCTACCTGGTTGGCATGGGAATCGTCGTGATCTATCTGACGCGGATCTACAGGGTGTGGACGGGGAAGGTCGGGAAGGACGATGTCTACAAGATCTGACGTCGCGGGCCTGAAGGCCCGCGCTACGGCGGGGCTGAAGCCCCGCCCTACAGCTTCTTTTTCTTCGCGGGTGCCTTTTTCTTTGCCGGCGGCGCCGCGCGGTACTCGATCGTCACGTTGCTGATGATCGCAATCGGCCGGCCGGGCGCCGTGAACGTTTCCGGTCCATCCACGGTCATCGTCAGCAGCTTCTCTCCGAGCAGGCTCACGGCATCGACGTCTTCGGGTATGTCGACGCGAATCGACTCGTCGCCGATCGGCGCCACCGCCTTCACGCCGCCGGGGCCGGCGCCGCCGCCCACACGGTCGAGCAGATCCTTCGCGCTTCGGAACTCCGTATCGACGACGGCGCGGGCGAGGAGCGTGCCGTCGAGTGCAAGCACGCCGATGGTCGCCGTGTGATGGGTGTAGGCGCGTCCCTCGCGAACGAGCTGCTCGGAGTACATCTCTCGGTTGTGCAGATCGAAGCTCAGCACCGCGTCGCCGCGATGGGGCGGGATGCGGATGATGATGCCGGTTTGCGGGTCGCGGCCGACCATCACGTCGTAGAACTCGCGCCTGGTCGTCACCCCTGTTCCGAGCACGGCCGGGCATGTCATCTCCGGACGGGCGGTGATCGTTTTCGCCGCCGGCGCCGACTTCTTCGTGGCCGGCCGACGCGAGGAAGGCTTGCGCACCTGCGCACCGGCGAAGACGGCCGCGGCGAAGACGGAGGCGATGACGAGGAACCAGGACAACCGTCGCATAAAGGCAGTATACGCACGAAGGGGCCCGGCGACCACCGTCGAGCTATCCCAGCCACCAGACGCCGAAGGCCAGCGTGACCAGCGTCACCGGGACGCCGACCTTCAGGTAGTCGACGAACCCGACGCGAATGCCTTCCCGCCGCGCGCCTTCCGCGACGATCAGGTTCGCAATCGAGCCGAGGAGCGTCAGGTTGCCGGCGAGCGTGCTCGCCATGGCGAGCGCCAGCAGAAACGGCAGCGGGTTCTGCCGCCGCATGGCGCAGATCTCGATGAGAATCGGCGTGAACACGAGGCAGATGGTGTCGTTGACGAACAGCGCCGACAGCACCCCGCTGGCGGCGATCACGGCGACGAGCAGCAGGGCGGGATGGTCGATGCGCGCGACGATGGCGTGCCCGAGGGTGCGGAAGAAGGCGCCCAGGCGCAGCGTCGCGACGAGCACCATCATGCCGAACAGCAGGATCAGCGTGCGGTAGTCGATCGCGCGGTACGCCTGATCGAGCGTCAGGCCGCCGGCAGCGATCATCGCGATGGCGCCGATGACGGCAGCCGCGGTCCGGTCGACGCGAAGGAATGGCAGTCGGCCGAACGCGAGCACCAGGTAAGTGACGGCAAAGATGAGGCGGACGATCACGGCTCCGCGAAATCCTCTTGCGGCACGCGCGGCAGGCTTCCGGAGGCGGGCATCGTGACCCGATGCTTGATCAGTTCGAGGAACTCGTTGCGCGTGCGGCTGCTGTTGCGAAAGGCGCCCAGCATCGCGCTCGTGACGGCAAAAGAGTTCTGCTTCTCGACGCCCCGCATCGACATGCACAGGTGCGTCGCTTCCATGACCACCGCGACGCCGAGAGGGTCGATCTTCTGCTCGATGGTCTGGGCGATCTCGTTCGTCAGCCGCTCCTGGATCTGCAGCCGCCGGCTGAAGACGTCGACGAGGCGCGGTATCTTGCTCAGCCCGATCACCTTGTGCCGCGGGATGTAGGCGATGTGGCACTTGCCGAAGAACGGCAGCAGGTGGTGCTCGCAAAGGCTGAAAAAGTCGATGTCCTTCACGATGACCATCTCGCTATAATCAACGGTGAACAGGGCGCCATTCAACACTTTGTCCACGTCGGCCTTGTACCCGCTGGTCAGGAAGCGGAGCGACTTGTCGACCCGTTTCGGCGTGTCGAGGAGACCTTCGCGGTCGGGGTTTTCCCCGAGTTCGGCGAGGAGTTGTCGGATCAGGTCCTGCATTCTGTCAGTCTATCATCACGATGCCCGGCTCAGGACCGCGGACCGGCCTGGCACGGCATCGGGGAGAGAGCCATGAAGAAAGTCGCATGCGTCCTCGGGCTGGC
>Ga0315282_10012024_pt1 | contig 13309 bp, 11 predicted proteins | sample YL17G07_20_MG_FD_203693 | JGI IMG/M metagenome (GOLD analysis project Ga0315282, IMG submission 203693) | Sediment microbial communities from Yellowstone Lake, YNP, Wyoming, USA - YL17G07_20 | ecosystem: Environmental > Aquatic > Freshwater > Lake > Sediment | place: USA: Wyoming | collected...
AAGAGCGTGAGGCCCATGCAGTGCGAGGCGTCGAAGTGCGTGAGGAAGACGTGCGTCACGTCCCTGGCCTTGAGGCCCGCGCGGTAATAGAGGGCCGCGTCGAGCACCTCGGCCGGCCAGCCGGGATCGACCACCAGCACCATCTTCTCCGCCCGCACGAGCGTGGCCGTGGCGTACTCCTTGCGGACGGGCGATTTCTCGTCCCAGTACCTGTTCTTCGCCAGGCTCCCGATCGCCAGCACGTCCACCCGCACCTCGGCCATGCAACCTCCCGCTGTGCCGTTCACGTGCCACGGCCCGCCGCGGCGGGCCGTGATCATCGTGGTCCGTTGACCTTATGGCTTCGCCGTTATCGTGTGTGCCATAGCCGGTCTTGCCCGGCCCTCTGATGGGCACACCCGCTGCCCTCCACCACTTTAGGCCCCCCGCCGGGGCGCAGCAACCGAAAACAGGCTTGCCGCGGGCCGCGTTCCATAGGGCGCGGGTGGCATGCCCACGCCGCCGTTCGCGTGGGCATGTTTGTCGCGCGCGGGAAGAACATGCCCACGGCAACGGCGCCGTGGGCATGCCACCCCCGTGACCGGCGTACCACGCCAGCCGCCACATTCCATTTGACTTCTCGATCCGCCGATGCATGATGTGTTCACAGGTTCCCACCGCAAGGAGCCGGCCATGGTCGAGTCCTCCGGTGCCGCCGCAAGCCGCAAGGCAGGGCTGGGGTCTATCATCGTCGCGGTGGTGGCACTCGTCATCGTCTTGATAATGCTCTTTCCACAGCCTGACTTTCGACTGGAACACGCCTATCGCGCTAGTTGCGCGCTCAACCTCAGACAGATCGGCTCGGCCTGCCGCACATGGGCGGACCTAAATCAACACGCCTGGCCCGACGTATTCACGGAGCAATCGACGCACTGGCACGAAGTCGGCAACACGCGCACCGACGCCTGTACCTCCGTGCGAGAAGACGGCGAACCCCCGAAGGCCGAGCCCGGCGACAATGGCCAACCCATCCAGTCCAACACGGCGAACTTCTGGCCCTTGGTCGTAGAAATGGGTTTGACCCCGGAGGTCTTCCTGTGCCCATCCTCCCATGGGTGGCCAGACTCCGCCGTGGTGGAGTACAAGAGCGTGCGGGACTTCCGCGGCGAGCCCTTCTGTTCATATTCCTTCCAGGACTTGCTCGGCCCCTACTCCATGAAGAAGACCGTATCGGCTCATTCCAGCCGGTACGCCGTTGCCGCCGACGCCAGCCCGATGCGGCGCGACTTCTGGAGCGGCGGGCCGGGCGGCGGGGTGCCCATCGGCGTGACAGACCGCCGCCTCACGGAAAAGCCGCGGTTCGAGGAAGATGATGAGGACACCGCGCAGTGGAACCGCCAGGTCAAGAACATCAGCCAGCCGTGGGAGCTCAACAGCCCAAACCACAAGTTCAAGGGCCAGAACGTCCTCTATCTAGACGGCCACGTCGAATGGAAGGAGCACCCGTACTGCGGCGTGAATTGGGACAACATCTGGCTGCGCCGCCGCACCGACGTCACGGTGGCGATCAACCCGCAGAACATCGACACGATCCGCGCGTACAACGATGAGGCAAGCTACAACGGCCAGAGTACGCTCGACCCGAAGTCCGAAGACGACTCGTTCCTGGTGCCGTAGGCGCTGGCGCCAGCGCGCGCCCAGCCCACCCGAGGCGGGTCTTCGACAAGCTGGGCGGCTAGATCGGCAAGACGGCGCGGCGGGCTCGGCCGGCTTCACGCCGTTCAATCCGCAATCCTCAATCTGCAATCCGCAATCTCAGTACTCCACCAGCCTCACGCAAATCTTGTCCTGCGCGTCGCGGGCGCGCCAGAGCTCGCCCCACGGCACGTCGTTCATGAGGATCGAGAAGGCAACCACGCGGCCGCTCTTGGCCCGGACGTAGCCGGAGAGGGCGCTGGCGCCGAGGACGTAGCCGGTCTTTCCGAAGACGCGGCCCTCGGCCGCCGTGCGGCGCATCCGCCGCGCGAGGCTGCCGTCCTGCCCCGCCACCGCCAGCGACTGGATGAACGTGTCGCCGTGCCGCCCGTACATCACCGCCAGGAGCTCGGTGACGGCGACGGGCGTCAGGCGGTTCTCCTTCGAGAGGCCCGACCCGTCGTCGATGACGCACCCCTCGGGCGGGATGCCGCGCTCGACCATCCACCGGCGGATCTCCTCGACCCCGTTCGGCCAGGTGCCCTGGCGCGGCGGCAGCGGATTCGCGCCCGCCGGCGTGGGGCCCCAGGCGCCGAGAAGTTTCATCAACGATTCGGCATACATGCCCTGGCTGCGCTTGTCGGCCACGGCGATCGTGGCGTCGAGGCGCGACGAGTGGATGATGTCGGGCGCGAACTCCGGCCGCGCCTTGCCCTCGGCGTCGGCGAGCCGCCCGCGGACCGCCGGCCCCGCCACGGCGATCCCCTCGGCGCGCAGGGCCTCGACCAGGGCGGCCCCGAAGAACATCGTCGGGTCGGCCACGGTGCGGTACTCGACCGCCTCGGCGGCGCCGGCGTGGTAGCGGCCGCCGGCGCGGATGCGCATGGACGGCCACGATTTCTCATCGACGATCCGCTGGAGGCTGAAGTTGTGCTGGCTGCGCTCGGCGACCGTCGCGATCGCGCCCTCGACGGCGGCGTAGGCGCTCGGCGGCTCGAGCCACACGCGGGCCGGGTCGCCCGCCTTCGCCCCGGGCGCCACGTGGACCTCGACGCAGTTGTCGCAGAGGCTGAGGGCGCTCACGGGGGCCTCGTACCACTCCGCCCGCTGGTCCGCCGGCCAGTGCGGATGCTGAAGCACGCCGTCGAAGAGCGTATCGTCGAGCACCACGCGGCCGAGCGACCTGACGCCCGCCTTCTTCAGCGCGTCGGCCCACTGGCGGAACGCCCCGACCGTGTCGCGGCCGTAGAAGCGGCCGGAGAAGTTCGGGTCGCCCCCGCCGATGACTGCCAGGTCCCACTCGTCTTTCTTGCCCTCCACCGGCAGGCGGCCGATGTACGTCCGGATGCGCCAGTCGGGGCCCAGGCGGTCGAGGCACGCGGCGGTCGTCAGCAGCTTGAGGTTCGAGGCGGGGATCATCGGCTGGTCGGCCCGCAGGGCATAGAGCGGCTCGACGGGCTGGCGCGTGGCGGGCTCGGCCAGGGCGATGATGCGGACCGCCGTCGTGACCTTCTCCAGGCCGGGGCCCGCGAGGATCTTGTCGACGTCGTCGCAGAGGGCCTTGGCGGCGGGACTCGCCTCGGGCGACGGCGCGAGCGCAAGGGCGGTCGCCGCGTCCGGGGCGGGCGCCGCCCATCCCCAGCCCGCCGCCATGAGAAGACCGGCGGCCGCCATCAGCACTGTCAAGCGGCAGTGCGCGGCGGGTCTCCTGTACCTGTTTAGCGTGTCGACGTCCATATGCCGGGTGGCATGCCCACGCCGCTGTTCGCGTGGGCATGCTCCTCGGGGCACGGTCAAATCATGCCCACGGAACGACGCCGTGGGCATGCCACCCGGCTTGCGGAGCAACATACTAAACATGTAGGGTCTCCTGACCCACCGCGCGGCAATCGCCCCCCAGCGGCAAGATAACGCACGTGCGCGGCGGGTCGGGAGACCCGCCGCGCGAAGCTGCGTTGTAGTGTTAATCAAGCCGCCGGCCCATAGGCTACGCGAAAAAAGGCGGACAAAATGCTTGACGCCATCCTCCACGGACCGGATTATACCCGGTGCCGGGGGCCTCAAAAGTGCAAGCCGTAGGGCCAGGCGGACAAAACGGCCCTACCTGTTGGGGATAAACGAGATGCAGGATCTGCCGCCCGAAAACACGATTCTCCATGGCGATGCCCTGAAGATCCTCGCCCGCTGGCCCGCGGAATGCGTGGATCTGGCGTTCGCCGACCCGCCCTTCAACATCGGCTACCAGTACGACAAGTACCGCGACGACCTCGCGCCGCCGGCCTACATCGTGTGGACGCGGGCGTGGATCGACGCGTGCCTGCGGGTCCTCAAGCCCTCCGGCACGCTGTGGATCGCCATCGGCGACGAGTACGCCGCCGAAGTGCGCGTCCTCATGCGCTCGAAGGCAACCTTGCGCAACTGGATCATCTGGCACTACACCTTCGGCCAGTGCTGCAAGGCCAAGTTCAACCGGGCCCACACGCACCTCCTGTACTTCGTCAAGGATATCAAGAACTTTATATTTAACGATGAGGCGGTCCGGATTCCGTCGGACCGGCAGCTCAAGTACGACGACAAGCGCGCCAACCCGAAGGGCAAGCTGCCCGACGACGTGTGGAAGTTCTCCCGCGTCTGCGGCACCTTCAAGGAGCGAGTCGGCTGGCACCCGTGCCAGATGCCGGTGGCGCTGCTCGAGCGCGTCGTGACGGCCTGCTCGAATCCGGGTGACCTCGTGCTCGACCCCTTCGCGGGGAGCGGGACGACGCTGGTGGCCGCCGCCCGGCTCGGGCGCCGATGGGTCGGCGTGGAGATCTCCGAGCAGTATGCCCAGCGGGCCGAGGACCGCATCGCCGAGGCCCTCGCCCCCGCCGAAGCCAAGGCCGACGACACCGCCCCCGCCCCGGTGGTTTGAAGAAGCCCATCCGTCGGTGAACGCCGCCCTTTCCCATGCGCCAGGGCGCTCGCGTTCAAGGAGGCCAAGCAGGCCGCCCAAGAAGCGGGCCTCGATTACGAGCGGATACCCGTGTCGGAATGCCACTCGCTCATGCGGCCCTGCGACTTGCCCTCGGGCCGGTAGCGCGAGCGGCGATGCTGCGTCGCCTCGAAGAGGCCTCACCTGAGAAGGTGGAGGAACTCATCTTCAGTGATCCCCGCGCGGCAGAAGGCTGCAACGGCCGCCCGCCCGGAGATGCCGACCCGTCGGGCCACGCTACACCTCCACGGTGGTGACAAGGGTTGGCTTGCTTGCCTTGCGAATCTTGCGTGGCGTGGTTTGCAGGTAAAGCAGGATTGCCTCGCGGACATTTTTGAGGGCCCGCTCGATCGTCTTGCCTTGGCTCATGCAGCCCGGCAGTTCCGGAACGTCGGCGACGTAGCCTTTGTACTCGGGGTCGAAGATAAGATTGACCATAAGTCGCATAGCATTCCTCCTGGAATCCTGCTTCATCCTACCCTTTCCAGGCAGCCCGGTCAAGCAACGGACTCGCGCTGGTACTCCATGGCGTTCTTGCCCCTGCCCAGCACAGCGGCGGCAGCGGCCTTCGCGCCGCGAAGCGGCGCATAGCCCCGACCTCGGGAGCTTGTCATTATCCACATGTCCGGCGGGACGATGAGGCGGCTTCAGCCGCCTTCTCGCCGCGAAGCGGCGCATAGCCCCGACCTTTTAGGTCGGGGTGCTCCGGGCGGAATAGCCGTTTTTCTCTTCTTGTCTTTCAGCCCACCTTGGCGGGCGTCTGAGGTGGGGTTTGCCGTCGGCTCCGCCACGAGCCCGACGCCCGCTAAAGCGGGCTGAAACAAAAGGGAGGGAGGAGGGCACGGGGGCGTTCCCACCTCGGCCTAGAAGGCCGAGGCTAGACCCCGCTTACGCGGGCCAAAGGCCCATGAAATGGGCCTTGAAAGGCAGGGCTCTGCCCCAGACGCGGGAAAGCCTTTGTCGCGGCGGGCGCGCGATGGTACAGTGCGGGCGGCGGTGGCCGGGCGAACCCGCCAAGGCGTCAGCGAGGGGCGATTGATCAGACCGAAGCACATCCTGCTCATCGTTATCCTGGGCCTGTCGGCGTGGGCGCTGTGGCCCTCGGCCGACGAGAGGGCCGGCGGCGGACGGCTCGGCGACCGGCCCGAGGCCCGGCAGACCGACAAGGCCCAGCGCCCGTATCATCTGCGTGTCGCCCCCGGCGTGTACCTGCCCGGCACCATGCCGGACAACGTCGGCAGCCCTCTCGAAGCCCTCACGCACGTGGCCGAGAAGTTCGAGGCGCTCTTCCCCGACACGTACGTCGAGTTCGTGGGCACGCCCGCCGTGCGCGAGTGGCTGGTCACGCAACTGGCGGCCGGGCAGGCCCCCGATATCATCAGCGTCAACGTGGAGGACGTGTGGCAGGACGTTCAGAAAGGGTGGTACGTGCCGCTCGACGCGTACCTCGGCCGCCCGTCGCCGTTCGTCAAGCCCGGCGCGCCGGGCAGCAAGCAATGGTGGGATGTCTTCAAGTACCAGGCCATCACTCGCGGCAAGGCGGCGCCCGACGGGCTTTCGTACTGCATCTCGTACGACATGGTCGAGACGGGCATCTTCTACAACAAGGATATCTTCGGAAAGCTGGCCTTGCGCGAGCCGCAGGACTGGCCCGAGTTCCTCGCGATCCAGAAGCGGCTGAAGGAGGCGGGCTACATCCCGCTCGTGGTGCCCGTGTGGAGCATCTCGGACTGGGGCGTGGACCTGGTGTTCGACCAGCTCTACAAGTCGCTGCGGCCGGGCATCGACCTGCGATCCGATCCCCAGCGTGCCGCGTACCTGGAAGGCTACCTCGACTGGGACGAGATCTGCCTGCTGCACCAGAAGGGCTTCTTCACGCGGCGCGACCCCCGGTGGGTGGCCCTGTGGCGAATCCTGAAGGAGTGGCGGCAGTACTGGAACGAGGACCTGACGTCGGCCGACCCGATGCGCCTGTTCGTCACGCACAAAGGGGCGATGTTCTGGAGCGGCAGTTGGGCCGTCAACAAGCTGACCCGCGACCCGGACATCGACTTTAAGTGGGGCGTCTTCTACCTGCCGCCGATCCCGGCGTCGTTCAACCCGTACTGCGACGGCCACACGATGTGCGTCATCGGCGGGTCGGCCACGCAACTCACGGTCACGAACACCGCCTTCAGCGACACGGGCCGTATCGAGACCTCGGAGCGGCTGAAGCGCGTGATCGCCTTCCTCCAGTTCCTGACGCTCCCCGAGAACGCCGAGCCGGTGATCAACGAGGTCAAGACCTTCCTGCCGAACATCGTAGGGGTGGAGCCGCACAAGGAGCTCCTGGCGTTCGACGAAATCCTGCGCCGGCCGTACACGACGACCAAGTGGAGTTTCACCTTCGACCTGCGGTTCAACGAAATCTTCCTGCGGATGTTCGACCTGTACCTGAACGGCGGCATCGGCGATGACGAGTACCTGGCGTGGACCGAGAAGAACCTCGACGCGGCCACGCGCGCCATCATCGCCCGCAAGAAGCTCGACCTCGCGCCCCTTGAGCGGCGGTGGGAGGAACTGGCCCCCGCGCGCCGCGGGATGAAAGGCCTGCCCGATGCGAAGTAGCCCAAGAGCGCCAGAAGACCCTGAGCGCGGTGGGCCTCCTGACCCACCGCGCAGGAACGAGACGGGACCGGCGGGGAGCCGCACGCCCGCGGCGGGTCGGGAGACCCGCCGCGCTAAGCGTTCCACCCGCCGCGCTGAGAGTTCCACCCGCCGCGCTAAGAGTTCCACACTTCTCGCCATCGTCCGGAACCTCTGGCTTTACGCGATCCTCTCGCCCACGTTCCTCTTGCTGGCGGTCTTCTGCTTCGTGCCGTTCGTCTGGGCGTTCACCACGTCGCTATACGACTACGAGATCGGCGGCGACCGGACGTTTGTCGGCCTGGCCAACTACTCGGAGTACCTGGGCGACCCGACGTTCTGGTCGAGTTTCTGGAATCTCTCGCTGCTGACGCTCTTCTCGGCGGCGACGAGCGTGGTCTTTCCGCTGGGCATCGCGAAACTCATCTTCTCGCTCTCCGGCGAGCACGCCCGGTACCTCTACCGCGTGGTGTTCCTCGTGCCGATCGTGGTGCCGGGGGTGGCCACGCTCATGATCTGGGGCGGCATGGTCTACGGCGACAACGGCCTCGTGAACGAGCTGCTGCGCCTGGTGGGGCTGGGCGACTGGGCCCGCGGATGGCTGGCCGGCCCCGACACGGCCCTCTGGGCGGTGGCCATGATCGGCTTCCCGTTCGCCGGCGGCATCAACATCCTGATCTTCTACGCCGGCCTGGCGAGCATCCCCGAGAGCGTGCACGAGGCCGCCTGGCTCGACGGCGCCTCGGGCCTGGGCAAGTTCTTCCTGATCGACCTGCCGCTGGTCCTCTCGCAGATCAAGCTGATCGTCATCCTTACGATCATCGGCGTGGTGCAGGGGTTCCAGGGCATGTTCATCCTGACGCGCGGCGGGCCGGGGTTCCGGACCATGGTGCCGGGGCTGTGGATGTATTTCAACGCGTTCAGTTTCCAGCGGATGGGCTACGCGTGCGCCATCGGCGTCGTGCTGTTCCTGCTAATCCTGGCGCTGACGGTGCTGAACCTGAAGTACTTCAAGTCTTCCGAGGACCTCCAGGCGGCCCTATGACCCGCAACACGAGAAACTTGTGCGCGGCGGGCAGTCTTGCCCGCCGCGTTCTGGACGCCATGCCGCGCGGCGGGCAAGACTGCCCGCCGCGCAAGGATCGGCTCGGATGCCTATGACCCGCAAGCGACAAGACCTGGTGCTTCACGCGGCGCTTATCGCCATCGCCTTCCTGACGATGGTGCCCCTGCTCTTCGTCCTCAACAACTCCCTGCGTACCAACAACGAGATGTACCACGCGTTCTTTGGCTTCCCGCGGTCGCTGGAGAACATCGCGAAGTTCACGTGGTACGAGCTGACAGGCCGGCCGGACCGCATCCGGCTGCGGCCGACCGAGCAGGAGGGCGGCGAAACGCGGGCCGCCGAACGACCCCCGCAAACGCTCGCCTACGGCCAGGCCATCGCCCGCCTGTGGGACGACCTGGCGCGCGGCTACCGCTACTCCTGGAAGGTCCTGCGCCCGTACATGGTCAACACGATCTTCGTGTGCGTGGTGACGGCCGTGGGCGTGGTGCTCATCGGCTCGGTCGCGGGCTACGTGTTCGCGCGGTACCGCTTCCCCGGGCACCGGGTGCTCTTCGTGGCCATCCTGAGCCTGATGATGATTCCGGGGGTGCTGACGCTGGTGCCGAGCTTCCTGCTCGTCAAGCAGTTGGGCCTGCTGAACTCGTACGGGGTGCTCATCCTGCCGTACATCGCGGGCGGACAGATCTTTGCGATCTTCCTGTTCAAGAGTTTCTTCGACGGTCTGCCGGAGGAGTTGTTCGAGTCGGCCCGGCTCGACGGGGCGGGCCACTTCGCCCTCTACTGGCACATCGTGATGCCGCTGTCGAAGCAGGTGGTGGCCGTGGTGGGGGTCATGACCATCCTGGGGACGTGGAACAACTTCCTCTGGCCGTTCATCACGAACTCCGACGCCCGATACCACGTCGTCGCCTCCGGCCTCTACCTGATGGGCCAGAGCCAGGTGGCTGCCAACCTCTCGACCATGTTCGCGGCCTACGTGCTCTCGAGCATCCCGCTCCTGGTGCTCTTCATCTATGCCACCAAGCCGTTCATGCGCGGCGTGACGAGCGGCGCGTTCAAGGCGTAGGCGGAGCTCCCAGAGACCCCCAAGATCTTTCCCGACAACGCGCGCCGCCGCGCGGCCAGCCCGTGGCGCGGGACCTTGACAGGGTCACCCTTTCGCCTAGACTGTGGCGGCCTGGTGGAGGGTGGCGGATGGACTTGCTGCGGGTGACGTGGCTGCGGCGGCTCCTCAAGTCGGCGTGGCTGCCCTTCACGGTGCAGGTGGCGATGCTCGCGGCCTTCGCGCTGCTGGTCTGGGGCGGGCTGGGCGTCGCCGACGCCGACGACGCGGTCGCCGGCCTGGCGCGGTACACGAACCTGGCGAACCTGCTGGTCTGGTGCTGCTGGTTTCCGCTCGTCATCGTAGGGGCGGTCGTGCTGGGGCGCGTGTGGTGCGCGGTCTGCCCGATGGAACTGGCAACGACGGTCGCCTCGCGGATCGGCCTGAGGCGGCCCGTCCCGGCCTTCCTGAAGAGCGGCTGGGCCATCACGATCCTGTACGGCGCCGCCGCCCTTGTGGGCGTGTACACGCTGGGCGTTCACCGGGTGCCGCACCGGATGGCCGTGTACCTGGTGGTGCTGCTGGCGCTCGCACTGGCGGTGGGCCTGGTGTTCGAGAAGCGGGCGTTCTGCTCGCACGTCTGTCCGGTGGGGCACCTGTTGGGCCTGTATGCCCACTGCTCGGTGCTCGAGTGGCGCGCGGCGGACGCCGCGGTCTGTAGCGCATGCGAGGGCAAAGACTGCGTGGCGAAGAGCCGCCGCCTTGGCATCCTGCGGCACTCGTGCACGAGCGGCCTCTACCCGCCGGCCATTCAGGACAACCGCGACTGCCTCCTGTGCACGCAGTGCCTGAAGGTCTGCCCCTATGACAACCTGCGCCTCACGGTCGGGGCGCCGTGGTCCGACCTGAGGCGGCCGCTCGGCCTGACGGGGGCGCAGCTGGCCTTTCTCGCGATCGTCAGCGGCTTCGTCGTCTTCGAGGTTCTCTCGGAGTGGCCGCCCGCGCTCGAGGCCCTCGAGTGGCTGCCGTACGTTGTCGCAGACGCGCTCGGCCTGGCCGGGCCGGCAGCCGATCTGGCCGCCGCCGGGGTGATGTTCGTGCTCCTGCCGGCCGCCCTGTTCCTTGCCGTCGCCGCCTGCGTGCGGCTGGCGGCCCGCATCCCCCTGCTCGACGGCGCCAAGGCGTTTGCGCTCCTGCTCCTGCCGACCGTGAGCGGCGCCCAGGTCGTCAAGGCGATCCTGAAGACAACCGGGCACCTGCCGTACTGGAAGGTCGCCCTGGCCGATCCGGCGGGCGTCGAGAGCGCCCGCGCCATCCAGGCCGGGACGCTGGCCTTCGACCCATCGATGCCGGGATGGCTGACGGCCGCCATCACGGTTGCCGTGGCGCTGATCCTGGCGGCCGCGCTCCTCGTGACGGTGCGGCTCGCCCGGACCTCGCCCTGGACCGCGCACCTGCCGCGCGCCGCACGGGCAGCGCTGGCGGGGGCAGCGGCGGCGTACTGGGGGATCTTCGCCGCGACGATCATCCTGTGGCGATTCCGGCTGTGAGGCCAAGTACCGGTTGCCGGAGGCACGAGGCGCCTGTATGCTGCGAGACGTACGGGCGCCGGATTCCATGCAGTGCCTTGCGGGACGGTCCCGCCGGGTGGGTTCAGTCAGGAATCGGCGTGGTTCACAAGCCCCACGCACCGCGTGGGGCCCCCCCTTGGCGGTGCCATTCCCCCGGCGGTGCCGGGGGCTTGTGAACCACGCACAGGAATCTCACCATGAGACTTGTCTCGCTCAGCGTTCTCGCCGTGGCCGCGATGGGGTAGGCCGCCATTGCCCAGGAAGCGGCCGTCCATTTCACCATCGGCGCGCAGCAGGGCGTCCAGCCCATCTCGCGGCCCATCTACGGCGTCAACCGCTTCGCGCTTGTTTGGCCGGCGTCGGATCACCCGCCTGCTCCATATCCGTGGTTTTTTGCGTTTGCTTTCGCCCCAGAGGACACGTATACTTTCAGCGTGTAGTACGTATCGGAGGGCGCGCCCATGAAAAAATTGACACTCAGTGCGGACGAAGACGTTATCCGCGAGGCCAAGCGGCTGGCCAGGAAGAACCGAACCAGCGTGTCGGCCATGTTCGGGCGGTTTGTCCGAAACATGGCCAAGTCCAAGGAAGGCCGTAACGAGATTCCTGCCGATTCAATCGCCGCCCGCGTGACAGGCATCATCTCGCTACCCAAGGGCAAGACCCCGCGCGACATCCTGACCGAGGCCCTGATGGAGAAGTACGGGGTGAAGAAATGAACGTCTTCTTCGACACCAACGTCCTGATGGACGTCCTGCTTGGGCGCCCCCCGTTCGCCGCGGAATCGCGCAAAATCTGGTTCCTGGCTGAGCGCGGTAGAGTCTCGGGCCTGGTGTCGGCCCTCAGTTTTCCCAACATTTACTACGTTGTCCGCAAGGCGCTCGGGGCCGACACGGCTTTGTCCATGATGAACCTCCTCCGCGACACCTTCACCGCAGTGCCCCTCGACGAGCAGATTCTGAACCAAGCGATGGATGCCAAGTTCGCGGACTTCGAGGACGCCATCCAGTACTTCAGCGCCCTTCGGGCGGGCGCCAAGTGCCTGCTCACGCGAAACGTGGGGCACTTCCCCGACTCCGGCCTTCGTGTGTTCTCGCCCGAGGAGTTCCTGGCGGCCCACTCGTTTGAGTAATCCCCACGGGCCGCGAGGCGGCTGATCCGCACGATGGTCCTGCCCTGTCGGCCGGCTCCCACTTTTCTCCATCGTTGTCGCCCTTGAAGGGCGGGCCCTTCCATTTCTCGGGCGGAAGGTGCTCGTGCTGGAGGCCGGGGTGGATCTGCCAGAGGGCCTTCTGCCCGCGATAGCCCTGGCCGTAGTAAGTCTGCTCGTCCTCGGCAAAGAGGGCTCTTACGTTTGCCATGTTGGGGTCGTCCAGCATCAGGCCCGCGAAGAGGATGGGCCACTTCCGCCCCGAACAATGCCCGCCGTTGGCCGGCCAGAGCTTGTCATAGGAGCGGGCCATGCCGTAGAGGTCGATCCCGAGTAGCCCTGCGTTCGCCCGGCGGCAGGGTTGACGACCGACCCGCTGCGGCCGGCCTCGGGGGCGGGCTCGACGGAGCGGATCGCGACCGGCCCCACGACCCACCCGTCGCCGGTGGCGAACCGGCCCACCGTGCAGGGCGTGTCGAACGTCCAGGTGACGCCGTACTGGGCAATCGAGCGCGCCTCCTCGGCCTGCGCCGCGGCGGCCCCCGCCAGCGCGATCGCCGCGAGAATGGCCTGACGGATCTTCATGGTGTTCCCCCAATTGCACGTAAGCCATCTTGCGAAAACGTGACTTACGATTTCCACACCCCCCCAATGGCCCTCTTGGGCCGGAAGTTTTCCACAAAACGGCCTTGGCGCTAGCGCCAAGGCCGGTGACCCTCGAAAATGTTAAGATAGCTAAGACGAATTTGCGCGCTTTTTGCGATTTCACGCGCGCCGGACCCCCCTACTTGTTCACTTTTGATCAAAACACGCGCTGTTTTTGCGCACGGCCATTGACGTAAGTGATTCTGCAAATACGCGACTTACGTGCACGGCGCGAACGGCGGGAACCTGCCCGATGCAGGCAAGGCCGGGACCGGGAAAGGCATTGCGGATTTCGAGATTGCGGAATGGAAGGCCAGGGCCCAAGGCAAGCTGCGTTTAGCGGGGCGCCGAAGGTCGAAGACTCACCGTGGCGAGCGACCGCGTGTCTTTGGCGTGGCGCGAGCCCCCACCCCCAATCGGCGATCACGTACGCCGATGCTGGGCCCGGCTTCTGAGGCCCATTTCATGGGCCTTGGCCCCGCGTAAGCGGGGCATAGCCTCGGCCTTCTAGTAGTCCGTCACACTTGTTCTTGTGGGTTGAACAGGCTCGCGCGGTGGGCAG
>Ga0315282_10012025_pt1 | contig 13307 bp, 10 predicted proteins | sample YL17G07_20_MG_FD_203693 | JGI IMG/M metagenome (GOLD analysis project Ga0315282, IMG submission 203693) | Sediment microbial communities from Yellowstone Lake, YNP, Wyoming, USA - YL17G07_20 | ecosystem: Environmental > Aquatic > Freshwater > Lake > Sediment | place: USA: Wyoming | collected...
GCCTAAGCCGATAGACATTGGACAAAGAGCAATTTGGAAAACAGGAACTTTTTATTCAAAAAAATTCTCCTAAATCGCACGAAGCATACATCTCTCGATTTCTATATCGGGATTTGGGTTAAGAATCTTTCTTGAAAAGAAAGATAATCCTTGTTAGATTGGTAACATCGAGGTCATATTTTTTGTAAAGTATTTTTGGTTGTGGAGATATCTGATGGAAATTTCAGATGATAAAATTCTTGATATTTTAGTAAAAAGTGCTCCCTATCTCCAAAAGTTGATCGAGGGTGAAATTGATGTAACGGTTACATCGTTAGATAAGTGGTTAGCGTACTGCCCTTGTGGAGAAGAAAAATTGAATATCAAAGTTGGAGACCAGGTGCAAATTGAAAGTGTTTCCGGGAAGTGTATGAAAGAAAACCGGCTTGTAGTCAAGAAAATGGGAGACGAACTATTTGGCCATCGCTATGTTGGCCGGGCAGTCCCGGTCCACAACATTAAAGGTGAGGTGATTGGCTCGGTGGGATATTTAAAAATTATCGACCGTCAGGAAGAGATAGAGAACATGGTTATAGGTCGTCATAAGAAAATGCAGCAGGTGTATCGTCAGGCATTGAAAGCAGCAAGCGTCGAGACCAATGTAGTTTTAATAGGGGAAACTGGAACCGGGAAAGACTTGCTCGCACAGCTCATTCATGAAAAGAGTGCCAGAAGAAGTGGTCCCTTTCTGGTGGTAAATTGCACAGCCATTCCAGAACCATTGTTCGAAAGTGAAATGTTCGGATATGAAAGTGGGGCATTTACCGGAGCAACAAGGGTAGGAAAGAAAGGTTTTTTCGAGATGGCACATATGGGCACGATTTATCTCGATGAGATTGGTGACCTTGGGCTTAATCTACAAGCTAAATTGCTCAGAGTTCTTCAATCGAAGAAGATAACAAGGTTGGGAGGAAAGAAGGAGATTGAAGCGAATGTTCGCGTGATTGCATCAACCAACCGAAATCTGGAGCAAACGGTATTTGAAAATAGTTTCAGGAGCGATCTATATTTTCGATTGAGTTCCCTTTCTATTACAATTCCTCCGTTGCGAGACCGGAAAGAAGATCTTCCCTTATTGATCGATTGGATGTTGGCAAAAAAGGTGAAGGAATTTGGGAAAGGAATAAGGACGATTTCTCCGTCTGCCTACAAAATGCTTCTCGAGTATGAATACCCCGGAAACGTGAGAGAATTGGAAAATATCATTCAAAGGGGAGTAATTATGGCAGATAATGATACAATCGATGAAGCCGATTTAGAGAACGCTTTTCGGCATGTGAACAGTCGGACAGTTCTGAATAAAGACACGGAACAGACTTCACCATCGACACTTGAAGAGGCGGAAAGACGCTTGATTGGACGATCATTGAGGTTTTTCTCAAATAAGAAGGATGTAGCTCATGCCCTTGGTATCTCCAGGGATACTCTTTACAGAAAGATGAAGAAGTTTGGGTTTGGTTACAAGAGAAATAGTCTTAATTTCTGACATTTTGATTTCTATTTAATATTCAATAACAAACGGTTTCACTAAAGCCAAATTTAGGACATAAAGTCTTATTATCTGACACACCCGGACCTCCGCCAGAACAGAATTACAACATTCCCATTTTATGGCAACCAAAAAACTTCACCAAAACAACAACTTATTCCATTTCTCAAGAAATTGAATCTTTGGCACTTAAATTGCGATTAAGTTTATATTTAAATAAAGCGTTTAAGGGGAGAGAGAAAATGGAAAAGAAAGAAGCGATCAAAGAGAAAATTAAACAAGCTAACCGTGCAGCTGTCGAAAACATGTTGGCGGCCCAACCCGTCTGGGTCGATGTTGCCCGAGCAGGTGACGTAATTCCAGGTATGAAAAAGAATATGCTTTTACATGCTGGGCCCCCGCAGAAGTATGAAAATATGTGTGGCCCACAGAGAGGTGCAGCGTGGGGGGCTTTGATATTTGAGGGATTAGCGAATGATGCCAAGGAGGCTGATCAGCTCCTGGCTTCAGGAAAAGCGGTGATTGAACCTGCTCACGATCACGATTCTGTCTCAGGCGCAGCTCATATGATTTCCTTCAGTCAACCGGCAATTGTTTTAGAAAATAAGACGAATGGAAAAGTTTATTACACCCATATGAAAGAGGATACATTCATCGCATTGAGATACGGGAGTCATGGTGACCACACAATTAGAAAGCTCAAGTGGCTTACTGAAGTCGTCTCACCGATATTTTCAAAGGGATTGAAAAAGGTTGGAGGCGTAAACTGTAGAGACATCATCGCGAAATCTTTATTCATGGGCGACGAAGGGCACAATCGAAATCAGGCAGAAACCTGCCTCTTTGAGCAAATGTTCATCCCTGTACTTCTAGAGTCTGACCTTTCAAAAGAGCAGATCTTAGAAGTGGCAAGAGTTCTACAACACGATGAAAACTTCTTCCTTTACCAAGTCATGGCTTCTTGCAAGGCCATGCTGGATGCGGGCAAGGATGTGGAGTATAGCACCATTGTTACTGTAATGGCCAGGAACGGAACCGAGTTTGGCATTAAAGTGAGTGGCCTTGGGGATATGTGGTTCAATGCCCCTGCTCCCATGGTAAAAGGGCTCTACTTCCCTGGTTTTTCAGAAAAGGACGCCAATCCCGACTTGGGGGATAGTTGTATTACAGAAACGGCAGGCATAGGAGGATTCGCCATGGCGGCCTCACCAGCTATCGTACATTTTGGAACAGCAACGGGAGTGGGGGGCTCTGTTCAGGATGCAATAAATTACACAAAGGAGATGTACGAAATTACAGAAGCTGAGAACCCCGCTTATCAGATCGCATACATCGATTTTAGGGGGTGTCCGACAGGGATTGATATTTTGAAGGTCCTTGACACTGGTATTCAACCTATCATCAATACAAGCATCTCCCCGAAAGAACCAGGTAGAAGCCAGGCCGGAGCTGGGCTGGTCCGAGCCCCGATGGAGTGTTTCAAAAAGGCATTCCTTGCTTTCGTTGAAAAATACAAGTTAGCTCAAAAATCTTGAGTGCTCGATTGAAAAAAAGTTAAAGGGAGAAAGATGTGGAAACGAGGATCGTGATCAAAAAGAACCAGTATCGTGACTCGGTATTTCTCATGGTTATTAATGAGCAAACCCGGTCGTTGCCAGGAATCAATGAAATTGCCGTTATGATGGGGACCGTTAATAATAAAGACATTATAAAGGAGGTTGGATTTTTTGGCCCAGAGATTGATTCTGCAACTTCTAAGGACATTGTGATTTGCATCAGGGCGACAAGCGAGGAAGAAATTGAGAGGGCCCTCGCTCAGATCGACGAAATGTTGACCAGAAAACGACGCCCAGAAGAACTGGAGGATGTATATAAGACCTTGGAATCAGCAATTCGCGAGAGACCCGAGACCAATTTTGCCATCATATCCATTCCTGGCCAGTTTGCTGCCAGGGAAACAAAAAAAGCCCTAAACCATGGGTTGAACGTCCTCCTTTTCAGTGATAATGTTCCAATTGAGGAAGAGATTGAAATCAAGAAACTAGCCGCTCAGTTTGACCGGATTGTTATGGGGCCGGATTGCGGTACAGCGATCATCAATCATGTTCCTTTAGGTTTCGCCAATGCAGTTAATCCTGGTCCTATCGGATTGGTCGCCGCAGCCGGGACAGGATTACAGGAGGTTGTCTGTTTAATTGACCGCGCAGGTGGGGGAATCTCTCAGGCGATCGGAACCGGTGGAAGGGACCTATCTGATAAAGTGGGTGGCCTTTCCATGTTGAAAGGGCTGGATATTCTGGATAACGATGATGAAACGGAGATCGTCGTTCTGATTTCAAAGCCTCCTGGTCCAACAACGACTAAGAAGATATTAAAGCGAGTTTCAAAATCTCCAAAGAAGGTTATTATAAACTTTCTTGGAAGCAATCCAGAACTTATCTCTAGTTTTGGAGCAACCTTCGGCCAGACGCTCGAGGAGACGGCATTCTTAGCGGTAGCTGCCCTGAAGGGTGAACAGTACCAGCATAGAAACTTCAGTACATCCGAAGAAGAATTGAAACGGAGGCTTAAGGAAGAGACAGAGAGGATGACTCCAAACCAGAAATTCATCAGGGGACTTTATTCCGGAGGCACGCTATGCGATGAGGCAATGCTGATTCTCAATGATTCCGTAGGTGAAGTATATTCAAATATACCGTTAAAGCCAAAGCTCAGACTTCAGGACCTTTCGAAGGGACAAAACCATTGTTGCATTGACCTTGGGGACGACTACTTTACAAGGGGTAGACCTCACCCTATGATTTCCCCTGATAGCCGGGGCCGCTACATTATTAGCGAGGGTGAAGATCCACAGGTCGCAGTTTTGTTACTGGATATCGTTTTAGGTTATGGTGCTCATATGGATATGGCGGGAGCCTTGAGGGAAAGCATAAAAGTCGCAAAGGCTGAAGTAGAGAAAAGGGGTGGATATCTCGCTGTGGTGGCCTCTGTTTGTGGGACAATGAAGGATCCACAGGACTTCCCTTCTCAAGTTCAGAATTTGGAGGACGTAGGTGTTGTAGTAATGCCTAGTAATGCCCAGGCGGCCCGATTTGCTGCGATGATTGCATTGAAGAATAACAATCGGATTGGTTGAATGATAAGACAAAAGGGGGTTCTTGAATGAAGAAAGATCGTCATCTTGCTGAAAGGAAAAAGCCCTGTTTTGGTAAAGACCTTGTGGTGGTCAACATTGGCATTAGGCCTTTTTATGAAGATCTTAAGAAGCTGAATGTCAAGGTTTCTCATGTGGACTGGGAGCCACCTGCAGGCGGGGATCAAGAGGTGACAGCTCTCTTAGATAAGATATTATAATACGTCGTCATATTGAACTGAAAGGGGGTGAAGAAGAGGCAAGGTGATGGCAAGAATTTTGATTTTAGCAAATTGAGACTAGGTACCTAAATTCTAACCTAATAAGGAGGAGGCTACGAAGATGACGAAAGAGAAAAAGAATAAACGAATGATATCTTCAACAAATGGGTTGACTCGGAGAGAATTTTTGAAAGGGTCGGCTGGGGTAATGGGAACAGTGGGATTAATTGGAACTGGAGGGATTCCTTTTATTTTTCCTAAAAAAGCGTTGGCACAAGCTGGAACCATCAGGATCGGCATGTCCTGCGCCTTGACTGGACCGCATACTCACACTGGGTTATCTGTGAAGCGTGGTGCAGAGGTAGCCTGTGATTTCCTTAATAGCAAAGGTGGGGTTCTTGGAAAAAAACTGGAGATGGTGGTTCTGGATGATGCTGGTCTTCCCCCGAATGGGGTTGCAAATGTTCGTCGCTTGGCTACTCGCGAAAAGTGTGTGGCCATGTTAGGGGGATATCACAGCACTGTTGGGTTGGCGATGCGAGCACCCATTCATGAATTGGGATTTCCCTATATTAGTCCTTACTGTGCTAATACGACGATTATTGAAAATGGATATAAACCCAATTTTATGTTTCGTGTCTCAGCCAAAGATAAGTGGATAGCTCAATTCCTCGTTGATTTTGCCATCAACGGCATGGGCAAGAAAAATCTTGCGGTGATTTGCGAGAATACTGGCTGGGGTGAGGGAGGTAAGAACGACCTTATATCCGCGATGAATAAAATAGGCATAAAACCAGCCAGCATTGAACAGTTTAACTGGGGAGATAAGGACATGACCCCCCAGTTGATGCGTTTGCGAGATCAGAAGGCAGATTGTCTGGTAGGTTATTATCTCGATCCCGAAGGGGCCCAAATGGTTAAAAGCATGGCTAAGATCAATTATAGACCGCAAATATTGTCTGCTTGGGGAATAAGTGGAAACTTTGCCGAACTGGCAGGTAATGATTTGGCTGAAGGGGCCATGGTTTCGATGACCTACACCTGGTGCGGTAAACTCGATCCCTTGGGCCAAAGAATAACCGACTACATTATTAAGAAGTATTCTTTGAAGAATGACTGCAGGGAATTCAGAACCGGCAGTGGAACAGCCAATGCGTATGATGCTATTAATATTCTTGCATTGGCCATCCAAGCCGCTGGTACTGTGGAGGTCCCTGAATGCTGGAGCAAGATTCGGGATGCATTAGAAAAGAAAGTAACACACTATGAGGGGCTTATTACAACTTACGCACCAGCTTTTATGGAAAACGAAGAACGACACGATGCCATCTTGCCAGAAAACTACCTTATGACAGTCTGGCACGACGGATTCCTCATACCCATTACACAAGCCCCCCAATGGAAAACAGTTGCTCCGGACTATCAAGAAAAATATCTTAAGACGCACCATAGAGCCAGGGAGATCATGAAGAGGACCTGAATGAAGAGGCGCTTGAGGCCTTTGTCAGTTCCTTTGGCCTTAAGCGCCCACGGATCAATACTGAGGATAGAATTAGGTATAGGGTTGATAGCGTGACAGAAGTAATACAATACCTGCTAAGTGGAATTGCTATGGGCAGTATTTACAGCCTGGTGGCATTAGGATTTTGCATAATGTGGGCCACCAGTGAGACAGTAAATTTCGCTCAAGGTGATTCCGTCATGCTTGGGGCTATTTTGGGCGTTACCTTCTGCGTGGATATGGGATGGCCAATATGGCTTGGGATGGCGGTGATCATCATCCTTTGCTCCCTTTTCGGCATTGGACTTGAACGTGTGGCGATTCGTCCATTCAGGGGAATCTCGGACATTGGTTGGATGCTGTCTACAATTGCCATCGGCATTATCATCAGAAATATAGCTATGGTGACCTTTGGACGTTATGACCGTCCATTTCCAACGGCTTTAGTGAAGCAACCCATTTACATTGGAGGAGCGGGTGTCTACCCTCAGGAAATTCTGATCCCTATCATCGCCTTGGGCTTAATGGTTGGTATCGAGGTGTTTCATAAGAAAACGAAATTTGGCAGTGCCCTGAGAGCCGTTGCCTACAATCGGGATGCAGCAGGTTTAATGGGAATTAACGTCAATCTGATGATCTCATTCTCGTATGCCTTGGCGACATCTATGGCGGGGATTGCAGGATTCATTGTGGCGCCTGTTATTTTGGCCTCCGCATACATGGGCCTCCTGGTCGGGCTGAAAGGTTTTGCTGTGGCTATTATTGGTGGGATTACAAGTCCAAGAGGAACTATTTTGGCAGGGTTTGCCTATGGTGTATTAGAAAAATTTGTTGCCGGCTATTTTAGTACTGCAGCCCGTGAAATTACCGCTTTCTTTCTTGTTATCCTTATACTCTTGGTCAGCCCACAGGGCATATTTGGTGGAAAAAACAGAGGGGCTTAGAAAAAATGGTTTCCGATAAGAAGCCTTATACCCCATTCATCTATGCAGTCATCCTTGGTCTTATCTTCATTTACCCATTCATCGTCAAGGACCGTTTTTACTTTTGGGAAAGCATGCTCATCTGCATTACGGGCATGGTGGCCGTGGGGTTGAATCTGCTGACCGGATATACGGGTCTGATCTCTCTCGGCCATGCTGGCTTATACGCCATCGGTGCTTATACTGGAGCCCTTATTGGCATTAAGCTGGGAATAAATTTCTTTCCGGCTCTGCTCATTAGTGTTCTGGTTTCAGCAGGCATTGGTGCCCTTATGGCCTATCCTACCGTTCGCGTTAGCGGTGTTTACTTCGCTATGGTGACAATAGCCTTCGGATTGTTAGTGGAGAACATCCTAATTGAATGGCACAGTTTGACAAAAGGCCCTGTTGGCATCGACGGCATCCCCCCAGTCAAAATTGGGGGATTCAAATTCACTGAACACTACTACTTTTATCTTATTGCGATCAGTTTTTTTGCAAGCATTATCCTCATCAAGAATTTAATTCATTCCAAATATGGCCGAAGCCTGAAAGCAGTGGGAATGAGTCAAATCGGGGCAGAGACCTCGGGGATAAACGCCCTGAGCATCCGAAGTTTGGCCTTTATTCTCTCTGCTGCATTAACGGGGATGGCAGGCCATTATTTTGCTTATTTGAACTTATATTTGAGTCCCGAGATTTTCCAATTTGATACTTCCATTCTTTTCTTGGTTATCATCATTTTCGGTGGTCTGGGAACTATCTTCGGTCCCGTCATTGGCACGATCGTCTTAGTTGTTCTACCCGAAATCCTACAGAAATTTGCCGATTATCGGCTAATTGTTTACGGCGGGTTACTTCTGGCACTCCTCTTTTTTATGCCACGAGGTGTGATTGGGTCATTAAATCAGCTTTTAAAAGGGCTTAGGCCCAAGCCATCGAGTGATGAAGACGGATTCTGTGTGGCAGCGGGTGGGATCAAGTTGGGAGAAGGATTATTAGATCGTGGTCGATTAATGAATGGGGATGGCAATTTGGTCCAGATTAAAAACTTGACGAAACAGTTCGGAGGCCTGATCGCTGTGAACGATGTTTCAATCAGTGTTAGACCGAATACAATCCATGCCTTGATAGGGCCCAATGGAGCTGGGAAGACGACGCTCATGAATGTCATCTCAGGGATTTACAGGCCTACAAAGGGGGAGGTTTGTTTTCGGGAGACAAGAATCGATTACCTTTCTCAATCGATGATTGCCAAAAAGGGGATTGGTAGAACCTTCCAAACCACCCAACTCTTTGGTGAAATGTCTGTTTGTGAAAATGTTATGACAGCCTTTTACCCACACATTCAATATGGTCTGACCCAATCTTTTTTCCAGACGTCCTCCATGAGAAAGGTGGAGATAGAGATCAGAGAGCAGGCCAAAGAATTATTGAACTTCGTTGGATACAAGGGGAAGAGCGAAGAGTTAGCCAAAAATTTGCCTTTTGGACACCAGCGATTGGTCGAAATTGCCCGCGCATTAGCATTAAATCCTTATTTACTTTTAATGGATGAGCCAGCTGCAGGTCTTACGGGTAGAGAGATACAGGAGCTCGATAACCTCATTAACAATATTCGGAATTTTGGCCTGGCCGTCTTTTTAATTGAGCATCATGTCAATCTTGTGATGGGCATTTCGGATACGGTGACGGTTCTTGACTATGGTCGGAAGATATCTGAAGGTGCCCCGGATTTAGTCAGAAGGGACCCTGCAGTCATCAAGGCTTATTTAGGTGGTACAGTGAAATAAGTCTTTTGAAGCCGGAAGGTGTAATAAGTGAAAAATATAATGCAAAATGTACTTGGGATCGAAGGCCTTGATGTTCGGTATGGTCGTGTTCAGGCTCTTATTAATGTTAGCCTCCATGTGAAGCAAGGTGAGGTAGTGGTCGTGGTAGGAAGTAATGGGGCGGGAAAAACGACCCTGCTGAAAACGGTCGTCGGCCTGCTCAAACCGGCATCCGGTTCCATCTTTTTTCATGGGGAAAGGATTTCTGGACGACCTGTTCACGCGGTGGTCCGAAAAGGTATTTCATTAATCCCAGAGGGACGGATGGTTTTTGGGGATCAAACGGTTTTAGAGAACCTCCTGCTAGGCGCTTATTGGCGTCAGCGAAAGATGAGTCGCCAAGAAATTGATCGGTCCGTTGATGACTGTTTTGCCCGATTTCCTGCGCTGAAGGACCGTCGAAATCAACTGGCCGGTTCCCTGAGCGGGGGATTGCAGCAGATGGTAGCGATCTCCAGGGGTCTTATGAGTAAACCGATGCTTCTTCTGGTTGATGAGCCTTCTCTGGGACTGGCTCCCATTGTGATTGAAGAGGTATTCAAAACGATTCGAGAACTGAATGAGGAGGGGATAACAATACTTCTTGTGGAGCAAATGGCTACCTTGGCGCTCCAAATCGCAAAGAGAGGGTATGTGCTCGAGCATGGGACTGTAGTTATGGAGGATACTGCGGAAGAGCTCATCAAGAACAATTATATCATCGAGAGCTATTTGGGTAAAGATTGATAAATTGAAATTGCACAAGAGAATATTTTGTTTCAAAATCCATTGGTTAAAAAACGATAGGAAAGGAGGGAAGTTAGAAGGTCTTTATACAATCTTAACGACATGAGAAAGGAGGTTTTGTCATGAGTATTCAATGGAAACCTTGGCAGAGTGCAAATGTAAAACCTGAATACCAACCTCGACGAGTGTTTGGGACCCAAGGGATTGATTGGCAGGAGAGGATTAACTTTGAACGTCTAAGAAAGGAGCGACTTGCCAAATTACAAGAGCAGATGAAAAAGAATAATACAAGTGCTCTCCTTCTATACAGAGGAGACAATATACGTTATGCCACAAATACTTGGAATGGAACCTGGCGGATAGGAGCATTTCGGTACTGTATGGTACCTGCTGAAGGAGATCTCTTACTGTTTGAATCGGTTGGATGCGATCTTGAGGCAGACGAGCTGTACTGCCCTTGGTTAAAGGGCCGCTTGGAACCCTCAATTAGTTATCAATTTAACCCAGGTGGGGCTTATGAATGGGGGCTCAATAGACAAATCGAACAAATAAAGTCTTTTTTAGTAAAAGAAGGGATAAAAATCTCTGACAAAATTGGAGTTGACGAAATGTTATTCGGTCCCTATGAAGCCTTTAAAAAAGCGGGCTTTACCAACCTTGTATCCGCACAGCCAATGATTGTCCCCGCCAGATGGATCAAGACGAAGGATGAGTTGGAGATCCTAAAAATCGCAATGTGCATCGGAGATGCCGCTTTTGGCCTAGCTAGGGAAGAATGGGTCAGACCGGGCATAAAAGAATGTGAACTCGAGGCGAAAATTGCTGAGTTCATGATAGCACACGGCATGGAGCAAGGGATAACAATCTGCGCCTCAGGGGGTAACACAAATCCTTATATTAGATCGTGGGGTGACAAGATGCTAAGACCGGGCGACATGGTGATTATGGATATTATTTATAGTTACCTCGGGTATAACACCGACTATGTCCGCTGTTTTCCCGTTGGGCATATCTGGAGTCGGAAGCAGAAGGAATTGTACAAAAGAGCTTACGATTCACTGATGAACGCTTGTGAGTCGATGAAGCCTGGGGTAAATTCTGCTAAAGTTGCTGAAAAATTTGAACATTATGCAGATGATGTATTTGGTTCCGATCCTGTTGTTAACGCGGCTCACAGTCTCGGAATGGGATTATATGAAGGGTTATGGATATCTCGGGCATTTGCAAAAGATTATAATTTTGATCTCAAGGAAGGAATGTACTTTGCAGTTGAAACCTATGCTGGAGACCCAGGAGGGTTTGATGGTGCAAGATTAGAGAGAAATGGGGTCATAACCGATAAAGGGTTTGAGCCTTTTGATCTCTTCCCATTTGAAGAAGAGGGGCTCAAGGGCCCTTAAGAGGGTAAAAATAATGTTACTTAACTTCGGGTAAGAGTTGATCGGAGACAGGGAAAGGAGCCTTATGGCTCTGGCTTCTTTCCTGTCTCACAGTTTTCATAGATTGCGAAAATGAGCCAAATAGAAAGGGGACGATGAAAGAGCTGTAATGCCATCAAGACTATGGGAAAGACGGCTCTGGTGATACACCCATTTCCTTGTGCGTATGAATTGTCGGAGGAAATGGATCAAGACCGTAGAGCGGTCTACCTTCATCAGACACATTCTGGGCTTCAGCTTCGTATGGCCATATTGTGCGCTATCCTCAATTTCTACCCCAAGTTTTGTAGATTTAGTCCAAATGACAAACCTTGAATTAAATTCCAATCACCCTTCTCGAGGTATGATTGGAATAATAAGAATTGAAAAGGCCTTTTATCAGGAGCTTTTGAGTTGCTCTGGTTTTCTTGGGAAAATAGGACAAATTTACCAGAAGGGATTTGACCTTGTAAGAGAAGACGGGAGATTAATACACTTTCGAGGGGAAACATGGCTTCACTCGCCTTTTGGCGCTGTTCTTGATCAACCTATCCCCAAATGGGTTGAAGATGTCTCTTTGAGAGAAGGCGATATTTTTGAAAGAAAAGGTAGACTGTTACAACGAAGGACGAGAAACGGGTGTTCTATCCAACTGAACCCCTCCTTTATTGTTGATTTGAAGCGGACATTACGCTTCCGCCCTCCACAACGGGAAACCTTGCTATCCGAAATTCAATTATTGTCCGAAGAAATTTTCAAGTGGGGGAGATTTGAAGGAATGGCAGGGACGTTGTCTCTCTTGGCAGAAGAATTACCATCTCTCCCTTTTATTTCCTTGATACCCATAAGCTTTTGGAGCAGGCATGCTCTTTCTCGGGTGAGAAAACTCATCTCATCCGTCATACATGAAGATTTAGACGGCTTTGGATTAGCTTGGGAAGCGTTATTGGGTTTAGGACCGGGGTTAACCCCAGCCGGAGATGACTTCCTGGTTGGATTTTTGGCTGCCCATAAACTTTTTTCCTCTTCCTTTGGTGAAAGACTAAGGGATAATCGTGTAAAGATCAGATTAGAAGAAAGAGCAAGAATCAAGACCGTTCCGACCTCCTCTCAGTTCCTTAAATGTGCCTTGGATGGAATATTTTCTGAGATTCTTTACCTTGCTTTCGATGATTTAAGATCCGGCGCAGAAGATGGAGGCAGAGAAAAGATCGAATACTTCCTCAAATGGGGTCACTCTTCTGGAGCAGACACCTTGACCGGTGTTGTATTCGGTCTATGGTCTATGATTCCTCCAGGTGATGACTTGAAGCCCGTGATGAAAGTGATCCCTCGTGGACAACTACGAGGGAGCAGTATCCTTTCGACACATGAAAAACGCCATTAGCATGCGAACGGCATTGCTCGCAATGGTTCTTAGAAAACTGTAAAATGCCTTCGTCCATTGGATTTATAATAGAATATTTTTAATGAAGGACATTGAATGACTGATTCAAGGTTCGCTGTTCTTGCGATCGGGGGAAATTCTTTAATTAAAAATAAAAGCCGCATAGCTTTATCTTGGCAGTATGAAGCAGTAAAGGAAACCGCGAAGTATATTGTCGATCTCATTGCAGAAGGGCTGAGCATAGTGATCACACACGGAAATGGTCCTCAGGTAGGTTTTCTCTATAGAAGAGGGGAGCTTGCCCGTAGTGAGCTACCCCTTATTCCTCTCGACATCTGTGGAGCTGACACACAAGGGGCGATCGGGTACATGATTCAAAAAGCCCTTCTGAATGAATTTCGCATGAGGGGTATTGCAAAAAAGGTGACCTCAGTGGTGACTCAGACAATTGTGGACCGGGATGATCCATCCTTTGAGTATCCCACAAAACCTATTGGTTCCTTTATGTCGGAGGAAGAGGCCCTTGCCAACAAGAAAGAATTCGGGTGGCAGGTTGTAGAAGATGCAGGTCGAGGGTTCAGGCGTGTCGTTCCCTCCCC
>Ga0315282_10012027_pt1 | contig 13304 bp, 11 predicted proteins | sample YL17G07_20_MG_FD_203693 | JGI IMG/M metagenome (GOLD analysis project Ga0315282, IMG submission 203693) | Sediment microbial communities from Yellowstone Lake, YNP, Wyoming, USA - YL17G07_20 | ecosystem: Environmental > Aquatic > Freshwater > Lake > Sediment | place: USA: Wyoming | collected...
CTAAAAATTATAATGCCAACCGCGACAGTACGTATCGGGTTCTTCGCGGCGGTTCCTGGGACAAGTTTTCCCGGGGTGAGCGTGCGTCGGACCGGGTCAGGTACAGCCCCTCGAGTCGGGACGTCGACCTCGGGTTTCGTTGTTCGCGGGACCAAAATTAATATTTCGTCATCCGTTTCGCGGATGTTTATTTTAAACAATCCTCATACCAGAAATTCGCATCCTAGGACGGATGATATAAGGTCAGATTTTCCCCGAAGGGGAAATCGGTTTGGTAGCCAGGGATGCAAATCCCTGGTAGGAATTATGGAGCCTTCGCGGTAAGTCGATCCAACGCGCATTATGTTCAAAATTATATCAACAACCAAGAGAATCCGTCGTCCGTTTCACGGACTTCCTTCTCAAAACAATCCTCATACCAGGGATTTGCATCCCTGGCTACCGAACCTTCACCCCGTGCGGGGTGACAAAATTGTCGCAACAACTACCCTGACAATCTCATACGACTTCGCTATCAAACGCACCACGCTCCGCCAGAGCGCCAGACTCCGCCAAAGCGCTTCGTCCAGGCAAGCTTCGCGGCGGCGAGCTATGACGACGGAGTCGTATCAGAAGACGCAGATTAAACGGATGAGAACAAGATTATCACTTCCTTCGGCTTAGCACGCGAAGCTCATATTCGCGGATGTCTTTTATCCAATCCGATCCCGGCGGCACGTCTTGGCTTAAACAGTAATAATCCCAGACCGCGCCAAACGGCAAAGATTTGATTTCTTCAAGCAGAGCCAGCCGTTCGAAATTGTTGCCGGCCTCTTCCAATTTGCCAAGTTTTGGGGTGGGCTCCAGCAAGGCAAACAACAAGGCCTTCAAAGCGGCTCGCGCTCCGATGACCCATGCGCCGACGCGATTCAATTCGGCATCGAAGAAATCCAGCGCCAGATGAACGCGGCTTACTGCGCCCGCGCGCACTATTTCTTCCATCAGGTTGCGCAATTCGTCGTTGAAGATCGCCACGTGGTCGCTATCCCAGCGTACGCCGCGGCTGATGTGAAACAATATCTCGTCAAAGAAAAGCAAAATCGCGGAAATCTTGTCCGCCACTGATTCGGTGGGATGGTAATGGCCCATGTCGATGCACACCATTTTGTTTTGCTTAAGCGCCCAGCACAAATAAAATTCGTGCGATCCGGACACGAACGATTCGGAACCGATGCCGAAAAGCTTGCTCTCGACCGCATCCTTCAAATACTCTTGCGGAAACGGCACGGCAAAAATTTCATCCAGCGATTGCATCAGAAGCGATCTGTGCCGGAACCGGCTCACCGTAAGATCTTTGGAGCCGTCCGGAATCCACAGATCGTGTACGCAAGGGGTGGCCAGTTCTTTGCCCATCCATGCAGCGATCTCGCGGCATCTCTTGACGTGTTCGATCCAAAATTTTCTGATTTGTTCATTTTTGCTGCTCAAGGTAAAGCCGGAATCCGCCATAGGATGAGAATAGCAAGTGGCGTTGAAATCGAGACCGAGCTTTTGCTCGCGCGCCCAATCCACCCAGCTTTGAAAATGCTGCGGTCCGATTTGGTCTCGCTCCACTTTAACGCCGCCGAAATCGCCGTACTTGGCATGCAAGTTCAAGCGATTTTTGCCTGGGATCAAAGAAAACGCCACGCGCAAATCGCTTCGCAACTCATCTAAATTTCTGGCTTTGCCCGGATATTTGCCTGTGACCTGAATGCCGCCGCCCGACAAAACCGCATCAGGGGTTTCAAAACCCGCCACGTCGTCTCCCTGCCAGCAATGCAAAGAAATGGAAACGCCCGCGAGCGTTTTCAAGGCGCCGGCCACATCCACGCCCAGTTCGGCATATCGTTCTTTCGCGATCTGATAGGCTTTTTCAACGGAATTTGAGTCCATTTGCGATTCCTTTATCGTCAAATCGGTTGAAGTTCGAGGAAGCGGCCGAATGCCCGATCCCAAGCTTCCGAATTTTGCGGGACATAGCGATCCAGAGCAAACGATTGTCGGACCACGGCCCGAAGCTCGGTCAACGAATTTATTTGGCTCATGGCCATAGCTTGAACAAGCAGATTTCCGATGGAGGTGGCTTCCGCGGGTCCTGCCAGAACCGGAAGACCGGTGGCGTCAGCCGTGAACTGGCACAGCAACCGATTTTTTGTTCCGCCGCCGATGATGTGAATCCGATTGATCGGATGAGGATGGATTTGGCGCAACTGTTCCAAAACAAAGCGGTATTTCAAGGCAATGGATTCCAAAATGCATCGTATCAATTCGCCCTCTGTTTCCGGCACTCGTTGACCTGTGCCGCGGCAGTAATCGCGAATGGCCGCCGTCATGTCCAGCGGATTCAGAAACTTAGGGCTATCCGGATCCAACAAAGCCGCAAATGGCGGAGCGCCTGACGCTGTCGCCGTCAATTCGTCGTAACTTTTTCTCTGATCTGCCGGCATTGCATGGCGGCATTGCTGAACAATCCAAAGGCCCGTAATGTTTTTTAACACACGGAAAGCTCCTCCTATGCCGCCCTCGTTTGTAAAATTGGCTGACCTCGCCTGCTCGGTCAAAATCGGCTTAGAAGATTCCACCCCCATCAGCGACCATGTGCCTGAGCTGATGTAGGCCCAATCATCGCCTTCACCGGGAGCCGCCGCCACGGCAGAGCCTGTATCGTGCGTAGCCACTGCCACCACCGGAACATTCGGAAATCCGCTTTCATGGCGGGTTTCTTCATTCAAAGGGCCAAGCACAGTGCCCGGCAAAATCACCTGCTGCATGATTTTTTTGGATATGCCGAGGGCTGCAAATATCTCGTCTTCCCAATCCATTTTGAGGGGATTGAAAAGTTGCGAGGTAGTGGCAAAAGTAAATTCCGTTTTCATAATTCCGGTGAGCATGTAATGGAACAAATCCGGAATGAACAGCAGGTGCTCGGCGACATGAAGCAACGGCGAGAGATCGCGAACCATGGATTCAAGCTGAAACAGAGTGTTGAGCGGAAGAAATTGAATGCCGACAAGCTCGTAGATCCGCTCAGGAGACATCTTGCGGAAAAAGGATTCCATCGCACCTTCTGTGCGGCGGTCTCGGTAGGCATATGGCAAACCTATTATGCTGCCGTCTTTTGCAAGCAAAGCAAAATCAACGCCCCAGGTATCCACGCCAATGCTCTGAGGCGCTGCGCCGGCTTCGCGGACACAAATGCGAAGGCTGTCTTTCATATTTTCAAACAGTCGAAATACATTCCAATGTCGGTGACCAAGAATGGTGAGCATTCCATTGGGGAACCGGCTGATTTCGCGCACCTCAAGCCGCCCGTTTTGTAATCGGCCAAGCATCACACGGCCGCTTTCCGCGCCAAGATCAAAAGCAAGATGGGAAGAGGGATGCGTCATTATTATTCTTTCAAATTAAAAACCCGCGCCATTTCGTCCAGTTGTTCTTTGGTGAGGCCCTGAGGAGTCAAGCCTGCGCTCTTGCAAAGCAAAATCAAGCTCGCCGCTTTATTAAGCGTGTCGATCATATCAAAAGCTTCCACGATGTTCGGCCCAATTGCCAGGCATCCGTGCTTTTCCCAAACCACGGCGCTGTGGCCCCGTTGCAATGCGGCCAGCGTGGCTTCGGCCAATTTTTCTGAACCCGGCAGCAAATATGGGACGAGACCGACACCTTGCGGCACTAAAATTTTTACCTCCGTATGAATGCCCCACAATGCCGCGTTGATCGCATTTTCATTTTGGTGCTCCGGAAAATGGGTCAGTGCGATCAGTTCTAAAGGATGCGTATGCAGCACTACTTTATTCTGTGATTTGCTTTTAAAAAAATATTCTTGAATCCGAAGGTGAGAAGGCAGCTCGGAAGTCGGCTTAAAATTAGGGCATCCTTCTCCGCCCCAAACGAGCGAATAGCCGCCCCCGTCATCCGATATGCGAAGAATGCAAGCGTGGCATGCCACATTTTTAGCAATATCCCGAAACCGATGTCCTGTGCCGGTCACCAGAAAATATCGGCCGGCCAAGCTCGGATAAGAGCATTCGAATTGTCGGCATGAATCTCTATGGGAGGATGAATCCAGGGAAGAGACGCAATCCGTCACATCGACGGATACGTTCCCGGCGTTGCGCTCGGCCCAACCTCTTTGCCACAAATAACCGGCAAATTCGGATAGTTCTTCCAACCATTGAATCAATCCAGGACAGGATTCGGTCAAAATTCCCACGACACGTTACCTCCGGATGAACAAACGCGTTTTATGCAAGCACTACAGAGACGATTATCAAGGCGTTTCCAGATGGATTGTAACTTTGCCGGCGTGGTTTTCCAATGAGAAACCGAACGGTAATAATGATTTTTTTGTGCAAGATTCCTTACAACTGAGGTTGACCCTTTCCCGGTGGGGCATCAAAGTTAATAGAGGCATATTAATAGGGGGTGATGATATGGCAAGCTCCGGATGGGAATATGACATCAGCGTTCTTTCGTGGGAGAATATAATCGGCCGGACGACAGGCGACAATCATGCCAGGATATTTTTTTGCGAAGACGAAGGCCCTTGTTCCGAAGATAAATCAGACAACAAAAAGTTGGACAAAATCATTTCGGTCCTAAATTCGAAGGGTCTTCAAAATTGGGAGCTTGTTCAGGCTGTTTTACAGGACCAGGGCTTGATTTGTTTTTGGAAGCGGCCAAAATAGATATTCAAAACCCATAGTGTTAAAGTGCGTATAGACGTGCGCCTGGCGCAGACTCGTTCAAAATCCGTGGGGCGAATTTGACTGACTTATATGATCATTTTCCGGAAGCGCCGGCTTTTAAGCCATTGACGATAGAAGACAAGCCTCTGCTCGATTCTTTGTTCAAAGCGAATCCGCCCAAAACTTCGGAGATGACTTTTACCAATCTGTTTGCATGGAGCAATACGCATCCGGTGTTTCTTTCCAAGGTCAAAAATACATTGCTTTTTTGGCGCGGCCCTGCCGAAAAGGGCGTGCTTCTTATGCCAATAGGCGACTTGGACAAATCCGGCATCGAAACAGCTTTTAAATGGGCGCGGAACATGGGAGGCCCTTCGGAGTTTGGTCGGTTGTCTTTTGAGGCGGCTATTATGCTTGTTACGGCGGATCCGGGGTTGGCAATGATCGAAGATCGAGACAATGCCGATTACGTATATAAAGCCTTTGATCTGTCCGGGCTCGAAGGACGCAAATATGATGGAAAACGCAATCTGATTAAAAAGTTCGCTTCCGAAGTTTCCGCCGTTTACAAACTGATTACGCTTGAAATGATTCCGGCATGCCTCGCAATGCAAGATTGCTGGTGCGAGGTTCGCGAGTGCTCAATTCATGCGGATCTGGATGCCGAAGATCAGGCGGTAAAAAGAATATTTGAACATTGGGAGTCGCTCAATGTGATAGGGGGCGCATTGCTTGCGGAGGAAAAAATCATCGCATTTTCAGTGGCAGAGCAGCTTGCGCCATCGGTCGCCGTCGTGCATCTGGAAAAGGCGGACTCAAAATATCCGGGCGTTTATCAGGCGATCAATCAACAATTCGCAACGCATGCATTGGCTGATTTTGAATTTGTAAATAGGGAACAGGATCTCGGCGTCGAGGGTCTTAGAAAGGCCAAGCTCAGCTATCATCCGGATCATCTGGTTTTAAAATATACGGTTAAGCGGCAAGAATAAATCAGCGAAAAGAGGAAGCGCTGTGTGTCATAAAACTATAAAAGATCGGCTTACGTTTTTCTTTTTGGTCACAGTCATCTTTATTTTCAGTGCAAACGCATTTGCAAGCGAAAAGAAAACCTTTGCTCATGGCGGCCTGGATCGCAGTTATTGGATTTACATCCCCGATACCTGGAATAAGGCCGACCCCAAGCCCCTTTTGGTCGTGCTTCATGGAGGATGGGGCTCTGGAGAGAAGATTCAGAAATTGAATTACGAAGGCTTTAATAAGCTGGCCGACAAAGAAGGCTTTATTGTGGCATATCCGGACGGAATCGGAGGGCATTGGAACGACGGCCGCACGCAAACAAGGTTTCGGGCTCAGCGCCAAAATATCGATGACGTGGGATTTATATCGAGCCTGATCGATTACCTAATCAAAGAAATGAATATTGACCCGAAACGCGTTTATGTGACCGGCGTATCCAACGGAGCGATGATGACTTACCGCCTGGCATGCGAAATTACCGGCAAGCTTGCAGCCGTTGCGCCTGTGATCGGGTCAATGCCGGATGCTTATGCATCCAAGTGTTCGCCCTCAAGATCGATTTCCGTACTGGCCATCAATGGAACCGAAGACCCTTTGGTGCCCTATAAAGGAGGCGATATCCGTTTTGGACCCTTTGGAATCACTCTTGGAAAAGTCAAATCCGTGCCAGAAACTGTGAACTTCTGGGCCACGTTTGACAAATGTTCGTTCCCTCCGGAAGTCACCTATGAACCTGATAGAAACCCCGGCGATCAAACAAAAGTCCGGCGCGAGTTTTATCGCAATTGTCAGGATGGCGCCGAGGTGATTCTATATGCCGTAGAAGGCGGCGGCCACACGTGGCCCGGCGGCATGCAATATAGATCGGAGAGCTTAATCGGCCGCACCAGCAAAGATATCGATGCCACGACGGTAATATGGGAATTTTTAAAGCATCATGCAATCAAATAACCGATAGACGCTTCTTTTTTCGACCTCTTTGACACTTTAAAAACATATAATTTATTTTGGCTTGTCTGAAAGCAGAGACCGGAAAACGATATAAATTCTGAATAAATTACATCGAGAACCATTTTCTGATAAACAATGATAGTCACATTCAGACATGTTCGATAAACCGCAAGGATAGAACATGTCGTTTTGGGAGAAAAGAAGGCGATTGATAGCGAATAAACACCACCACGAAATAGAAGTTTGACATTAACTCAGATATTATTTACATCTATAATCTGTTCTGTTAAGCTTTGAATTCACAAATAAACCAAGGGAGGCATGGTATGCGGACGATGCGTCTGTGCCTGATTGCAGTGACGGTTTTTCTTCTTTTACCTATCGCTGCAATGGCTTATCAGCTTGACTTGTTTGGTATCAGCGCCCGCTCGATTGCGTTGGCCAACTCGTATTCCATTTTGTCTGACGGCCCGGAGGCTTGTTATTATAATCCGGGCGCATTGATCGAATCCAAGACCATCCGAGGGTTCGCCGGATATATGTATGCGATGCCGGCCATGAGCGTGGAGCAGCGCGATAAAAACAGCCAGGCTTATCCTGCGTCGGATGAAGTGAAAGCGGCAAAGCTCATCGATCCGGCTCAATGGTTCACGATCGGCGTCTCCGGCGGCATCAAAGAGAGGGTATATCTGGGTATCATCACTCAGATCCCATTGGATGGATCTCAACGCCGGAAATGGTTCAGTCCCGATCAACCTTATTTTTTAAACTATGATACGGGAGTGTTCGGATGGACGATTGTGCCGGCTGTCGGTGTTCAGGTTATTCCCAATGTCGGAATCGGATTGGGCGCCCATATAATCATAGACGGGTCCGGCGACATCGCGCCTTCAATACCTGTCTCTACCGTACAAGATCCCAATAAAATACCGGAATCGCATGTGGTGGCCCATGATAAAATGGACGGTCAATTTGCTCCGATCATCGGTGTTTACGGACGCCCGCTCGAATACCTGCGGGTCGGGGCCACTTACCGCGGCCAAAGTCAAAGGTATTTGGATAAACACTACGACCAAATATTGGACGCCACGACGGGCAGCTTTGTGAATGTGGAATATGAAGTGAAATATAACTTTAAACCTCGCACTTTCACGCTGGCCGTTTCCGGCAACCCAACGGATTACATCACCTTGATCGGCCAATTTACATGGGAAAACTGGCGCAGCTATGACCCGCCTTTCCCCAAAATGTCCGTCAATTATCGGGGCATTCCGGTTCATGCTTCGGAAAAAGTCTTTGATGTTCCTAATGTGAATTTTTCCGACTGCGTGGTGCCTTCTTTTGGTTTCGAAGGAAGGCCCATGAAGTATATGAACATGGACATCGGGTATGCTTTCAGAACCAATCCGGTGCCCGATCAGACCGGAACCACCAATATTCTGAACTCGCCGGTTCATGTTCTGGGCATCGGACTGGGCGGACAATTCCTGGGCCCGAAAAACGATATAGTGCATATCGATGCCGGATTTCAGATTCACATTATGCGCAGCCAGGAAGTTACGAAAGTCAAATCGAATATGCTCGAGACCGACCCAACGACCAATCCGATGTATCCGAAATTGTACACCGCGGGGGCCGTGCTTGTGGGCGGAATGACTGCTTCTTTGAAGTTTTAACAGATCGGTTACAGGATATTTTTTAGCCATGCCTTTGCTACTCGGCGAAGAGGCGCTTTCGGTCTTTACCTCGAGTTTTCTTCTCAAATCATTGCATAGCGCGAGATGATGGGATGGACCATCTGCCGGCCCTGATTCTTGCAGGCCATCTTTTCACTGAAGAAGGCTCCAAAGCCAGGCGATGGTTGCTCTATATTCTCGCCCGTTATGCAGAGATGCCCTTTTTAAAAGCGAGTTGGAGCTCCATTTACGGCAAATGGTCTTTTCTTTCCACGAATCCGATATGGAAAAAACTATGGACCAACCTTATCACCCGTCCCATCTCCCAATGGATTGATACCGGCGTTCCGGTTCCCGCCGATCGTGTGATGGAATTGATAAATGCGCAGGAAAGCGCCATCGCCGTCGGGCCTTGCCGATGCCGCCTTGCCCATCATTCATGCGATCATCGCATGCGCACGGATATCGTGATCAGGACAGGAACTCCCGCTTTCCTTGCCGCGTTTCCAAAAGATTATGAGGTGATCGATAAAGAAGAAGCAAAACAAATTGTAGCCGCTTGCCGCGACGAAGGCATGTTTCAGATGGTTTTTATTCATTGCAGTCCGGACGGAGCGGCTAACGAATATGTGATCTGCAATTGCTGCCTTGACGGGTGCATCATCTATTTATTGAACAAAAATTTTGGGCAGCACGGTTTCGAATTGGTGCCCGGGCCTTTCATCGCCGAACAAAACCCCGGCCAATGCAAAGGCTGTGGGGAATGCCTCGGATTATGCCCGTGGGATGCGCGCAGTCTCGATTCCAATGGAAAAGTCATCTTAGCGGCCGAACGCTGTCTCGGCTGCGGGCTTTGCGCGGCAGCTTGCAAAAACGAAGGCGTAAAGATGGTTCCCCGGAAGAGTTATTCGATTCATATGAGATCGCATTGGCCTCTTTTCGAGCAATTCCACGAAGGAAACAAATCAGTTGAATAATCAGGATGCATTCAGAATAGCTCCTTCTCCGCAACCTTTGAAACAAGCGCGATTTGATGCGGTCTGTTTTGGATACAACTCAATGGATTATCTGTGCTTGCTGCCGGATTTTCCAAAGCGTGGAAACAAAATGCTCATGGAGCAATTGACGGTATCCGGGGGAGGACAATCCGCCACGGCTGCCGCCGCGTTGCAATTGATGGGATTTCGCGCGCGATACCTGGGCAAATTCGGCGAAGATGAATTGGGTGCGCTATCCAAAAAAAGCCTTGTTTCAATCGGCGTGGATACTTCTGCTTGTATTGTCGCAAAAGGATGCCGGAATCAGACCGCAATGATCTGGGTCGAGCGTGGCACAGGGGAGCGAACTATAGCCTATATCCGCGATAATGGTTTGGACGCGGAACCAGGCGATTTTTCCGAGCAAGACATCGCGTGCGGAAGAGTTTTCATGGCTGATGCGCATTGCGTGCCGGCGACTATAGAAGCTGCGATTGCGGCAAGGAAAGCCGGAATTCCGGTGATTCTGGATGTTGAAAGGGTGCTTCCTTCATGTGAAGAGTTGCTCGATCTGGGTGATTATTTGCTTTGCGACGGAGCGTTTCCAGCGGCATTTACGGGAAAACATGATCCATATGAAGCGCTCGCTGAACTGGCCGATCATTTTCCCCGCAAACTTATTTCCACAACATTCGGGCCGCAGGGATCGCTGGCGTTTTACCAAGGACAATACCTCCGAACCCCGGGGTTCGTTGTCGATGCGCTCGATACTACGGGCGCGGGCGATGTTTTTCATGCGGGCTTTACCGCCGCCTTGCTTGACGGATGCGATTTATTTGACTGCTTCGAAATCGCCAACGCCGCTGCGGCCTTGGTCTGCCGAGGTCTGGGAGGCCGCGTCTCTCTTGGCTCGATGGATGAGGTTCGGCAATTTACAAAGCAAGGGAAAAGAAGCCCCTTATAGATTAAAAAAACGATGTTTAAAAGCTGATCACTGATAATAGGCGGTGTGTTAATCATGATTGCTGAAAGTGTAGGCCAGGGAAACAAAATACGGGTTGTTTGTATCTGTATTATTCTTTTTTACATTTTCAAATACGCCCCCACTTTTGCATCTCAGCTAGATTCGGCCAAAATGATTGTGCATCCGCTCGACGGCAAGGCCTATTATCTTTTGGAATCGAAAACAAAAGATCTGATCCTGTTATATTTCTGGGCTCAATCCTATGAAGATTTGGAAACCGTGACCTCGTTTAAAGGAATTCTCGAAGCGGCATCATCGCCTGATGCGCTATGGCAAGCCAGGCTGTTTGTGGATATCGGAACTCTTCGGGATAAATTCGGGGCAGAGCGATATATCAAAACCACAATGGATTCTGTGGCGAATCTGATCTCAATTTACTCCGAAGATGGCCGCGAAGCCCGGCGTCTGGCCGGCGCGGGCGAAAGCATAGAGGCGTTCGGAATCGTCTATCCCGCAGAGGGCGGCAATCTGACGCGCGGGCTGCGCTCCTTGCATTCGCCCATGAGAAACGGCTATTTGATTCCGGCGGATAAAAAACATCTGGCGTCATCGGTGATGGCCGCATTGGTCGCCGATGCCGTGGGATTTTGCGATGTCGGAAGGGCTGAGAAGAAAATCAAGGCTGCATTGGAGGCCGCCCATCATGATCCGACGGTGACCGAAGCCTCTTGCATGTTCTGGGCTCGCATCGGAGAAACCGATCGTTCGACCTGGAGGCTCTCGACAGGAAGGGAGGCGACATGCGCGGCTTCTTTGCCTCCGGAACGAGTCAGCTCGGAATTTCTGGCCGTTGCCGCCAAACTGCCTTGGAACAAAACGCCGGATCCGTCCGCTTCAGAGGCTATTGAAAAATTAATAAAGGATCATCCTGAAGAACTCTTTCCCCAACTTTTGCAGGGCGTGTATATGATGAATTCAGGCAATCCCGAAGAGGCCCTGACCTTTTTTGAAAAAGCAGGACATATGCCCAAAATTGAGCCCTGGTTTGCAACGGATTTGCTCCGAATGATCAAAGTAGAATTTTATCGGAAGCAATCCATGGCCCTTTCCGAATTGGCTTTAATCAGGCAAACGCTGGAAAGCCGATTCAGCGGATACGCTGCGGAACGAATCGAATCCATGATCTTGGGCCGATATTCACAAATATGGAGCGCCGCTTTGCAGGATTTGCAGGAAAAAATAAAAGCCAAAGCGCGCATGGAAAGAAAAACGCGCCGAGACATTCATGAACTGACAGGCAAAAACTCATTGGATCTGAAAACTGCGGAAAAATTGTCGCGCATTTTTTCAAGCTTGACCAATTCCCGAAAAGAAATTGCTCCGAAGAATCAAAAAACCGCATTTTTGCGCAAACGAACCGGTCCGATCCGCATCCGGCTTCTTTCTTCGTCTTTTAGCGTAAAAGTCGAGGTGGATGATCTGCAATCAGAACAAGCCGCCATGGTGACATCGGCCGTCAAGAATGCCGTTCCTGACTTTTTGCACATCACCGCAGAACAATTAAACGCCTCAGGCTCGGCATTGGTAATTTGTGAAGATGTTTTCGATAAAGCTTTGGGAGACGCCGCATCTAAAGAGTTGGGCCAATCGGAAATAGATCCGGCAACGGCTTTTCAAGAGATGGCCTGGGAAGTTGCAATTTCGGGTTCGATCCATTACCGATGGTCAGCCAAACACAAAGATTTGGAAATGAAAATAAATCTATCAAGACCGGATGGAGCATTTGCCGAGATCGCCTTCGCTTATCCCGTCACAGGCAAGCCTTTCCATGACTGGCAATCAATGGCCGATAAAGCGACCAAGGAGATATTAAATTCCCTTGATCATTATCCTGCCTTTGCTTCGGATTTCAGCCGGCGCCTGATCAGGCAAAAATGAATTTTTTGCCTGATTATCCTGAAACGCAGTTGAATATTGGAGGGATACACTAGCCACATGAACTGTCCACAATTCAAAAAAAGCATTCCGATTCGTTTTTAAGATCTTTTCCTATTTAAAAAGCGACAAACTAATATCATTTCCTTTTTGAAATTCAATATACATTATTTATAACATATTAATTTTGCAACAGTTTTCGAGATGATTTGTTGCTTTTTAACCAGGAAATAATATTATTGGAGTGGAACAGCCACCACCGGCTGTTCTATATTTCTATTCGTCCCATCTGTAACTAACTCATTATATTAAAGAAGAAAAAATCTAATACAACAAAGCCATATCCTCGCTATAAGCGTTGACAAGGCTGGAAGCTGTCACATGCTACTTTGCGAAGCAGCGCTTCGCTACGAAGCACGAGCCTACTTATGGCTCGATCAGAAGCACGCAGCTAGCACCTCTCGCCGCCGCGAAGCGCTATGGCGAAGCGGGGTACGTTTGATGGCGTAGTTGTATTACAATTTTTTATTGTCGAAAATTTCTTTTATCGCCCGGATCGCCGCTTTGGCTTTGTTCCCAGGTTTCGGATCAAAAAAAAGCGCGATTCCTTCTTTGAAGATTGAATACAATCCTTGATTATACGGATACCACCAGAGCTTTTTTATTCGCCATAGACGGTCGGATGCCACATGAATAGGGCGCACCATCTCCAATAAGCCTTCTTTGCCGTGGGTCAAACCTATTCCCGAATTTTTCATGCCGCCCCAGGGTGTTTCGGCCAAGCCGTAGGTGAAAAGGCTGTCGTTGATCGTTACGGTTCCGACTTGCAGCCGAAGGGCGAGTTTTTTGGCCTTGGCCGCATCAGAAGACCAAATGCTGGCGCTCAGGCCGTATTCAGATTCATTGGCCAGGCGGATCGCCTCATCTTCCGAATCAAAAGCCATGACCACCAAAACCGGCCCGAATGTTTCTTCTTTTACGACCTCCATAGTGTGATCCGCGTCCGCAATAATTGTTGGGGCAAAGAAACGGCCGTTGCCTATCAGAAAAGCTTCGCCGCCGCACAAAACCT
>Ga0315282_10012028_pt1 | contig 13301 bp, 11 predicted proteins | sample YL17G07_20_MG_FD_203693 | JGI IMG/M metagenome (GOLD analysis project Ga0315282, IMG submission 203693) | Sediment microbial communities from Yellowstone Lake, YNP, Wyoming, USA - YL17G07_20 | ecosystem: Environmental > Aquatic > Freshwater > Lake > Sediment | place: USA: Wyoming | collected...
GTTTCGGGAGCATCCTGAGGACTGGCAAAGATTTTTGGACAGCGTCGTTTTGAAGGGAAGTGACTAAGCTAGCTTAGCTCTCGATTTTGTGTGTTACCGCGGTCGCTTTACAAGCTGACGGAAAGTTCAATCGCACTCCCCTATTGTAAACATCCTAAAAATAGCCTGTTTAAATCATTGAAACGACCGTCATTGTCGCCTGCATATGCTATAATATCAGCAACGAAACGCAATGAGGACAAGAAGATTTCCGGAGGTTGCTGTGAAGAATCAGAAGGCGGTCAGCCGAGCTGTTCGTTTGACACGTATCCAGCACTTACTGCACAGCCGTCCTCAAGGTCTCAACAGCCGGGAACTATCCGAGCTTTGCGGCGTCTGTATCCGCACCATTGAGCGCGACCTAATAGCTCTACAAAGTGAGCTGGGGATTCCGCTGGCACAGGACGGTGATTATTACAGCATTCTGGAGGGTTATATTCTACCCCCAGTCTCATTTTCGCTTTTTGAAGGCCTGGCGGCTTTTTTAGCCTTACGTCTTTTACTCCGCCAAACGGATAAGAATAATCCCCACATTGAAAAAGCCCTGACCAAAATAGCCAGAACGCTTCCTGAGTTTCTGACAAGGTATATGGAAGCAGGCATTGGGGCGATTCATCAGAAACCTGCCAACCCCGAGTTTACACACTTATTCGAGCAAGTAGCCCTTGCCTGGACAACGCAGAGACAGATGAAGATCGGTTACCAGTCACTTCAGAGTGACGAGGTCAGAGAGTGGCTTCTTGAGCCTTACTTCGTGGATATGACCAGCATAGGGTATTCCACCTATGTCATTGGTCATGCTGTAAGGAGAGGGAAAGAGGGGATTTTCACCTTCAAGTTAGACCGCATTAAAAGTGCCGAGGTACTGGAGAAGAACTTTGATATTCCGGAAAGTTTTAACGTTACCAGTCTCCTGTCTCCGGCCTGGGGGATAGTTTGGGGAGACGAAGTTGAAATCAGACTAGAATTCTCTCCGAAGGTGGCGCGGCGAGTCAAGGAGTCAATCTGGCACCCCTCACAAACAATTGAAGACTCCAAAGAAGGAGGTTGTGTGATGACATTACGTGTAGGTAGCCTGCTCGAGGTTACTCCCTGGATAAGAAGCTGGGGTCCAGATGTGGAGGTGCTGGGGCCTCCCAGTCTGAGGGGGCAATTCCGCGCCTGGTCGGAAGAATTGTACGGCCTGTATCACTGATAGCTCCGGAGTAGCAAGATGAATGATGTCCTACACCAATTCTGGGCTAAAAAAGGTGATGTGACTCCAGAGGTTCACTACCCACTGCTATTCCATATGGCAGATGCTGCGGTAGTCAGTCAAACTATGTGGCACAGAGTTATTCAACAAGGCACAAAGAGTTTTCTATCCGAACAATTGGGTATCCCTGAAGAATCTGCAAGGCACTTGATTGCTTTCTGGGTAGCCCTGCACGACATAGGCAAAGCCACGCCAGCCTTTCAGGTTAAAAGTAATTTAGTTAAAGAAAACCTGCTGAAATTGGGCTTTGATTTTAAAGCATATGAAACCGATATCCACCATGGCACCGCTACCGCCTCTATTCTCAAGGAACTTTTTAAGGGTAAACTTCCCAGAGAATTGGGGCGCCGGGTTGCAGTCACTGTAGGTGGTCATCATGGGATTTTCCCCGCTTCCGATAAGCTAATACCATGCAGCCTTCTTGGCAATAACTTATGGCATCAGCAGTGGGAGCAACTGGCGGCCCTGCTTGCCAGATATTGCGAAGTAACCGATTTAACATTACCCCGGCGCACACCAAACCACAGCTTTTTTATGATGTTAGCTGGACTCACTTCAGTAGCAGACTGGATTGCCTCCAATGAAGCCTGGTTTCCCTATCAAACCGCTCATACTGATATCAGCGAGCATCTACAATATGCCAAACGGCGAGCTGATGCGGCCATTCAAGAACTCAGATGGCAGTGGCGGCCGCCAGAACTGCCCGGCGAGTTCAGGCAATACTTCGACTTTAAGGAAATCAGACCATTGCAGAGTGAAATCATAGATATTGCTCCAAAACTGGGCAATCATGCAGGCCTGGTGATTATTGAGGCACCGATGGGAGAAGGTAAGACAGAGGCTGCCCTTCACCTGGCTGATTCCTGGTTGGTCTCGCTCAAGCAAAAGGGATGTTACTTTGCTTTACCGACACAAGCCACCAGCAACCAGATGTTTAGCCGTATTAAATCTTTCCTGGAGAAGCGTTACCCAGACCAGGAAGTTGGGCTTATGCTACTACACGGGCATTCGGCACTTCAGTCGGAGTTTGCTGCTCTCATACGGCGTAGTGAGGACAGAATCAGCAATGTTGACATAGATGGACTGAAAGCTTATGACGATGCTTCGGGTGCTGTGGTTGCTACAGAGTGGTTTACCTACCGTAAGCGGGGGCTTCTAGCGCCGTTTGGAGTAGGCACAATAGACCAGGCATTACTTTCCGTCCTGCAAACCAGGCATGTTTTCGTCCGGCTATTTGGACTGGCGGGCAAGACCGTAATTATTGATGAAGTCCATGCTTATGACGCATACATGACCACCTTGCTTGAGCGGTTGTTGGAGTGGCTGGCGGCAATCGGCTCATCAGTAATCTTGCTTTCAGCGACTCTGCCGCGAAGGAGAAGGGACATGTTGCTCAAGGCATATTGTACAGGGTTGGGCAAAGGCGATAAAGAGATGCCGATTGGAGTTTCTCAGATTAAATATCCCCGCATCTCGTGGGCAGTCGGCGGTGAATTTCATGCTAAGACTATTTCTACATCATCCCAATCCGTAAGAGAGCTTCGTATCCAGTGGTTGAACGATGACCTTTCCGAAAATAATGGCGATTTCGAGCCTGATAAACGGTTACAGGGAGCCCTTACCGATGGCGGCTGTGCCGCCGTTATCTGCAATACGGTTGACCGCGCCCAGAAGGTATATGTGGCTCTAAAAAAGTACTTCCCAGGGGTTGCTGATGATGGTGAACCGGAGCTTGACCTATTTCATGCCCGATGCCTCTTTGGAGACCGGGATAAACGGGAAAAGCGTGCCTTGGTGCGCTTTGGCAAAGAGGGAAGCAAAGTGGACTGTGGCGAAGATGGTATGAAAATAGTCAGACGTCCAGATTGTGCTGTGCTGGTGGCAACACAGGTCATCGAGCAGAGCCTTGACCTTGACTTTGACCTGATGATTACCGAGATGGCACCGGTTGACCTCATCCTGCAGCGTGCTGGCAGATTACAGCGTCACCAGCGTCATCGGCCGGCTAGGTTTCAAGGTGGCTCCCCGGAAATATGGATATGGGCACCGAAGCTGGATGCTAGCGGCGTCCCAGATTTTGGCAGCGGTACGGAAGCGGTCTACGACTCTCATATTCTGTTACGCTCCTGGTTAGTTCTCAAGGACAGACAATTCACTAGGATTCCGGATGACGTAGAAGGACTTATTGAAAAGGTATATGGTGAGGATGATTGGTCAGGAGAGTTACCCGAGCCCATTAGAAAGCAATGGGATGAGACAAAAACGGGAATGGTCAAACGCTTTGACGAAGAGAAGAATGAAGCTCAGGATCGCTGGATAAAGCCACCGGGCTATAGCGGCGACCTATGGCGAATGACCTATGAACCCAAGGAAGAAGACGAACCCACCCTTCATACAGCACATCTAGCTCTTACTCGCCTAACTGGAATCAATGTTGATGTTCTTTGTCTTTACGGGAAAAATGGGCAACTATATCTGGATAAAGAGGGACAAAACAAAGTAGACCTAAATTCACAACCAGATTTTAACCAGGTAATAAGCCTGCTACGAAGATCAATCAAGATTAACCATGAAGGTTTAGCTGAAGAAATAATTAGAGAAAGTAAGTTAGTCCCACAAGAATGGCGCAAATCTTCTCTTTTACGCCATCACTTTATCTTGCGCTTTGACGAGAACAGTGTCTGCCAAATTGGTAGGTACAGAGTTTGTCTCGATGATGAACTCGGTTTGATGATAGAAAAGTCTTCTTGAGGGGGTAGCATATGCCAAGCTTCAATCTCGTTACTGAAAAATGGGTACCCTGCGTTGTGAAAGGTCAACGTTATGAGTGTAGTTTGCAAGAGGTGCTGGTCAGAGCACATGAAATAACGGAGATTTATGACACCTCCCCGCTAGTGACTGTATCGCTGCACCGTCTCCTGCTGGCTATCCTGCACCGGAACTTTGGCCCGCAAAACCGTGAGGAATGGCAGACTCTATGGGTTGGGGGAAAGTGGGATGAGAGTAAACTAACCGATTATCTTACCAAATGGAGGCCTCGATTTGACTTGTTTGATGACCATTATCCTTTTTACCAGTGTTCATCTATCCCGTTTTCAGAGCTTCGAGACAAGAGGCAAAAAGTATATGAAATACCTATCGCCAAGCTTTTTCATGAGCTGGCATCGGGTGATAATGTAACACTATTTGACCATACGACAGAGGCAATACCAAGACATATTGGACCCGCTGTAGCGGCACGAGTTTTAGTGGCTTTCCAGGCATTCGCTTTAGGTGGATTGATCACACGCCAACGGGGGGAGGGACCATCAGCGGACAATGCCCCCTTGGTAAAAGGTGCTGTAGCTCAAATAAGGGGAAATAATCTGTTCCAAACTCTCATGCTTAATTTCCATCATTATAGTGCCAGTGATGAAGAACCGTTTGCGTTTAATGCTGATGAGGATATTCCCGCCTGGGAGAAGGATAGTGAAATGCGTGCTGAAGACCGCAGACCAAGTGGATACCTTGACCTACTTACTTGGCAAAGCCGCCGTGTTAGGCTACATCCTGAAATAGAGAACGGCGAGGTTGTAGTCAAGCACGTGGTGGTCATGAAAGGTAACCAATTCCCTGATGATTTTAATCTACGCGCCAAGGAAACCATGCTCGCCTTTAAGAAAGTCGAGAGACCAAGGAAGGGCCAAGCCCCTTGGGAGCCATTAAGTTTTAGCGAGGAACGGGCACTATGGCGAGATAGCTTATCCCTTTTTCAATCTGTTGCCGATGAAAGAATCAGACCCAAAATTCTTGATTGGGTGAATGACCTAGCCAGTAATGACATCATCCCTCCTTTCGCCACTTATAATCTGTCACTCACGGGGTTGATAACGAATAGAGCAAAAATAACGCTCTGGCGCCACGAGCGCCTGCCACTGCCGCTGAAATACCTAGAGGATGAAAACCTTATTGCGGCTCTGAAACAGGCGCTGGATATAGCGGAAGAGGTAGGTAAAGAACTGAGCCATTCGACATGGTACTTAGCCCGGTTGCTTGTAGCTCCGGAGGCGGATAGGCTGAATCAACAGCAGAAAGTTGATGTCCAGAGGCTGGCTGAACATCTTACTCCGGGATGTCATTACTGGGCACAGCTCGGCATCTCTTTTACGCAACTGGTTACGGAACTGGCTGAAGATATTACTGTGGACGGGCAAACAGCAAGATACGGGGATAAGACTATCTCTTGGTGGGTAAAGGAAGTACGGCGGGCGGCAGAGAATGCTTTCCGAAGCGTCGCTGATAGCCAGGACCGCTCCGCCCGCATGTTGAAGGCGGTCTCTCGTGCCGATATCTCTTTTAGAGCCGGGGTAAACCGCGTACTGAGCAAGTACGAGAATAATGAAAAGAAAGGAGGAGATAATGTATGAGTGTCCCAGAACCTAAAGAGACCAATTTCGCCACATGGCTGGCTGACCTCGTGAGTGACCGTGGGGCGATGGCAAACCTGCGGCGGGGGCTGGGTAAGCCGCCCGGTAGCGTCCACCACATGGACAGGTATGTCTTGAAGTTTCTATCGGGGGAAGCGGAAGAGAATGACTATCAGCCGTACTACCTGATCGCCGCCCTCTTCGCCTTCTGGCACCAGGGAAAGGATAAGGTAACCCCCAGCTCCCCTACGGATCTCGGTGCATCACTGCGCTCCCTGGTGGATAAGGAGGCAGTCCTGGGTAACCGCGATGAGGTTGAGAAACGCATTGAAAAACGGCTGGTTGCCCTGCTCAACTGCCACCGTGACGACCTGCCTGACCACCTGCGCCATATCGTCAGCCTGCTGAAGTCGAAAGATGTCCCAATCAACTGGGCACAGCTACTTCATGACATCAAGGGCTGGGATTGGGAAAGCCGCAGTGTCCAGCGGGGCTGGGCACGCGCCTTCTGGATCGGCACGAAACAGCCTGATGAGGCTATTACTGTAAGCAAGTAAAAAGTAGAGAAAGGAGCTAAAGATGATTATTGAATTACACATGCTGCAAAATTTCGCCCCGTCCTGTCTCAACCGGGACGACACCGGGGCACCCAAGGAATGCGAGTTTGGCGGCTACCGCCGCGCCCGTATCTCCAGCCAGTGCATCAAGAGGGCAATAAGGGATTATTTTATGGACAACCATGTTTTCTCTAAGGAGAACCTGGCTAAACGCACCTTGCTCATCAGGGACAGCCTTGTTAAACGTCTGGAAAATAGCGGAAAAAACACTGAGCAAGCACGAAGTGCCGTTGATAAGGCGCTATCCTGCCTGAAACTGGCACCTGGCACGGATGGCAAGACTAAATACCTGGTTTTTGCCGGCGAAAAAGAGATGTCCAGACTGGCTGAGACCATAGCCAATTACTGGGAGCAACTGCTGACTGAGGAACCGCCGAAGGAATTGCAGAAAGAGTTGTTGAGAATTCTCGATGGCGGTAAGGCGGTTGACCTGGCACTCTTCGGACGTATGCTGGCTGACCTGCCGGTAAAGAATATTGATGCCGCCTGCCAAGTAAGCCATGCTATCTCCACCAACAAAGTTAATGTGGAATTTGACTACTTCACGGCGGTCGATGACCTCCAGCCGGAGGAAAAGACCGGCGCCGGTATGGTGGGCACGATGGAGTTCAACTCGGCATGCTATTACCGTTATGCCAATGTTGATGTTAACCAACTAGTGGATAACCTGCTGGGTAAGCCACGGGATAAAGCCACTGCCGATGAACTGAAAGAAGCCAGAGCACTGGCAAGCACAACTATAAAAGCCTTTATCAAGGCATCCGTCAACGCTATTCCCACTGGCAAGCAGACATCCATGTCTGCCCAGAACCCGCCGGACTTCGTCTTTGCCGTGGTGCGTGACTCGGGTGCTTGGTCACTGGCTAATGCCTTCGCTAAGCCGATTTATCCCGGCAAAGATGGTGACCTTATCCAGCAGTCAGTGACTGCACTGGTCAATTACTGGAACAGGCTTGCCAGAGCTTATGGTGAAGATGGCGTCAAGGCGAAGCCGGCTCTTTCCCTTACCGATGTCCCGCTTGATAGCCTGCAAAAGGTAGAAAATCTGGATACCCTCATTACCGCGGTTGATAGAGTTGTTACACGTTAGCGAAGGAGGCTGAGATGGCGATATTATTCTTGAGACTGGCTGGGCCTATGCAGTCCTGGGGCATCCAGAGCCGCTTTACCAACCGCGACACTGCCCTGGAGCCGTCAAAGTCTGGTGTGATTGGCCTGCTCTGCGCCGCTCTGGGCAAGCCGCGCACCGAAGATGCTCCGCCGCCACCCGGTCATCCTGGTTGGCCCAGCCTTACTGAGCTAGCCGCCTTGAAGATGGGCGTGAGGGTTGATTATCCCGGCACGGTGAAGAGAGATTATCACACTGCGGGTGGTTTTCACCTCAAGAAAGATTCCGGATACGGTGTCCCTACTGCTGATGGCAAATCAAGGCGAACAGTCACTTCAGACCGGTTCTATCTGGCTGACGCTGTCTTTCTTGTCGCTCTGCAGGGGGATAGGAAGCTTCTGGGAAGCCTGCATAATGCTCTCCTGCACCCGGTCTGGCCGCTGTACCTAGGGCGTAAGGCATTTGTCCCCGGCTACCCTGTCTGGCTTAAAGACGGCTTCCGGCCCGATATTGATGACCTAAAGGTGGCCCTTACCTCGTACCCGTATCTTTGCCCTACTAAGAGGAATCCGCCTGATATTCTGCGCCTGGAGCTTGAAGTTGGTTATGGAGAAGGACACCTGGTAAAGCCCGACCAGCCGGAGTGCTTCGTCAGCATGGAGCGCCGCTTCGGCTTGCGGTATGTTACCACAAGCCAGGTAGAAAGGGCTAAACTGCCCGAGGCAAAGGAGGAGCTATGTACCTCTCCCAGTTGACCCTTAACCTAGAATCATTCAATACCCGCCGGCTGCTGCTCAACCCGTACTCACTGCACCAGGCAATATGCCGCGCTTTTCCAGACGCTACCGAGGGCGGTACCGGGCGTATACTTTATCGTTTTGACGAAGGCAACCAAACTGGGGTGGCCACCCTTCTGGTGCAATCTGAAAAAGAGCCCCAGTGGGACAGGGCAGAGTTGCTATCGGGCTGCTTGGGTGAGCCCCCAAGGACCAAGATATACAATCCAAAACCCATCAGGGGGCAGGTGCTCCACTTTCGCCTCAGAGCCAATCCGACAGTGAAACGTAACGGTACACGGTTAGGACTGCTGCGTGAAGAAGACCAGCTTAGATGGCTCAACCGTAAAGCCATCGCTTCCGGCTTTGCCGTACTTTCGTGCATGGTGGTATCTGAAGGCATAGAGAAAAGTATGAAACCTGATGCTACAGGTGGAGCATTGAGCTTTCTGGCGGTGAGGTTTGATGGGCTACTACGTGTGGATGAGCCAGAACTTTTTTTGAAATCCCTTCAGGGCGGCATTGGCTCCGGCAAAGGCATTGGCTTCGGTTTACTCTCAGTAGCACCAGCGAGGGCCTAACCATGCGCACACTGTACGAGCTACCCCGGTTCCGCGACCGCTGGAGCTATCTCTACCTGGAGATGGGGAGGCTGGATGTGGATGCCGATGGCCTGGGTTTTCACCAAGGGGATAGCGTGGTGCCCGTGCCGATTGACCAACTCAGCGTCGTGATGCTGGGGCCGGGCTCAACCGTTACCCATGCCGCCATCAAATCGCTCAGCCACAACAATTGCCTGGTTGCCTGGACCGGGCAGGATGGGGTAAGGCTTTACGCGGCAAGCATTGGCGGCACCTACAGCGCCTGTCGGCTCATACGGCAGGCAAGGCTGGCAAGCGATGAAAAGACACGCCTGGAGGTAGCCTGGCGGATGTACCGCTTCCGCTTCAATGAAGCTGTACCTCCCGTTGTCAGCCTGGAGAGTATCCGCGGCATGGAAGGCATCCGCGTGCGCCGGGCGTATGCTGAAGCGTCACAAAAATATGGTGTGGCGTGGAAGGGCAGGCGTTACGACCAGAACGACTGGAATAAAGGCGATCCTATAAACCGGGCGCTTTCCGCCGCCAACGCCTGCCTTTATGGTCTCTGCCATGCGGGTATCCTGTCCGCCGGCTATTCTTCTGCTTTAGGCTTTATCCATACCGGGAAGATGCTGAGCTTTGTTTATGACATTGCCGACCTGTACAAGACCGAACTTACCGTACCGGTAGCTTTCAAGGTAACGGCGGCAAACCCAAATGACCTTGAGAGGCAGGTGCGGATGGAGTGCCGTAAAGCATTTCATGAGTTTAAGCTAATGGAAAGGTTATTACCGGATATTGCGGAGGTGCTGGGTGTTAGTGATGATACTGGAGAAGGTCCCGACGAGCTTGAGGGGCGCATTGTCACGCTGGCTGCTGGAACCGAAGATGGGAGTTTTTCTTGGGAACCCGAGCGCCAGGGTGAGGGATGAGCTCTGGAACCGGGCGGTAAAGAAGTCCAAAGAGAGCGGCAGCATCCTCCAGATATGGACAGACCAGACTCCCCAGGGATTCTCCTACCGCCAGTGTGGCAAGAGGGAGCGGACATTTGTTGACTTAGAAGGCATTTCTTTGATAAAAATAGAACGAAGCAACCGTTCTAATCCTGACAAAAATTCTGACACTAGAAGTATATAATCACGCTCAAACCTTTTTGGCGTTAGCTTTGGGAGTCCAGAGTATTCCCCACGTATGTGGGGGTGAACCGCCTGCAATAAGGCTAAGAAGGTCTTCAATGAAGTATTCCCCACGTATGTGGGGGTGAACCGTTTGTGTTACAATCTATTATAATGATGAGGTGGTATTCCCCACGTATGTGGGGGTGAACCGGTTTCCGAATTGGTTGCCCGTCTTTGTATATCGTATTCCCCACGTATGTGGGGGTGAACCGAAAGCGTGTAATGAGTTTCTAGGGCACTTGGGGTATTCCCCACGTATGTGGGGGTGAACCGTTAGCCCCTTTGCCCGCTTCATACTTTACTACGTATTCCCCACGTATGTGGGGGTGAACCGCCTACCTTGAGGCTGAGGAAGCCTACGATGAGGCGTATTCCCCACGTATGTGGGGGTGAACCGTACCAAGTGCCCATTGGCTCAGCACTCATTTTGTATTCCCCACGTATGTGGGGGTGAACCGACAGGCAGTCAGCGGATATATCTGCTTGGGGAGTATTCCCCACGTATGTGGGGGTGAACCGCTAGGGATTCTAAGGTAACCTTTAGCAGTTACGTATTCCCCACGTATGTGGGGGTGAACCGTATATGCCGACAATCACGCTTGTTGCCGATATGGTATTCCCCACGTATGTGGGGGTGAACCAGGAACGAGCCTGAACTCCTAGCTCAGGTTGCTCGTATTCCCCACGTATGTGGGGGTGAACCGGTATGAGCGGATGACTGCGGCGTGAAAGAGATAGTATTCCCCACGTATGTGGGGGTGAACCGCTGCTCACAATGACAAAGGCCAGTTGTTCTGTCGTATTCCCCACGTATGTGGGGGTGAACCGTCCTTGCCTACTAACCATTCAAGCAGTAGCTTGTATTCCCCACGTATGTGGGGGTAACAATCCTGACAACTGTTAAGTTCGCTCGTTAAGTTCTTACGACGACGAATGACAAGCAAACTTTACTAACTGAGGGTCCTGCTCCAAAGGCTTGGTACACTGGATGGTAAAGGGCCAAAGGCCTTCAAAAAGATGATGATTGACAGTGATGAGTTTTGTGCTCATCGCGACGCTGCCGACTTTTGGGTAGGCTGAGGGGACTCATTTGAGCTCGAGGATCTCACGTGCAAAAAAGTAGCCATCTCGGAAATCACCGACGGTTTGAACATTCTTACCTGCAAAACGCTGCAATGACTCGTTCTCGAAAGGGTTATCACTCTCTTTGTGGATTGGATAGCAGCAGTTATCATCCGTAAAAAGGTAGAAATAGACTCCCTCGCTCTTTGAGCCTGTGTTCTGCAGAATCCCTTTGACTATTCCCCTCAATTGGGTCATAGCCTATCCCTCCACAAATTATTCTAACACCTAGGCCCCAACTCCGCAAGTTGTTGGCTCGAAAACCCCTCCACGTTAACCACACTATCGCGAAAGACCTGCCTGTATGACACTAACCTTGTCGCCAACTTGCTCCACCACTACTACAAGGTAACTATCCACATCGGAGATGACCTCCTTGGTAGCTTGATCTATTTGGGGGCTAACGAAGTAAATCTCATGCCAGTAAGCCACAGGGGCGAATCCCGCAGCCTTGGCGTACCTGTCTTCGCGCTCTATTTGTAAGCTTTGAAGCAGGGACAGCTTGTAATCTGGCTGGGCCCGTTTCACCTCCTCTAGAATGTGCGAAAGGGGCCTAAAGAGTTGATCAGGAACCTCCGTGAACATCCCTTTATCGGACTCCCGGAGTATTTGTCGGGCAGTACCAATGGCCTCCAACGATTTCGCCCTTTGAAGCCGCTTATTCCAATTCTCCGCTGCGGGTGCAAAGCTGACCCTAATTGACGGGTCACCGTAAAGCACAAATTGAAGCAAGGTCTTTTTGTCCTCTGCTAGTAGGCCCCCCCTACTATTAACCCTTTCCTCAAAGTACCTGTATTTCGTCTCTTGGAGTGACTCTCCACAGCTTGCGCCGTTCAAGCAGTTCGTTAAGAAATATTCGCTCATCAGATCGGCAGCCCACTTCTGGTTCCATATGTTCGGGTCTGGAAACCGCAAACTTCCATTTGGCATTCCGTAAGCAATTGTCGTTGAACCTTGGAAAGCTATCGCTCCTTTCCATAAGTACTTGAGGCAAATGGACGTTTGGACATTCTTGCCGATGATATTGGCCCCATGGCAGGCCTCAGAACTTACCAAGGAATCTGCAACGTTAACTGCGTCTCTCAACTCGTCAGGATGCATACAAGGCGGCTTACTTGTGCCACCCTGCCCAGCCCAGAGTGGCAGTATGCGACTCCCGTGGCAATTCCAATAGTGAATACGCTTGTTTGTGATGGAATGGACAGGGAAGCCACCCTGCCTAATATCCAGCGGAGGTGATAACGTCACACCAACTGTGATACCTATCCCTAGTAACACGGCCTGAGATGCTCCGCGCCAGTCTTCCGCTGATACCGCAATGGTGTTCGCAGCCCCCGGCTCTGCACCGGCGCACTGATACTCGCTCAGCCTATCCAACTGCCGTAGTAGGAGCTCGGGAGTCGGAGATATGCCAGGTTCCTCATAAATCTCTTCATCTGGTAGTCGCCCCAAAGACCTATCCGGAACTAAGAAATCATCCCGAGAGCCTGAAGCTGATCCAGAGTTGGCGTACGGGTTGTCAGTGGTCACACTCGTATCAGAATCCCCGGCAGGGTTATCAAACCGAAAGAACGGGATTATCTGGTCACCGCCAAGGATGAGGATGTGGTCGAAACTCCATGTTGACAAAATCTTGTCTAACAAGTCCTTGACACTTCTCGCGTCAGCTACATTAGCTATGTCACTTATCCCGAACGGCTGAAGCGACAGCAGGTCATCGAGATAAGCGACTCGGGTGGCAATGCCCCTCTGTTGGTCTGCCTGAATCAGACGTTGCAGGCGGCTTTCAATTTGTGCCAAAGCAGCCCGATACTTTCTTGACAGATTCCTTTTGCTAGAAATTACTATCTTGCTTGACATGACAGCATCACCACCGAAATAGTACCCCAGCGATTAGGAGAAGTCAACTGTTTGTGTTCATCAATACTTGTTGTGGTTCCTTGGGTGGGTGGCTGGGATACGAGTGATGGTCCCCTTTAGACAAGTGTATAAGCTGGAACGCAGCACATCGCCTCGCTCCTCACTCTGTGTTGCCACAGCTAGAGTCCAGGCAGCCTTTCTGCCGAGATGACAGAAAGCAGACCTTCAACAATAACTCAGATTGTTCAGCCACCGCGATAAGGGACGGCTTCTCCAAAACCTAGAGTTTTCTAATGCGCGAACCGAGATCTACTATGGTTGGTTGACCAGCTATCTGCGCTTGCAGCCAATGTGCTACA
>Ga0315282_10012029_pt1 | contig 13301 bp, 11 predicted proteins | sample YL17G07_20_MG_FD_203693 | JGI IMG/M metagenome (GOLD analysis project Ga0315282, IMG submission 203693) | Sediment microbial communities from Yellowstone Lake, YNP, Wyoming, USA - YL17G07_20 | ecosystem: Environmental > Aquatic > Freshwater > Lake > Sediment | place: USA: Wyoming | collected...
GCCGATTTCCTCTCCACAGGAAATTCATCGAATATTACAACTACGAGCGGCCGCATATGGCGCTGAACTATTCAACCCCAGCTGAAGTCTACTTCGGAGATGTGCCAAATGCTATGTGATAACACAGTACGTTATCTTGTTCAGCTCAGGATATATAGTTGGGCAATGATAACACTCGGAATAGTTTTCGCATATGATCTTCCAGTTCGCAGCCACATCATACTCAATTCTTCCTCCGCGTTTCAGAGTGTCCAGCGGCAGGTTTGCGCATTTTTCAACAAGACGCTTCAAGTGCTCTTTGAGGGGCCGAGCCCGGGTGTTGAAGTTGACGAACACAAATCCTGCCCAAGTTTCGCATCTTATGGGAAACAATGAGAGGGCATTTCTGTCAAAGTCGGTAAGGCTGTCTGTGTGGGGCGCGCCGATCAACTTGCCTTCCAGCGAATAGGTCCACGAATGATAAGGGCATTTGATCGAAGTAACCTTGCCGGGGCCTTCCTCCATGACCCTGCTGCCGCGATGCCGGCAAACATTGCAGAAAGCCCCGATTTCCCGGTCGCTGCTTCTCACCACAATTATGCTCTCATCTCCGATTTCCTTAACCATGAAGCTACCAACCTCGGGGATATCGTCAGCCCGTCCTACACAGAGCCAGCTACGATAGCGGGTTCCCTGGTGCAGCTGAACTCTGAATTCTTGAGCGGCCTCGTGATTTCTCAGCTGACACGAGCTGGGGCTCCTGTGATCTATGGCGGAGTAGCAGCTACTTTCGACATGAGATATTGTACTGCGCGCTCCGGTGCGATCGAGAGCATGATGCTCGTGTCAGGTTATGCGCAGATGGGCAGGTACTACGGGCTTCCAACGAGCACCTACAGCGGAGACACGGACGCTAAAACCATAGACGCACAGGCTGGCCTTGAAGCAGGCGTTGGGATTATTCTAGCTACTCTTTCCGGTGTGAACATAGTCTCTGGGCCAGGTGGTATAAACTTCTTGAATATGCAAAGCTTGGAGAAACTGGTTATTGACGATGCTATTTGTGGGATGGCACGAAGGCTGCGACGTGGCGTAGTCGTGAACGAGGATACTATTGCTCTCGACGCCATCAAGAAGGCGGGGCCAGGAGGCCAGTTTCTAAACCTCAAACACACTCTGGACTGGGCTTTGAAGGAACAGTTCATGCCCTCCTCAGTCATAGATAGGCAAAGCCTTGACGTCTGGAAGGCGAAGGGATCCAAAGACTCGGTTTCCAACGCTGCCGAGTTCGTTGAAAAACTGTTGCGAGAACACAAACCTAAACGTCTTCCTCTCGACATCGAAAAACGTCTTGATGCTGGCGTAGAGGAAATGACACGAAGCGGAGTTCTCATCGCATAAAAATGGGACTTAGACTTCTTTTTAGTCTGCTAAGTCTTCAGGCATCTTGTACCACAGGGCTTTTTCTCCGACGCGGGCGCGCATCTTCCACCTCATGGATTTTGGTTCGTCCTCAATCAGCTTGGTTATCTGGTCTATTCTATCCTTGACCAACTTCTTCTCGTCGGGACTAAGCTGGAACTGTTCCAGCACGACCAAGATCTTGGCGAGGACTGAGGTAAAGGTCTTGTATATTCCCCAGTCCTCTGCGCAAAGCTTTGCTAAACGCATCCCATTCACTGTTTCAGGCTGATCGGAAGTTCCCACGTCGTGGTCCAAGAGCAGGGCTACCATGTCCTTGATGTCCTTCTCGTTTGTCTTGACAACCTGAAGTTTCGTTGCCAGCAGGTCTGCCAGCGAAAGAGTCTTGGGATCAATCGTGAGCCTGTCCCGAAGATCGAATCTGTGACACATGTCGAAATAATCCAAGAAAATGTCAATCCTCCGTTTGTTTGGAATGTCGAAGAACATTAGGCGAGTCGAGCCGCGCAGAGCGTTGAACATCTTGTTATCCTCGTATCCCATAGTCGAAAAGAATTTGCGGATCGAACGGGCCTGCTTCTTGAGGCCTACTAGGTCGATGTCGGGATATGTCCTAGCGACAGCCCGATGCTTTCATGCTTGGGCATCGAATGCCGATCGCAGTGCCTCCCAGAAGTCGCAGGGTGATGTTTTGACTCTCGGCGGTTGAGATTATGCGTTCGGCCTCTTTCAGGACATCTGTCTCAGTCATACGGTTGATCCGGCGAGTAGGATGATTGCTGAAGGTTGTTAAAAACTGAGAGGATGCAGGGAGGCGTTGAGGAGAGTTTTTCTCTTCTCCGAAAGAGACATGTACAGTAATGACTAAACCTTGAAACGCTCGGTCCAAATAGGCCTGTCAGCCTTCCACGGTGTGTACCTTGCCCGGGGTTAGTCTTTGAAGATAGAGGAGATTCAGGTATTCCCGCTCCGAATCCCGTTTAAGATGTCAGCCCGGATTTCATCTTGGGACTTTGGTTTCTGCGAGAGCATGCTCGTGAAACTGAAGTCTAGTGATTTCGTCGGTTTTGGAGAGGCTGTGACTGACCCTGTTTTTACTGGAGAAACCGTAGAGAGCATAGTTGGCGCGATCAGGAATTATCTTGGACCAGCCGTCCTCGAAATGAATCCCTTCTCATTGCGAGAGATTCACAACAAAATGGACGGCGCCTTGGTAAAGAACACAGCTGCCAAAGCGGCAATCGATACGGCATGTTTGGATGTTGTCGGGAAAGCTACCGGGGAAACGGTATACAACCTTCTGGGGGGGGATTTCAACTCAAAGATCTTTGAGGTGCCTGAAATCGTGATAGGTTCACTGGACGAAGATGTGAAGTTTTGCGAGGAAGCGGTCGCGAGAGGCGTCAGATCCCTGAAGGTCAAGGTCGGTGAAGGCACCGAACAGGATGTGGAAAGAGTAAAACGGATTCGGGAAGCAGTTGGTAACGATGTGGAAATAAGATTAGACGCCAATCAGGGATGGAGAAACTATTCGACGGCCCTGAAGACAACCAGACTCGTTGAGAAGTATGATATTTCATTACTTGAGCAACCTCTTCCGGGTCGTGATTTGAGAGCATGCGCCTTACTAAGGAAGGCTACCCGGGTACCGATAATGCTTGATGAAAGCGTCCATGGCGTGAACGATGCTTTGTCCGCCATAGAACATGAGGCATGCGATGTGATCAGCGTCAAGACAATGAAAGCGGGCGGCCTCCTGCGAATAAAGGAACTCGTCGAGCTTTGCTCTGCACATGGAATACCTTGCCACATGGGAACCTCATGGGAGACCGAGGTCGGCTGGGCTGCAAACCTCAGCTTGATTAGGGGACTACCGGGAATCAAGCTGTGGGACGCATATTCTCCTACTGAAATCTACTGGGGACTAACAGCGAGCATCGGCACTCCTATTCATGGTCTCGTTGAGCACGGCGTTCCTCTGGTCAAATTTCCGGAAGGACGTGGGCTGGGCATAACGATCGATGAGAGCACTGTTACGAAATATCTCATAGCTGCACCAGTTACATTAAGGAAAGACGCATGAGAATGATATGTGGATATGTTCGTGTTATTCCGCAAATCTTGGTTCGCTCGCTCTGTCTTGATTCAATTGCGATTGGATTTCATTTTTGAAATGAGGTGAAACATATTGAGTGTTGATTTTGTCATTGAGAACGTCTTCATAGTTGATGGTAGTGGGAATCCTTGGTATCGAGCGAACCTCGCTGTTAAGAACGACAAGATTGCAACTATCTCGCAATCAGCAGTCAAAGACGCAAGGTAATTCACGCGAAAGGTCTCGTTGTGTGCCCTAGCTTCATCGATATACACTCTTACTCAGACTTCACGCTCTTAGCGGGTGCTCATGCTGAAAGCAAGATAAGACTATGTTGAACGCCAGAAGTTCCGAGTAGGCATTGACTACGCGATCTTGAACGGCAAGATTGTCATTTCCAAGAGAAAGTATCTTCGGAAGCTACGTGGCCGTGTCTTGAGAAGATGATGTACACTAGGCGATCACTCACACGAGTTCCTAGCTCCGATGATGATTTCTCAGCCATGTTGTGAGAAAGCGCAACGATAACGGATGCAAGATATCAATATCAAACGGAGCCAGTGAGTCAGCAATTAACAATCATATGCCTCATAATTTGTTTTGCGTCTCAGAAGTCCAATTTCGTACGCAGGCGATTCCCCTAATCTGCTAGGTGTAGGACAGAAGCCTATTTACTCAGCATATTCTACTTAGCTATCTTTTATGTGAGCTTACGTCTTTCTCCGAATCATTAGAGGCATTAGGATTGAGTGTTGACATAGCTATCGAGAATGGTCTGGTGGTGGACGGAACTGGCAATCCCTCGTATAGAGCCAACGTGGCTGTGAGGAATGATAGGATCGCAGTCGTCACACGATCCGAGATTAGGAACGCGAGGCAGGTGATAGACGCTAAAGGTCTCGTCGTGTCTCCTGGTTTTATTGATATGCATTCCCATTCGGACTTGACGCTTCTCGCGGGGGCCGATGCCGAGAGCAAGATTAGACAAGGTGTAACAACAGAAGTAATCGGAAATTGTGGTGAGTCAGCTGCTCCGCTTGAGGGAGAAGCAGTCGGTGTCGCGCAGGCGAACGCGAGCGAGTACGAATTGAAGGTAACATGGTCCAGTCTGTCAGAATACATGAAGGCTCTTGAGCAGCATGGCGTTGTCCTCAATGTAGCGTGCCTGATTGGGCACGGAACAGTGAGAACGTCTGTGATGGGATTTGCGAACCGGGTACCCACGGGCCGCGAAATGAACCGGATGAAAGAACTAGTAGCGAAATGCATGCAGGAAGGTGCTTTTGGGCTTTCATCCGGCTTGTTCTATGCTCCAGGCTGTTATGCAAAACTCGGCGAACTGGTGGAGCTCGCTCGTGTCGCGGCTCTGTTCGGTGGAATCTACGCGAGCCACATTAGAGACGAGAGTGACCGGTTAGAGAAAGCCGTAGAGGAAGGATTAGCTGTCGGTCGCAAATCAGGCATCTCTGTCGAGCTCTCTCATCACAAGGCCTGCGCCAAGAGAAATTGGGGCAAGGTAAGGCGCACACTCCGAAACATAACCAAAGCCAGAACGGAAGGCATCGATGCAACGGTAGATGTTTACCCGTACATCGCATATAACACATACCTCTCGGCGGCCATACCACCATGGGCGCACGAGGGCGGCCCTGAACGATTGATTGAACGACTGAAAAAACCCGCGATAAGAAAGAAACTGAAGCAACAAATGCAGAAAGGAGGCAAGGACTGGGAGACCATGACCAAGGCCCCCTCATGGGACAAGTTCATGATTTCAAGCTTTCCAAAAAGACCCTCCTTGGTTGGAAAAACGATCCAGCATATTTCAAGATCCAAGAAATGTGACCCGTACGAGGCTATTTTTGACATGCTTATCGATGGGGAAACGATGGTGAGCGTCGTCGTTGAGGATATGAATGAACGAGACGTAGAATTTGTCTTACAGAGTCCCCTTTCAATGATCGGATCAGATGGATATTCCTTATCCACTGGCGGACCCTTGGGGGCTGGGAAACCTCATCCAAGAAGCTTCGGAACGTTCCCGAGAGTCTTAGGCAGGTACGTCAGGGAAAAACATGTGTTGACTCTCGAGGACGCGGTCAGAAAGATGACAGTGTTTCCAGCCAACAAGCTGGGGTTAAGCGATCGAGGACTGCTACGAGACGGGATGAGAGCAGACATAGTCATCTTCGATCCATCAGAGATTGTTGACAACGCCACTTACCTTGAACCTCACAGGTTCCCGTCGGGGATAGAACATGTTATCGTAAATGGTAAGATCACAATAAGCGAAGGCAAGTATCTCAGAAGACTAAACGGACATGTCCTGAGACACGGAGGCTGGTCGCCTGCTGACGGACGAGCACGGAGATAACCGAACAGCGCCTTGAATTATTCTAGCGTAGCGATAAGCCCTGTACTGTACTGTACTGTACTGTACTGTACTGTACTGTACTGTACTGTACTGTACTGTACTGTACTGTACTATGTGCAGAATACCATTAAAACAGGATTTTCATTTACTCTACTTTGCCGCATATTATAAGGCACGCCGTGCATTCTCCTCATGAAGATTTGGTGACTGTTTTGCGTAATATTCTAGCTTCAAAAAGTGCAATAACCAAAGTTCAGGCAGCCGTCATCGTTGTCATCATTGCTCTCGGCGTCGGTAGCGCCGCCTTCTACTACAGCAGCCTCGCCACGCCACCCGTCGTCCAGTATAAGAAAACTCTGACCATCGCCATACCGGAAGAGCCAACGAGTCTGGACGTTCAGCAAGTAGCTTGGACAAATGAGGTTCATGACCTGATCTTCCAGAGCACGATGAGCTTTACTCCAGATTATGAGCACAATATGACCATAGTTCCGGACCTAGCCACAGCCCAATTTGACGGGACATCCGTAGTAGTTCACTACGCGGATAACGCCAGATTCTCAAACGGAGACCCAATCACGGCTCAAGCACTGAAAGACTCAATGCTAAGGTACGCTAACATGAGTCCTTATGGTTCAGACTATGCTGGCGTCAAAAGCATCGACATCATAGACAATCACACGGCGAGAATCGTATTCACCCAGCCACAATCATATGTGTGGTGGAATGATATACCCGTCACATACGGCGATATCGTGGACGTGAATGCAGCAAATAAGATGGGTAACGCGGCATTCGGTGAGAACCCCATTGGGTCAGGTCCGTGGAAAGTCCAACAGTGGGTTCGCGGCTCACAAGTTGTCCTAGTCAGAAATGACTATTACAGAACTAATTTGCCATTCGTCAATAACAAAGGTCCCAACCCGTACATCGATCAAGTCATAGTTCGGTTCATCCCAGAGGACCAGACCAGGTTGAGTGAAATTCTAGCTGGCGATGTCGACATAATGAGGGGCGTTCCGGTTAGCGCCATCGCACAGCTGAGTAGCAGTCCGGACATCGTGATGAAGCAAGTTCTCACTCCAGGAATCGACTACATCATGTTGAACGAGAAAGTGCCACCATTAGATGATGTGCGAGTACGTCAAGCATTGAACTACGCAGTAAACAGAAGCGAACTAGCGCAGACATTGGACAACACCGTGTTGCCATGTTATGGGTACATGTCTCCTACGATGCTTGCCTACGATCCGTCGACAGAAAGCTATGCCGCAAACATGTATGCCTACAATCCAGAGAAGGCTAGGAGCCTTCTAACAGAGGCAGGATGGACGATGGGTAGCGACGGAATATTCACCAAAAATGGTCAACCGCTATCACTTACCTTCCTCAACACGAACGATAACCCCCTCTTGAAAAGAGTCGGTCCACTGTTACAGTCACAATTTGCCAAAGTTGGCGTACAGGTCAAAATACAAGAGTTTACTTATAGCTACATCAGGGACCAAGCTCGCAAATGGAACTTCGAGCTTGGCGCACGTTTCTACTCTTGGCATGACCCAGCAGGCATCCTTCCCTACCTGCTACACAGCACGATGGGGAACTTCACCTACAGCAATCCACAAGTCGATAAGCTCCTAGAGCAGGATATGAATGGGGCTTTAGATTCCGCCGCTAGGATTGCCCTTTACACGCAGGTCCAGCATATGGTACTAAACGATGAACCGTGGATTCCGCTATTTGTAGAAAACCACTATGATGCCGTAAGGAAGAATGTCCAAGGGCTGATCATCATGCCACCATTTGCGACGGAACTGGTTCTGAACGACGTGAAGATAATCGCCAGTACATCACAGGCAGTTGCGCCTCCGTTAGCGTTGCTCTTGACCATCGCCTTGTTCGTGAACTTCGGATACATAGCCACAAGGAAATGCAGTCGAGTAACGAGTGGCTGAAATGAGTGCACTGGCTCGGTATACCTCGAAGAAGATCCTAATAGGCATACCAGTCGTGGTCCTCGTTACTCTCCTCCTTTTTTTGATAATGAAGCAAGTTCCCAGCGATCCAATACGGATGATCGCTGGTGATAGGGTTACCAAAGAGAGAGTGGCGGAACTCAGAAAAAGTTGGGGACTGGATCAACCCATTTACCTTCAATTCTTCTATTGGTTCGCCAAGATGATAACCGGTGACTTCGGCTACTCGTTTGTAACGCAACAACCTGTATCTTTTCTGATCTGGGGAAGACTTCCCTACACCTTGGAGCTAACTTTGCCCTCCCTATTGCTTTCATATGTTTTGGGGGTTCCGCTGGGCATAATTGCTGCTCTGGGGAGAGGAAAGTCTAGGGACTATCTCGCAATGGGCGTTTCGAACTTCTTCTATTCAATGCCTACGTATTGGCTTGGTCTCATGCTTATGATCGTGTTCGGACTGTATTTGCGGTGGTTTCCAATATCTGGTACCAATGCGGGTCTGGGTTCGCTTGTTCTTCCAATCCTGACGTACACGTTACCACTAATCGCTTTCTCCGCTAGAATTGCTAGAACCGAAATGATAGAGACTATGGGAGAAGATTACATCAGAACTGCCTGGGCTAAGGGGCTCTCGTCAGCTAGAGTAGTATTGAAGCATGCCCTGAGAAACGCTCTCATCCCGGTCACAGTGATGTTCTTCTTGGACTTTCCTTGGATCATCGGCGGAGCAGTCATTGTTGAAACTGTATTCTCATGGCCTGGAATGGGCCAGTTACTCTACAAATCGATAATACAGTTAGATTATCCGGTGATTCAGGCCATAGTTCTGGTAATCGCCATTCTCGTTGTCCTATGCAACATCTTGGGAGACATTGTCGCGGCTACTCTGGATCCTCGAATACGCATTGAGCGCGCGAGCGTCTAGGAATAGCGGGTCTGAAAAGGAATGTCGACCTTATCCGCCCTTGGGGCGACCCTGCTGCGACTACTGCATTATAGGACGTCGTTCGTCGGCTTACTAGTGATTCTTGGAATAGCAGTTCTTGCTGTAGGCGCTCCAATAGTCGCACCAAGAGGCTATGCCGTGACAGATCCAGCCAATAAGCTTCTCCCCCCCTCTGTCGAATATCTCTTCGGTACCGACGCGCTAGGAAGAGACCTCTTCAGTCGAATTGTCTACGGGGCGCGCATTGCACTATGGGTAGGGTTGCTCGTGACGTTTATTGAAGCAGCCGTCGGGGTGCCTCTCGGTGTCATAGCTGGCTATTATGGTGGCACGGTGGATAAGGTGATTACAGCCGTAACAGATATTGTGTGGGCTTTCCCGCCCGTTGTCCTAGCTCTGGGTGTTGTAACCGTGATGGGCGCAGGATTGACCCAGGTTGTAGTCGCAATCGCGCTTACTAGCTGGCCTTACTTCACGAGGATTTGCAGAGCCAAAGTGGCGTCTTTCGCGGACAGAGGATTTGTTCTAGCAGCGCGTTCAATTGGAGAATCAGATTCAGACATAATGGCCAGATACCTGTTGCCCAACCTCATCCCATCGATTATTGTCGTATCGACCCTGACTCTGCCTGCGGCAATCTTATCTACCACAGCCTTGAGTTTCCTGGGTTTTGGAGCTCAACCGCCGACCCCTGACTGGGGTGCAATTCTAGCTGACGGAGCCTCGGACCTTAGCATAGCCCCTTGGATTGGTACGTTCCCGGGAGTGTTCCTTGTTATCACTGCACTTGGTTTTAATTTGCTGGGAGATGGCCTCAGAGACATCTTGGATCCAAAGCTTCGAATCTAAAAGGTGGTAACTACATGAGTACGCCTCTCTTAGCGGTGCAAGGGCTAAGAACTTACTTCAGTATGAGCGAAGGTGTGGTGAAGGCAGTTGACGGAGTAGACTTCAATGTAGACGAGAACGAGACGTTCTGCGTAGTCGGAGAGACAGGTTGCGGAAAGAGTGTCACGGCGCTTTCCATAATGCGGTTGATCTTCCACCCGGGAAAGATCGTTGAAGGAAAGGTGATCTACAAAGGAACTGACCTGCTGAAACTTCCTGAGAATGAGATGCGGAACATTCGCGGAAAGGAGATCGCGATGATTTTTCAAAACCCCATGCGATCGCTCAACCCGGTCTTCACCATAGGTGACCAAATCTCCGAAGCCCCTATTGCCCACTTCCATTCGCCACGCAAAGAAGCTTGGAAGAGTGCGATAGAACTCATATCCAAAGTGAGGATGCCTGACCCGGAAATCAGGGCAAAATCATACCCCCATGTCTTGAGCGGGGGAATGAGACAGAGAGTCATGATAGCGATGATGATTTCCTGCGAACCAAGTCTTCTCATCGCAGACGAACCTACAACTTCTGTGGACGTCACAATACAGGCTCAGATTATGGATTTACTATTAGACATCAAGAAGAAACGTAAGATGTCTATGATGCTAATAACCCACAACTTTGGTTTAGTGGCTGAGATGGGTGACAGAGCCGCAGTGATGTATTGCGGCAAAGTAGCTGAAATCGGATCTGTGAAGGAAATCTTCCGGGAACCGCTTCACCCATACACTCGAGGACTGCTGAAATGTCTTCCAGTAGGTTTCGAACGAAAGAAGGAACTGGAGGTTATTCCTGGAACTCTCGTCAGTCCAGTTAATCCTCCTCAAGGCTGTAGGTTTTCCCCACGATGCAACTTAGTTATGGGGAAGTGCAAACTTGAGGAACCAATCCTAACCAGGCAGGGCCGAGACCACCTTGTTGCCTGCCACCTTTATGGAGGTAAGTAGGATTTGGAAGAGGCATTGCTGAGGACCCATAGGCTCACCAAACATTTTCCCGTCAAGAAAGGGACAATTGCAAAAACGTCCTATGTGCACGCAGTGGATGACGTAAGCCTCCACGTCAACAAGGGAGAAACACTAGCGATTGTTGGTGAGTCAGGATCAGGGAAAAGCACACTCGGTCTCATGTGTCTGAAACTAATTAGACCTACTTCCGGCGAAATATACTTGAACGCCATCGAAATATCAAAGATGGCGGAGAGAAACTTCAAGAAGCTAAGACGACGCATGGGGATAGTTTTCCAAGACCCATCGGCGTCACTAAATCCGCGAATGACCATTAAACAGACTCTTACACGGCCCCTCGCGTTGCATGGGATGAAGAATCAGGACGAAATCGACTCAAGAATAACAGAGATGCTGGAGAGAGTAGGGCTTGGAAGAGAACATTCCGAGAGGTATCCCCATGAGCTTAGCGGAGGACAGCAACAAAGAGTAGCAATAGCTCGAGCCATAATACTCAACCCAGAATTGGTCATTCTCGACGAACCTACTTCATCACTCGACGTCTCCGTTCAGGCCCAAATACTCAATCTACTCTTCAGACTTCAGAAAGAATTTCATCTCACCTATCTGTTCATCTCGCACGACCTCGTGATGGTTAGACATGTGAGCGATAGAATTGCAGTTATGTATTTGGGCCAAATTGTCGAGGTAGCAGACACTGATGAATTGTTTGACAATACGATTCATCCCTACACAGCCGCACTATTATCGGCAGTCCCAATTCCCAGACCAAGAACTGGAGAAGTTGACCGTCTGATTGTAAGCGGCGAACCGCCAAGCCCTATCGATCCTCCGAAAGGATGCAGGTTTCACCCAAGATGTATGTTCGCGGTTGAGAGGTGTCGCACTGAGGAACCTGAACTTAGAGTGACAGCTGACAACCACATCGTGGCCTGCCATCGGGCTGGAGAGATAGATGTCTCAGGTTACACGAAGGAACTCTGGAAAGTGATTGAAGCAGCTTAGAGCGGGTGATGAAATGTCCGAGGATTATGCAAGCTTAGAGGGGTTCATTCTTGAGAAGATGCGTGAGGCCAAAGTCCCTGGGCTGAGCATCTCGATTGTTGCAGATGGCAGAACTGAATACGAGAGAGGATTTGGGTTTAGGGATATCCTCTCGGGGCTTCCCGCAACGCCCAGAACTCTGTACGGCATTGGTTCAGTAACTAAGTCATTCACAGCACTGGCGGTCATGCAGCTTGTCGAGGAGGGAAAGATAGGTCTAGACGATCCGGTCGATAAGTACGTCCCCACCGTTCCTAAACCGTTTGGGGAATCGCCCAGAATACGCCATCTTTTGACACACACCTCAGGGTTACCGGCGCTAGGGTATGCTGAAGCCTTCGGCGGTGGATTTACCGGCTCGGATGACGCGTGGCTTCCGGTCTGCAGCCCAGAAGATGTCATCACATTCATGCAAGACGCTCAGGACTGGGCGGTATGCAGGCCAGGAGAGGCATACTTCTACCTCAACGAGGGCTACGTTCTCTTGGGCTACATAATCTCCAAACTAGCGCGAACGAGCTACGAAGAGTATGTCCAACAAAAGATTCTGCGTCCTTTGAGAATGGAAAGAACATTTTTCACGAAGATGGATGTGGATAAGGAGAACGACAGAGCAACACCATACATCATCGACAGAGAAGGAAAACACATCCCGAGCAACTTTCCCTACGGAATAAACCCAGACGGGGGGCTCGTAAGCAACGTGATCGACCTAACAAAGTACATCGAAATGTGTATCGGCCGCGGGGAATTTGAAGGAAAAAGGCTAGTCGCCAAGAAAACATTCGAAGCCATTGAAGAACCTCGCATAAATCTGCCATACGAATACTTTGGGAACGAAGCATACGGCTTCGGATGGAGAATAACACCCGACTTCTACAAGTACAAGCTAGTCGGACACGGCGGCAGCGTGGATGTACACACCGCGTACGTAGGCTATATCCCAGAAAGAAGGATCGGAGTTGCAGTGCTCGCGAATCCGAGCAACTATTCCCTTTCGCAAATCGGAATGTACGCGATCGCACAACTCATCGGCATCGACCCAAAGTCACTTCCGTTCGTCAAGAAAGACAATATACTCAACAAGCTTCAAGGGCAATATGAGACTTACAAGGGAACCATAAAAGTTAACATCAAGAAAAGCGGCGACCTGCTAATCGCAGAATTCAAAGATAAGTACAGGGAGAACATGGTCCCACTGATCCCAGAGAAATTGGAGGAAGACCGAGCATTATTCTTCACAATTTCCGACGGAGCAAAAGTACCAAGCGAATTCCACATTGGCAAAGAGAAAACAGAATGGATCTATGAAAGATACAAAGCCCTGAAGAAATGACGACAAGCGGATTGTTTGCTAGAGAGTGCGTTCCGTTGCTAGTGAATGGTCTCATCGAGACCGCTGAAGTGGAGAGAAATGGTCGACATATTGGTCCTTTCAGCCTCCGACGTGAAGAAACTTCTCACAATGCGTGACATCTACGGCCGGCCGTCAGGGCGATCGTTACATCGGTCCTCTTCGAGCTCGTCAGCTATGACAGCGTCAAGAAGGGCTTTCGTGTCAGCGGTCACGTTGATGTCGACGCGAACCTTGTTAGCGCCTTCACGTGAC
>Ga0315282_10012030_pt1 | contig 13301 bp, 9 predicted proteins | sample YL17G07_20_MG_FD_203693 | JGI IMG/M metagenome (GOLD analysis project Ga0315282, IMG submission 203693) | Sediment microbial communities from Yellowstone Lake, YNP, Wyoming, USA - YL17G07_20 | ecosystem: Environmental > Aquatic > Freshwater > Lake > Sediment | place: USA: Wyoming | collected...
TAAAGCTCTCGGCTTTAAAATTTCTTGCTCCTCAATGAATATTATTGTATAGAAATCTGAAGCAATTTTTTGAAAAGTTTATTCTTAGTTTTTTTCCATTTAAGTCGAGCCCTCTCTATTATGAATCAGGGAGTCGATTATTGAAAAACTTTGTCCGATTCGACATAATTATTCCATTTTGAAGGAGAAAAGATGAAGCGAAGATTGGCCGCTTGCGATCTGCATCGGAATTGTCGCTTCCAAGCCCACTGGATTCTTATCATCATCCTCGTTGCCTTTATGCCCGTACTTACCTCCTGTGGCGAAACGAAACCCGAGAAGAAGCCTCTTTCCTTCCAGAACATTACCCAAAAGGACGGGTTATCGAGTGATATGGTCTATGCCATTACGGTTCAGGGTGAAGAAGTCTGGTTTGGAACCTATGGGGGCGGAGCCACGCTCTACGATATGGGGAGCAAAACATGGAAGGCCTATACCACAAAAGGCGAGCCAATGGAGCAAGTGGATGATGGAGACACCATCAAATGGAAAAATCTCCTCTCCTATAACCATGTGTCCGTCATCTTCCCCGATAAGGATCGCATCTGGTTTGGAACCTATTTTTACGGCTTTGGAGGTGGGGGCATTTCGTACTACTCTCCGCAGGGTTCCCCTCATTGGAAAAAATTCAATACGAATAATGGGCGCGCGAAGAAGGTCGTCTGCATGGCATTGGATGGTGAATCCGTTTGGGTTGGATCTGAAAAAGGACTCAGCCTTTTTGACAAGAAGAGGGAAGGCTGGAAAGATTTTTACTCCCCTCAAAAGGGCCTATCTGGGAATTTTGTGAACGCCCTTCTGGTTGAACCGGATTTCCTGTGGATCGGGACCAACGGCGGGATAAGCCGTTTTCAAAAGGATAAGAAAATCTGGAAAAACTATTCTCAGAACGAGGGATTAACAGAGGTGGAGATCAAATCCTTGGTCAAAGCAGGGACCCAGATATGGGCGGGGAGCATCGGAGGGGCCCTTTTTGAATATGATCCTGCTTCGGATTCTTGGAAGAAGATTGACCCCACCGATCCTTGTAAAAGCGGAGGAATTCATTCCATCGCAGTAACCAAGGAGAAAATTTTTGTTTGCAGGGATAATGGGGTAAGCATTTATCATATTCCAAAAGGCCAATGGGAATCCCTGACCGCTTCGGACGGGTTGTTGAGCAACACCGTCTTCTGCGCAGCAGAGGATAAAGACAGCATCTGGTTCGGTACAGATAAAGGCGTCTCAAGGCTCATGCTAACACCATAGTGCTGGTAGTAGTGAACCTTTGGTGCTGTGAAGCAAGTTTAAGAAAAATGTCAAATGACAAAGTTCAAATGGCAAATCAAATCCAAAGCTCAAATTTCAAAATTTTCCAGGTTTGAACTTTGACATTCATTTTACATTTGCCTGCCTGCCGGTAGGCAGGGATTTTGACATTTGAAATTATAGAATTCCATTTCAGATATAGTGCTTCGAATCTAAGTTCAAGGAGGTCTCATGGATCATCCCCCGAAAAAGAAGATCACCCGGAGACAGTTCATCAAGGGTTCGGCGGCTGCGGCGGTCATTCCCCTCTTGGGGGGCGAACTTCCCTTTTATGGCTCTCTTGCTCATGCTGCTGAAGAGGCGGATCTCGTCATCGCCAAGACTGGATCTCCTTCTCAGCTTCTACAGGCAGCCATGACGCCCTTAGGGGGAATGGGCCGATTTGTGAAGAAGGGGCAACGGGTGGTCATCAAAGCCAATATCGCCTGGGCGAGGACACCGGAGCAGGCCTGCACCAATAACCCAGACCTCCTTTCGGCATTGATCAAGATGTGTTATGACGCCGGGGCCAAACGGGTGGCGGTCTGGGACCATACCTGCGATAATTACCAATTCGCCTTCTCGCGGTCTGGACTCAAAGAGACAGCTCAAAAGGCAGGGGCGGATATCTTCTCAGGCCATGGTCACAATGTCTACAAACAGCTGGAAGTCCCGAAGGGAAAGAAGCTAAAGACGGTGGAGGTGCTGAGGGATGTCCTTGAGACAGATGTCTTTATCAATTTCCCTCTTCCCAAACATCATTTTGCAACGGAACTCACCCTTGGATTAAAGAACTTAATGGGGATTGTCTGGGACATGGAGCAGTTCCACAAGATTGACCTCCATCAGTGCATTGCCGATATTAATACGATCCGGAAGCCCGACCTCGTGGTGGTCGATGCGATACGAATTCTCACGACAAACGGTCCCAAGGGCCCCGGGAAAACAGAGGATATTGGCGAGGTCATTGCCTCCACCGATATCGTAGCGGTCGATGCCTATTCTGCCGCGTTCTTTAAGCATCCCAAAACAGGAAGGCCCTTCAAACCCGAAGAGATCAAGTTTGTCAAAAATGCTTTCGAGTTAGGATTAGGTCAGATTGATCTCTCAAAGGTTCGAGTCAAGAAGGTCAGTGCCACATGAAGAGAGCCATCCCTTACCTGAGAAGGGCGGTTCAAATCCTTTCTTTCTGTGTCCTTCTCTACCTCATCATTCAAACCGCTTTCCCCCTGGAACTGAAGATACCGGTTGACCTCTATCTTCGGCTCGATCCCTTCGTCGCCATGATCACGATCCTCGCTCAGAAAGAGGTCATTCTGCGGATGCTTCCAGCTTTTGGAGTCCTTCTTCTCGTGGTCCTCTTCGGAAACTTCTTCTGTGGGTGGTTCTGTCCCATGGGCACGGCGATTGACTTCTTCGATCGAATTCTCTTCAGGGAAAAAAAGCGGATGAAGGGTTTTAATGACCAATCCCTTAGAAGGCTCCGATACGGCGTCTTTTTCTTCTCCCTGGCCGCTGGTCTTATGGCTTTCCAGGTCATGTATCTCCTCGACCCGATCAGCCTGATCACCCGGACACTGGTCATTACCTTTTATCCCCCTGCTATTTTGATTTTCAATCATCTCTTACCCAAGGTTCAGACAATCCTGCCTCGTAACCCTATCATCGTGTCTTCCATTCCTCTGCCCGTATTCAAGGTGAACCTTTTTATCTTTGTCTTTTTTGTTTTCATTCTTGCTCTGGGAGTTGTGCGGAAAAGATTCTGGTGCCGTTATCTCTGTCCCCTCGGCGCACTCTTCTCGATCTTTTCACGGCTTCGAATCTTCAGGCGGTCCGTCACGGACGATTGTACCCGCTGCCAGCAGTGCGTGAGAGAGTGTCCAGTGGGAGCCATTCCTCAAGATGCACCCCAGCACTATCGTCAGCAGGATTGCATCTCCTGTTTCAAATGCCTTGAATGTCCTCCGGAAGTTACCACGTTCAAATTTATCACTCCAAGCTGGAAGTCAACAAATGGGGTGGACCTCTCGAGGAGATACGTTTTAGGATCCTTAGGCTTTGGTTTCGTTTCAGCGCTGGTGATCAAGGCGAATCCGCTCCAGACGGAGAGCGGATTGAAGAATAACAGGCTCATCCGGCCTCCAGGAGCTCTTCCGGAAGAGAGATTTGTATCTGTCTGCAGTGGTTGTGGCGAATGTTTGAAGGTCTGTCCAAATAATGCCCTTCAATCAACCCTCTTAGAGGCAGGCCTGGCTGGCCTCTATACCCCGCGTCTTGTTCCTCGGATCGGCTACTGTGAGGAATTCTGTAATTTCTGCGGAAGGGTCTGCCCTACGGAGGCGATCCGGGCTCTTCCCATTGAAGAGAAGCGCCTCATTCAGATGGGAGTCGCCCATATCGACAAGACGCGATGTATTGCCTGGGATACGGGGAAGATCTGTCTCGTCTGTAACGAAAAGTGCTCCTACCATGCCATTGTAGGCGATGATAAAAAACGTCCCATTGTCAAAGAAGAGAAGTGCACCGGTTGTGGCATCTGTGAAAACAAGTGTCCGGTCGATGGAGAAGCGGCCATCATCGTCTACTCCTTTGGTGCCCAGAAGAAGTTGAAACCAGAACCTTCAACCAACAACACTTAAGCACCAAATCCCAAGCCCCTGCCTTCGTCCCGCCAAGGCGGGACTTCGCGCAGGCAGGCCAAATTCCCCCCACTCCCTCCCTCTCCCCGGCGGGGAGAGGGGAAGGGTGAGGGGGCTCTAAACGAAAACGTTTCCATAATTTGATGAATTCGTGAAAAGTTGTCATTCCCGTGAAGACGGGAATCCAGAAGAACTCCTACCCCCTGAGAAGACTGGATTCCTGCTTGCGCAGGAATGACGGAAAGTAGCTTTCTTGGACTTTTTTGCGGACCCTCAAGTTTGGAATTTGTTTGGGATTTGGGATTTGTAATTTGGTATTTTCTATCTGGACTTCCGGAAGAATTGACCCACTTTCTATTTCCCCTGCCGTTGTTGTAAAATGATTACATGAATCGATTTAAGCTCGTTTCCGAATTCGAACCCAAAGGCGATCAGCCGCAGGCCATTGATGCTTTGAGCCAGGGGGTTCAAGAGGGGGCTCCCCACCAGGTCCTTCTGGGCGTGACTGGCTCTGGAAAGACCTTCACCATGGCCAACGTGATTGAGAGGGTCCAGAGACCCACTCTGGTCATTTCCCATAACAAGACCCTGGCGGCCCAACTCTACGGTGAATTCAAGGAGCTTTTCCCTGAGAATGCAGTCGAATTTTTTGTGAGTTATTACGATTACTACCAGCCAGAGGCCTATATTCCATCCAGCGACACCTATATCGAGAAGGACACGCTCATCAATGACCACATCGATAAGATGCGCCATTCCGCGACCCGCTCCCTCCTCGAAAGAAACGATGTCATCATCGTTGCCAGTGTCTCCTGTATCTATGGTCTGGGATCTCCTGAGGCCTATCACGGGATGCTTCTCTTTCTGGAGAAGGGGATGACCATCTCCAGAGAGGAGATTCTCTCAAAATTGGTGGAGATTCAATACCTGCGGGACGATTTCGATTTTCACCGGGGAACGTTTCGAGTCCGCGGCGATGTGATCGAAGTCTTCCCGGCTCATGAGGAGAATAAGGTCATCCGGATCGAGCTCTTTGGAGACGAAGTTGACGCCCTCTCTGAAATCGATCCTCTCAGGGGAAAGATCCTTCAGTCCTTGGATAAAGTCCCCATCTATCCCGGGAGTCACTATGTCACCTTTCCGGATCGAATAAAAATCGCCATCGGGAATATTCGGCAGGAGTTGAAAGAAAGGGTGGAATGGTTTAGGTCTCAAAATCGTCTTCTGGAGGCCCAGAGACTGGACCAGAGGACGAATTTTGATCTCGAGATGCTTCAGGAACTTGGTTATTGCCAGGGGATTGAAAACTATTCCCGACATCTCACAGGAAGAAGGCCGGGCGAGCCCCCTCCGAACCTGCTCGATTATTATCCAGGGGATTACCTCTTATTCATTGATGAGAGCCATGTTACCATTCCCCAATTGATCGGAATGTTTCGGGGAGACCGATCCCGGAAAGAGACCCTGGTCGAATACGGATTTCGTCTGCCTTCAGCGCTCGACAACCGGCCTCTTATGTTTGAAGAGTTTGAGAAGCGTGCTAACCAAGTCATCTATGTCTCTGCAACTCCCAGTGAGTATGAGATGAAGAAGAGCAGTGGAAGCATTGTGGAGCAGATCATTCGACCCACAGGGTTGAGTGACCCTGTCCTGTCAGTCAAGCCGGCCAAGAATCAGGTTGACGATCTCTTAGAAGAGATACGACAACAGGTGAAGAGGAAGGAGAGGGTCCTTGTGACTACCCTTACCAAACGAATGGCAGAGGACCTCACTGAATATTATGCTGACCTGGGAATTCGAGTGAAGTACCTTCATTCCGACATCGACACCCTTGACCGGGTGGAGATAATCCGGGAACTTCGCCTTGGGAAATTTGATGTCCTGGTCGGCATTAATCTCTTGAGAGAGGGGCTTGACCTCCCGGAAGTTTCGCTGGTTGCCATTTTGGACGCTGACAAGGAAGGGTTCCTCCGGTCTGAAAAGTCCTTGATCCAGACCTTTGGTCGGGCTGCCCGAAATGTGAACGGTCGGGTCATTCTCTACGCGGATAAGATGACAGGCTCGATGGATCAAGCTATCCTGGAGACGGATCGCAGAAGAAGGATTCAGGATGAGTATAATAAAGTGCACGACATAACTCCCCAGACCGTAAAGAAATCGGTTCGCAATATTCTGGCATCAATTTATGAAGCGGACTACTTCACCGTACCTGCCGTTTCCGACTTTAAAGAGGGGTATTTATCCCCTAAAGAGATTCCAAAAATGATTGAAAAGCTTAAGAAAGAAATGAAGGAAGCAGCCAGCCGGCTCGAATTTGAGCGGGCTGCAGAGCTTCGCGATAAAATCCACGAACTTGAAGAAACGGAACTGAAGATGAGATAATCCCCCCTCTCCCCCCTTTATAAAAGGGGGATTGGGGGGATTGGGGAAATTAAATTAGTATGAACCCCTTAGATCAAATCATTGCCCGTCTGCCCACCAACTCGGGTGTCTATCTTTTCAAAGATAAGAAGGGAACGATTCTCTATGTGGGGAAGGCGGGAAATATCAAGCATCGGGTGAGTTCGTATTTCCAGAGAGTCGGTGGAAAGGATGTGAAGACTCTGGCCATGCTGGAAAAGGTGGCCGAGATCGAAACCATCGTCACGGATACCGAAAAAGAAGCCTTCATCCTGGAGAGCAACCTCATCAAGGAGAACCACCCACGATATAATGTGAAATTGAGGGATGATAAGAATTATCCCTGTCTCAGGTTCACCCTTGAAGAGGAATATCCTACCTTATGCATTGTGAGGAGGATTAAAAAAGACCGATCCCTTTACTTTGGCCCTTATCCCTCAGCCACCTCTCTTAGACAGACATTAAAACTGATCAGAAGGCTCTTTCCCATTCGAACCTGTCTTGACACAAAATTTACGAGTCGCCTGAGGCCTTGCATCAATTACGAAATGGGTCGCTGCCTGGGCCCCTGTTGTGATAAGACAAACCCAGCGCAATACCGGGAGGTGGTGAATCAGGTGAGAATGTTTCTCGAAGGAAAAAACAGAGACCTGGTGGAGAGGCTGGAGAAGAGGATGGAAGGAGAATCAGAGCGACTCAACTTTGAGGCGGCTGCTAAGATTCGGGATCAGATCCAGCACATCGAGACGGTGATCGAAAAACAGAAGATTGTATCGAGTGATTTTGTCGACCAGGACGTGATCGGTTTCCATCGTCAGGATCATACCGTCATTGTCCACCCTCTCTTTATCAGGGCAGGAAAACTCCTTGGAGGCAAAGGGTTTACCTTCCCATCCTCCGGGCTTCCTGATGAGGAGATCGTTTCTTCCTTCCTTCATCAGTACTATCGTGAAGGTAAATTTATCCCTGAACAGATATTGCTTCCGAAGGGTGTTCCTGAACAAAACCTGATCGAAGAGCGGCTGGCGGATCTGAAAGGGAAAAAGGTTCGGATTCTCGTCCCTGTGAGGGGGGACAGAAAGCATCTTCTCCAAATGGCAAGTGAAAATGCTGAGAAATATCTCCATTCAGAGGCCGAGCTTGAAAGGGATCAGAAGAAAATCCTTGAAGCCCTGAAGGAAAAGCTTCACCTGAGAAGAACTCCCCGAAGGATCGAGGCCTTCGATATCTCGAATTTCCAGGGTGGACATGCGGTGGGTTCCATGGTCTTCTTTGAAGATGGAAGACCCCATAAAGAAGGATACCGCCATTTCAAGATCAGGACAGTGGAGGGTGCAGACGATTACGGCATGATGTATGAGGTCCTCCTCCGCCGTTACCAAAAAGCCGTGGGAGAGGATGATCTTCCGGATCTTGTGTTATTGGATGGTGGAAGAGGTCAATTGAATGTGGCCCAGGAGGTATTCAAAGAACTCCAGGTCAAGGAGATCGATCTCATCAGCCTCGCCAAGGAAAGAATAGTTCCAGGGACCCAGGCAGCTCGATATGGAAAGACTGAAGAGAAAATCTTCCACCCTCAATTTAAGGAACCCTTCCGCCTAGGAAGGCAATCTCCGGTCCTCCATTTTCTCGACCGGATCCGTGACGAAGCTCATCGTTTCGCCATTACCTATCATAAGAAAATGAGAAGCAAAGAGACGATCAAATCTGTCATCGGGAATATAGGGGGAATCGGAAAAGTGAGAGAGAGGGAACTCCTTAAACATTTTGGCAGCGTGGAAGGAATAAAAAAAGCCGGTTTGGCCGATCTAACAAAGGTGCCGAAGATGGACGAAAAACTGGCCCAAAAAGTCTATGCCTTTTTCAGGGAAAATGATGAATGAGGCTTTCGGCTGCCGGTTTTCCTGATTCAGACCGATAGGAGTTGCCCCAAGCGTTTCAGGCCTGTGCGGTCGTGAGTCCGGTCTCACAACGGAACCAAGACGCATAGGTGACATTAAAGCCGGCCTTCTTGAAATCTTTAACAATCGGATCAAGGTTACTTGTCTTTAATCGAAGCACGATCATCCAATCTTTCTTCTCTGGTCTGGGTAGAGAGATCATACTCAAGATGATGGTTTGATGTTGATTGGCAATTGAAATAATCTTTTCGAGGTCTGTCAGCTTTCCACCCAGTCCCTCAATCGTGATTCTCGACCCTTCCTCTCTTATCCCTAAGGCGCGGGCTAGAAACCTGACAATATCCGACTCCGTGGCGATACCCACCAGTTTTCCATTCTCTACCACTGGGAATGAACCTACCTTTTTCTCCTGTCCGAGCCTCAAGGCTTCCTCAAAAGGTGTATCAGGGGTCAGGGTTATAGGGTCTTTCTTCATGATTTCTTTCACCTTCATTTTTGACAATAGATAATTCAACTCATGGATGCTCAATGAGGTAGCAGGTGAAGGCGAGGCTTCAAGCAGATCATGCTTCGTTATAATCCCCTTCAATTTCCCTTTATCAACGACGGGTAGCCTTCGAATATTGTTCTCTTTCATTATTCTCTGTGCATCCAGAACCAACGTGTCACTTTCTACAGTAATTGGGTTCTTTGTCATCATATCCCTGATTCTCATAACCATCCCTCCTTTTAGCGTCCGTGAAACCCTCCATCATTTTGAGACCACCAAAATGTTCTAATCTGTGACCACCCTGTTTAAAACCTACTTATCCCCCCTACATTAAAATAATTATGACCAGACCAATTATCCAGCAGTAGTATGAAAAATTTGAGATTTTACCTATCGTATTGATTTTAATAAGAAAAGTCAAGGACAGGATTCCCACACCAAATGCAACAACTGTACCGATGAGGGTGATCCCGAGCTCCTGGATGGAACCGATCCTTTTGAACTCTAGAACGGTTGCTCCTAGAATAGCAGGAATGGAGAGGAGAAAGGAAAACCGTGCAGAGAGGTCTCGGTCTAATCCGCGAAAGAGGCCTGTTGATATGGTTGCCCCTGACCGGGATATTCCCGGAATGATAGCCATCCCTTGGGCAATTCCGATAAGAACTGAATCGAGCCATCCCATCTTCATGATTTTTCTTCCCTCTTTTTTTGTCCAGCGGGTCAACCAGAGAAAGAAACCTGTGATGAGAAGCATTCCTCCCACAAGTTTCGGCTGGGAGAAAAAAGATTCAAACCAATCCTTAAGAAGGAGCCCTATCAGACCGGTAGGGACGGTAGCGACGATGATCCAGAGAAGAAATCTTGCTCCCGGCTGTTCTTTTCCTTTTCCTCCTAAAGTCGTTCCTATTCCATGGAGGATCTCCAGAATATCTTTCCAGAAATAAACCATTACAGCAAAGAGGGTTCCTATGTGAAGCATGACATCGAAGAAGATTGAGGGTTCTTTCGTTCCAAACAGGGATTGGAAAAAAACGAGGTGCCCTGAACTGCTGACGGGCAGAAATTCCGTTATTCCCTGAACGATTCCAAGGAAGATGGCCTGGAGGAGATTAATCTTGTAGCTCCTTTATCGAATGTTCTCAGAGCAGTTGAATAAACCCCGTTAGAAGACTTTTGGCCTTCTAACGGGAAGGCTCACACGGGGCATTAAACCCCGTGTTCGCTGCCATAAGGAAATTACCTTCATCCCCGCTGCTCGCCCCGTTAGAAGTAGGTTACCAAAAGGAACTCCTGGTTAACAAGGAAAAATTTCTAACGGGGCAAGCAGCGGGGCTTTCTAACGGGGTAAATGTTCCCCTCCCTTTAGCCGTCTTTTTCCTGCCGAGGGCAGGCAAGGGAGGTTGGGAGGGATTTGGATTAACCTTCTCACGCTATGCGCCATGTTACTTAATGTCCCTTGAAGGCGCTTACCGCAGACTGCACTTTGCCCTCCATGAGCTTTTTAATCTCCAGAAGTCTCTTTTCGGTCATGGCTTCGAACCTCAGCACTAAAACCGGTTGAGTATTCGATGCCCTCACTAATCCCCACCCATCTCCAAACTGGACTCTCGCCCCATCCACATCGATGATGGAAAAAGTTTGTCTCAAGTCCTCCTTCACTTTTTCAACGACCTTAAATTTGATCTCATCCGGACAATCGACTCGAATCTCCGGAGTAATAAAAGTTTTGGGAACATCTTCAAGAAGCTGGGAGAGTTTGTTGTCCGTTTTTGACAGGAGCTCAATCAGGCGACAGGAGGCATAGATCGCATCGTCATAACCAAAATATCGGTCAGCAAAGAAGATATGACCGCTCATCTCCCCACCCAGGACGGCCTTTTCCTCCTTCATCTTCTCTTTGATCAGAGAATGGCCTGTTCTCCACATGATGGCACGGCCGCCATGTTTCTCAATGTCTGTGAACAAATTCTGGGAACATTTCACCTCCGCCACAAAGGTTGCGCCTTTCTTATGTTTCAATATTTCCCTGGAAAAGAGGATCATCAATTGATCCCCCCAGATGATATTCCCCTGATCGTCTACAACCCCTATACGGTCTGCATCCCCGTCATACCCGATGCCGATATCAGCCCCCATTTTCTTCATTCGACCGATCAGATCCTTCAAATTTGCGGGAATGGTTGGGTCGGGGAAGTGGTTTGGAAATCGACCGTCAATGTCACAGTAGAGTTCATCCACCTCGCAACCCAAATCTTTTAGAAGGGAGCCAGCGACAATCCCGGCTGTTCCGTTTCCCGCATCAATCACCACCTTCAGCTTCTTATCAAATTTAATATTCTTTCTAATGTAATCTTGATAAGGCCGGATGATCTCTACTTTAGCAAGATTTCCTTTGCCAGAGGCAAATTCTCCCTGTTCAACCAATCGCCCCAGTTTCTGGATCTCTTCGCCAAAGATGGTGCTCTTGCCTACAGAAACTTTGAATCCATTAAACTCAGGCGGATTGTGACTCCCGGTCACCATCATTCCACCGTCTTTGTCAAGATGAAAGAGCGAGAAATAGTAAACGGGTGTGGGGCAGACACCGATATCAACGACATTACATCCAGCGGACATGAGACCTTCGATCACGCTCTCCCCATAAGAAGGCGAACTGAGCCTTCCATCCCTGCCCACCACCAGATCTTTTCGACCCAGTCTAACCATGTGGGTTCCAAACCCCTGGCTCAATCTCCGGACGACTTCAGGTGTCAGATCCTTATCGACCACTCCCCGGATGTCATACTCCCGATAGATCTGCGGATTGATTTTCATGGATTCTCCCCAACATAAGGATGCATAGAGCATAGAGTTATTTCTTAGACCTAAACCTTAGCATCAATTTAGTATTCTTAAGTTATCTCAAATCCCTCACATAATCAACCACATTTCGTTTTTGACATTTGGTAGAGGATAAGATAAATTACACTCACGATAATCTAATTGCAGATAAATTAAAAAACTATCTCCTCTCTCCTGGGAGACTATTTTGTAATGTCATTCTGAGGCATCAGCCGAAGAATCTGACACAAAGTGTCATCCTGAACGAAGTGAAGGATCTCATGAGTTCCTTCGCTATGCTCAGGACAAGCTTCAAGGAGTTTATCCTGAGCCAAAATTCGAGACCCTTCGTTTCACTCAGGGTGACAGGGGCGAAGGGTTTAGAATGACAAGCATGGCGTTTCCTCCTATTAAGACACAGTGTCTTGTGGGAGAAGATTCACCCTGTTAGACAGAGAATATTATTTAACAGGGTAAAGGTGAAGGGGATAAAGGGTTGTAGAATGGAAATCAAAGCGATTCGTGGTTTTAATGATATCCTTCCTGATGAGATTGGGAAGTGGCAGTTTGTTGAAAAAACAGCCCGGGAAGTGTTTGAGGGATTTGGGTTTTCTGAGATCCGAATACCGATCATGGAACGGACAGAACTTTTTTCCCGGGGCATCGGCGAAGCCACAGATATCGTTGAAAAGGAGATGTATACCTTCACAGATCGAAGTGGAAACTCTCTGACCCTTCGTCCGGAAGCCACCGCCTCCATGGCTCGTGCCTATCTTGAGCATCAACTTCACACGTTTGATCCGGTAGCGAAACTCTACTGCATTGGTCCAATGTTCCGGTATGAAAGGCCACAAAAGGGTCGCTATCGGCAGTTTTATCAGATCGATGCAGAAGTCTTTGGAGTGGATAACCCCATGGTCGATGCTGAAGTCATCGTCATGCTCATCCATTTCTTGGAAGGGGTAGGGCTCGAAAAACTTGAACTTCAGATCAATTCATTGGGGTGTCGAAAATGTCGGCCCAGATATCGTGAAGAACTGAAGAGTTTCTTAACGAAAAAGTCGTTTCAACTCTGCGAGGATTGTCAGAGAAGGCTCGAAACCAACCCACTCCGTATCTTCGACTGCAAAGTTGAAACCTGTCAGAAGGCCATTGCCGATGCTCCTAAAGTGCTCGACTTCATCGATGAGGAATGCCAGAATCATTTCGGTAAAGTGAAGGAATACCTTGAAGCGGCCAATCTTACCTATATTCTAAACCCCCGGATGGTGAGGGGATTGGACTATTACACACGAACTGCCTTTGAGGTTGTTTCGTATCAATTGGGTTCCCAGAATGCAGTGACTGGTGGTGGACGGTACGACAATCTCTTTATGGAGATCGGGGATCTCGATGTTCCAGGGATCGGCTTTGCGATAGGAATGGAGAGATTGATCTCCCTGTTGCCCAAGGATAAAGAATTTATCCAGTATCCACATCTCTTCATTGCCGCTCTAGGCGACAAGACTTACAAAGAGGCTTACCAGTTGGTCAACCAGCTCCATTTGGAAGGAATAAGGGCGGAACTGGATTATGAAAGGAAGACCCTGAAGAGCCAGATGCGAAGGGCCGATAAATTAAAAGCCCGTTATGTCCTGATCCTGGGAGAGGAGGAATTAAAGAAGGGCAGGGCAGTTTTGAGAAATATGAAAACCAAATCCCAGGAAGAAATCCCAATGAAAGGCA
>Ga0315282_10012031_pt1 | contig 13301 bp, 13 predicted proteins | sample YL17G07_20_MG_FD_203693 | JGI IMG/M metagenome (GOLD analysis project Ga0315282, IMG submission 203693) | Sediment microbial communities from Yellowstone Lake, YNP, Wyoming, USA - YL17G07_20 | ecosystem: Environmental > Aquatic > Freshwater > Lake > Sediment | place: USA: Wyoming | collected...
ATAGGGGCCAGAATCATTGCCGGAACCTTATCGGAATTATTAAGGACTCCAGTGATAGTAAGTATTAAGGCAGGAGCTGGTGGATCAATTGGAGCAGCATATGTAGCGAAACAAAAACCAGATGGGTATACCTTATTTGTTTGCAATTCAGGTAGCAATGCGATTGTCCCCGCTGTACAATCAGTTGAATATAAGAATTCAGATTTTGAGTACCTCGCCCAATATGCCGACAACCACACGGGAATGATCATCAAAGGTGACGCTCCATGGAAGTCGGTTCAAGAACTAGTGACATATGCAAGAAAAAATCCAGGGGTGTTGAAATACTCCACAGTTGGAGTCGGAACATCTGGTCATTTGGGTATGGAGATTTTCAAAATTGCCGCAGGGGGTTTGGAAATTGGTCATCTTCCTTTTAAGGGTGGCCCCGAATTTGTTGCAGCATTACTTGGTGGACATACTAATATGGGGATCTTCTATTTGGTAGACGTTAAAGGACCTATTGAAGCCGGCCAACTTCGTATTTTAGCTACGGCGACAGAAAAACGTTTGAAGGAGTATCCCGATATTCCTACTTTTTCTGAAGTAGGATACCCCGAGGTAACAATAACGGCTTGGTATGGAATAGCAGCACCGAAAGGGCTTCCCAAAGAAGTTTCAGACAAGTTAAAAGACGCCTTATACAAAACTATTCAACATCCCGAAGTGATAAAGATGTTAACGCTTCTGGGATATTACCCTGTTTTTCGAGATGCAGAGCAATTTAAAAAATTTGTTAACGAAGAACAAATCAAATATCAGAAGATCGCCAAAGAGGCTAAAGTTAAGGTAGATTAAAAGGAGTTTATTGGTTCAATAATGTCCTTCTGATTCTGAGAGGCAATTGAAGGATTCAGTTTAAAGCTTTCTGGATTCCCATTCCGGTACGGATTTGATGGAGGTAAGATTGAGGGGACCTCAAGGTCATCTTGGTGTTAATTTGCATCCGTACGCATTCGACACACCAAAAAAATTTTTCATGGCGAAGAGGTCAACCACGAGCGATGAAAATTGATAATCCTCCCTCGCCCCCCCCTTTAGAGGGGGGATTTGAAAGGTATTTCCAACGTAATTCAATATGTGCTAAATGTGTTGCATTGTGCGATGGGGGCTATTTGTGATGGCGTTGGTAACGGCTCGAATTCCACGGGACTCATGAGAGAGCAGCCTTGACCGACTCGTAGACCGCCTGGGCCAATTTCTTTAATTCGGCTTCGGTGATGGAGAGAGGTGGCACCAGGACAATGACGTCCCCCAAAGGCCGCACGATGACTCCCCTCTTTCTTGCCTCTAACAGAACCTTTTGTCCGATTCTTGCCTCTATCGGGAACGGAGTTTTTGTCTCTGGGTCGGCAACCAGTTCAATCTCCACCATCAGGCCTTTCTGCCGAACCTCTCCTACCGCTGGAATCTGATAAAACTTCTTCAATTCTTTGCTCAGGAATCGGATCTTGGAGGGAAGCCTCTCGAGAACCCTTTCCTTTCTAAAAAGTTCGAGGCTCGCCAATGCTGCACGACAGGCCAAAGGGTTGCCTGTGAAGGAGTGACCGTGGTAAAAGGTTTAAAGGTCTTTAATCTCTCCGAGAAAGGCCTGGTATATCTCATCCGTTGTTAAGGTAGCGGCTAAAGGGAGGTAGCCTCCTGTAATCCCTTTAGATAAGGCCATCAAATCCGGCGACACCTTCTCATGTTCACACGCAAACATCTTTCCTGTCCGACCAAAACCTGTTGCCACTTCATCAGCAATCATCAAAATATGATATTTGGTGCAGAGGAATCGAGCCTCCTTTAGATATCCCTTCGAAAAGACGATCATCCCTCCAGCTCCTTGAACAATAGGTTCCAAAATAAAGGCCGCCGCTTCGGAACGATGTTTTCTCATCTCCTCTTCAAGAAGGTTAAGACACTCGATTCCGCATTGAGGATGGGTCCGGTTGAGAGGGCATCGATAACAGTAAGGCGACTCGACCTTGAAAGTGGAGAAAAGGAGAGGCTTGTAGGTTCCATGAAATAGGCCAATCCCACCGACGCTGACCGACCCGAGGGTATCGCCATGGTAGCCATTTTTTAAGGAGACAAATTTTGTCTTTCTATTCCTTCTGGACGATTGTAGCCAAAATTGGAAGGCGATTTTCAGAGCCACCTCCACTGCAGTCGAACCGTTGTCAGAATAGAATACCTTTGTGAGCCCTTGAGGCGTGATCTTCACCAATCATTCTGCCAATTCGATCGCAGGGACATGGGTGAGACCAAGAAGGGTAGAATGGGAAATCTTCCGGATCTGCCCAATCATTGCCTGATCGATCTCCCTTTTTCGATGGCCGTGGACATTGACCCAAAGGGAGGAGACTCCGTCAAGATACCATCTTCCCTCAACGTCTTTGAGATAGGAACCCTTACCCGCCTCAATGATAAGAGGTTGAATCCGAGCGTAATCCTTCATCTGGGTGAAATGGGGCCAGAGCAGGGTTTGGTCGATCTTCTTCAAATGCCGATGAAGCGATTCCTTTTTCATCATCCTCTTACCCCTTATCTTCCTCCTGGTAGTCAGGGGAAGGCAAACGCCAAGTGGCAGATCATCGAATAAGTCCAAGCGTCTTACCCACTTCTTCAAATTTTTCTAAAGCGTAATCAAGATCCTGCCGGGTGTGGGTGGCCATCACAGTCACCCTCGGGCGGCATTTCCCTGCCGGGACAGCGGGAGGACGAACCCCTTTGACAAAAACCTTTTCTTGGAGAAGCCCCCTGTCCATCTCCGGCTTGATTTCATCCCAGGCAATTTTTGCCGCGATTCCAAGACCTCCAATAAACCGTTCTGAATAGGGTTTTGTACGGATGATTCTTGTAGACCGATTCGTCACATCGATTCTCAGAATTTTTCCCGTCCATCCTCCAAATTTTTCTCTCATCAAAGCTCCTTTCCTCCCCATAGAGCGACCCCAAGAGCATGCATGGGACACATCTTTGCGCAGAGAGGTCTGCCACCACACAGATCACACTTGAACGATTTTTTCTTTTCCTCTTCGAAAATGATCATTCCATACGGACAGGCTTTTTGGCATGAACCGCACCCAATGCAGCTTTCTTCGTCGATCACGACGACACCATTCTTTTCAAAGATTCCGATGGCATCCACCGGGCATGCATTCATGCAATAGGGGATCGAACATTGATGGCAGATATTGGGAGCAAATTTACCTTCAAAAGGATCCCGATCTATATGGAGTCTTGCCCTTTCTAGAAAAACCTGTCCGGTTTTTGCCAAGGAGCAGGCAGTCTCGCAAGTCCGACAGCCGGTGCAGGCAAGTGGGTTGGCCACCAAGCTTTGTCGTCTACGAGTATTCATCTCTGAAAAACCCAGGTTCGTCATCCGTTTCATTTTTTTCTCCATGTTCATAGAATCAAACCTTTATCACAGAGGACGTTGTCGATCTCCTTTATTGAGTTATTCACAGAAAGGAGAGAACAGAAACGTTCAAGGCGTTTCCTTTTATCCGCATATCCTTAAAATGGCCAGGGCATAAATCTTCGCCGCCCGGACCCATTCATCAAGATCAACATACTCGTTCGCCTCATGAAGGGTATTGACATCGCCGGGTCCGACCCAAACTCCAGGGATCCCGGCTTTTAATGTATGATACTGGTCTCCTGCAGAAAGGGTTCCTTGCAAAACAGGATCTTTCCCGGTGACATCTCGGATACAGGAGTTAATCCCCTCGATGAGGGGATGGTTGAAATCGACTTGGACGGGATCGAGTCTTTCATATACCTCAACCTCACCCACCTTGAAATGGGGATCTTCCGCTTCTAATTTCTGGATGATCTCGTTGAATTGCCGGAGGCTGGATTCCGTATCTGCGGGGGAACACATACGAAAATCAAAATGTGCTTCACATCGCTCCGGAACTATATTTACCTTTACCCCTCCGTTCAATACCCCTAAATTGAGGGTGTCTTCACCCATGAGAGGGTGTTTTATTTTCGGAACCTTTCCAAACCTTTCGATCAGTTTAATCATGTTATCGATGGCATTGATTCCACTTTTTGGTGCACCTCCGTGGGCTGACTTTCCCACCGTGGTCATTCGCATCCAAAGGCGTCTTTTAAAGGAACCCGTAATATTCAGATGATTCGCCTCACCCAAAATGTGAAAGGTAGGCAAAGGCCACCCTTTTGTGGCCAACCCTTTTTCAATCATATATTTCATTCCCCAGATACCTGCCGTTTCATCATCCACCGTGTTTCCGATCATGACCGTTCCACGTAAAGGGGAAGCTCCTCTTTTCACCGCAGCCAACGCATAAAGATGTGCTGCCATAGCACATTTCATGTCCGCCGCTCCTCTCCCCCAAATCTTATTATCATCAATCTCTGCTGCGAAAGGCGAAAATTTCCAGATTCTCTCATCACCGGGTGGAACAACATCCATGTGGCCGCTCAGACATAATACTTGGCCATTGGGATCTGATCCCGGCATCAGAGAGAAAACATTTGTTTTTCCAGAAGAGCCTTCAAAACAAGCTACCTCCAACCCCATTCCTCTCATTTCTTTAAGTACGATTTGGGAAATCTCTGGATAATCACCCGGAGGATTAATGCTTTTCGACCGAATTAATCTTTGCCCGTAGTCAATCATCCCTCTTATATCAATACTGTTCATTATCCTTTCTTCAAGAATGCTCATTGGAACGCCTCTTTCAACTATTTTTGGTGTACTTTTTTTAAAAAGTCAAGTTATCAATCGGCAAGAGAGGAGGAGTACAGAAGATCAATTCCAACAGGATCAAAGCGAGATTGTCAGGCAAAATGGCCCCGATTTACCCCGTTAGAAATAATGCCCCGCTGCTCTGCAGCGGGGTTAGATCTTAGAATAATTCCGGCAGGGTTTAATGTCCCGCTGGAATTTCTAACGGGGTTTACTTGAATCCTGTCAAAATCAGGAGGTTTGGCTCACGCATTTCCTTCTTCCACTCGACGGAGCAGTTCTTCTTTATTCAAACCCGCAAGCCCCATTGCCCTTAAGTTGCGGCCAGTAGCCCTGAAATCCTGTCCCATGATCTCAGAAGCGAGAAGGATAGCACTATCCATGAAGGGTGTCCGAACTCCGGCGATCTTGGCGATCTCCGCCATGGGAACCAGTCCCATGGGAACGTCTTCGGTGAGAAGGCGAGTCTCTTTGGAGGAGGGCGCCTGGATCTCTTCATAAGCATGGTTGGATTGCAGAACTTCCGGGAGTAGATCTCCCCTTGCTCCGTAGAATTTTTTCTGCCATTCGATGCCACTGAGCGTAGGAATTCCAAGGGATTGACAGAGCATCATGCGTTCCCTGTCCACCGCCTCAACCAATTTCGCCACAGAAGCTGTTATGCCATCGTAGTAGAACCGGAAATTCCCCTGGGTGGCTTCGAGCCAGCCAAGATTCGCAATCGTTGGGAAGACATGGAATATGGGATTCATGTTATTCAGCCCGGTAGAAAGGACATTCTCCACAGCCTGGGTCTGGGGATAGATCTCCTTCAGGGGTTGGAGCAAGGCTTGGGTATCGGCAGCAGGAAGAGCAGCCACTCCCAAGAACTCTTTGACTCCAAGAATTTTCACATGTCCTGGAGCAGAGATCCTGCAAGCATAAATCAGCGTATTCGTTTCACCCACCTTCACGTCTTTCGGAGCTCCGTGTTCGGAGAGGATCTTCCTAAATTCCAGGGCACCTCCGGTAGAGCCAGGGGAGAGGACAATCATGTCATCCCTTCTCAGCAGAGGGGCGATCTGTTCAGCGACATAGGCATGGGCAAAAGCTGGCACGACGACTAAAATAAGGCCTTTCTCAAGGAGGGCCTCCTTAAGATCGGTTGTCACTTTTGCGAGGGGGGCAAAGCCTTGGGCCGACACACCGGAGAGCTCAATTCCACCCTTTTGCAAGACCGGAGCGATGGCTTTCTCAAAACGGTCATACAAGACGACGTCGTAACCGGCCAGTGCCATCGCAGCAGCCATGGCCTGACCTCCGTTTCCTGCTCCGAGAATGATGATGCGCTTCGTTTTCGTCCTCACTTTCTTTTCATTAAAAGTCTAAACAAACATATTTGAAATTTCTAAAATATATCCCCTCCCCCTTCGACGGGGGAGGGTTCGGGTGGGGGTGGACCAAAGGGAGCCATTTAGTGCGGATTTAGTTCCCCCTCCCCTTCATCCCCTCCCGCGGCGGAGAGGGGAGCTTCTTTAAAATATTTCCAAAGGGTGACAAATGGGGAAGGGGTCAGGAGGACACTTCATGTCAGATTTTTCACTCCACTCAGAATGACAGCATAAAGGACTTCTAAGCAACCTCTTAGAAAATCTTTCTCCCGTAGATTCGCTCTTCGATTTTTTGTGCAGTAGGTGTCTTAGAAAGACCAGCTCCCAGTGTATCGCGAAGTTTTGGATCCATCAACTCACCCACTTCTTTTAAAGCGGCGATCACTTCATCGGGAGGGATGACGCTGCGAATGCCTGATAAGGCCATGTCAGCTGAAATGAAGGCATTGGCGACGGCACCAGCATTTCGTTTGATACATGGAACTTCGACCAGGCCTGCGACCGGGTCGCAGACAAGGCCGAGGGTGTTTTTAAGCGAAATCGCTACTGCGTGGCCCAATTGCTCTGGCGTTCCATTTGCAAGTTCAACTAAGGCGGCTGCGGCCATGGCAGAAGCCACTCCACATTCCGCTTGGCATCCCCCCATCGCACCGGAGATCATGGAGTGTTCAGCAATGATGAGTCCTATTCCCGCCGCTGCAAAAAGGGCCTCCACCACCTTTGGATCGGGCAGGCCTTTCTCCTCTGCGATGGCCACGAGGACCCCTCCGAGGACCCCGCAGGAACCGGCCGTGGGACAGGCCACGACGCGGCCCAGTGCAGCGTTTACCTCTGCTGCTCCCAGGGCTAAAGCCGTGGCACGGACTAAGGCAGAACCTGAAAGTGTTTGGCCTTTTGCCCTCGCCTGTTCGAGGTGCGGAGCATCTCCGCTCACCAAACCTCCCACCGTCTTCTGAACCGTTGAGATGCCTTGGTAGCCTGCTTCGCGCATCACATCGAGGCAACGTTGCATCCGGAGCCGCACCCAGTCCTCTCTCTGTCCAGTGTTCTTTTTCTCATATTCGATCACTTTCTGGCCAACCGATGTCCCGGAGCGCTCGGCTTCGTGAATCAGATCCTCAACCCGATCGAAGAAATCCAAGCCAAATCCTTTACCTTCAATGATAGGTTGAAAATAGAAAGCAAGGCCTATCTTCAACAAGGAACGGGCTGCATCTCTTGCTTCCTCGATCGAGACTGTATTCGATTGAAACTGGATGTAGCCCTCCCTGCTCGAGATGAGACGTTTCCATTTGGAACCAAGAAGGAGAGAGGCTTTCTCACCGCCGCTTCCGATGAAAAGGATTTCATGATGGTCTCCGGTCATCTCAACGGGATATCCATTGATCTCTTCGACCACAATGTTTCCGCCGCCAATGGTCTTGCTTCTCACCGTGCTGGACGCACCATCGCGGCCCTTCTGAGTGACAATGATTGTACTCGGGTGAGCGCCCTGGATATTCACTTTTTCGCACTGGACCGTGATTCCTTTCCCCTTGGCGAGATCAAAGGCACGGCGGATCCTCTCGTCATCTACCTGGAATCCCATCAGCCCTGCTAATACCCCGGCATCTGTCAAATGGGTGTGGTAGACTTCAGCTAAGGACCCGTGAAATTGAAGTCGTATCTCCACAGGATCATATCCTGTCAGCTGGCCGGCCATGAGTCCAATGCGGACAGCGCCCGCTGTGTGAGAGCTTGATGGACCGATCATGATCGGGCCAACGATATCAAAGATCCCATATTTACCCATTTCATTCCTCCGAAAATGTTTTGTAGTGTAGGGCCTTGCGCCCGTCATTGAAAGCCCATAAAGGGCTACACTACGTACCATGGCTTAATGGGTTTGTATTAGATAAATGAGAATTGGCTGCCGATCTTTTTCTCTAACGCCTTCCGGTAGACTTCAAAGGCACAGGCAATGTCAAGACTGCCGATGCCGATAGGAACAGCGAGGATGTTCTCATCGTCTCTTTCACGCCCCTTCTTCTTTCCAGCCAGGATGTCACCGATCTCAGCATGAATGTCCTTCTGCCCCAGTTTGCCCGCTTCGACGAGTTTTGCCAGTTCTCCCCGGTGGCTGGTCTGCGCCCAGTTGTCAACGACGATTTTGTCTGCAGAGAGGACCACCTCAGGTTCTAACTCCTGATAAGATCCCTCCGAAACCACCAGGGTCCCTTTCTTTAACCATTCTTTTCGTACAAGAGGTTCGTCTGCAATGGTCACTGTACAGACAATATCTGCACCTTCTACGACGTCTTTGTAAGATTTTTTCGGCAAGATATTCAAACCCAACTCTGCCTTCATCTCCTCACGGTACTTTTCAGCAGCACCTTCTTTGATATCAAAGACACGGACTTCTTTCAGCGTGAACGCCTGATGAAAAGCCCTGAGATGCATTCGACCCTGAACTCCGGCCCCGATGATTCCGAGAATCGAAGCATCCTTCCGGGCCAGGACTTTGGCACAGACGGCGCTCGCCGCTCCTGTGCGGACGGCCGTGATGTAAGCTCCGTCCATGACGGCGATAAAGGCTCCGTTTTTGGGATTGATTAAGAGAATCATGGCTGAGATGAAAGGGAGTCCGATCTTAAAATTATCTTGGAAGCCTCCAGCCCATTTCATCCCAGCGATATCGACATCGCCGAGATAGGCCGGCATCGCATTAAGACCGGCGTTGTGAAAAGGCCAGGTATGATGTTCCCCAAGGTCGAGCGTCACTTTGGGAGGCATGACCACCTTTCCTTCTCCATGGGAACGGTAGACCCGTTCAACAATTTTGAGGACCGTCGGCATGTCGAGAAGAGATTTGATCTGTTCCTGATTGATTAATAAAGTCGATTCCCTCATCTGTTCACCTCTTTTTATCCTGATGTTGCATAAAACTACCCGCATAGGAAGCAGGGAGGTGGGCAGAAAAGGCTTTGAAGCGAAACCTTCTTGCGAATGGCTTCAGAGGTTTCAAGCCCTCTGCAAACCTCACCGTAAGTGAAAACGTCTTGTTACCCATAAATCTTATGAATGACCGCTTTGCAAAGCCTTTGAAGCTTACCTCCCTGCGAAACATGCAACTGGCGGGTTCATCTTCCCATCTCTTACCTGATTAAACAAAAGAGAAAGGAGTTCCAATTCCTTTCTCTGTGGCTTTTCGGTAGACTTCAACCGCGCATCCGATGTCAACACTTCCGAGGCCAATCGGGACAGCGAGGATGTTTTCATCGTCTCTTTCGCGCCCCTTTTTCTTTCCAGACAAGATTTCGCCGATCTCAGCATGAATGTTCTTCTCTCCAATCTTGCCGGCTTCCACGAGTTTGGCAAGCTCTCCCCGGTGACTGGCCTGCCCCCAATGGTCAACAACGATCTTGTCTGCGGAGAGAACCACATCAGGGTCCAGCTCTTGGTAAGATCCCGCTGAGATGACGAGACTCCCCTTCTTTAGCCATTTTTCCTTAACCATCGGTTCATCTCCAATCGTCACCGTGCAGAGGATGTCCGCTCCTTCTGTGACTTCCTGATAGGATCTTTTCGGAAGGATATTCAGACCCAGCTCTGCAATCATCTCCTCACGGTACTTTTCCGCAGCACCTTCTTTGATATCAAAGACACGGACTTCTTTCAGCTTGAAAACCTGATGAAAAGCCCTGAGATGCATTCGGCCCTGAACGCCCGCCCCGATGATTCCGAGAATCGAAGCATCCTTCCGGGCCAGGACTTTGGCACAGATGGCGCTCGCCGCTCCTGTGCGAACGGCTGTGATGTAAGCTCCGTCCATGGCAGCGAGGAAAATCCCATTCTTGGGATTGATAAGGAGAATGATGGCTGAGATATAAGGGAGTCCGATTTTATAATTATCCTGGAATCCCCCAGCCCATTTGATACCAGCAATATCGACGTCGCCAAGATAGGCCGGCATCGCATTCATAAAACCTTTGTACGGTGGCCAGGGTCGGCCTTCTCCGAGATCGAGAGTAATCTTCGTGGGCATCACCACCTTCCCTTCCCCATGAGAACGGTAAACCTGTTCAACAATTTTGAGCGCCGTTGGCATGTCGAGAAGAGATTTGACCTGCTCCTGATCGATTAATAATGTCGTTTGACTCATAACTGGACCTCCTGTGAAAGTGGATATTCCTATCTTGACCCGAGGACCCTGTTGAGGCCAACCAGCTTCTCTATGGTCATAATGACGATGATCGTCATCCCCACGATGCTGGAGGCGATGGCTGCCACCAGAGGGTCTGTGTAGTATTCGATATGTGCGTAGATACGGATCGGAAGAGTCACCATTCTCGGTCCTGTGACGAAAAGAGCAACGGTGAGATCATCAAAAGAGACAATGAAGGTAAAGATGGCCCCAGCCAGCAGACCCGGTGAGACAAGAGGGAGTGTGATCCGCCGAAAGGTCTGGAACCAGTTTGCGCCTAAGTTCATCGCAGCGAGTTCGAGGTTGTGATCAAATCCTGCAAAGCTGGCTAACATGGTTCGAACCATATAAGGGACGGTGATCACCACATGAGCGAGCACCATCCCCACGAAGGTACCCGCCACATGGAAGATGGAAAGAATCTGTAAGGCCCCCACACCGATGACCACCATGGGGACCATCAATGGAGAGAGAAAGAGAGCGTTCAAAAACTCGCGGCCTGAAAATCGATAGCGAGCAATCGCAAAAGAGCCCAGTGTTCCCAATGGAGCAGAGACCAGAGAGACGGTAATGGCCAAATAGAGACTGTTAAAAAAAGCGGAGATGAATTCAGGATGATCGAGAATGCTTCGATACCAGCGAGTAGAGAATTTTGCAAGAGGAACCTGTAGGTATGTCTGTGGAGTGAAGGAGACCAAGACAACGACCACCACTGGCGAAAGGAGAAAGATGATCAGCATGTAATGGTAAATCGAGAGAAGCTGCCTCGATTTCATCGGAATACCTCAGCCCACCTGCCGTGTTCTAACGCCCGGTGGTAGAACATGACGATACCGACGGTGATGGCAAGAAGGACGAGTGCAGCGACCGAGCCAAAGGGCCAATTGAGCAAGACCATGAACTGTTCGTACGTAACAAAAGGGACGACACGCACTCGTGTTCCTCCCAACATGGCTGGGGTGATGAAAGCGCTGACGCTCAGGGTGAGGACGATCAGGGTTCCAGCAAGAATTCCTGGAAGACTCAAGGGTAAAGTAATCTTGAAAAAGGTTTTGACGGGGTGTGCTCCCAAGGATTGGGCTGCCTTCTCGAGATCCATATTCCGGTTGATCAGGGAGGAGTAAATGGAGAGAACCATGTAAGGCATGAGGACATGGACGAGGCCAATGACAATCCCTTTCTCGCTGTACATAAATTTGACGGGTTCATGAATGAGTCCTAACAGATCAAGACCTGAATTGATGAGACCATGGGGGGCCAAAATAATCATCCAGCCAAAGGTCCTTATCACAGCACTGACGAAGAGAGGAGAGAGGATGAGGGCTAAGAAAAGGGCCTTCTTCTTTCCTTTTATGATGGTCAGGTAATAGGCTTCAGGGTATCCAAGGATGAGGCTGATGAGGGTGACAAGAACCGATAGTTTGATCGAACGGTAAAGGATACCCAAATAAAAGGCATCGGTAAGGAATTTAACGTAGTGAGCTGTTGTGAACTGATCCGTTATCCCTTTCGTTGGTGAGTAACCTCGAAAGCTCATCACGATGAGGAAGAAGATAGGGACGAGGAAGAAGATCGTCAGCCAGAGAAAGATGGGGCTCGCCAAGAGGTAAGGGATCCATTGTTTGGATTCATTAGGCCTCGATGATTTGTGGGTTGAGTCGTTCAAACCATTCACCCCGTTAGAAAGCCCGCCATTCATGGCGGGGATGATATAAACAAAACTTCAATTCCTCATAGAAAGGGCAGGGTCAAAGCCCCGTCCTTTCTAACGCGGTTCACTCTGCCTGGATGATGCGACAATTTTCGGGTCGATATTCTAACCGGATCTGGTCGCCTGCGGAATAGGTCCTTGTTTCCAGATTCTGACAGATCACACTCATGGAATGGGACTGTGTCTTGACGGTGTAATACGTGATATTTCCGAGGAAGACCACATGATCCACCGTTCCCGATAGATAATGGGTGAGGTCGCCTGATTCTCTGCCAAAGCAGAGTTTTTCGGGTCGGATTGAAATCTTGATGGCGTCTCCGATACGGAACTTAAGATCCAGAGGTCTTGGAATGGTGACCGGCCGAGCTTCGTTGATGTTCAGGAGGAGTTCTTTCTCTTTGGCCTCCATGACCGTGGCCGAGAAAATATTGGTCTCCCCGATGAAAGAGCTCACAAACTCGTTCTTTGGGGATTCATAGATCTCAATGGGAGAGCCGACCTGTTCGATCCGGCCTTTGTTCATCACCGCTAACCGGTCAGAAAGAGAGAGCGCCTCTTCCTGGTCATGGGTGACAAAGATGGTGGTGATACCCACGGTCTTCTGAATGTCTTTCAACTCAATGCGCATCTCCCTCCTCAGTTTTGCATCAAGATTACTGAGCGGTTCATCAAGGAGCAAGACCTTCGGATGGATGACGAGGGCCCTGGCCAAGGCAATGCGCTGCTGTTGGCCGCCTGAGAGCTGACGGGGATAACGTTTTTCAACCCCTGGAAGACGTACCAGTTCGAGAGCCCTTCCCACCTCTCTCACGATCGCAGACCTTTGGAGCTTCTGCATTCGAAGACCGAAGGCAATGTTGTCCATCACCGTCATATGGGGGAAGAGGGCGTAACTCTGGAAGACCATTCCGAGCTTCCGCTTGTAGATTGGAACGTCATTAATCCGTTCGCCGTCGATGGAGATCTCCCCGGCGTCCGGATTGATAAATCCAGCGATGAGGTTGAGGGTTGTCGTTTTTCCACATCCGGAGGGTCCGACGAGGGAGAGGAACTCCCCGGAGTGAACCGTCAAAGAGATATGATCTACGGCTGCAACGTCTTCGAACTGCTTCAGAAGATTTTGGATTCTAACTTCGGTCATTTGAGTTTTCTATGTCATGGTTACTGAAGCAAGGCATGAGGCAAATCCTGGTCGAAAAAGGCAAAAAAGGACCCGGAATTAAAGATCCGGGTCCCTGTGGCATCTCTTGCGCAGTCGACCGTTACCTGGTCTCCACTTCTTTACTCCAACGA
>Ga0315282_10012032_pt1 | contig 13299 bp, 12 predicted proteins | sample YL17G07_20_MG_FD_203693 | JGI IMG/M metagenome (GOLD analysis project Ga0315282, IMG submission 203693) | Sediment microbial communities from Yellowstone Lake, YNP, Wyoming, USA - YL17G07_20 | ecosystem: Environmental > Aquatic > Freshwater > Lake > Sediment | place: USA: Wyoming | collected...
GGAGGATGTGCCTGAATACCGGATTGACGTGGATTGGAGGAAGGCGGGTGCTCAGGGCCTGCCCATCACCTCCATCCACAACACCATTTCGGCGGCCTTCGGCGGCTACTACATCAACAACTTCATTCAAGCCGGGCGCGTCAAACGGGTTTACGCCCAGGCGGATGCTCCCTACCGCATGTTGCCCAAGGACCTGGAAAAGCTTTACGTGCGCAATACCGCGGGCAAGATGGCGCCCTTTCCCTCCTTTGCGTCCAGTCACTGGACCAGCGGCTCTCCACGGCTGGAGCGCTTCAACGCGTTTCCGTCCCTGAACATCTGGGGCGAGCCGGCACCGGGCCGGAGTTCCGGCGAGGCCATGCGGGCCATGGAAGAGATCGTCTCGAAGCTGCCGCCGGGGATCGGCTATGACTGGACCGGACTTTCCTACCAGGAGCGAATGGCCAGCGCCCAGGCGGCGCTGCTTTACCCCTTTTCCATCCTCGTGATCTTTCTGTGCCTCGCCGCCCTTTACGAGAGCTGGCCCATCCCCATCGCGATCCTGCTGGTGCTGCCACTTGGGGTCATCGGCGGCGTCATCGCTTCGACATTGCGGGGCTTGCCCAATGACGTCTATTTCCAGATCGGGCTGTTGACCACCCTCGGCCTGACCACCAAGAACGCCATCCTCATCGTCCAATTCGCCAAGGCCCGGGTCGAACAAGGGATGGGTCTGATCGAGGCGACGGTGGAAGGAACGCGCTTGCGCTTTCGTCCCATCGTCATGACCTCGCTGGCCTTCGGGTTTGGTGTCCTGCCCCTGGCCTTGAACACGGGCGCGGGAGCAGGGGCCATGAATGCCATCGGCACCTCGGTGCTTGGAGGGATGATCACCGGCACTATTCTCGTGATACTGTTTGCGCCGCTCTTCTATGTGTTGATCCAAAAGACCCTTGGTAAACGCAACCAGCCCCAAGCGGTTCAGAGCGCGGAAGCAAGTCCATCTGGGGATCAATGAAATGAATAAGAACGTTTGTCTTCTACTGGTCGGAATCGCCATCGTGTCGGCCGGATGTGCGCTGACCCCGAAATACACAAGGCCGAAAGCTCCGGTCCCTGCCGACTGGCCGACTGGTGCGGCACATGAAGAAACCAAAGCTGCGACTGGCGTTCCGACAGCTTCGGAACTTAAGTGGCAGGAATTCTTCACCGACGAGAAGCTGCGGCAAGTCATCGAGACGGCGCTGAAAAACAACCGCGACCTGCGGATGGCCACGCTCAACATCGAGAAGGTCCAGGCCTTGTACCGGATCCAGCGCGCGGAGAGATTCCCCATCGTAAGCGCAGTGGGTAATGTGAGCGGACAGAGGGTGCCTTCCAGCGTTTCCGGGAAAGAGGAGCCCGAGAACGTCACGCAATATGTTGTCGGCTTAGGCATCAGCTCCTGGGAGCTGGACTTTTTCGGCCGCATTCGCAGCCTGAAGGATCGTGCGCTGGAGTATTACCTGGCAACGGAACAGGCTCGCTCCGCCACTCAGATCTCGCTGGTGGCCGCCATCGTCAACAGCTACCTGGCCCTGGCCGCCGATCGGGAGAATCTGAGGCTGGCTCAGGAGACCCTGGATGCCCAGCGGGCTTCCTACGAGTTGATCCTGCGCACCAGGGACCTCGGCATCGCCTCCGACCTGGACCTCCGTCAGGCTCAAACCCAAGTGGAAGGGGCACGTGTGGATATTGCCCGATTCACCGGCCAGGTGGCTCTGGACGAGAACGCTCTCAGCCTTTTAGTGGGTGCGCCTGTTTCGGCCAATCTCCTCCCCAGCGAGCTGGGTTCTGATCGTGCGCTGAAAGATATCACCCCCGGATTACCCTCCGAAGTACTGCTCCGCCGGCCCGACATCCTTATAGCGGAGCACCAATTGAAAGCCGCGTACGCCAACATCGGGGCGGCCCGCGCGGCGTTTTTCCCCCGGATCACCCTGACAGCCGGTGCCGGTCTTATGAGCAGCGATCTGTCCGACTTGTTCAAGCTCGGTGCCAAAACATGGACTTTTGCCCCGCAGGTGGTATTGCCCATTTTTGACGCCGGTGCTCGGAAAGCCAATTTCGAAGTTGCCCAGGTGGATCGGGATATCGTCATCGCCGAGTACGAGAAGGCGATCCAATCGGCCTTCCGGGAGGTCAGCGACGCTCTGAGCCTGCGAACCAGACTGGTGGAACAGCAGAATGCCCAGCAGTCCCTGGTGAATGCACTGGAGGAAACCTACCGTCTTTCTGAGGCTCGCTACAAGGCAGGAATCGACAGCTACCTGAGCGTCCTCGTTGCCCAGCGGTTACTTTATGCCGCTCAACAGCAGCTGGTCGGTGTTCGCCTGGCACGTCTGAGCAATCTCGTGACACTTTACAAGGTGTTGGGCGGAGGGGCCTGACGGGCAGGCCCGTTTCTTTTCCTCTAGGCTTGTGACAGGCATGGGGTCAGCTTTCCGCGTGCCGACATGGACTGAGACTCAGAAAGGCAGGCCCATAGCGACGTGGCTGGGCACGCCGGTGGCCGCGGCGGCCGAATCGGGCGATTGATCGGCTGTTGGCTGTCGAAGAATCGGCCGGCGGCCGACCAGCGGCAAACGCTGGACTGACATCTGTCGGCCGATTCAAGGTTTCAGGTGCGAGGCATTGCCAAAACTCACGTACTTTGCGCCGCCATGGTGTTCGGCGTCGGACTCGGCTGGCTCTGGAGTTCGCCGGGCCGGCCTGCCCCCTCCGACCTGGACACTTGTTTCGCGAGCGCGGAAGTGCGCCGGCAATTCGAGGATGCGGCCGTTCATTGCGTGCAGGCCGCGCTGCCCGATCCCAAAGGCGAGTTCGCCGCCTTTCTGCCCAAGGCGGGATTCGTGCTTCGGTGGGAAGATGAGTCTGCCCGCCTGGTGGTGCTCGATAATCCCAACCTGGCGTTTCTGAGCAAGCTGGTGTCGTTGTACAACGATCCCGACGTGGCGGAGAAACTGCTCAAACTCTGTCGCCGGGAGGAACCGGAGCGCCTGCGGAAGCTGGCGTCCTACACCGTGCAGCGGGTCCTCGACCGGCTGGAGGCAGACAACCAGGATCGCAGGCTTTCCCCTGAAGCGCGCCGCGCCATGTCCCGTGCCGTGATCGAAGAACTGACGGCCAACAGCAGCATCGACTCCGAGAACCAGATCCGGGACGTGATTGCCGATTACCTGGCCCGTTCCGCGACCACCCGGCAGGATGTGCTGGCCTACGGCTTCTCTCTCGTTGAATATGACGAGCCGACGGAAAAGGAGTGGCGGGCCATGCAGGATGACGCGCGCCCGTTTTGCGTCCGCTTTTTCGGGCGCGGGTTCACGATTTATCGGATGCGGGGTGAGCAACGCTCCGCGCAGGATTACACGAATGCGGGGTGGCGGGAGCGAATCGAAGGCGCACTTGCCGGTTGGCAAGGACGCCATGGCACAAGCGGAAAGCAGTGGATGGGTATAGGCGCGGGAGAGATAGAAAAGAATGAGCCTTGAATGTACCCTTGCAGTCGCGCCTGAAGATTGCGCGAATTCATGAGTGAAGGCGCGTGCACTTCGCCACAAATTCCAATTCCGGGTGACGCAGAACATGCGGGGACACGTGCCGCTACGGCCGAACGGAATCTCGGGGAAGCGCCTTCGATTTCTGTTTTCCGCCTAGTCTGGCGCATTTCGGGCTACCGCATTCCCAGGTGGCGGAGAAAAGCTGCCCCGTAACTGCTTCCCGAGCCGGTACTTATGCGATCATACAATTTTTGTGCGAAATGTTCTTGACTGAGGGATGCAGAAGCGGCACCCTGGATGGGTCAGGGCAAAACTGCTGGGCATCTCGAGCGCACGCGCTTGGGGTAGGGCCCCCAGGGATGCGCTGGATGTTTGACGGAGAAACACAACGGCCAGCATGAAGGACGGTCGCGCAGATCGACTGGAGCTAATACAGAAAATCGCAGCCATCGGGGGTGGCCCCATTCTTGTGTATTTCACCGCCGATTCGCCCATCATCGGCGGCAACATTGCCAGCGACGCTGCCCTCCCGATATTTGACCATCTCCGGGCGCTTGGCAAGCAGCATCGCCTGTGCCTGTACCTGTATAGCACCGGCGGCACTTTGGAGACGCCGTGGAAGATCGTGAACATGCTGCGGGAATTCTGTGGGGAACTTCACGTGATAGTCCCCTACAAGGCTTATAGTGCCGCGACGATGATCGCGATTGGGACCGACAAAATACTGATGACCCGAAAAGCGGAGCTGGGACCGATTGACCCCTCGCTCCAAGCCGCACCCGCCGCACCCAAGGAAGGCGAATTCCCTGCCTTAGCTGAACTGGGCGTCGAAGATGTCGCTGCATACGTAACGTTCGTCCGTGAACGCGCCAAGTTGACGGACCAAGCTGCGGTCGCCCGCCTGGTCGGGACCCTGGCCCAATACCTGACGCCGCCCCTCCTTGGTCGGCTGGAACGTGTCTATTCCCACATCCGCTTGGTCGCTCGAAACCTCCTGTCGCTGCACAGACCTCCGTTCGATGACCGACATATCTCAGTCATCACCGAGGCCCTCACCGAGAAGATGTACGTGCACGGCCACGGGATCGGCCGGAGAGAGGCGTCGCAGGTCGGACTTGATGTCCGGGAGCTGACAGAGGGGGAAGAAGAGCCAATCTGGGCGCTCTACCAGGCCTACGAAACCATCTTCCGACTACGAGAAAGCCGCGACATAGAGGGGTACTTCCCCACCGCGGCCGACACGTACGAACTGCCCGATGCGGCGATCGCGTGCGTTGAATCGACTGCCGCGCTCGATGCGTTTATCGGGACGGTGCGAACACAGCGCATTCGGCGCATTCCGCCCAACCCGACGGTCAATGTGAACCTGTCGATCAACTTCCCTGCCAACGTGCAGCCGCAGCAGTTGCCTCAAGCCATCCAGCAGTTGGTGCAGCAGGCTCTCCAACAGGCTGGCCAGCAGATCAACACGCTAGTCGCTCAGGAACTGCAGAAACAAGCGCCCATCATCGGCATGTCCGCATCGCTCGTCGGGGGGGCCTGGAAAAAGATCGCCTGATGCCGTTTACCCAACCTCGACAAAAGTGGTTGAGCGAACGAGCACCGGTTCAGCCGGAGCAGTAAAGGAGGAGATTCGATACAGGGGAGCACCGGTCGGCCCCCGCTTCCTGGATGGCTCCGCAAGGTTCTGCTGCGGCACCTTCGCAACGTAGACCTGCTCCTCGCCAGTGGCAAAGGCGAGTGTGAGTTTGACGTTTACATCCGCCATAGCGCTCTCCCCATTTAGGATAACACACTCCTCTTCGCAAGGCATCATCGCCCTGCGTGTCTATGGGCAAATCCGGTCACTGCATTAGCGACCAGGATGGTACACCCGGACGACCCTTCCGTTCCACTGAAAAAAGACGGTGAACAATCACAAGGCTACCACGCCATTTGCCATCCCACGCTAGAATCTTCTTGTGAGAAGTCGCATCTGGTCCCTGGGACCCCGACAAACCCCCGGCTCCGCAGCACACCTTCCGCTTTACGCTCCGTGAGCTCCAGAAAGACGGGGCGAACCAAGCGCTCGATTGGGTCGAATACCGGCGAGGAGCTTCCGGGGCAGTCTCGATAGTCAAGCCCGGGCAGGCGCCGCCTCCACGCTCCGTGTCGATTCCCTGGGCCGCCATTGCGCTGTTGGTGTTGCTCGGCCCGCCTCTCCTGTTCGGCTGGCGTGATGCCGCCGGACAACAGCTTCCTGCAAAGATCGCCGCCGTCTGATCGTTGCACCGCCGGCCTCCCGCCGGCGGTGCAACCCATTCAGAGCGCCGGCCAGCCGGTCCGGTTGAACAGGGCGACGAAGCGGTTGGCTATCGAGACAGCCGCCTTGAGGATTCCTTCCAGCGAGACGCCCTGCTTGGCACCCGCCTCCAGGCTGTCGTAGATGTCGGTCACGATCTCCTTGAGCAGTTGCAGCTTGTCGGGGCCGACGCTGCGCAGCGGCACCGCCTTCTCGATGGCCTGGACCAACTGGACGATGGCCGGCAGGACGGCGATAAGAATGCGAACCGCGTTTATCAACGCTTGCATGTTCTCTCCTTGTCTGGAAATTTAAAGCAGTCCCACATGCCCTTTCAGGGCACTCAGAAACCATGGAAAGGCAAGCGCGCGTCTCGCGCGCCCCTGGCAGCGCCGGCGTCTCGCCGGTCAGGTCCCAGTTCCGGGGCGATACCGGCGGGACGCCGGCGCTACGAAAAGCGGGCGGGACACCCGCTTTTTCACAGGAGTTTTTCCAAAAGACGCCGGGCGAGCGACTTGCTCCGAGGAGCGAGCAGATCCCGCAGTTCGCCGGTCGTCTGCTCGATGTTCGTCAGCGACGGCTGGGCGCGGTCGAGGGTCCGGTTTACGTTGTGGAGCGTCCGGCACGTCTCTTCGCTGATGCGGTTCAACTGCATTCCCGCCTGGGCGAACAGCCAGCTAAGCTGCAGCCCAAGAAGGCAGCCGAGTATGAGCAGCGCGGCCGCGAGACTATTTCTCAGGGTTTGCATAGCCATTAGCCAGGGCGTATTTGCCCACCAGCACGCCGATGGTCACCTCTTTCAACATTTCCATCGACGGCTGGCCGGGGTTCACAAATGCGTAAGCACCCACGCAAAGCACGCAGGTGAAGGCGAGCCAAAAAAACGGGTTTTTCATAATCAGCTCCGGTTTTGTACTGCCGGCGTCGCGTCGGCGATCCTGAGGCCAAACGCCCGGCTCGGGGCTGCCCGCGGGACGCCGGCGGTGCGGCTTCACTTGCCGGCAAGGCGGGCGAAGGAGTGATCGAGCAATTGCAGCAAGGCCAGCAACACGCCGCCGGCTCCCGCTGCCCGCCAGAACCAGGATTCCAGGTTGCGGACCCGCCGCTTGAGCTGCGCAATCTCGCCGGGCTGGCCGTTGCCGAACAGGCGCTCTTCGAGCCGCAACACGACCGTTTCTATGACCGCAAGCCGTTGCTCGATTAGCTGGTCCATAGCTGAGTTCTCGCGCTGACGCGGTTCAGGGAGGCGCCCACACCCGCCTGAGCGCTCAATCTCCCGCGCATGCCGCAGAATGAAAGCGGAGTGTGTCTCCGTCGCAGACCGTAACTGTGGCGCCGGAAGCGACCCGGCCGGCGGCCAGAATATTGGCGAGCGGTTCCTCGACCAGGCGCTCAACCGCCCGTTTCACGTGCCGGGCGTTGAAGCGCGGGTCATAGCCGTCGCGCCCCACACGCCGGAGCGCCGCCGGCGAGACCGACAACCCGACCGCTCCCTGTTCGCGCGCGGCCAGGCGCGCCGACAGCCGCTTCAGCTCGATTGAGCAGATGGCAGTTACTTGCTCGAAGTCCAGCGGCCGGTAGGTGAGCACGGCGGTGAGCCGATTGCGGAACTCCGGTGAGAAGAGTCGATCGACGGCCCGCGAAGCAATGCCGTCCAGCGGGACGGCTGCGGCCCCGCCCTGCGGGGTTCCGGCCGAGAATCCGTAGCCGCCGGACAGCCGATCGGCCATCTCCCGCGCGCCCGCGTTGCCGGTCAGGAAGACAATCGTGCGGCGGAAATCCGCGCGCGTGTTGTCGTTGAGAACAACTTCCCCTTTGTCGAGCAAGCCCAGCAGCAAGTCCCACAAGGCCGGATGCGCTTTTTCGATTTCATCGAACAGCACGACCGCCAGGGCGTCGCAGATGCGCGCCTCGCGCAGCTTGGTCTCATGCAAGAGAGGCACGCATTCCTTCCAGCCGACATATCCGGGCGGGGAACCCTTCAGCCGCGCCAGCTCGTGTTCGCTACGAAACTCGGCGCAGTGGACCTTCAGCATCGCCGCGGCTGTGCCATGCAGGATCTCCGCCAGCGCTTCGGCGGTGAGCGTCTTGCCGGTGCCGGTAGGTCCGAGCAATAGGAAAGCCGCGACTGGGCGCTCCAGGCCCGCCAGTCCGGCGCGGTAACGGGCTATGGCGCGGACCACCTGCGAGATCGCGATACCTTGGCCGATTACCCGCCCGTTCAGAGCCGCTTCCATTTCCGCCAATGGCTCCGGCAGGGCGGCATCCAGCCACATCGGAAGCGGTTTCGCTGCGCACATTTCGGCGGAAGGCTGCCCCGGCCTGCCGGGGCGGTTTCAGCTTTCCCGGAAGAAGTTGAGCGGGCCGATTTTCACGGTCGAAGTCATCCGCTCGGCCCAAGAAGGCGGATGTCCGCCGCGGCGGACAAGGCTGTCATCGTAGTAGTGCGTGGCGCCCTGCGTGTTATCGGGCTCAATGCCTTCGTAGACCTTGCGGGCGATCTCCCAGCAAGCCTGCCAAACCCCGGGTTTTTCCCAGTCCAGCGGGCACAGCAGTTTCTTCCGGTTTGGGTCCATCCCGTTGAAACAGGAGAAAGCCAGGGGCCGCAGGATGACACCGCTCCAACTGTGTCCATAGCGGCGCCGCGCATCCTTCATCCGGCTGCGCACTACGTTTGCCACGCCGAGCTTCGCCTCGTCGCACTGCCCCCGGGCTTCCCCGAAGACGCACATGGCCAGCAGCACGTCCTCTTCCTGGGCCTCGATTGGCCGTGTTGGGTCAGGCAGCTTCATTGCCCCAATTCCACGAGCCAGCACCTGGCCTGATTCAACGTGCCGGCGTTCGGTTCCGCGACTTGCACGCGATGCTGACATTGGCCGGCGGCGGCGAGACGGCCGCGGGATGGGCCAGCGACGGCCAGTCACCGCGCAGTTTCCCCGACGCGAGGGCCACTGCGAAATGGACCGCAGGCCTTGCCGTGCTCTACTACACGCGACACCTGTTCTCCGGCGTACACCCGCCGCGATGGGAAGAAGGCGGTCATTGCAGCCCCCACTTGCGCATCAGGTAGCGCTCCATGCGCTGGCGGTCGCGGTCTGATAATGCCTCCGCGAAGAACGCAAGCTCGAAGATGTCCCCGTCCAGGTGCCGAAGGCCCTGGTACCAAGCGCCGACATTGAGTGTCGTCCCTGTATACGGCGTTTTCGTCTCAGCTTGCGCGTCGAGAGCGCCGCCGTTGACCCAAGACCGCCACCAGGACTGGTCGTAGCGAAGGGTCCAAAGCTCCGGCACCGTCGTGGAACTGGCGTGCCATGGAAGGTAGTAGCTCCAACCCTCTAGCCCATAGAACCCGAACGTAAGATACGTCTGCGGTGCGGCAGTCGGATATGCCGCCCACACGTTGTAGTTGATCCCCTGCGCCAGGTAAACCGTCTCGTAGAGCGTGAAAATGTCGGGTCGCTGCACGCTGAAAGCGGTGAACTGGAGGGAACCCGCGAAGTTCGCCGCCAACATATCGTTGATCCCATCGAAACGAATGGCGGGGCGACCGTTCTGGGTGTTGGATTGGAATGTCGGTCGGTAGTCTGCCGTGGCCTGGGTGAGCGTCCTACTATGAGCGCTTGAGTCCGGCCACGAGGCTACGGGATCGCCGGCCGTACCCCCGATGATGTCCGCCCGATACCAAGCCTGCATGATGCCGAGTTGGCGGGGGCTGAAGCTGTGCGGGTGAATCTGGGCAAAGCAGGCTGGAGGCTGGAGGCTGGAGGCTGTAGCCAGCAGCAGAAGAAAGCAGGCCGTGGACTGTAGGCTGGAGGCTGTAGCCAGCAGCAGCAGCACCGCCGCGCGTTTGAAATCCGCAATCCGAAATCCGCAATCCGAAATCATCAGATCACCTGCCACGCCGTGCCGTCGTAGATCACCGTGGCCGTATCGTCGGCGGTCAGGGTCACCAGGGTAGTGCCGCCGCCGTAGACGCGCACGGCAATCGTGTTCGCGGTCCCGATGTTTTTGACCACATAGCCGCGTCCAGTACCGGGCGTCTGCGGCGTGTCGCAATTCCTGTTGCTGCCGTTGGGGTCGATGAATTGGTACGTAGCCGAACTGGTAAGAAGCTGAATATCTCCGGTCGCGTTCGTCCTGGTGAGAGAGACCAAAATGATGGGCGCCGTGGCGAGGACGACGGCCCCGCTGCCAGTAGTCCCGTCGCTCAGATTACTGGCCGATGGCTGCGCGCAGGTCGCCGTGCCGTTGGCCGCGATGCCGAGCGCGAAATTGTTGCCGCCGCAATCGGCGGGATCGGCGGCCAGCGCCGTCGCCGACGATGCGTTCGCCGTGAGCGTCCCGCCCACAGTGACGTTGCCGGGGAACTCGTAGTTTGCCGTCGCCGTCCCATACTGCGCGGTCCCGGATAAAGCGCCGTGGTAGACGTAGCGGGAGGAGTTATTGACGGCCAGAAGCTTGAAAAATCCAGTCTGGCCGCCGTAGACTTGCAGCGCGCAGCCCGGCAGTCCCCCCTCGGGCGTACCAAGGGTGATTGGTTTCCCCGGGCTGCCGGGATCGTCAAACATCCCAGGATCGTGGAACGCCACGCGGCAGAAGCCGTCGTCGATTTGGATTGTCTTCGCTAATGTCGCGGCGTTCCAGTAGCTAAACTGCGGGCCGTAAAAGCGTGCGTCGGAACCGTTGGCCGTGATCCAGATCAGGATGCCGTTCGTCCCCGCCGTCGCCTGGCCTTCGATGAACAGCCCGTTGAACGTGACGGCCCCTGCGTCAATCTTTAGCCCCACGCCGCCATCGCCGGCCATAGGACCGAGGATATCGCACAGGGTACAAACCTCGGCGGCGCTACCAGGGGCGTCGTTTCTGCGCCATTCCATGCCGTACTTAAAGTTGTGCGCCCTAATCCGGGAGAATAGGCTTGTGTTCGTCCGATCGAACAAATATGCGCGCTCGAATGCCACAACGGTCACGTTATCCATCTGCGCCGCGATTAACTCAGTCAACGAAAGCCCCACCCTGGCCGCAGCGGCCACGGAGTCGCTCAGCAAAAACAGGTTCTGGAAAACCCAACGCGCTCGTAACAAGGCCCCGTCAAAGGCTGTGGCCGTTCGTCCAACGCGAATACCCCCGGTCCCTGATCCGTAGACATAGACGCAAAAATTTCGCAGTTGCACGTCGCTGACGACGGTATCGCCGTCAAAGGTGTCGATCGCAAAGCCGGCATTGCCCCACATGAAACAGCTACTGTATGCGCCGAGCCCCTCCAGAGTTAGTTTGCCGTTTGTCGCGATAACGATCGGACCAGCGAGGTCCAGGAAAGCGGCTCCAATGAGCAGCCGCACCGGACGATCCACGGTGAAACCGCTGCAATAAACTGTTCCCTCGAAGCCGCGGGCATCTACTGTGCCGCCCGTGCTCGGCAGGTCGGCTATCGCTGCCGCGATCTTTGCTCCGGCATCGGCGCCAGAATACTGGTCCGCGTACCGCACGGCGCCGATGACCGGGAGGTTAATGCTGCCGAGCAGGTTGAGATTCCCTGCGACATAAAGATTCTTGTCAACCCTCAGGTTCCCGCTCGGCATTTCCTTCAGGCTGACGCTGACTACCTCGAACCCTCCCGTGGCGCCCATGCAGTCTACGTATGGGGGATACCCACCGGGGAATGTGAAATCCAAGTGAGTCGTTCCATTGGCAACCGCAATCGTGCCGAACAGCACATCTCCCCATAGTTCACATGCAAGGTCTCCAGCCGTCACGTTCTGGAGCGTCCACTCAAAACGATAAGAGTTGTTTGCTTCCAGTGCTACAGCCAGGTCGGCAGGCTCCTGGTAGAGATCGCCCCATCCCGTAACGGTCGCAAGGTACGTCGGCACGTCCCCAACAAAGGTAAAATCCCCGTCCCCTTCGTCGTTCATGAGCCATTTCGTGTGCGATGGCGTGAACGTCGACTGGGCATAGGATTCAGGCCCCAAAGGAGTGGCGCCTGACGTGGCCCTGATATCGCCGACAACGCCGACGCTACCATTGAAGGTTTTGTCTCCAGCGATGGTAGCCGGCAACAGCGAATCGGCCAGCGTGCCCGAGGTTATTTGCGAAGCGTTAATGCCGAGCGGATCGGCGCCGTTGCTGGCATGGGTGCCGGCGTGGGCTGCGGGAGTGCCGGGGGCGTAGTTCTGCCAGGCGCCGGTCCCCGTCGAGCAGTAGAGGGCGTTGGCGGTGGTGTTCCAGTAGCATTGGCCGGCGCCGGTGGCGGTGGCGGAGGCGGCCCGGTAGAAATCGAGCAGCACACCCATCCCTGCGCCCTCGCTGATCTGCTGCTGCGCTACCAGCACGGCGGGCGAGGGTGCCACGCTGACGCGCACCGCGGCAAGAGAAACCGGGGTGTCCGATTGCGGGACCGCCCAGGTTTCCGAGTAGCTGAGCCCGCTGGCCAGCAGATAGGTAACCGCATAGCTGGTGCCGGCGGGCGTCGTACCGGCGTTGGGAACCAGCGCGAGATCGAGCACGCCGTCGGTGATCCGCCTGGTAATCTTGCCGGCCGCGATGGTCTTGCCGTCGGCGGAACGAAACCCGTTCCAGGTGATCTCCACCTGACCGGCGGTACGGCTCCCATCGGCGTTGTAGAGCGTGTCGCGGACCGTGGTGCGGTTCTGCGCGCACAGGCTCGCCGCAGAGATGGCCGCCGCGGCGGCCACGCAGAGAAAAACAAATCGCTGATTCACGTTAGTACGGGCCTCCTGTCTTGTCTCCGTAGGCCCCGGCGGAGCCGGAGGTGCCGCTGCCAACAGTGACGCCTCCGTGCGCGTGGCCGGGGACCCCAAACCAGTGGCCGTGGGCGTTGTACGTCGCGGCCGTCACGTAAGCAGCGAGCGCAGCCGCAATCGCAGCGTCCACCTCGGCCTTGCTGTAGACATCCAGCGTCGCGCGCGCGCCGGCTTCGGTATCCGCACCGGTTCCACCATTCGCTATAGGGAGCTGTCCGCTGATATAGGGCTGAGTGAGAGCGATGTTGTCAACGTGGACCTGCCCATAGGGGTCAATGAATGCCGGGCCGGCGCCGCCAGCGAGCCCGGAGAGAGTCAGGTTCTCAATCTTGGTGTGTCTGGCGAACCACCGGTTATCCGTGGCGCCGCCATCTTGGGCTTCCTCCGCTGAGCAGTTGAAGGCGTGGTACGGTCCCACCGAGTCGTGTATCGCGCCCGCGCCGTTCAGGTGCACGCCGTAACCCGAGCAGTTCGCGGCGATCACGTTGTCCAATGTATTCTCGCCGCTTTCGACCAGGAACCCGTCCCGCAGGAATCCCTGCGCGGTTACTGCCGAGACATTGCAGAAATTGCCCTTTTTCAGCCGCACGCCATAGCCGGTGTTCCCTGTTTTGGCGACAAACGTACAACCGGCTACGTTCACGTTCAGTGGCACCGTCCCGTCCGGCGCCTGGTCGATGAGCATCCCGTCGTTGCGGACGTCCACAAAGGTGCAGCCGGCAAAGGAAGCATGTCG
>Ga0315282_10012033_pt1 | contig 13299 bp, 2 predicted proteins | sample YL17G07_20_MG_FD_203693 | JGI IMG/M metagenome (GOLD analysis project Ga0315282, IMG submission 203693) | Sediment microbial communities from Yellowstone Lake, YNP, Wyoming, USA - YL17G07_20 | ecosystem: Environmental > Aquatic > Freshwater > Lake > Sediment | place: USA: Wyoming | collected...
GTTCCTGTCGTACCATCCATATGTCCATCCAGCGACATTGTCGACCCTCGTACCGGTGTTGTTGGCGACGTTGGTCCAGGTGACGCCATTGTCCAACGAGAGATTGATCGACGCATGGCCGCACTTACTCTGGTCTACGTTGTCCATGCACCGCCATGTGATGTTGATGCTGCTTCCAACGCCCCACTTCTCGGTCGTACCTGCAGCGCCGCTCCTGGCCGGGTTCAACAGCCGCAGTTCGGTGATCGCCCTCGAGGATGCCTTGGGACCGTCCAGGGTATCCCTGGAGGATGTCCCATATTCGTCCTTGCCTTCATCCTTGAGCGCGCGGCCCATCCTGGCTCCGATGGCCTCGGAGATGAGCTTCATGGTCGCGTTGATGTAACTTGCATTGGATGCGGAGATGTATTTGCCACCGTTCGACTTCTCGGCCAGGGTGAAGAGCGTGTTATCATCCACAGCTCCGCCCAACCCCGCCGTGAAAAGAGGGAGACCGCCGGAGGCCGCCTTGTCGTAGGCGTTCACGTAAGTGCTTGTTGAGGCCGAGTCCATCCCGTCTGTGATCACAATCACAACGGGTAACAGGTTGGCGGGTGGATTGTAGCTGGCCATCTGGTCGTTCAGGGCCTTCACGAAACAGTCATAGAGCGGGGTATTGCCCTGGTTGTTGAATGTGTGACCGCCATCGGTATAGGATGGCCAGTTCGGCGGATAGCCCCGGTCCTTCAAGAACCAGGACTGGTTCTCGAACGGATATCCCTCCCACGTCGATCCTCCGTACTTGTCAAAGTATAGGTTGTTCACCCTTGCAGTTGTGGGAGCATAGTCTCCATTGGTGCTGGTGGAGTCGAACCTGTAGATGGCTAGCTCGTCGCCATCCTTGAGGGTCCAATTGATGAAGTTCAGGACCGCGTCGAGCCTCTGGTACTTCGGGTCGTTGGCCAGGTTGCCGGTCCTCATGCTAGAGGAATCGTCGATGCAGACGCTGGCCCGGATGATTGGCGGGGAGTCACGATTCGTAGGCTCGTTCGTCCTGACGTCGGATTGTGCCTTGGAGGTCTGCCCTGTAACTTCAGATGACAAGATACCAAAAGGTCCGACAAAGACTAGAATACAAATTAGTACCACAGCAATCCACTTATTCAACATAGGATATTTTTGAGGATCCATTTCTTCACAAATGAACATATTTTTTTGATACTATATAATACTTGTTGGTTAATCCTCATCATCTAGGTCTTCGAGGTCGATCTCTTCCTTGACCTTGGCCGTAATCTTGGGTTTCGCTTCCGCTTTTATAGGTGCTACCGGTTTGGGCGTCTCCTCAACCCGGGAAGGGGCCTTCTTCGAGGGTCCCGGCGGTTCCACCGCCTTCTCCCTCTTCTTGGCGACCACCGGTTCCTCCCTTCTCCGACCCCGCGTCGCCATGACCGCGACCAGGATAAGAACGATGGCAATCACGATGGCCGCGATGGCACCGAGCACCATCGAGCCGAGACCTATGGTTGTTCGAGGTACCGATTTCTTCTCCACAGTTACCGTGAATTGGGCCGTTGAATAGGCCTTTCCGTCCGTGACATTGACGGTGATGGTATGTTTCCCGACCTGGTCCTTGGATGGCGTCCAAATGATGACGCCATCGGACGATATCGTCATTCCCGCTGGCTGTCCCTCGAGCATGTAGGTCAGGACGTCCCCTGCGTCCGCATCGATCGCCTCCACCGGGAATCCTAACACGTCACCGACCTTGACGGTCCTGTCCGGTATCTGGGTGATGACCGGCTTATGGTTGACCGGTGGTAATTCCTTTATCACAATTATCTTGAAGGACTGGCTCGTGGAGACCTTCCCGTCAGAGACCGAGACCGTGATCGACTGGTTGCCCAGCTGCGCAATGTCTGGTATCCATGTGATGAGCCCTGTCTGCGCGTTAATGACCATGCCGTCGGGCCAATGCGATAATGAGAATGTCAGGACGTCCCCTATATCGTCATCATGGGCATCCACATCGTACTGATATTCCTTTCCAACGACCGCGGATGTCACCGGAGTGCTCGTGATGATTGGTACCTTGTTCTCGATCGCATTTATATCCACTGTGAACGTCCAAACGCCGTTCTTGCATTTACCCGTGTTCGATCCATCGTTGGGGATGACCGTCCAGTAGTAGGTCGCTCCTCTATCCAATCCCGATGCCGAATAGCTCGTATTGGTGATGGCGGTCGCGACCTTTGAAAAGGGATTCAAGCCCTCGACATAGGAAAGGACCTTACTCAGGTAGACATCGAAGAAGACCACAGCGCTGTCTTTGTCCTCCCACGCCCAGGTCAAGCTCACCGTTATTAAGGCAACCTGCGAACCATTTGTGGGTGATACCAGGGTCACCTGGGGGATGTAGGACACGGCCACTAGGATGTCGAAGGCCTGCGTGACCTGGCAATGACCATCGCTGACAACCACGACGATGTGGGTCGCTCCTCCCTGTTGCTTGGTCGGTCTCCACTGGATGAGCCCCGTCGTGGGCACAATGGTCATGTTCTCCGGCTTTGTGGCAAGAGAATATGTCAGGATATCGCCGACATCGACATCCGTGGCATTGACATCGTAAACGTACATGTCAAAGGCGCTTGCATCTGTTATAGGGATGCTCGTTATCACGGGGATATCGTTCGTGTTCTCGACGGTGAGGGTGAAGTTGTGGTGGTCGGAGGCCCCGGCCAAGTCCTTGACCGTGACATTCACCCAAAAGGTGCCCACATTATCATTGCTCGGGACGCCCGATAATACACCGCCTGGGTCGATATTCAGCCAGCTTGATGTGCTCGTCGAGAGGTGCCACGTGAGGCTGTCCCCCCAATCGACATCGGTGGCATTATATTGGACATGATAAATGGAATCCTCGGTGGCAATCAATTGGTCCTTCGAGGTGATGACGGGGGGGTCATTTGCGTTCTTGACCGTCAGAGTGAAGTTCGACCAGTCCCAACCCCCGTTCCCGTCATCGACGCCGATATTGATATGATCCTTTACGACATCATCATTTGAAGGCGTCCCGCTGAGAACACCGGTTTTCAGGTCAAAGGCCAGCCAGGGACCGGCATCCGACTTGAAGTGGTATGTGACGGTCCCCTGCCCGTCGTCGCTGGAATTGTAGCCGACGCTATAGGGCAGGTCCTCAACGGCTTCGAGAACGTCATTCGTGGTGATGTCGGGTGGCGTGTTGTTCACGGTCAGGGTGAAATTGTGCTCGTCGGAACCCCACATTACGTTACTGACATTAATCATCACGTAATAAGAGCCAACATCGCCATTCGTAGCTATTCCTGTAATATTATGCGTGGTCGAGTTCCAAACGAGCCATGATGCATTGGTCTTGAATTTCCATTGGGCCGAGGGCGCTTTGGTCCAATAATGCACTTGATAGGGTGCATCTTCCAATGTGGTGGAAATATCCTTTAAGGGCAACATCTGCGTTCTCGCCCCGATTTGGACCGTGGTATACTTGGACGGGTCCTGGACAGAGGAGACGTTCAAGGTCTCGTAATCGGAGGCATTTATCCAACCCTTGCTGTCCCGGGACCGGTTCATGATCGTGAGATTTCCTCTGTAGGTCCCCGTGTTCTTTCCGGTCTCTCTCAATCTCAATGCAAAGCCCATCCGGTCGCTCACACTAGTTCTGATATTGACGAGCGCTGTATCATTGGTGCTCGAGTCGCCGTCAGTGCCTTTCAATTCGACGAACACCGTATCGTTCACCGACCCGGTGGCCTTCTCGAACGAAAAGGTATCGTCCGAGTATGCCTTGACCGAATCAATCGAGGACGGTCTGGAGTTCGAATCTGGGAAAATAAGATATGTCTGGCCTGCGGCAGAACCGCCGTCGTCATCCCCGTAGGCGCCAATCAGTATATCGTCATATCCATCGCCGTTCACGTCCCCCCCACCGGCGACCGAATATCCGGAATAGTCGCTTGCACCCTCCCCCCAGAAGGAGGCGTCCACATTGGACAGGTCGGTGTCCATGGCCCATCCTGAGGCCTTGCCCAGGATCAGATATGTCTGGCCTGCGCTAGAACCGCCGTCATCATCCCCATAGGCACCGATCAGAATATCGTCATATCCGTCCCCGTTGACATCACCCGCGCCCGCGACCCAAATCCCGGAATTGTCGTTTGCATCTTCCCCCCAGAAGGAGGCTTTCGCATTTGACAGGTCGGTGTCCATGGCCCATCCCAAGGCCTTGCCCAGGACCAAATATGTCTGGCCTGCTCCATTACCGCCGTCATCATCCGCAAAGGCGCCGATCAATATGTCGTCGAACCCATCGCCGTTCACATCTCCCGCACCCGCAATCGATATTCCCGCTTCATCAAATGCATCCTCGCCCCAGAAGGAGGCGTCCACATTGGACAGGTCGGTGTCCATGGCCCACCCCGAGGCCTTGCCCAGGACCAGATATGTCTGGCCGGCAAAACTGCCCCCGTCATCATCCCCGACGGCGCTGATCAGAAAATCGTCGTTTCCATCGCCGTTCACGTCCCCCGCACCCGCGACCGAAATTCCAGAATAATCACTCCCATCCTCACCCCAGAACGATGCGTCCGCGTTCGAGAGGTCTGTGTCCATTGCCCATCCGGCGGCCTTTCCCAGGATGAGATATGTCTGGCCAGCACCGGCCCCACCGTCACTGTTATAGCATGCTCCGATAAGGATGTCATCGTAACCGTCCCCGTTCACGTCCCCTACACCTGCGATTGCCCATCCAGAATAATCGCCCGCATTCTCGCCCCAGAACGAGGCATTCGAATTTGCCAGGCTTGTATCTCTAGCCCAACCCGAGGCCTTTCCAAGGATCAGATAGGTCTGGCCTGCTCCATTGCCACCGTCGTCATTCAAGTAAGCGCCGATCAGAATGTCGTCGTATCCATCGCCATTCACGTCCCCCGCCCCAGCGATGTCGAGCCCAGCATAGTCGCCGACTTGCTCGCCCCAGAAGGAGGCGTTCGCATTGGACAGGTCAGCATCCATCGACCATCCCGAGGCCTTGCCAAATATCAGGTATATCTGGCCAGCATCGGTACCTTTCTCAGCGTTCAAGTGAGCACTAATCAGTATGTCGTTGTATCCATCGCCATTGACATCTCCTGCGTTAGCGACACGGTATCCGGAATCGTCCCCTGCATTCTCACCCCAGAACGAGGCATTGGCGTTCATAAGTTTAGTATCCATATTGACGTTTAGAGCAACCGATGAATTTGGGACGATGAACAAGGAGGCGGACAAAAACAGGCACAGGATACAAACCGACCATATTTTCATGGAAACCACCTTGATAATCTCATGGCCTGAAGGCTACGAAATCAATAAATTCTACAATGGATTTCTCTGATATTATATAAGTGTTATTGAAATAAATGTTTACTGCACCTTCTCCCACATCTCGAACACGAAGACCTTCGATAGGATACTCCCCCTGTTGATCTCCTCGCGGATGCAGTTCGAGTGCTCGTGGACTTCCCGGACCCGGTCGCTCAATCCTCATCTTCTAGGTCATCAAGGTCGATCTCTTCCTTGACCTTGGCCGTTGTCTCAGGTTCCACTTTCTTCTTTTGAGGCCCCTCCGGCTCCTTCTTGATCGTAGATGGGATCACCTTTGAGGATACCTTTGGTTCCTCCACCTTCTTCTCTTTCGGAGCGACTTCCGGTTCCTCCCTCCTCCTCATCGCCACCACCGCGACAAGCACCAGAATCACGGCGATCACGATGGCCGCGATGATGCCGAGCCTCATCGCATCAAGGCCGCTGTGCGTTTGAGGTGTATCTTTCTTTTTCACGGTGACCTTGAACTGAACGGTCGAATAGTCCTTACTGTCGTTGACATTGACGGTGATGGTATGCTCCCCGACCTGGTCCTTGGATGGCGTCCATGAGATGAGCCCGGTTGACGATATCGCCATCCCCGCGGGCTGTCCCTCGAGCTTGTATGTGAGGACATCGCCGGTATCAACATCGGTCGCTGCAACTTGATAGTTGAACCCATCACCGACCTTGAGTGTGCTCTCCGGAATGGCCATAATAACCGGTTTATGGTTGACCGGGGGCAATTCCTTTGTCACAGTTATCTTGAAGGACTGGCTCGTGGAGACCTTCCCGTCCGAGACCTCCACCGTTATCGACTGGTTCCCCACTTGCGCATCGGTCGGCGTCCATGTTATAAGCCCTGTCTGCGTGTTGATGACCATGCCATCGGGCGAATGTGATAATGAATAGATCAGGACGTCTCCTATATCGTCATCGTGGGCATCCATATCGTACTTGTATTCCTTTCCAACGGTAGCGGATGTCACCGGGCTGCTCGTGATGATTGGTACCTTGTTCTCGACCGCGTTTGCATCAACATCGAACGCCCAAACGCCGCTCTTGCATTTGCCCGTGTTCGACCCATCGTTGGGGATGACTGTCCAGTAGTAGTTCGAACCTTTCTCCAATCCCGATGCCGAATAGCTCGTTTCGGTGATGGCGCTCGCGACCCTTATAAGGGGATTCAAGCCCTCGACATAGGAAAGGACCTTGCTCAGATAGACATCGAAGTAGACCACATCGCTGTCTTTGTCCTCCCACGCCCATGCTAGGCTCAGTGATGTAAATGTGATATGCGTTCCATTAGTGGGCGATAATAGGGTCACCTGGGGGAAGTAGGCCTGTGTCACTATGATATCGAAGGCCTGCGTGACCTGGCAATGACCGTCGCTGACATTAACGACGACATGGTTCGCTCCTCCTTGTTGCTTGGTCGGTTTCCACTGGATGAGCCCTGTCGTTGTTACAATGGTCATGTTCTCAGGCTTTATGTCGAGAGAATATGTCAGGATGTCCCCGACATCGACATCCGTGGCATTGACATCGTAAACGTACAGGTCAAAAGGGCGTACCTCTGTCACAGGGACGCTCGTTATCACGGGGACATCGTTCGTGTTCTCGACTGTGAGAGTGAAGTTGTGATAATCGAAGCCCCCGGCCAGGTCCGTGACGGTGACATTCACCCAGAATTTGCCCACATCATCATTGGTCGGGACGCCTGATAATACACCGTGCACTTGGTCGATCTGTAGCCAGCTTGATGCGTTCGTCGCGAGGTGCCATTCGAGGCTGTCTCCCCAATCGACATCAGTGGCATAATATAGGCCACAATACATGGAATCCTCGGTGGCATTCAGTTGGTCCTTCGAGATAATGACGGGCGCGTCATTTACGTTCTTGACCGTCAATGTGAAGTTCGACCAGTCCCAACCCCCGTTCCCGTCATCGACGCCAACATGGACTTGGAACTGTCCGACATCGTCATTGGATGGTGTCCCGCTGAGAACACCGGTGTTCGGATCGAGGGCCAGCCAGTGATTAGCATCCGTCGCGAGATGGTATGTGATGGTCCCCTGCCCGTCGTCACTGGAATTGTAGTCGACGATATAGGGTTGGTCCTCAACGGCCTCGAGGATGTCCTTCGTGGTGATGTCGGGTGGCGTGTTGTTCACGGTCAGGGTGAAATTATGCTCGACGGACCCCCATATTGCGTGACTGACATTGATCATCACATAATAGGAGTCCACATCACCATTATCCGGTGTGCCAGAGATGTTATGCGTGGTCGAGTTCCATACCAGCCACGATGTATTGGTCTTGAATTTCCATTGGGCCGAGGGCATATTGGTCCAATAATGCACTTTGAATGGCGCATCCTCTAATGCGGTCGAAATATCCTTCAGGGGCCACATTTGCGGTCTCGTCCCGATCAAGATAGAGACATATTTTGACGGGTCCTGGATGGAGGAGACGTTCACGGTCTCGAAAGCTGATGCATTTATCCAACCCCTGCTGTCGCGGGTCCTGTTCATGATCGTGATATTTCCCCTGTAGGCCCCAGTGTTCTTTCCGGTCTCCCTCAACCTCAATGCAAAACCATGCTTGTCGCACGCACTCTTCACTTTGACGAGCGCGGTATCATTGGTGTTCGAATTGCCATCAGTGCCCTTCAATTCGATGAACACCGTATCGTTTACAAACGCGGTGGTCTTCTCGAATGAAAAGGTATCATTCGAATAGGCCTTGACCGAATCGATCGAGGACGGTTTGGAGTTCGAATCTGGGAAAACAAGATACGTCTGGCCGGCCATAGAGCCGCCGTCATTGTTATCACAGGCGCCGATCAGGATATCATCATATCCATCGCCATTCACATCCCCTGCACCTGCGAGCGCGCTCCCAGACTTGTCGCTGGCATGCTCTCCCCAGAATGAGCCATCCGCGTTTGATAATTTAACGTCCATGGCCCATCCATGGGGCTTACCCAGGATCAGATAGGTCTGGCCTGCCTGACTGCCACCTTCACCGTTGAAATATGCGCCAATCAGAAAATCGTCGTATCCATCCCCATTGACGTCCCCCGCACCTGCGACCCGGATCCCAGAACAGTCCCCTGCCACTTCCCCCAAGAAGGACGCATTTGCATTGGACAGGTCATTGTCCATGGCCCATCCATGGGGCTTACCCAGGATCAGATAGGTCTGGCCTGCTATATTTCCACCATCGTCATTTCCGTAGGCACCGATAAGAATGTCGTCGTATCCATCCCCGTTGACGTCCCCCGCACCCGCAACCGATAATCCTGATGCATCATAAGTGGTCTCCCCCCAGAAGGACGCATTTGCATTGGACAGGTCGGTGTCCATGGTCCATCCTGAAGGCTTTCCAAGGATCAGATATGTCTGGCCTGCGCCAGAACCACCGTCATCATTCTCACTGGCACCAATCAGAAAATCGTCATATCCATCGCCGTTCACATCTCCAGCACCATCGACCGAACATCCAGCAGTGTCACCTGCATTCTCCCCTAAGAATGAGGCATCCGCTTTTGATAATTTAGTATCCATGGCCCAGCCTGATGCCTTGCCCAGGATAAGGTATGTCTGGCCGGCGTTACTTCCCCCGTCATCATTGTAAAGAGCGCTGATCAGGAAATCGTCGTATCCATCCCCATTCACATCCCCCGCACCCGCGACCGCAAATCCAGACCCGTCATTTACATTCTCTCCCCAGAACGAGGCATTCACATTGGAAAGGCTCGTATCCCTAGCCCATCCCGTGGACTTTCCCAGGATAAGGTATGTCTGGCCTGAATTTGTACCGCCATCGGAATCCCCGTAGGCGCCAATCAGTATGTCGTCGTATCCATCGCCATTCACGTCCCCCGCACTAGCGACAGAGTACCCTGCATAGTCGTTGACATGTTCTCCCCAGAAGGATGCGTCCGCATTGGACAGGTCGGTGTCCATGGCCCATCCCGAGGCCTTACCAAAGATCAAGTAGGTCTGCCCAGCAAAGGTTGCTTTCTCACCGTTATAAAAGGCGCCAATCAGTATGTCGTCATATCCATCACCATTGACATCTCCTGCCATGGCGACATGATATCCGGCATTGTCGCCCGCATTCTCGCCCCAGAAGGAGGCATTGGCGTTCGAAAGTTTGGAATCCATATTGAAATCCAAAGCAACCGATGGGATTGGGACGACGAACAGTGGAGCTAATAATAATATGCATAGGAAAAGTACTGACCATTTTCTCATGGCGATCGACCACCTTGATAATTTCATGGCCTTGGAGAATTGAAATTGATGAATTCGTGTATGAATTTCTCTGATATTATATAAGTGTTATTAGAGGAGATGCTCACTGCACCATCTCCCACTTCTCGAGCTCGAGGACCTTCGAGAGGGTGTTGCCCCGTTTTATCTCCTCTCGCATGCTGCCCACTCGTGCATGGACTTCCCGGGCTAGGTCGGTCAATCCTTATCCTCTAGTTCGTCGAGATCGATCTCTTCCTTGACCTTGGCCGTTGTCTCAGGTTCCACCTTCTTCTTCTGAGGCTCCTCGGTTTTCGGCTCCTTCTTGATAGGGGATGGGACCACCTTTGGGGATACCTTTGATTCCTCAGCCTTCGGCTCGACCTTGGCGACCTCCGGTGCCTCCCTCCTCCTCATCGCTATGACCGCGACCAGAATCAATATGACGGCAATCACGACGGCTGCGATGATGCCTAGCATCATGGCATCGGAGCCTTTGTGCGTTGGAGGTACCTCCTTCTTCAACACGGTGACCTTGATTTGGGCCGTCGCGTGGTCCTTCCCATCCGTGACATTTACGGTGATGGTATGCTCCCCGACCTGGTCCTCGGACGGCGTCCATGAGATGATGCCATCGGATGATATGGTCATTCCTATTGGTTGGCCCTCAAGCTTGTACGTGAGTACATCACTGGTATCCGCATCGGTCGCTGCAACTTGATAGTTGAACACATCACCGATTTTGACGGTCGTGTCCGGCATCTGGGTGATGACCGGCCTGCTGTTGACCGGTTGGGACTTCTTTTTTACCATTACATTGAAGCCTTGTGTGACCTTTATCTTTCCATCCGAGACCCAGATGGCGACCGATTGATTTCCGACCTGGGCATCCGTCGGTATCCAGACAATGAGACCAACGTCCGCATCTATTATCATCCCATCCGGTCTCGTCGTCAGATTATAGGTCAGTTTATCACCATCGGCATCCGAGGCCACGACCTGGTACTGATATTGTTTACCGACCTCGGCCGTCCTGAGGGGCATGCTCACGATGACGGGCGGATTATTGTGGACCGTTGTATCGACCGCCTTGAAGGACCAAATGCCGGATGTGCAATTCCCGAGATTCACGCCATCGTTGGGGATGACCGTCCAGTAGTATACCATTCCCTTCTCTAACTGGCCTGTTGTCATATTCGTAGCCGTGATCGCGTGGGCCACCCTTGCCGATACAGCCTTGGTCTCGACATCTATATAGGCCTTGCTCAGGTATACATCGAAATAGACGGTATCGCTGTCCGGGTCCTTCCATGTCCATGAGAGGACCCGTGTCGTCGTCATCACCTCTGAACCATCAGGGGGCAATGACAGCATCACCTGCGGCGGGATGGGGGGCGGCAATACCACCGTAATGTTGAAGTCCTGCTTGACCGAGGAATGTCCGTCGGTGACATTGACGAGGACATGGTTCGGACCCTTCTGTTGTTTCGAGGGGGTCCATTGAATGAGCCCCGTCGTTGGTACAATGGTCATGTTCTCTGGTTTTATGTCGAGAGAATATTTCAGGACGTCCCCTACATCGACATCCGTGGCATTGACATCGTAGACGTACATGTAAAAGGCGCTCGCCTTTGTTATCGGGGCGCTCGTTATCACGGGAACATCGTTCGTGTTGTTGACGGTGAGTATGAAGTTGTGATAATCGAAGGCCCCGGCAAGGTCCTTGACGGTGACATTCACCCAATGTTTGCCCACATCATCATTGGTCGGGATGCCCGACAGAACACCGTGCGCCTGGTCCATCTTCAGCCAGCTTGATGCGTTCGTCGAGAGGTACCAATTGAGGCTGTCTCCCTTGTCTATATCGGTGGCATAATACAGGCCGCAATACAAGGAATCCTCGGAGGCAAACAATTGGTCGTCCGAGATGATGACCGGAGCGTCATTTACGTTCTTAACCGTTAGTATGAAGTTCGACCAGTCCCGACCCCCGTTACCGTCGTCGACGCTCACATTGACATGATACTGCCCGACATCGCCATTTCCGGGCGTCCCGCTGAGGACGCCGGTTCCCGTATCAAGGACCAGCCAGGGACCGGTATCCGTCTGGAGGTGATACGTAATGGTCCCCTGCCCGTCGTCACTGGAATTATAGTTGACGATATAGGGTTGGTCCTGGACGGCCTGGAGGATATTATTTGAGGTGATATCGGGCCGAGTATTGTTCACTTTCAGCGTGAAATTGTGCTCGACTGAACCCCATAACGCTTCACTGACATTAATCGTCACGTAATAGGTGCCCACATCTCCATTGTCCGGTGTCCCTGAGATATTGTGGGTGGTCGCATTCAATGTGAGCCATGATGCATTGGTCTTGAACTTCCATTGGGCCGAAAGCCGATTGGACCAGTAATGCACATTATATGCTGTGTCCTCTAATGCGTAGGGATTATCCGTCAAGGGCCACATTTGCGTTCTCGTCCCAATCGAGATCGTGGCATACTTGGTTGGGTACTGGAGAGAGGAGACGTTCACGGTCTCGTCATTGGATGCATTTATCCAGCCCTTACTGTCGCGGGTCCTGTTCATGATCGTGATGTTACCCCTGTAGGTCCCCGTGTTCTTTCCAGTCTCTCTCAATCTCAAAGTAAAACCCGTCCGGTCGCTCGCACTGCTTTTCACATTGACGAGCGCTGTATCATTGGTGTTCGAGTCGCCGTCTGTGCCTTTCAGTTCGATGAACACCGTGTCGTTGACCGACGCGATTAGCGTCTCGTGCGAAAAGGAATCATCCGAGTACGCCTTTACCGAATCGATCGAGGACGGTTTGGAGTTCGAATCTGGGAAAACAAGATATGTCTGGCCGGCTATAGAACCACCATCGTCATTCGCCCAGGCCCCGATCAATATATCGTCGTATCCATCGCCGTTCACATCCCCCGCACCAGCGACCGAATCTCCGGAGTCGTCGTTATTAACCTCCCCCCAGAAGGAGGCGTCAGCTTTTGAAAGGTTGGTGTCCATGGCCCAACCCGAGGGCTTTCCAAGGATCAGATAGGTCTGACCTGCGCGAGTACCACCGTCGCTGTTCAAAGCTGCCCCAATCAGTATTTCATCGTATCCATCGCCATTCACATCTCCCGCGCCATCGACCGAACGTCCAGAATAGTCTCCAGCATATTCTCCTAAGAAGGATGCGTCCGCTTTTGAAAGGTCTGTATCCATGGCCCAACCTGAGGCCTTGCCTAGAATCAGATAGGTCTGACCTGCGTCACTGCCCCCGTCACCACTTTTATAGGCGCCAATCAAAAAATCGTCGTATCCATCACCATTCACATCCCCCGTCCCCGCGACCGAAACTCCAGAATTGTCGCCTGCATTCTCCCCCCAGAAGGATGCATCCGCTTTTGAAAGGTCGGTGTCCCTGGTCCATCCCGAGGGCTTGCCCAGGATCAGGTATGTTTGGCCTGCAATAGTTCCACCATCATTATTATAATAAGCGCTGATCAGAAAATCGTCGTATCCATCGCCGTTCACATCTCCTGCACCATCTACCCAAATTCCAGAAATGTCGCCCGCATTCTCCCCCCAGAAGGATGCGTCCGCTTTTGAAAGGTTGGTATCCATGGCCCATCCGGAGCGCTTTCCAAGGATCAGATAGGTCTGACCTGCGTTACTGCCC
>Ga0315282_10012034_pt1 | contig 13298 bp, 19 predicted proteins | sample YL17G07_20_MG_FD_203693 | JGI IMG/M metagenome (GOLD analysis project Ga0315282, IMG submission 203693) | Sediment microbial communities from Yellowstone Lake, YNP, Wyoming, USA - YL17G07_20 | ecosystem: Environmental > Aquatic > Freshwater > Lake > Sediment | place: USA: Wyoming | collected...
GGATGTGCTGCTGTCGCTCTACACACAGGGCAGCACCTCGGGCAGCACGATCGCCGACGTGCACTGCGGGGCCAGTGGGAGCACACCCACGACGATATTCACCACCCAGAGCCGGCGCCCGGCCATCGCCTACACCGAGACCTGCCCCAAGGTGGCGACCTCCGGCGTGCCGGACGGCACGCGTAGTTGGGACGCCGGGGCACTCATCGCGGTGTACCTGGACGAGAAGCCGGGTGGCGGGAGCCCGGCCGACGCCGCGGTCACGGTGCGCGGACGGTACCGGTAGGCGGTCGGCCGCACCGGAGTGCCCCCCCTACGGGCGGCGTGTCGGGCGAGACGCCCAACCTACGCAGGCCCCGCGGCCCAGGAGGATGCGGTGAGACGACTTGGATGGATGGCCGTGGCGCTGCTGCTGGCGGCCACCGCGGCGCACGGCGCGCGCTGGATTGTGCCGGCCCATACCGCGACCGGCTTCACGGTGGTGGAGCGTACGGTTCGCCCGCAGACGGCGAACGGCTGGGCGCTGCGCGACCGGCCGGTGAAGGTTCCGCCTGTTGAGATCGAGCCGCCCGACCAGTTGCTGCTGCCCCTGGTCCGCGGCGAGAACCCGGACCTGCTGCCTGACGACGGCAGCCCGCTGCGTGCCCATGCGGCCAACAGGATCGCCGAGCTGCAGGCGCTGGGGTTGACCGGGGATGGCATCGCCGTAGCGGTCCTGGACACCGGCATTGCGCCCTCGCCCTCGGGGGCCGAGCGGCTGGTGGTGGCGTCCTGGACGGCGTATGCCGACGCGGTGGATCGGTATGGCCACGGGACGGCGGTGTGCGGGGTCCTCGCCGGCAGTCCAGCGGCCGTGAAGTACGCAGGCATCGCGATCGGCTGCAGATTGCTGGTCGGGAAGGTTCTAGATGATAGTGGCAGCGGGGACCTCAGCGACGTGATCCTGGGCCTCAACTGGGCGGTGGACCGCGGTGCGCAGGTCGTCAATCTCTCGCTGGGCAGCACCCCCTCCGCGGAACCGGATGCCCTCGAGCTGGTCTGCGAGAACCTGGTCGCCAAGGGCATCATCGTGGTCTGCGCCGCGGGGAACAGCGGGTATGGGCCCCCATTCGGCGAAGAGGTCCCCTACCAGATCGGCAGCCCGGCGTGCTCGGCGCAGGTGGTGTGCGTGGGCAGCGTCTCGGGTGACGACCGTCTGAGCGGCTTCTCCTCGCGCGGGCCCTCCATCCGAGGTCATGCCGCTCCCGACTTCTGTGCGTTCGGGCACGTCGTGCCTCTGGCCTACGGGGAGGGCACGGCAATGCTGGCCGAGGCCGCCTCCTGTGGCAACAGCGGCTACCGGCCCGCCAGCGGGACCTCGTTCGCTTGCCCCTACGTGGCCGGCCTCGCCGCACTGTGGCTGTCGGCCGGTGGGAAGGCGGGCGACTTCGAGCGGCTCCTGGCCGCGACGTGCAGTGGGGATGTGGGCCAGTTGCCGGATGACGTGAGCCAGGCTAACGCCTGCGGCGCGGGGGCGGTGCGCGCCTATGTGGCGTTCAAGAAGGCCGGGCTGGTGCCCGAGCCGCCGGCACCTGAACCGCCACCGGAACCCAAGCCACCAACGCGGGGCTGCGGCTCTCTGGCAGCCGAGACGCTGCTGGGCTTCGCGGCGTTCGCAGTGGGTTGCGGGCTCGCCGGACGACGAAGGAGAAGGCCATGACAGCATTGCTGCTACTCGCCGCGTTCCTGGCCCAAGCCCCGCTTCCCGCGCCGAGGACCCACACGGTCTCGCCGGGGGACGACGTGCTCAAGGCGATCAACGCCCTGCAGCCCGGCGACACGCTGCAGGTCCAGGAGGGCACCTACCCGCCGCCGCAGCGCGCCTACTTCCTCTCCTGCGCCGGGACCGACGAGGCCCCCGTGACCATCGAGGGCGTCGGGACCGTGGTGATGCAGGCCAAGCGCAACGAGTCGGGGTTCACGCGGACCTACGGCTTCCACAAGCCGGTGGTCAACGTCGTGCTCCGCAACCTCTGCATCGAGGGAGCGGGCGTTGGCCTCAGCTACCCGGACGGGCTCCACAACCTGACGCTGGAGAACGTGGAGGTGCGGGGCTGCCTCGACGCCGCCGTGTTCAAGGGGGCGACCGACGCAACCGGGGCGGAGTGGCGCACCGGCCTGACCTGCCGCAACTGCTGGTTCCATGACAATCTGCAGGGCATCAGCGTGGGTGGCTCGACCCCGAATCACCTCGAAGGCGTCACGCTCACCGACTGCGCCTTCGAGCGCAATTGGCGCGGCCGCGCGGTAGGCAACACCTACACGTACAACAACGACAACACGGACGGCATCGCCATCGGCAGCGAGGACCGGGACATCACGGTGCGAGGATGCACCTTCGTCGGCCACGGCGACGGCGGCATTGACTGCAAGGCCGGACTGACCATCGAGGACTGCACCGCCAGCGACAACACGACGGGCTTCAAGCTGTGGGGGCAGAACTGGCCAAGCACCATCCGCAACTGCCTGGCGACCCGGAACCGCAACCTTGGGATGAACTTCGGCAGCTACGGTATGGGTTCGGGCACCATTCGGGCCTGCACCCTGGCGGACAACGGCAACGAGGAACTGCGCATCGGCTGCCCGCCCGCCCAGTTCACGGTGGACCGCTGCATCGTGGCCGGCAACCATCGCCTGCTCACGCTGGCCTCAGATAGCCGGGCACCGGGCGATGCCTTCGTAGCCGGAGCGGAGAACTGCTGGTGGCGGCCCGACCAGGGCGAGGCGGTGCGCAACGCCTACGCCGGGAAGTCCTTCACGCTGAAGCAACTCGCCGCGGGCGCGCTCCCCGTGGGGGCGGGCACTCTCTTCCAGAACCCCCTGCTACGGCCCGATGGTGGGCTCCTGCCCGATTCCCCCTGCGGGGGCATCGGAGTTCGCGACCCGCGGCCGTTGAGAATCGGAGGCTGACATGACGAGCTACAAGAGCATCACCGAGGGGTCCACCGACGGGGACCTACTGCAGCGCGCGCAGGTGGCGCTGGTCAAGTGCGCCCTCGCCATCCAGTCGGAGGCGGCGGACACGCCGAACCATGCCACGCGAAGCAGCCTGGCCTACGCGGTGCTCCACGATCCGGTGAGCTATGCCCGGCTCATGCTCCTGGGGATGCTGGTGGCCGCCGACGCGAGGACACTCGACGACGCAGGGATGTTCACCCAGGCGAGTGCCGTCTGGAACGCGTACGCCCTCGGGGCGGCAAGTTAGGAGGCTGCGGTGGCGACGCCAACCTGGACCGACAATGTCAACGTCGTGGCTGCCGCCGGGCTAGCCTACGGGGCGGCGACCCGCGGCACTCTGGATCTGCGCGGGAAGCTCGGCGCCCGGCTCTTCCTGCGCGTGGGCATGAAGGGCACAACCGTCCCCAGTAACGGTGTGGACGCTCTGGTGCGCAGTGTCCTCAACGACGACGTCGCGACCCCCGGCGGCGCGAATCCGGCATGCCTCTGGCCGCTCAAGCACAACCCCACCGGGACCGTCGGCAGCACGACCGTCAACAGCGACAGCAACTCCGGGCAGGCGGCGCTGAATGTCGCTTCGTCCTCCAACTTCGCTGCCGGGGACGTCATCTGTGTCTACGATGCCAGCTACACGCGACTGGAGTGGCACCGGGTGTCGAAGGTCGCGGCCGGCGTGCTGACGCTGGACCGCAACCTTCAGTACACCCACACCGCGGCCCAGGCCGACGCCGTGACCAACAAGGCGTCCTGCTGGGAGGTCATGGTGGAGGGGGGCTCGCTGCTGGCGGTCGTCTTCGACTACGGGGACGACACGTCGGGCAGTGACGTGCTGGTGCAGGCCAAAGCCCAGACCTTCGACAGTGTGGGGTGAGTGATGTCGCTGCTCGGCAGTTCGGGTTGGAGTCAGAAGCCCCCACTCGGCGCGCGGGTCTTCCCGGAACACCCACTGGCGCGAGGGCTCGCGGGCTGTTGGCTGCTGAACGAGGGCGGGGGCGGCCAGGTCTGCGATCTGGGTAGGAGCGGCAGTCGTGGCGCCCTGACCAACATGGCCCCGGCGACCGACTGGGTGCCGACTCCGTATGGATGGGGCCTGGACTTCGACGCGGTTGATGACTACGTGACCGCGCCCCGCTCGACTCCAGTGGCGACGCAGCTCACGGTCGCATGCTTGGTGAGCATCCGTACGTTGATGACTGGGCGCTGCCTCGTGGCGCGCAGTCTGGCGACTGGCCAGCTTACCTGGCAGCTCCGCACCGACAACTCGAACGCCGATGAGCTTCGGGTCTACGTGGACTCCACCAGCCAGAAGCAGAGCACGACAGCGGCGGACCTGGTAGCGGGGCGGTGGTATCACCTCGCGTTCGTCTACGACGGAGCGCAAGCCGCGGCGAGCCGGATCGGCATCTACGTCAATGGCGTGTACGTCCCGCAGAGCGTCACCGGCACTCCGCCGAGCAGCATCGCGGCCAGCACGCGGCCGCTTCTGATCGGCCTGGAGACATACGCCAACCCGGACGTCTACACCGACATGGTCTGCGCCGGCGTATGGGAGTGGGACATCGCTCTGCCCCCCGCGGCCGTCGCCAGTCATGCGGCGGCACCCTTCGGGATGCTCCGGCCGCCGATGCGCCGCTGGGCGCACCTGTGCGTCACGGGGGCGGCAGGTCTTTGCCCGCTGATCGGCATGGATAGCGCTCTGGTTCGCGGAAACGGCGCGATGATCGGACCTCGCAGTCCGCTGATCCGGGCGGTGGCGTGATCGCAGGCGTCAGGTACCAGGCTTCAGGGGTCAGGGAACGGCCCGGAGGCCGGGCGACTGGGAAGTGGAGGGCGGTAATGGCAGCAGGCATCGCGAAGCTGGAGGATACCCTGACCTTCGACTTCATCTGCAGTAGCAGCACTGGGGCGGCGACCGATGCGGACTCGACGCCGACCGCGGCCGTGTTCGAGGACGGCAACGATACCGCCATCCTCTCCCCCGCCATCACGAAGCGCACCTCGCTGACGGGCGACTACCGCGTCCCCGTCGCGGCGACGGCCGCCAACGGGTTCGAGGTCGGCAAGAGCTACAACGTGGTGGTAAGTGCGACCATCGGCGGCGTGGCGGCGAAGGCGGTCGTGGGGCGGTTCGTGCTGGACGGCAAGCGGGTGCACGATCTCAACGACCCCAGCGCTACCGCGATCGCGGACGCGGTGCTGGTCCGCGGTCCGGCGGACGTGGAGGGCGCGGCAGATGCCGACTCGGTAGCCTTCGCCCTGGCCCTCATCAGCGGCCGCCACAAGGTCACCGTAGCCGCCAACGGCGACGGCACCGCCACCGTGACGCTCTATAAGTCCAACGGCACCACGCAGTGGGGTACCATCACCGCCGAGACGGCTGCCACCGCCGACCCCTTCACCGGTCTCCGGGACTCCTAGCACTGTACTGCGGAAGCCTACATGAGCCGCCGTGAGTGCTGGGCAGGCGAGCCGCCTGCCCCACCAGCTTCCTGGGTGCGGGAGAGCACATGACGCGGACTTCCGGCGCGGGGCACTAGCGGTGCCACTCTCCTCCGTCAGCCGTTCCCTGACGCCCGATGCCTGGCGCCTGATTGCTGGTACCTACAATGAGCTGGAAAGGCCTCCAAGAGCTGCTGTGGCGCTGGCTGCGTCTGCCGCGCCGGACCCCTATCACCGGCCCTGCGCCGGTCTGGACTGACGCCACTGTGCGTCTGCTCGCCGGCGAGGTGACGCCACGACCGGCGTGCCGCGAACGCACAGTGCAACCCCTTTGCCGGGAGGTGCGATGTGGCTAGCTACCGGGCCCTGCCGCTGCGCGTGGGCGACGAGGTGACCCTGCGAGTAGAGTGCGCGCGATCCGACACGGGTGAGGATTGGGAGCCCGCAACGGCCTCCGTGGTGGTCTTTGACCCCGATCGCCAGACCTCCGGAGCTGCCGACAGCGGCACCGCTTCCACGCTCACCGACGATGCCCGCATGGAGGGCAGCGACTTCTGGCGCGGTCTGAGCCTCGTCGTCGAGGAGGCCACGAGCGGCCAGGAGTACCGCACGGAGATCACGGCCTCCGCGGCCGGCGCCCTAACCTTTGGCGCCCTCCCCGTCGCGGTCGAGGCCGGGGACCGTTACACCATCGAGGGCTATCCCCTGGTGCCGCAGACCGCCGCCGCAGTGGCCGGCAACGTGGTCAGCTACCAGGTCACGCCGCAGAACGGCGTCACGGCTCGCCCCGGTCGCCGCGTGATCGTGTGGACCATGGACTTCAGCACCGACATCTTCGAGCAGATCTGGGAGCTGGACGTGCTGCCGAGTCTGTGACCCCCGGAGTGGAGCTTGCGCGACGGGTCAAGACATGCTACAGTAAACAGGATAATGCTATTCTACACAGGGTAGCACAGCGCTATGCCGCCAGTTCTGGACGCCATAGAGGCCGCCCGCTACCTGGGCGTGCATCCCGAGACGCTGAAGGCCAAGGCCCGTGAGGGAGCAATCCCCGCGGCCAAGATCGGCCGGCAGTGGCGCTTCCAGAAGGAAGTGCTTGACCGCTGGCTCGCCCAGGGAGGCACGCTGTCTAATGCTGAGGCTGCCGCCGGCCTGCTGGCTCTGTCGCGGGACACCTGGGACGACGAGGCCTGGGACGACCTGCTATGAGGCGTCGGCCTTTGCACCCCGGAGATGTCCTGGTCGCTGACGTACCGGCCTTTGACCCTACGTTGAGCCCCCGCTCCAAGCGCCGCCCGGTGGTGGTCGTCGCCAGCGAGCTGTTCATGCAGCACGATGACGATCTCATCGTCTGCCCGTTGACCACGAAGCCGCCGCGACCCCTTGATGTCGAGTTCGACTGGCAAGCCGCGGGGCTGCCCCGGGCTTGCCGTGTGCGGCCCAAGCCCTACGTGCTGCCCCGCCAGGTGGTGACTGACCGCCGCGGTCGGCTGTCTGCGGCAGACCAGACGGCGCTGAAGCAGCGACTCCGCGACGTGCTTGCTCTCTGACCCCCTCCCTGTTGTCTGGCCCCTAACCCCTGGTGATCACCCATGGAGACCAAAGACCTCTCGCTGATGGCCGCGGTCGTGGTGCCGTTGATCGGCCTCGTGGGCTTCGTGGTCAAGCGGCTGATTGAGCAAGGCCACGACTTCCACCAGGCGCTGGGTAGCCACATGGCCACCCAGACCGAGCAGCACCGGCAACTGCAGGAGCAGCACGAGGAGATCATGCGCCTGCAGCGCGCCTTCTGGAAGCGCACCGCCGCCCCACACAACACCCCCACCAAACCCCAGTCGTAGGAGCGGCCGGCGGCCGCGACTCCGGCGTCGCGCCCTACAGCTGGCCCACAGCCGGGACAGGTTGAGCCAACCTGTCCTACCAACGGCATGGCGGGCGGGGATGCCCGCCCCACGGGGACCCGCACTCGTGGTCGGCTGTGGCCTAAGGAGGTAGCTCAACGTGGCGGAACCCACTGCCGGCGACATCGCCCGCATCGCCCGCCGGTGCGGCCAGGCGCATGCACAGGGCCTCCGCACGTGCGTGGTTAACGGCGTGCAGTTCAACCTCATCGAGACCGGCTGGTGCGCGCGGTTCGTGCGCCAGTGCTACGAGGCGGCGACGGGGCACGAGTTCCCGTATCTGGCTTGCAACGCGCGGGAGATGGAGCAGTTGCTGGTCGCTGCCGGTCTCCGCGTGGACACGCCGCAACCCGGCGACTGCATATGCTTCAACCGCGGCGATGCCTCGGGCCCGCACGGCCACACGGGGGTCCACCTCAGCACCGAGGAGTTCGCCGAGAACACCAGCAGCACGCTGCGCGGACCCGGCACGGTGATCAGCCGCTACACCGCCGTCCTGCGCGATCGCATCAGCGGCTTCTACCGGCTCCTGCCGACGGCCATCCAGGGCAGCGAGATCATGGTGTGCGATCCTGACAGCCATCAGGTGTACGCCCGCTTCAGTCTTCCCGCGGGGGAGTGGCAGGTGGTGCGCCGTCCCGACGCGCCTCTAGCCGGGGATCACCTGCGCGATCTGGGAAAGCTGTTCGTGGAACCCGCAGGGAAGAAGGTGTAGACCCTTCTGAAGGGCCCAATAGCGCGGGCGAGGGGAGGACCGCCATGACCAGCAGCTCGGCTACCGACAAAGACCGCCAGATGGCCCAGAAGTGCGTGGAATGCCCAGTCTGCCGCCACGCCCGCCGCACGGGGAAGGGCCTCATCTACTGGTTCGTCACGAGGATCGAGAGCCGCTTCTGCCCCTACTGCCAGGCCTACGAACGCGTCTACGGCCGCAAGGCCCACGAAGCGGGGCCCGGGAAGTAGGGGCTGGAGGTCCCTTGTGTGAGCCTTCCGGACTTCCTGACGCTCATCTACCTCGCGGGCGGCGTGCTGCTGATGGGGCTCGCGGTGCCCCTGATCCGGGGCTGGATCCCCCGCAACGCCCTCTACGGCTTCCGCACCCCGAAGACCCTCGCCTCGGACGAGGTCTGGTACCCGGCCAACTGGTACTCCGGCCGATGCCTGTTTGCCGCCGGCGCCGCCATGCTCATTGGTGCGGTGGCGCTACGCCTCTTTGGCGCGCACCTCTCCAAGGACGCCTATGCCTGGACGGGCCTCGGCGTTACCATGGTGCCACTGCTGGTCGCCCTGCTGAAGAGCCTGCTGTTTCTGAAGCGCCTGTAGAGGGAAGGAGACGAGGGACGGCAGGGCCCTACTGGCCCCGCTGCTGTTGCCGCTGCAGGGCTTGCTGCAGTTCGGCGGCCAGGGTGATCTCAGCCCCCAGCGCGCTGGCGGCGTCCATCACAGCCACGACGTGATGGTACGGCACATCGGCGTCGGCCTTGATCACGACGGTCTTCGCCGACGTCTGGCTCAGCTTGGTCCTCAGCGCCTCGGTCAGTTGCGACTTGGTGACGCTCTGGCTGTCGAGGTAGATGGTGCCGTCCTTCATCACCATGAACTCGACGGACTTGGCCGGCAACTGCTCCGCCGCGCTCGCCTTGGGGGCCGCCACCTCCAGGCCGCCGGTTTGCGTGAGCACGGTGGCCGTCACCATGAAGATGACCAACAGCACCAGGCACACGTCAGTGAGCGGGGTGATGTTGATCTCGGCAAAGACCTGTCTGCCGCGTCGGGGTCTGGTCATCAGTCTACATGCTCCGCGTGTTGCGGCCGCTCCGCGCTACTCTCCCATCAACGCGACCAGTTCCTCGGCGTTCAGCTCGGTGTTCGTGATCACGCTCTGCGCCCAGGTCATCAGATGGTTGTACGCCACCACCGCGATCACGGCCACGAAGAGGCCCGCGGCGGTAGTGACCAGGGCCTCGGCCACGCCGGCTGCCACCACCGCGCCTCCGGCCGCTCCCGCCGTGGCGATGTCGCGGAAGGAGCGCATGATGCCCAGGACGGTGCCAAACAGACCGATGAAGGGCGCCACGCTGCCGATGGTGGCCAGGACGGGCAGGTACTGCTCCAGGCGGCTCGTCTCGCGGGCTAGCGCGCGCTGCAGCAGCTTCTCCCGGTGGTTGGGGGTGGCCGGGTTGGCGGCCAGGGTGGCCTGCACCACGCGCGCCAACGGGCTATCCTGCTTGGCGCACTGTGCTGCGGCGTCGGTGGCCTGCTTGCTGCCAAGGAGACCACGCAGCGGCTCCAGCAGCGCCGCGTCGAGCCGCCCGGCGCGGAAGAGCACCCAGATACGCTCCGCAGCGATCGCCACATTGAGGACCGAGCACAGCAGCAGCGGGTACATCGCCACCCCGCCCTGCTTGAGGTAGAAGAAGAGCGGCAGACCAGCTCCGCCACCGTTCATGCGACGCCCTCCGCGGGAGTGAGGAACCTCGAGAAGCAAGCGTCGGGACAACGCCACCGCAAGCCCCGCCCACCGCCATCCACCCTCAGTGGCCGACCCACGACTGGTTAGAACAAACGCACCGGCACCCGGGTTGCGTGGGGGGCCCTCGTCGAGGCCCCTTCGGCTCCGGTCGTGCCCGACAGAGCGTATTGACAAATGGCGTTATGGGGTATACCCTTGCTGCGCGATGCCCCCGGTCATCCGTGAGTTCTGGGCCTCTCGTCGGGCACAGCTCCACATGCTCGACAAGCACGACGTCACCTATGAGGAGGCCTGCGAGGCTGCTGAGAGCACTGCCAACTACCTGCGCACCACAGACGGGCCGGGAGGCGAACGAAGGTACATCGCCGCGGGCCGAACAGGAGCCGACCGCCGTCTGATCGTCATCTTTGCCGACGAGGGCGCTGGACAGGGACGGATCATCACTGCCCGGGAACCGCGGGGACGCAAGGAAGAGGCCAGACACCGGCGTGCTGGAGGGAACTGAGAGCTATGCCACCGAAGCGCCTGCCGCACTTTGCCTCGGAAGAGGAAGAGCTACGGTTCTGGGATGAGCATGATCCCTTCGACTACGTCGAAGGGCCCGCCGATGTGGTGGTTCGTCTGAAGCGCCGCCCCAAGCGGCAGATCACCATGCGCATTGATGAGGAGCTGTACCAGGACCTCCAGGCTCACGCCCGCCGGCACGGCATCCCCTATCAGCGCCTGATGCGAGAGCTGGTCCGGCAGGGGTTGTCCGGTTTGGCTCCGCACCATAAGGCTGGGGCGTGAGCCTCCCCTACCCCTACCCCTTCCCCTCCCACACCTGCAGTCCACCGGCATCGAAGTTGAAGTCCAGGATGACGCCGCCCTGGCTCTCCAGCGCCCGCCGGACCCGCGCCTCGCGGTCCGGCTTGGCGCAGAACAACAGGCATCCCCCACCACCGGCACCGCAGATCTTGCTGCTCAGCGCGCCGGCCTGCTTGCCGACCCGCATCAGCTCCCTCATCTGCCGCGTGCAGACATCGGCGGAGAGCTGCAGGCGCGCCGCGGTCTCCTCGTTGAGCAGTCGCGCGAAGGTCGGCAGGTCCTCGTTGAGCAGCGCCCGGTACATCTCCCACGCCACATCCCGCACTCGGCGCAGGGCCGTGGCCACCTGCGTCTCCTGCCGCTCCCAGGCCGAGATCATCTTCAGGTTCGTATCGCCCGACAACCGCGACTGCCCCGTGTAGCACAGCAGCAGGTGCTTCTCCAGCTCCGCCGTCAGCGCCCGCTTCAGCTCCAGGTGCTCCACAGCCACCGTGTCGCCGTTGAAGCGCATGAGGCTGAAGCCGCCGAGGGCTGCGGCGTACTGGTCCTGCTTGCCACCGACGATGCCCAGGTCGGCCTCGATGTCGCAGGCGATCTCCGCCAGCTCGTACCGGCTGCGCAGTGTCCCGTTGCGGCCGTCCCCCCACGAAACCCGGTCCAGCAGCCCCAGCAGCGCAATGCCCACCGACGCGGACGAGCCGGTGCCCGAGCCCGGCGGCGCGTCGGTGCGCACGGTGATGTGCACCCCCTGATCCACCGCAAAGCGACGCATGGCCCGCGTCAGCAGGTCCAAGCTGGTCTCGCGCTCGGCAGCGCGGATGTCGGGCGCCTCGACGTACTGCCGGAGGTCCTCGGCGTCAATGCGCACCCCCTCCTTGCGCCGCCGCAGGGAGCAGTACGCGTAGCGCGCGATGGCCGCGTTGAGCACGGCCCCCTCCTCGCGCTCGCGAAACGCCCGAAGATCCGTGGTGCCGCCCGCAAAGTCAATGCGGATAGGCGCCCGGCTGCGTAACACGCGGGCCATGAGGGTCCCCTCTGTGTCACGTTGCTGTACTTGGTACAGCGCGGCAGACGCCCCCGCTGCCCAGGCTAGGTGCTGGGCAGGCGAGCCGCCTGCCCCACCGGCTTCCTGATGCGGAAGCGTATGACGCGCACTTCCAAAGCGGAGTACTAACCAGAACACCGGACCCGCTACGTTGGCAACACGTACACCACCAAGGCCACCACCGCCGCCCAGATCAGGATGATGAGGATCAGCGGCAGATCGGTCAGGAGCACCATCTCCGGCGCCCCGCCCTGCTCCCGCCGATGCACCAGGTACAGATAGCGGAAGACACCCATCAGCACGAAGGGCACCGTGAACTTGAGGTTGGTCGTCCCGAACTTGGCGACCGTCTCCGGCGCCACCGTGTAGAGGGTGTAGCTCAGCATCACCCCCGCGGCCACGGCCACGATCATCTGATCCAGTAGGTAGGGGGTGTAGTGGGAGAGCACGGCGCGGTGCTCGTGGGCGCTCTCTCCCAGCAGCACGCGCTCGTGCCGCCGCTTGCAGAGGGCCAGGAACAGCGCCAGGAAGAACGTGCAGACCAGCAGCCAGTCCGAGATCTCCGCGTTGATGATCACGGCTCCCGCTACGGCCCGCAGTACGAAGCCCGTGGCCAGCACAAAGAGGTCCAGGATAACGACGCTCTTGAGGCCGAACGAGTAGGCGGCGATGAGCAGCACGTAGGAGATCAGCACCAGCCCAAACCGCGAGGCAACGGCCACGCCGATCCCGGCGGGCACGAGCAGCAGCAACAGGGCCGTGCCGGTCGCCAGACCGCGGCCAAGCTGCCCCGAGGCGAGCGGTCGCAGCCGTTTCTGGGGGTGGAGTCGGTCTTCCTCGAGGTCGCAGAGGTCGTTGACCAGGTAGAGGCCGCTGGAGGCCGCACAGAACAGCGCGAACCCCACCAGCGCCCCCAGCACATCCCGCGGCACCAGCGCCCGCTCGGCGAACACCAGCGGCGCCAGCACGATGGCGTTCTTGGTCCACTGCTTCGGCCGACACGCACGTAGCAGCAGCCATACCGTGCTCGGCCGGGTCTCTTCGGAAGCCATAGCTGCCGGCTGCTTCGCGTGGCGGCGGGCGGTTCCCTCTGCAGGGTCATACTGAGACAACTCGGCCCTATCCAACCAGAAGCGCCCCGCCAGAAGGCGGGGCGCTTGGTCGTTTTGGGCTGTCGGGGCGGTGCTACCTGCGGCGCTTCCGGAACCTCAGTCCCAGCGGCACCAACCCCAGTGCCGCCAGCGCGAGTGGCGGCAGTTCGGGGACTGGAGGGCCGCCAGCTTGCCGCCCCTCGATCCTGAAGGCAAGGTCGGAGCTGGTCGCGAACACGGTTGACCCCGGCACCGGATCGCTCCCAAAGGGGAGTGCCCCGCCAGGATTATGGAACCAGTGCTCGGAGCCGTTGACGGGGGCTGGCTCACACCGCTCCCAGAAATACTGCCCGTTGTACTGCCCATTCGCCCTGCTGGGGCGGACTACCCAGCCGCTCAGCCACTGCGTGCCGGGCGGCAAGTAGATGTCGGGCAGGTCGAAGACGAGGTCGGCGCCGGTTTGCGTCCCGGAGTAGGTTGTCCCGATCGCGTCCTTACCGGGCTTGGACGTGAACGCCAGGAGCTCATCCACGTTCTGGTCGGCC
>Ga0315282_10012036_pt1 | contig 13297 bp, 7 predicted proteins | sample YL17G07_20_MG_FD_203693 | JGI IMG/M metagenome (GOLD analysis project Ga0315282, IMG submission 203693) | Sediment microbial communities from Yellowstone Lake, YNP, Wyoming, USA - YL17G07_20 | ecosystem: Environmental > Aquatic > Freshwater > Lake > Sediment | place: USA: Wyoming | collected...
TTGACACGAGCAGTTATAATATTCTTACAAAAGAGAATAGATCAACTTTTTCTGCTCAATCCGTCAGATTATCAATTGAATACAGGTTACGGTTAAGTATCATTTCTAACTAAAATAGGTATTATACCATTTCTCAATTCAAATACGTCATTCTGAGCGCAGCGAAGAATCTATGAGATGCTTCACTTCGTTCAGCATGACATCTATTTGTTATGAGGTATTTCAAATGGAAAATGGTATTACTTCAAGATCATAAGCTTCCTTCATGCGTTGCTTCAACATGTGAAAGCATGGCTTTCGCAATCCATAAAATTCAGTGTGTCTGAGTATTAGGTATATTTTATCATAAATTAAAATGCTAATCAATTATGCTGGCTATCTCTAATTTCAGCCCAGCATGTAGAAAGTTTTCCATGCGGTTCGACAGGAGAGAATTTGTTGAAGAATCCAAGGTTCTCCGGCTTCAGCGCCTCATTTGAAATGCGCATTTCATCCAGAATGGCGTTTTCTAAGAAACATTGGTCGTGAGTACTCCATGACCCTATTGTCCAGGGCATATCTAAAGGATGATCAAAATTTGCAGTTGAGGCATCTTGATTGGCTATTTCTTTACCATTTCGGAAAAGCTTTTGAATTTTTCCATCAAAAGTCTGAGCCACATGCACCCACTCACCAACAGGGAATATATCTGGATCAGTTATCTTGATATTATCTCCGGCATATCCATAAAACCCGCCACCGGTACTACTGGTGAATCCTATTGCCAGTGTACCGCTACTTTGCATGACTATGATGGTGCTGTGATCGGCAGGTGGTGTTTTATCTATCTTGATCCATGTTTCCACAGTGAAAGGGCCAACAATATCCTCCTGAAGAGCTTTGGGAAATCCAATATCAATATAGGATTTACCATCAAACATTAAACCTGTATCATATTTGCCCGGTGCATATTTAGCACCATTGATTTTTCCATTACATCCATTGTTGCTACTGTCTTTTGCTATTGCCCCCTGACCTTCATCGAAAAGCCAAAGTGCCTTAACCTCTGCGTAGGAACCAAAGGTGATGGTTAGAGAAATTAAGATTGTGATACCAGCCAAAATAACCTTTTTCATAAATTCTCCTTTTTTCACCTACTTTTGATGTGAAAATAGAACCGACTAAATTTTTCCGGCAGATGTTTCAATATTCATGAGAGATCACGTATAATCATCTACAAAAATAATTATACAGTAAAGTCATCTCAAAAACAACAATAGGTTACAAATTGTATTTTTCCTAAATAATCATTAAGGATTTTTTGCCCATATATCCTTAATAGTTTCTTCCTGATTAAATCCGTCTGGAACTGCCTGACTTTGTGTATTCGCATAATACCAATGTCTGCTATTGGCAGGAGATGCAAGGCAACGGCTTCCGGGCATTTCCAAAAATCCGTTGCTATCGTGTTCGCTTATCCATTTCCATGCGTATCTAAGCCAATCGTTTCTGTATTGTTCAGGCTGATTTGCGAACCAGCTTATCTCGTCGTATCCCCAAATCCAATGACCGCCGATATTTTGATCTTCTTTTCCGCTTGATCCAAAGTTATCAAGTTCCACCATATAAGGCAGGCTTTCACAACTCCATCGGCTTGGGGTAATCCCACCCTTACTGCGACAAAATATACTGTCAAGGTATCCAACTTTCAATATACCTTTACGTGGGGAATGCGCAGAATCCTCCACTTCCTCAATTCTTAATGGGAAAGAATGAAGGTCAAACAGCAATTTTCCGTCTGAAAGCACTATCCCGCCACTTGGTACGTGCGCATCGCACAAAATTAAGTGCCGTCTTGCGTTTCTGGATGCGTATTTACGCACACGGCTCATCATGTCCAGCCAATTCTTACGTTCCGGGTCGTTCCTATCCATGATTTCCACCTGACCAAAGTGGATGGCTTCGATACCAACGTCAATGTAGGACTTTGCGGCATAAAAAAACCACATCCTCGTCTCCAACTGACTCATATCCGGTATAGAGGCATTCTTACTCCAATGGTCACGCCCTCTACCATTCTCATAAAGCATGGCTTCATAGCTGAAATTACGCTTTTCTGGCTTTAAGCCAAATTCCTCAAAGACCCATTCGGGTATTGGGATTTTCTGAACATCCGCTGTTATAATCTCGTAAATACCTGCCTGGAGGATCATTTCAGGGTCCAGTGCATGAATTTTCTGTGCGATCTCCTTTGCATTTGGAAGCATATCTGGCATACGGCTTTCGCTACCCCAGACGTACAAAGCACGACCGGCATACTTTGCACCCATATTTATTAGCATACGGATGTTGTCGTCAACATTTCCTATTCCACTCAATAAGTCCATCATGGTAATAGAACGGGAAAGATAATTTTCCAGAACCTTGCGAGAGATACGACCATCAAAATAATAATCTCGATCCTTGCTTGCTGACTTTTTATAAACGATTATCGCAGAACCCGGCTGATTTTTGATATTAACAACCAGACCGTTTTCCATCAATTCTTTACCGGTCATTTCAACAGTGACGTTAGTATCCAGATTATTTATAGCATATCGGGCATCTGCATCAAGGGCTTTCAGATAAAGCTTGATTGATTCCTGTGAACTGTTCTCACGCCTGAAAGCCTGTAACATGCCCTCGCCAATCTCCGGGCAATCAAACTGCCATGACATCCATACGTCTCTGGTAGTGTTATATTCAGTCAATGGGTAATAGTCACCATAAAAGTATTTCTGGATTTTAAGATACTGATCCATGACAGCTTTAGCTTTTACGTCATCATTGCCAAACTGAACCATCAATCCGGCAGTCATTGAACTGCGAAGATCATATTCGTTATCAACAACGGCGCCACCAGTCATGTTAAGTGGCACCCATTGGAACAATCCGTAACTATGGCACTGCTTGTGAAGGCTGTCCGCAGGCCAATCCGTTCTCCAAAGTGCAATGCTTCTGCTGACAGATTCCAGATCAATACGCCTTCCACCACTTGCACAGTTATCAATTATCAGATGCGGGTAACGCTGTAATAGCTTATCCCACATATCATAAAGACCCTCTATGTAGCGAATTTCTGTTATTCCCTGCCTGTCTGGATTATCAGCATGTCGCCAGTATTCAATAGGAGCGATGTTAAAATCTTCACGATAGCAGTCAAGACCAAATTCCACAATCTTCTCAGATAGGAAGTCTGTAAGAAACTTTCGTGCTTCTGGATCGCCCATATTTAACAGCATATCATCTTCTGCTATCTGATTGCGCCTGCTTTCGTATATGATCCATCTTGGATCCTCATGTGATATGCCCCAATTAATGCCTCGCTGCTTATACTCAGGCGTTCCATCACCAAGTTCCAACAGCCAGTTTGGACGATTCTTTAGCTCGTACCATGGGGTGCCTTTGCAGACCCTTTGTGACTCAAACCACAATAGAAACTTGCGCCCTGATTGATGAAGCATATCGCTGATGGGTTTGAATCCCTGCGGATAAAGCTCTTTCCTGACTTCCCAGTTACCTGTATTTTCGTGCCATGGTATTTTACCGAACCATTCCGCATCTATCCAGTAATACTCTATTGGTAGATTGTCTTTAACTATTCGCTCTATATTTCCTAAATGATGTTCCGCAGATGCGCCGCCCCAGTCACTCAGGATAATAGGTAAAACAAGCGGAGTATTGTCGGGTTTTGGACGATGATGTGAAAGTATGAATCGGCGTAGAAGATTATTGCCTCGATCATGTTCTCCCTTCCAGAACATCATCATTATTCTTGGAGTTCTAATCTCCTCTGACGGATGCAGTTTCAGATGTGTCAATGCCATACCAGCTTTGGCTTGCAAGTTATTATTATCACAGCTAAAATTAGCAGACCATTCGCCTGTCCAGCCAACTGCCATCAGAACGCCTTCTGTACCCATATCAAGATTGAAGAATGGCATAAACTCACTGGAAGAACGTCCTCCGCCGGGTTGAAGATTTATCGAATCTCCAGATTTAAAGGTTTTTTCCATTGGTGCAAAGTCGTCAATACAGCACAAAGCGCCTTTGGCATAATGCAACTTATAGGTTTCTTTACCAGAAAATCCAACATCCAAAGGTATTATATTATCCAGAATTGGCGTATCTGATGAGCCGTTATTTTTGAAGTATAAGACCCATTCCACCGCAGGAAAATCATGATAAACGATAGACTCCATCCGAACTTCCAGATCAGTATCAGGATCAGAGAATGTAATTGTGTGTTTAGTGTAATTTTCGTCAAGTTTCTCTGAGCTATATTCTTTTTTCCACGTTTTAATGAAATCCCCGGAAAAATGTTCTCCATAATTGAAAGAGAAAGGCACAGCAAGTGTTCCTTTCATAGTCTCTGTTATCCATTCTTGAGCCTTAGTCATCTCATCAAACGCAGGATTTACGCTGAGTAAAATAAGCGCCAATTCTAACGAAATTCCTATATTCATATAATTCCCTCCGAGTAAATTGATAGGAATGGAAAATGGTAATAGTCCTGACAAGATCATACAAACTACAGAAGAAAACATCAAGGATATTCTTATGTAATGATATACGTTTTCATTTTCCAGTAAACGCTTGATTATTTCAATATATATCTATTGATAGATTATGTCAAGTAAGATATAATTAAAAATGGGATAATTCATTGTCGTGATATTAGTGATTAAAAGAGAGTAGATATGTCAGGAACGTCATTTAGAGCTATACTCATAGGCATTATGTTTATGATTGCAATCTGCTTCATTGTATCTTACGCAGAGCTTGTGATCATGCACATTCAGATTGGATTCCTTCAATTCCCGCCTGTGGTGATAGGACTTTTCTTTTTTCTGATACTGGGAAATAATCTATTACAGAAAATCTCTGACCGCATAAAGCTCCTGCCTAACGAGTTAATGACCATCTACTGCATGATGCTGGTCGCATCTATGATAACCTCACGTGGACTTATGGAAAAACTCATCCCTGCACTTGTTGCTGTCAACTACTACTCAAACGAAACGAATGGATGGGCTGATCTGTTCTATCCACACATAAAAGGCTGGTTAGTGCCTTTTGATCCATCTAAAGGTGGATTGCAGAAGGTATCCGTTAATTTTTACGAGAAGATGGAAGGCTGGCAGTCTGTACCTTGGGATAAATGGGTTACTCCGCTTCTCGTATGGGGCGGGCTTGCGCTTATAGTATTCTTTGGGTTTATGTGCCTTGCCACAATACTCCGCAAGCAGTGGGTAGATAACGAAAAACTGGCGTTCCCATTCGCTCAATTCCCGTTAGAGTTCGTCAAGGTCAGCGATAGCGGAACTTTCCTTAGAAACAGGCTTACGTGGGTCGGGTTTTCGATCCCTGCACTGATATTCACGTTGAATGGTTTACACAGGATAGCTCCGCTTGTTCCACAGGTGCCACTGGAAGCATACTTAAATCAATATTTCACTGAAAGACCTTTCAACAGCATGAGTTATACACCGATTTATTTCTCTTTCGCCGCCATAGGCTTTTTCTATATGCTTCCAACTCAGCTACTTTTCAGTCTTTGGGTATTTTTCATTTTGACGAGAGTTCAAAGCGTAATTGCAACTATATTTGGTATGCGCATATCTGAAATGCCCCTTTACCCAACTCAGTTATTCATGGGCTATCAGGTCGCCGGGGCCTACGTTGTACTGGTATTTTACTTATTTTACGTGAGTATACCTTATCTTAAACAGGTTGTAGTTAGAGTTTTCAAGAGTGGTGACTTAAACGACTCAAACGAACTGATGCCTTACAAATTGGCGTTCTGGGGATTGATCCTTAGCTTTATTCTTACAGTTGTATGGTGCAATCTTGCTGGAATAACTTTCTGGTTCGCCGTTATTGAGATGCTGGTATATATGTTCTTTGTTGCTATTGTTATGGCAAGAAGTACTGCTGAATGCGGTCTGCTGATGACAGAAACATCTTTCAGACCGGTGGATTTGTATTCCATGCTCATGCCAAAGGCGTCGCTTGGTGCGAGGACGTTGACTATGCTATCACTCTTTGATGCTGTATTCACGAGGGACCAAAGAGGGCTTTTGTTTACTGGTTTCCTTGATGGACTGAAAATCTCAGACGGCGTGGGCATGAAAAGAAGGTCGCTATTATCAGTATTTATCATCAGCATATTGATTGCAATTTTTGTTTCTGCGGTAATACAATTATGGTTACCTTATCATCGTGGCGCGCTGAATATGTATTCGTACACATATTGGGGTAATCCATTGTGGGGGTTTCAGGACAATATATCCGCAATCGAACGTTCTGGTGGTCAGAGCGTTGAATGGACAGGACTTATATTTTTCATTGTAGGGATTGGTATAGCAACGTTTCTGGCGATTATGAGAACGCTTTTCTGGTGGTGGCCTTTGCATCCTCTTGGGTATGCGCTTTCTGCTTCGTGGACGATGATCGTGTTCTGGTGTCCTGTGTTAGTGGCATGGGCGATCAAACAGCCGTTGATAAGGTACGGAGGCATGAAGCTTTATAGAAAAATGAGACCGTTCTTTCTTGGTATGATATTCGGTGAGTTCGGCATGGCAGTCATCTGGACTATCATAAGCTGGGCGACGAAAATTCCTGTGGCGCCGTCCTTCCCGTGGCCATAATGCCCTTAAATTTTGGATCACTCATAATATTATTTGACATAAAGATAGCTGTTCTTTTAAGGTCGGGTTATAAAGAGTATACATGAATCTTATAGACAGAACCACTTTTTGCAAGGTACATGGCTCCATCAGCATGTTTAAGAAGCATGTCACTATCTACATCTTTTGTAAGTTCAGCTATGCCGAAGCTTAAACTTACGCCATGATAAGTCGTTTCAGATAGCTTTTCAACTATTCTATTGGCAATACAGACCGCCCGCTTAGATCGAACTTCGGGAAGGATAATAGCAAACTCATCTCCGCCGAACCGATACGCAGAATCAACTTCCTTCCTTATGCTTCGATTTATACTCTGTGCCACTGCTTTCAGAACGTCATTTCCTCCTGAGTGTCCATAAGTATCGTTATAAACTTTTAGACCGTCCACATCAAGAAACATAAGACACATCGGATGGCACTGTCTCTTATTTCGGGCAACTTCCTGCTCCAGCCTATCCTGAAAGTATCGCCAATTATATAATCCTGTCAATTCATCTCTGATGGAGAGTTCTTTTAGTTCCCTGTTCTCTTCTTGAAGTAACTCTAACTGTTTTTTTACAGTCTCTAGCTCTTCTCTTAAATTCTTGATGGTTTCTTCTGCTGTCTTTGGTTGATCATCTTTCTCTAAGTATAACATATTTCTACCAAATTGATGGGTTCTTTGTTTCTGATTTATAGGCGCTTATGTAAATGGTGTCATTCATTTCGTAAGGCAAGCAGTAATTCACTGCGAAGGGCAAGTTTTGTTGCCAGCCATGTCCAGATCAGTCCACTCAGGAAAACAGCAATCATTGTCACGCTCAACGAGGTATAAGGTATACCTGATCCGGATGAAGCCAATGACGGCAAAACTGCAATCAAGCCTGTGATCGTTCCGAAAAGCTCTCCCATTAGCAGTAAAGACCAGTGTTCGCTTAACAGAAACCACTGGATTGCGCGTTTTCTAAAGCCAACTGCACGAAGCAACGCAAGCTCACTCCGTCTTTCCATCACGTTCCGCAATACGACTATGCCCAATCCCACACTTCCAAGTATCAGTGCAAGTCCTCCAAGCATCTGGAATATATATAAATATGTATTCTGAACTGCGTTGAATTCTGCAAGACGTGTTGACGTCGGTGTCAATTCCATACCAAAATCTCTAAAGGCACGGGAAAGTTCTTTAGATATGTCTTTAAGTTTATCCAGAGGGGCATCTATAAGAAACGTACGATAACCGCTTTCGGATGGAAAAAGGTCTATAAAATTATCTTCTGAGATAAAGAAACTTCCTTGAAGTATCGAATTTGCCAATGCCCCAACAATGCGAATCTGGAAATTCTGTCCCCTTTCATCTGTATATGCCATCGTGTCGCCAACGGATAAGCCCAATCCCCACGTTATTGTAGTATTATCACCGATAGCATTTATAATTCTTTCGCTAGATGAAGTCGGCTTGCCTTTGAGCATCAGGAATCCATCGCTGGATAAAGACTTTGTGAATGTAAATGCGCCTCGTTTTTGAAGTTCGTCTGGATTAAATCCTAAAAGATTTGGATTATGAACACGATTGAGATTTAGACAGCTTGCATCACTGCCATCGTGAACCCGAATTTGCACGAATTTGACGTCTTTCATATCAGCGGTGTCAATTCCATATTTCCTGCGTTCTTTTCCATCATTAAGGCTTTGTAATACTGGTAAGGTTGATTCAGCGTAAAAAGCAAATCCACCTGTGCCAGATAAACGTTTTCCCATATCCTTCATGGGATCGTGCCTGTTTGCACCGATGGCAATGACGAGGAAACTTCCGCAGGCGAGTAACATTATGATGGCAAGGCTGCGCCCACGACGAACAGTGTTACGGAAACCTACTTTTCTCAACGTTAGATGCTTCGTATCAGTTGAATCTGTAAGTACAGATAAAATCCAATAGCTAAATCCAAAACAACCGAGTAACATCAATATTCCTGCACCAAAAAATGCACCTGTTTCTTTACCTGATCCCGCAAAAATAAGAATGGCAATTGATATAGCAAAAACTATAATTGTCAACCATAAACTAAGTTTTGACTTGCCCTTTTTATAGGATTCAACTTCAATTCTAGAACTCAATAACTCCCTTGCAGATAGTCGTGTCTGTCTGCGCAAAGTAACCCAGATCGTCAGAGACGAAATAACTACACCTGATAGAATACCGATGAGAAAAGTTATCGGTTCTGCATGGTATCGTAAACTTGCTCCTGCTACTGCCTCTTTCCATATCGTAGATAGGGCATAAAGCACCATCTTTGTATAAAATATACCAACGCCTGCGCCAAGAATACTACCCAATATAGCTAAAATTATGCCTTCAAATAGAAACAGGCGCTGTATCAGGCTAGATCGTAAACCTGTTGCCAATAAAATCCCTATTTCTTCTCTGCGCTGCTGTACTCCAAATACAAAGAGAAGTCCGGTAAGTAAAACGGCGGAAATTATAAGAAAGAAACTTAGACCGAGAAAAAGCTGACCAAAATCAGTTGTTGGTTTACTTGCGGATATTGCTTGCTCACGAATCGGCTGGAAGAATAAACCGATGGATATGGGATTAAGTTTTTCTTTAATGGCTAACTCTATCCACTCTTTAAAATCCCCCCTTCCCCCCTTTTCAAGGGGGGTATTCAAATTTTTCTCCTTTTGGAAGGAACTCGCAGTATTTTCCCCCTTTTGAAAGGGGGATAAAGGGGGATTTAAAGACTCGTAATTTTTATCAATGGGATATCTTATGGCAGTCAAATTTCCAAAACGATTTCCCCATATAGTCTGACCCGCCTTGAGAGTGATGAATGCCTTAGGCGTACCTCGATAAGCGTTCCAATAACTCTGGTCTTTGTCTCTGATTTTAGTGATATCAATAGTCATTCCCGGTTTCCAGTCACGACAGTTTTGGACGTTTGCCAATCCCGGAAATTCGGGCATCAGAGTTTGATCATTCGCAAATCCCTGCATCGGCACTATCGCACTTACACGAAAACTACTGATCCGTTCTTCCAGCTTGCGGCTATTCTGGAATACAAAGTACCTAAGCTGTACGACATCGCCAACCTTTGCACGAAGGTCTTCTGCCAACCAACTGTTTATAATGACCTCCTCATCTTCAAAATCCCCCCTTCCCCCCTTTTCAAAGGGGAGAATTATATTTCCCCCTTTAATAAAAGGGGATAAAGGGGGATTTAAAGATTTGCTATTTTTATCACCGTACTCTAAATTGTAAAGTTTATAATATTTCGGATCAATGGCTGTGACTATTGAATAAGGCGTTGCTTTATCGCCAAGTCTTATCTCATTTACAAAGTAAGTCAATATTCCTATGGCATCGGGTGATATCTGCATCGCAATGCTGGCTATTGGAGAGTCTATAAAGATTCTGCCAGTGGAAAGCTGTACCATATTCTGTTCAGGTAACGTTTGCAGTTCTAAACCAGCGTCGGTAAGTTTCCAGCTATTATGCAAAGCATTGTTAGCAGTTTCCACAGTACAAACAGACTTACTGTCATTACTTTTGCTATCACCAACTAAAAGCAGATTTGCACGTCCTTTTTGGTTAATTTTACCCTGAAGAAGATTGATAGGCACAAAGACATTAAACGGTGCGATCTGGTTAGACTGAAGGCTGAACCCGACAATATCAAGATCAGGGGCAACTGACTCAATCTTTACACGAAAAGCAACAGAGAAATCAGTATCAAGGGACATAGGTGCGTCACGGGGGAGGAGATCGGGCTTTTCAACCTTCAGGAGTATTTCATCTCCGCTATTGACGTTGATCTGCTTTGCGAGTCTTTCATTAATAATCGCAGAATCATCTTGTAGATTTACACTATCAGGTTCCCCATTTCTGAGTTTCCAGAAACGCTCATTAATGCCGATCACTTGAACGTTATTCGCCCTCGCCGTATTTTCATCATTTATGGCGATACCTTTCAGCATCAAAGCCGGAATGGTAGTATATCCAAGACGGATTTCTAAATTATCTGAGAGTTCCGCACGGAAGAATCGGTCTTGCGCGTTTAATGCAAGTTGGACTTTTCCAAGCCTTGAAAGAGCGATTTGTTTCAGTGAATATCGTACGGAATCCCCAACGACAAGCGCTCCTAGCAAAACAGCGGTTCCAACGGCAACACCCAGCACAACACCAAGATGATTCCGCCAATAGAATCGAAGGCTTTTTATTACCAGTTTCCAGAAATTCATTTTTCTACCAATCTGCAATCACGAAGCTCAAAAATACGGGACATAAGTAAAGCCAATTCCAGAGAATGTGTCACCATAATCAGTGTTATAGTTTCTTTTTGGTTTAGTTCCCTTAGAAGTTGAACAAGACTGACAGCATTATCGTGATCAAGAGAACCTGTTGGTTCATCGGCAAGTAAAAGTTTTGGATGGTTGATCAATGCACGTACAACAGCAACTCTCTGACACTCACCACCTGAAAGTTGTCCGGGTCGGTAAGATATTCTGTCTTTGAGTCCTACACGTTCAAGCAGATCATGAGCATAGCTTTCAGTATCGTTTTTATTTGATTTATCTGCCAGCGTCGGAATAAGAACATTTTCTAGGGCTGTACATTGTGGAAGGAGATGATGAAGTTGAAAGACAAACCCAATTTCATGATTGCGAACCCTTGCCTGTTGTTTATCGTCAAGTTGAGACAAGTCTCTGCCTTCCAGCAGGACTTTCCCTGAACTGGGACGGTCAAGTGTGCCAATGATATTCAGAAGGGTACTTTTTCCAGACCCGGAAGGACCTATAACTGCGAGCGATTCACCGACATTAACCTCAAGTGTTAGGTCCTTCAAGACGTAATTCGGCTGAGAGCTGTCTATATTATTATAGTATTTCGATACGTTATCAAGTTTAAGTAACATATCCTACTACTTAGACACACAAATAATTATGGATTCCCGTTTTCACGGGAATGGCACGTGCCTGATTTTGTCATTCTCACGCAAGTGGAAATCCATAAAAAATCATTGTGCCTGAGTACTACCCAGTTATAAGTATAATATTTTATAATGAATCTATTAATCTATTTAATATGTTGAACTTTAAGTTCATTAAAGTTTTTCTTTAGTTTATCAGCATATTTTCGATCCATATTAGCACGTAGGTGGACAAATCCATCTTTAACGTCCTTGCTGATAATCTTTCCATGATTGTATATATAGTTTATCATTTGACCGTTTGTCTGAGGGATCTCAAAATTGACTTCAACCTCATTACTTGATGCTTCTTTGAGAAGTCTTGCTTTTAGATCATCCAATCCTGTTCCATCAAGAGCGGAGATTGATATACTTTTAGGATATTTTTGTTTCAGATCCAAAAAGTCACTCATATCATCAAGTTTATCTGTCTTATTAAATACCATAAGAGTAGGAATATCCTGTGCGCCAAGCTGTTTAAGAACTCCATCAACAGCTTCAATCTGCTCTGTTACGTTTGGATGGCTGGCATCTACTATGTGCAGTAGCATATTCGATTCATTTACTTCTTCCAGAGTAGCACGGAACGATGCAATCAGATGATGCGGCAGATTTCTGATGAATCCAACCGTATCTGTGATAAGAACCTTGTGATTATCCGAGAGATGCACAACACGAGTTACAGGATCAAGCGTTGCGAATAGCTTATCGTCAGTATAAAAGTGTTCGTTTGCAAGGGCGTTTAACAGAGTAGATTTGCCTGCATTTGTGTATCCTACGAGAGCAATAGCGAAAGCTCCTTCTCTACTTTTACGTTCAAGACTACGATTCTCTTTTACCTTATCAAGTGAACGTTGCAGGATGGACATTTTATTCCTGATTATCCTTCTATCAAGGTCTAATTGCTTTTCTCCAGGTCCTCTTGTTCCAACTCCTCCGCTTGTTACTCCTGATGTTTGACGAGAAAGGTGCGTCCACAATCGTGTCAGGCGTGGCAATTGATAAGAAAGCTGTGCTAATTCTACCTCCAGCATTGCCTCTTTAGTTCTTGCGTGTTGGGCAAAAATATCCAGTATAAGCCTTGTTCTGTCTATAACTTTACCTTCGATTATGTTTTCAAGATTACGTGTCTGTGCAGGAGATAGATCAACATCAAAAATTACAGTTGATAGTCCTAGTTCCTTATATTTAGCTGCAATCTCCTCTGCCTTTCCTTTACCAACAAAATATGCAGAATCAAGACTTTGACGAGTTTGAATAAGTTTATCTTTTACTTCAACACCGGCTGTATCAGCCAGACGCGCAAGTTCATCTATGGATTCATCTGCCAATTCTTTGGTTATTCCTTGAAGTCTTACTCCGACTAACAAAGCCTTCTCTATATTTTCATCATTATATAAAATCTGTTCCATTTGTCCTCCTTGGTTGGATGATCAGAATTTTTTTCTATTTCAATATATAATAGATTTGGATGCACTACATTAAGTATATTGAGACATCTTTTTAACGAATTCAATATTTACTGAGAATTCTAAAACTTCAAACAACCATAAATATCATAAGCCTTTAGATACCATAAAGGAATGAAAATGCTCAGAGAAGAAAGAACATATATCAATCTCTCGTTTGGCTTGTATCTTGAGCTGA
>Ga0315282_10012037_pt1 | contig 13297 bp, 10 predicted proteins | sample YL17G07_20_MG_FD_203693 | JGI IMG/M metagenome (GOLD analysis project Ga0315282, IMG submission 203693) | Sediment microbial communities from Yellowstone Lake, YNP, Wyoming, USA - YL17G07_20 | ecosystem: Environmental > Aquatic > Freshwater > Lake > Sediment | place: USA: Wyoming | collected...
CGAGTCCTGGGCATCATCTCGTTGCGAATTATTCGCAACTAGAATGGTCCTTGCCAGGCACCTCAAATCTCGCCGCCCCGTCACGACCGAACTCCAAGCGCGTGGCCTGCGCATGACCCGCCAGCGGCGTGTCATCGCCGAAGTCCTTCAGAAGGCCGGCGAGCACCTCGATGCGGCGGAGGTCTTGCGGCGGGCACGCCACCACCTGCCCGGTCTGCATCTGGCCACGGTTTATCGCGCCTTGGAATCTCTCAAGCAGCTCGGCGTCGTCGACGAACTCGATCTCATGCACGTCAAGGGAACTGGCCATTATTACGAAGCGCGCACCGACAAAGACCACGTCCATTTCACCTGCCAAAAGTGCGGCGGGGTGCTGGAGATCCAAACCCCCTTGTTTGAAAGGTTGAAGGGACAGATTGAAGGGCGCCACGGCCTTGCTATCCGCGTGGCTCGGCTCGAGCTGGGCGGGCTTTGCGGATCATGTGCGTCCGGAAGCGAAGAGGGAGAAACGATTTCAGCCTGATGATGATCCGGGAAGGTGGTTGACCCCGGTTGCGCGAAAAACCGGGGTCGCGAACGACGGCTGGCGGACCTAGCAGACGGGCAAAGCGTGTTCTTTAATTTTCCACCACCGAGCTGATGCTTGTGCAAGCCGCCACCCGCCTTTCTTTTCACAAAGGAAAATGCCTTGTGAATAGCGAGAATGTCTTGCCCCATGGAGGCCCGTGCAGCCGGGCGAAGTTCGGAGCACCGGCCAGAGCTGCGGCCCGATTCCTGCTCGTTGTTGGCCTCTGGGTGCTGCCGGCCCGCGCCCAGGAGAGTCCGTATTTCGTGACCTACGATCATCACCTGGAAGAGCCGGGAGATCTCGAGGTTGAGTACTTCTCCAACTTCGGGACGCAACGGGGCGGCAATGACTTCGTTGCTCCGTGGATCGAGTTCGAGTATGGCGCCACCGCTTGGTGGACCACGGAGGTTTATATCGACTCGCAGACGACATTTCGCGATAGCACGGTTTTCACCGGCTTTCGTTGGGAAAACCGCTTTCGCCCTCTGCAACAAGAGCATTTCATCAATCCCGTGATCTATATCGAGTACGGGAACATCACCGAGGCCGACAAGACCATGAAGGAAGTGGAAGGTCACGATGTCGAATCGGACTATGCCGTCCCGAACGCGGTGGCGAACCGCCAATGGAACCACGAGCTCGAGCTTAAGTTGATCCTGTCGAAGGATTTCAAGGGCTGGAATGTGGCGGTAAATCCCTTTGTCGCCAAGAACCTGGGCAATCCCTGGGAATTTGCCTATGCCTTGGGCGTGAACCGGCCTTTGACGCTAAAGGCTTCGCCCCGCCGATGCAATTTCTGTCGCGAGAATTTCATCGCGGGAGCTGAGATGTATGGAGGGCTTGGCGACACGCGGCTCATGGGGTTGCCTGATACTTCCCATTATCTTGCCCCCGTCATGGCCTGGAATCTTCCCTCGGGATGGACTCTTCGCCTTTCCTCAGGGTTCGGCTTGAACGGGAACAGTCACCGCATACTCGTGCGCTGGGGCGTCTCGCGAGAGTTTTCGGGTTTTGGGGAGACCGTGGGGCGCCTGTTCGGAGGCCGCCGATGAAGATAGATAGTGTACTTCCTCAACCCCGGGTAAAGGTCACTCTGGTGATGGCCAGTCTGCTTTTTCTCGCTGTCTTGCTGGCCTTTGTGCATGCTGAGGACTTTGGTGTGTCCAAGATTCACCGGTTGCATTACGCTGCACTGGCGAAAGTGCCCGTGAAAGCTCGGGCCCGGCGCAACCCCCTCGAGGGCGACCCTGATGCGGCGGCCGCAGGCAGAAAGCTCTTCGAGCGACACTGTGCCGAGTGCCACGGCCATGATGCGGAGGGCGGGAAGAGGGGTCCGAGCCTGCACGTCGCGGACGTGCAAAAGGCCGCACCGGGGGCGTTGTTCTTTGTATTGTCGAACGGAGTTGTTCGGCGGGGCATGCCTGACTGGTCGAAGCTGCCCGAGCAGCAACGCTGGCAAATCGTCAGCTTCCTAGAGTCTTTACATGACTAACGACAGCGGGTGGCCACGGTCAGGGCTTTCTGACCGTGTGCCAGCCGACGGATGCTATCGGGCGCCTAACTTTCCCTGGGCTGGCGCAGCGCGAAGCTCTGCGGTCTCCAGAAATTGGAAACCCGACTAGACCGTACGAGGGGGGCGGGTCAGTGTGTGGTTGTAGCGGCGAGTTTATCTCGCCACGTGGTCCGTCTGCTGACGGATGAAGCCGCCTCGACACCTCCGCCAGCCGGCGTATCAAGTCAAGAGACACCAATACCCGTCACACCTTCGCCGCGTCACACTTCGCGTTGAATCTACATGAGCTTACGTGTATACTGAGGGTTTTCCGGCACCGGTTTTCGGACAAGGTAAGCGTGCGAACAGTTGCCGACTAAGGCAGTCCCCGCACCTGTTTGACCTGACCGCTATACGACGGCGCAGAGGGCGACGCCGCGTTCGCTACCAAGGGAGTGAACTGGGCAAATGGGCGCCAGCCCGTGGGCTGACGGACTGGAGAAAGGTTATTGACGATATGAGGGCAGCAGTTTTTTACGGGCCGCGCGACGTGCGCATCGAGGACGTTCCCAAGCCCACGGCAGGGGCCGGGGAGGTGGTGTTGCGGGTGCAGCGCTGTTCTGTGTGCGGGACCGACAAGCGCATCTACACCCATGGGCAAAAGAACGTGGTGCCACCGGCGATTACCGGACACGAGATTGTGGGGACTGTTCAGGAGATCGGTTCAAATGTGGATCGTGGACTCCACCTCGGCCAGAGAGCCATCGTGGCCACGGTGGTGGGCTGTGGAAGGTGCATTTACTGCCAGCGCAAACAATACAACCTCTGTGACTCGTTCACTGCTGTGGGGTACGATTATGCGGGGGGATTTGCGGAATACGTCAAAATTCCTGCCCCGGCGGTGGCCCAAGGCAACGTGATCCCAATCCCGAATTCCATGTCCGTGGAGCGCGCGGCGCTCATCGAGCCGCTTTCCTGCGTCCTGAACGGCCAGGAGTACTTAACTCCTCAGCCGGCGGACCGCGCCGTGGTTTTCGGCGCCGGGCCAATCGGTCTGATGCATGCCAGCATCCTGAAGGCGCGGTGCTGCGACCCCGTGATCGTATCGGACGTGTCGCAGGAACGTCTGGATTATGTGCGCGAGTTTGGGGTCGGCGTACCCGTGAATACGTCCGGCGGGGACGCTTTCAACAAGATAATGGAAGCCGGCGGCGGAGAGAAATTCGATGTGGCCATCGTCGCCTGCTCCGTCAAGGCGGCCCAGGTAGATGCCTTGAAGTTGGTTCGCAAGAAAGCGCGAGTTTCATTCTTTGCCGGCGTGCCCAAGGACAACCCGGTGCTGGACCTTGACGCCAATCTCATTCATTACAACGAGATTTCCATTTTTGGCTGCTTTGCTTCCAACCTCCAGCACTACCACCAGGCCCTCGAGATGGTTTCCCGCGACGATTTGCCCTGGGATCGCTTCCTCACGCACAGGTTTAAGCTGCAAGATATGGTCAAGGCCTATGCGGTGGTCGAGGCGGGGCAAGGAATCAAGGCGGTCATCGACTGCGAATAGTAACCACCACGATGGATAAAGCGGCTCTGGCGCAATTAATTGCCATCTCGCGCGCGGTCGGCGCGAATCCGGATTACGTTCAGGCGGGCGGCGGCAACACTTCGGTGAAATCCGAGGACGGGCGGACGATGGCCATCAAGGCCAGCGGCACGCCCCTGACGGCGATGAGTGAGACCGTCGGCTGGGTCGAGCTGGACACGGCCCGAGTTCTGAGCATCTTCGATCGGAAGGACCTAGCCACGCTGGAGACGAATGCCCGCGAGGCGAGTGTGCTGCAACATCTGTCCTCCGCCGTCATGGGCGGCAGCGGGCGGCCCTCAGTCGAGTCGGCGCTCCACGCTATGCTCGGCAAGGTGGTCATTCACACCCATCCCGTGGCCGCCAATGCCCTGAATTGCGGGCCTGGGTTGAAGGCCCTGGAGGAGATTACGCGGGCCGGTGAACTCCCACCGCTCTGGGTGCCCTACACCGATCCGGGCTGGCGCCTCGCCACCGCCATCAAATCTGCGGCGGAGGCCTACAAAAAGAAACACCACCACCTTCCGGAAGTCATTTTCATGGAGAACCACGGTCTGCTAGTCTCGGCCCCCGAGGCGCAAGCCTGTGTGGCGCTGCATAATGAGTGGGTGGGACGCTGTGAGCGCTACTTCGCGCCGCAAGCGCCGCCGCTGCGCGCCCCCTCGGGCTTGGATTCTTCAGCCTTGCGCCAGGCCATGGTCTCGTTGCGCCGCACCTGGCGCGAGGTGCGCGACGGCGCTCCTTTCCTCCGCTTGACTAAGCATGGGGAACTGGCCGGGGTGGCCTGCGACGAACGGGCGGAGACGCTGGCTGCTGGCTCACTTTCGCCCGACCATATTGTTTACACCGGCGCCCGCGCACTCCTGGGCGAGTCCCTGGAGGACTTGAGCGCGAAGCTGAAACTGGCATTGAGCGAAAAGGCTCCTCCAAGAGTAGCCATTATTAGAAATGTTGGGACCTTCCTGCTGGCTGAAAATGCTTCGAAGCTCGATGCGGCCGAGGCGCTGGGCGTAGCCGCCGCCAAGATTACGCGTTTGGCGACGGGACGGGGCGGCGCGCATAACCTTGGTCCGGGTTTCGCCGAATTCATCATTAATTGGGAGGTGGAACACTACCGCGCGGCTTTGTTTGACGCTGGCGCCGCTCCCCTGGCCCGCAAGGTCGCCTTAGTGACAGGCGCGGCCTCGGGTCTCGGCTGTGGGATCGCCCAGGGTTTGGTCGAAGCGGGGGCGGCGGTGGCCTTCTGCGATATTGACGAGCAAGGCGCGAAAGAAGCGGCAGCGGCCTCGCCGGAGCCCTCGCGCGCCCTCCCCGTGCATATGGACGTCACCGACGAAGGTTCCGTGGCATGCGCATTTGACACCCTTTTGCGCCACTGGGGAGGGCTGGACATCGTGGTCTGCGCGGCGGGGGTGGCCCCGGCCTACGAGTTGGTCGAGATGCCGGTGGATAAGTGGCGGCAGGCACTCGAGATTAATCTCACCGGCTATTTTCTCGTGGCGCGGGAGGCGGCCCGCATTATGCGCGCCCAGGGTGACGGCGGGGCCATGGTCATGCTCTCCTCGAAGAGCGGCCTGGACGCTTCCAAGGCCAACTCCGCCTACAACGCCACGAAAGCCGGCGAGCTGCACCTGATGCGTGGCTGGGCGCTCGAATTGGGGGCGGATGGCATCCGCGTCAACGGCGTCGCTCCCGGCAACGTCTTCGAAGGGTCCAAGATCTGGAACCCGGAGTACATCAAGACCGCCGCGCGCAAGAAGGGGATCAAGCCCGAAGAGGTCATTCCCCACTACGTTTCACTGACCGCGCTGAAACGCGATATCAAGCGCTCGGACGTTGCCGCCGCCGTCGTCTTCCTCTGTTCCGACGCCGCGCGCTGCATCACCGGCCAGACACTGGTGGTGGACAGCGGACAGGTTATGGTGCGATGAACAGCCCGCAACTGGAGAGCACGGCTAAACTCGAGACGGAGCTTTACCAGGGAGGGCTCGAGGAGCGCTTGCGCGCTCTACGCCAACTCTGCGCCCAGCTCCCCCCCAGACCGCAGCGGGGCACCAACTGCCACATTCACACCAGCGAATCGTTCAGCGTCTTTCGCTCCCCGACGGAAGCGGTGTGGCAGGCGGCGCGGGAGGGCCTGGCGGTCCTGGGCATCAACGACCACTACACCATTGCGGGGCACGAGGAGTTCCGCCGCGCCTGTGAGATCGCAGGCGTTGCTGCGGCGTTTTCGCTCGAGGCCATGGCCATGGATCGTGACGCCGAGGCACAGGGCGTTCTGCTCAATGACCCTGACAATCCCGGCCGTGTATATCTGTGCGGCAAGGGCGTAACCCGGCTTCCTCCTGATTCTTCGAGCGAAATGCAGAACCTCAAGCGCATGCGGGCGGCTCTGGAACGGCGGAATCGTGAGATCACTGAAAAGGTCGCGGCGCTTTTCGAGGAGCGGCTGCATGCGGGCGGCCCTATGTGGGAGTCCGTGCGCGGGCTGACGCCGCGCGGCAATGCCACGGAACGCCACGTGGCCTGGGCAACGCTGTTGCGGTTGCGCGAGTGGGCCACATCACAGGCGGTGCCCCTTTCCGAGGCCATAGCGAGATGTTGTGGCGCGGCTCCCCCGGCAGGCGCTGACGACGCCGCTTTGCAAATCTTCCTTCGCGCCAAGCTCCTCAAGGCGGGCGCACCTTGCTTCGTGCGCGAGTCCGAAGAGGCCTTTGTCTCCGTTGAGGAGCTGCGCAGGATCTTCCTGGCTTTTGGAGCGATCCCCACTTACCCCGTTCTCGGAAATCCGGTTACTTCCGGGGAGCGGGACATCGGGGCTCTCCTTGAACGCTTGGAGGCAGTGGGCTTTCACGCCATTGAGGTCATCCCGCACCGCAATACGCGCGAGCGTTTGTCGGAAATTGTCTCGACGGCGCGCCGCGCCTGGTGGCCCGTCTTTAATGGCACCGAACACAATACGCCGGAGGCCAAGCCCATCCTGGACCCCTTCGCCCTCGACCCGCAGTTCGAGCACTGGTTCCGCGAAAGCACCGCGTTGCTGCTTGGTCACCAACGGCTGGTCGCGCAGGGCCAGGCGGGGTACGTTGGTCTTGATGGCAGACCGACGATTGCCGACCCCCGCGCCCGGTTCGAGCGCTTCAGCCGAGCGGGTAGTTGAAGTGCCCGAAGGGGCAGTGGGTAGCGCGGACCCGCGGTTTTCTGGTCCGCGGCTTTTTCTAAAGCGCCGCGACAAGCCGCGGTCCCCAAAACCGCGGGTCCGCGTTAGCCCGCTATCTTCTTGCAATTTCACGCCCGTTGGCAGAACATAACAAGTTTGGTTTGAGGAGTTAATTTCCTAGCTGAGAGGCGGAGGACGAGAAAAGTGACAAAGAAAGAGATAGCAATAACAAAGCCTAAGGGGAAGTTGGGTGTTCTTACGGTCGGGATGGGGGCAGTCGCGACCACAATGATTGCCGGTGTGGAAGCAGTTCGCAGAAAGATTGCCCTCCCTATAGGGTCTCTCACCCAGATGGGTACGGTGCGCCTGGGAAAACGCACGGAGAAGCGGATTCCCAAGATCAAAGACTTCGTACCCCTGGCTAACCTCGGAGACCTGGTTTTTGGCGGGTGGGACCTTTTCACTGACAGTGCCTACCATGCGGCCCTTAAAGCCGGGGTCCTGGAAAGGGCCCAAGTCGAGGAGTTGAAAGATTTTCTCCAGGAGTTGCGGCCCATGCCGGCCGCGTTTGAACAAAAGTGGGTGAAGAATCTTCACCCCAACAACATCAAGACCGGCAAGTCAAAAATGGATCTTGCCGAGCAGGTGATGAAAGACATTCAGCAGTTTAAGAAGCAGTCAGGCGCCGACCGCGTGGTCATGATTTGGTGCGGCTCGACGGAGGTTTACTCGCAGCCACATCCGGTTCATGCCACACTGGAGACCTTTGAGGAAGGTCTGAAGTCGAATAGCCCGGACATTTCTCCCAGCATGATCTATGCCTACGCGGCCTTGAAGCTGGGCGTCCCGCACGTCAACGGCGCCCCGCATATCACCGTGGATATTCCGGCGCTCACGACCTTGGCCATTAAGAAGAAGGTGCCCGTGTGCGGCAAGGACTTCAAATCAGGCCAGACGTTCATGAAGACCCTGCTGGCGCCCGGCATCAAGGCCAGGCTGCTGGGATTGAAGGGTTGGTTTTCCACCAACATTCTGGGCAACCGCGATGGCGAGGTGCTGGATGATCCCGAAGCTTTCCGCAGCAAGGAGGAAAGCAAGCTCTCGGTGCTCGAGTACATCATTCAGCCTGATCTGTACCCCGAGCTTTATAAGGACTACTTCCACAAGGTAAGAATCGAGTACTACCCGCCGCGGGGCGACAATAAGGAAAGCTGGGACAACCTCGATATCTTCGGTTGGCTGGGCTATCCGATGCAGATTAAGGTGAATGGCCTCTTTCGCGATTCAATCCTGGCCGCTCCCATGGCGCTGGACCTCGTCATTTTCCTGGACCTCGCTCAACGGTGCCCCAGCCTGGCAAAGATGGGAATCCAGGAATGGCTATCTTTCTACTTCAAGAGCCCCATGTGCGCGGCCAGCCTGTACCCCGAGCACGACATCTTCATTCAGCTCATGAAGCTCAAGAACACCCTCCGGCACCTGCGTGGTGAAGAGTTGATCACTCACTTGGGATTAGAGTACTACGACTAAGCCAGTAAGAGTAGGTGGCGGGCAGCAACAGTTGGACGTCTAGCAAGCTGCGCCGGTGTCATTCCGATCCGTCAGCCGACGGAGAGGAATCTCGCTCTGCTTCTTTCTTGCGCCTACTTCCGAGCTAGTCGCTTCGAGTTCCGTTCCACCCCAGAGCAGAGCGAGATCCCGCGCTTCGCTCGGAATGACACCTTGAGGGAGGACATCTTCAAGGAGCACGAGGTTCTGCCTTCGGCTTGCTGCCTGCTACCTTCTGCACAGGGAGCAGATGAAGACTCAATGAACAAATCGGTCCCTGGGGAGATGCGCGCCCTGGTCTTAGATGGGGTTGGTTTCGCTCACCTGCATGTGCGGCGAGTGCCGACCCCGCGTGCTGGCGCGCGTCAAATGCTGGCCCGAGTGGATGCGGCGGGAATTTGCACCTCGCTCATCAAGCTGGTCGAGCAGGGCCCGGAGCATAGCCAGGTGTACGGCTGGGACCTCGAGCGTTTTCCCCTGATTCTTGGCGACGAAGGCTCCGTGACGCTTGTCGAGGTAGGGCAGGAACTGGCAGATCGCTACCATCCCGGCGAGCGATATGTCGTTCAACCCGCAGTCATGCACCCGCCGATCAATCACCTGGAGCGCTATCGCGACGGGGGCCGAGGCATCGCCAAGGTGGCTGTCGGGTACACCCTGCCAGGGCACCTGGCGGAATATATTCTCATCACGGAAGAGACTGTGGCCGCGGGATGTCTTCTGCCCATCCGAGATCCCTCCTTCCCCTTTGCGCACGCGGCCCTGAGCGAGCCTTTGTCCTGTTGCGTCTCTGCCCAAGACCACCATGTGCACCTGGTACAGGCGGCGCCGCTGGGTCCGCGCCAGATCGTCAAAGGCCTCAAGCCCGGTGGAGTAAGCGTGGTGATCGGGGCGGGGGCGATGGGGCGGATGCACGTGGACTTGGCGCTTAGCTACAAACCGCGTGCCATTGCGGTTGCCGACCTGGTCGAGTCGCGTTTGGAGCTCGTGAAGACTTTGTTGGGAGCGCGCGCCAGCAAGGCGGGAATCGATCTTCAGGTGGTCAACCCGGTGGCAACGGATTTGAACGAGTTCGTGAACCAGCTCACGAATTATGGCGGCGCCGATGATGTCATTGTGGCTGTGGGCTCGAAGAAGGCTATTGAGAGCGCTCAGAGCCTGGTCGGACGGGGCGCCGTCCTGGACCTTTTTGGCGGCTTAAAAAAGGGGGAAGATGTTATCGGCCTCGACACGGGGATGGTCCATTACAAGGAAATCAACGTCACCGGCTCCAGTGGAGGCTCCCCTTGGGACATCGCCCGAACCTTGGAGTTGTTGACTGTGGGGGAGATCGACGCCGGTTGCCACATTACTCGCATTGGCGACCTCGAGCACGCTATCGAATTCTTGAAAATGATGATGGCTCAGGAAATCGACGGCAAAGCCGTGGTCTACCCTCACCGGCGCACGGCGGAAATCAGGGCGGTGAAATCCTGGAGCGCCCGGGATGAGGCGGAATACCTAAAGCAGTGACGAGTGACGAGTGACAAGTGAAGAGTGACGAGCGGGAGTCAGAAAGAACCGGATTCCGGTCGGCTCGGGCTTTGACCTTTGCGTTTTGCCTTTTGCGTTTTGCCTTTTGACCTGTTCTTATCCGATCGAAGAGCAAGTCAAAATGCAAAGCGCAAAAGGCAAATGGCAAAACCACACCCTAGTCCCCAGTCCCCAGCCCCTAGTCCCTTCCGCCCACGTACCTTCGTCGGATTCGGCTTCGGCCCCATCCAAGCGGGACTGTTCCTTTTCGAAGCCTTCCGGTCCGATAATTTCAGCCGGTTGGTGGTTGCAGAAGTGGAGCCGGATATCGTGCATGCGGTGCGGGGCGCTCGAGGACGATTCTCCGTGAACATCGCCCACTCCGACCACATCGAGATCGCGGAGGTTGGTCCCTTGGAAATCGAGGACCCGGGCTCTCAGTCTGGCCAGCGCCGCTTGGTGGAAGCGGTCGCGGAAGCTGAAGAGGCCGCCACCGCCTTGCCCAGCGTGCAATTCTACACTTCGCCAAGCCCCGGCAGCGTTCATCGCCTCCTGGCCGAAGGGTTGCGACGCAAGGCAGCCAGGCAGGGACCGCGGGCAATCGTTTATGCGGCTGAAAACCATAACCATGCGGCGGAGATCCTGGAAGCGAGCGTTTTCGAGGAGATTCCCGAAAACGAAAGAGAGCAGGTCTCGACTCGCGTCCGTTTCTTGAACACCGTGATCGGAAAAATGAGTGGGGTGGTCTCCGACGCGGATGAAATCACACTACAGGGCTTGGCCGCCATAACCCGCGGCGGCAATCGTGCCTTTCTAGTCGAAGCGTTCAACCGAATCCTGATTTCCAAAATCCGCTTTGCAGAGGCTGGTGATGCGCCGCATTTCCAGCGAGGCATAAAGGTTTTTGAAGAGAAGGATGACTTGTTGCCTTTCGAGGAAGCCAAGCTCTATGGCCACAACGCCACCCACGCTCTTGCTGCCTACGTCGGCGCGATGCGCGGCGTGGAACGTATTGCCGAACTCAGCAAATACCCCGATATCATCGCTTTCCTCCGCGCCGCCTTCATCCAAGAATCCGGCGAAGCGTTGGTGCGCAAGCATGCGGGTAAAGACCGGCTCTTTACCCGCGAAGGTTATCGGGAATACGCGGACGATCTGCTTGCCCGCATGGTTAATCCCTTCCTTCACGACAGCGTCGAGAGGGTGGGACGCGATCCGCAACGAAAACTCGGGTGGGACGACCGCTTGGTGGGAACTGTGCGGGTGGCTCTGCACCAGGGCATCAAGCCGTCACGTTATGCCTTCGGTGCAGCAGCCGCACTAGCCGTACTGGATCGCCACACCCTGGAAACAAATGTTCCGCTGGCAACCTGGTTTGACCCACTGTGGCAATCGGCCTCGCCTAATAAGCAGGAAAGGGAGAAAGTCCTCGAAATGATTGAAGCAGGCCGCAATCGGCTCCAGTGCTGGCGCGCCTCGGGGTTTCCGAACCTGGAGGACTTGTTCTCGAGGGAAGGCTAATATGACTAAACCACGTAAACTGAGAATGACTATCGGGCCGGTGAAACTCGAGGCGGAGTTGTTTGACACCCCAACCGCCGATGCCATCTGCGCCAAGCTGCCTTTCAATTCCACCGCCTCCACCTGGGGAGATGAGGTCTACTTCGCCACGCCGGTTCACGTGCGCAAGGAGGCGGATGCCAAGGACGTGGTCGAGGGGGGCGAGTTGGCCTTCTGGGTCGAGGGCGACTCCATCGCCATCGGCTTTGGCCCCACACCCGTTTCGCGCGGCAAAGAAATTCGCCTGGTGACGAAGACGAACATCTGGGGCAAGGCGCTCGGGCCCGTCAGCCAATTGCGCCAAGTGAAGGACGGCGACTTGATCAGGGTTGAAAAGGCCGGCTAGCCGTCGCAGAGTGCGAAGCGCATAGCGCAAATGCTGCGCAAGGTCCTCCGGCGCCTCCCAGGGGCGTCGCGACGCTTTTCCTTCAGCCATTTCAGATTTTGATAAAGATGCGCTTCTTGTACAACCAGAAGCAAAGATACCAGAGCATAGCCCACACCACGAGGCTAGTGATAATCTGCCCCGTGAGGTGACTGGCCCAGGCGAATAACCCCATGGTGAAGGGTCTGGCGATTCTGTTGAACCACCCTGCTCCGCCCGTGTTTGTGAACAGGTAAATGAAGAGCGGATTCATTCCCACGATGTCGAAGAACACGGTCCCCCTCTTCAGTTTCCTCACATCGATCAGCCAGTAGGACAAGGCCAAAGCCAGCAGGCACCAGCCGCCGCTCACGATCACGAACGAGCTGGTGCAGATGCGTTTAATGATGGGGGTGAGGGGATTGAGGGCATAGCCGCACACCACGCCGATTATCCCGGCGATGGCCAGGAGGCGAATTTTGTGCAGGGGAGCGCGGCTGCTTTTCAGGACTTGTCCGGCAAGCACGCCCCACATGGTGTGCGCCGTGGTCGGCAGGGCGTTAAACGCCGCCCAGTGCCCCTCGGAGAGCTTGTGCATGAGCTTCAGATCCACCCAGGCGCCGAAGCCATGGTCCGGCAAGAACGGCTGGTTGAACCCTGCTACAGGCCACAGCCTGTAGAGCAGTTCGGTGGCGATCAGCAACAGGAAAGTGACGCCAATCTGCACACGCGCCGGCTTGCGCATCAGGAGAAAAGCCACCAGGTAAGTAAAGGATAGCTGGGCCAGCACATTCCAAAGCTCGAAGGTCAGTCTTCCCGGGCCGATGCAATAGAGGCCCCAGCCAAATAACAGCAGCAGCCCCGACCGGATCAGCGCATGGCGAAGAGTCTTGCTCCAACTATCTCCTCGTTGCCAGCGCTTGCCGAAAGAAAAGGGCATGGCCACACCTACGATGAACATGAAGAATGGCTGGACCAGGTCCCAGAAATGCAGGCCATTCCAGGGATGGTGTTCCAACTGCCAGCCGATCCAGCCCAGCAACGTGCCAGTAAGTTCCGGCGCCCTCAAATGTTCATAGAGGCCGGTCGCCTCGCCCACGAGAAGAAACATGGTCACTCCGCGGAAGAAGTCGAGCGAGGTTAGCCTGTCCTCAATGGCCAAAGACTGCCCGGAGTTCTTGTCCATATCAGCCATCCTTATTAGGTCATCGGTGATAATGCAGCCCAAGTCGATTGCTGACTATACAACGGGGAGCTTTGCTGCGGCAAGCCCCCTGCCAATCGGCAATGTGGCTCAGCCCGCTGCGCCGTCGATCCGGAGATAGCCGCCTGTGTTTTCCAAAACATTCCCGCTTCCCGGGTGATTCTCGAGACCCGGCCCTTTGTTTTCAGGAACATTCCCGCTTCGTTCCTGCAAATTTAACTTGTCGAGCGTATCCAGAAGTTCCGCGTCCTCGAGGGTGTTGTCGTCCAGCACGCCCTCCAGGCTTTCGCTCAGCCCGCCGCCGTCTTCG
>Ga0315282_10012040_pt1 | contig 13296 bp, 8 predicted proteins | sample YL17G07_20_MG_FD_203693 | JGI IMG/M metagenome (GOLD analysis project Ga0315282, IMG submission 203693) | Sediment microbial communities from Yellowstone Lake, YNP, Wyoming, USA - YL17G07_20 | ecosystem: Environmental > Aquatic > Freshwater > Lake > Sediment | place: USA: Wyoming | collected...
AACAAAACCTACAACGAGCTGATGGACATCTACTACGCAGAAGCCGGGTCGATGCCGACGGATCAGGGAGTCGGAAGGCACTACGAGAGAGACTGGGTCCACGGATGGATCGGCGAGTACAGCAACAACGCGGTATCGCCAGGCGACTACTTCTACCAAATGTGGAAGGCACCAGCAACAGAAAGCACTAACATTTACGGAGTAGACGTTTCAGCCGCAGACACGATAACAAACACAACAAAGGTCTACCCGCTAATACAAGATTACGAGGGCGAAATGAGAGTGAGAGGCATCCCCGCAAAGATCAACTACACCCTACGCATAAAATATACAAATCTAACAGGGCCAGTCATTTGGGTCGTTCTCTCACTTACAAGGCATACTATAAACGTTACAACCTACGTAATAATACTCACTGTCACGTTAAGCCCTAACCAAACATTAACGGTAGATGTTACATGGTACGAAAAAACCACAACGGTAGTTGGCTATTGGACGATAGACCTCGACGTATATCCAGTAGCCTCAGCTGGAGGCGACATAGTGATCGACGTGAACACACTTAACAACAAAATCGACAGCCCGCACAACGTTACAATAATAAAAATGATGGCCGACAATAGTGGGGACGGCAAAGTTGACGAAGACGACTTATGGTACTTCTGTGCAGCATTCATAAACTACTATAAAATACACTATGCGGATCCAAAATGCGACTTTGACGGCAACGGGGTAATAGACGAGGATGATCTGTGGGCCTTCTGTGGAGCATTCATAAACTACTACAAGTATCCACTGCAGCATCCATAATAAATAGGAGGAAATAAAAATGAAAGGAAAAACTCTATTATGCCTCGCAATGCTGCTATCAGTAGGTTTAACCCTAATGCCCGCGCTAGTTGCAGGTATAACCACACAGATGGAAGTCATATTCCAGGCTACAGGAAACAACTCGTACTTAATTACGTCCTGTTCGCCACCAGTGACAGGCATCAAAGTGGACCTGAAAATGGACAACGTAGTTGACATGTGGGGTTGGTCATGCGTAGTCACATGGGACCCAGCAATCTTGAATTGCACAGGAAAGGGACCAGTAGGACCATTCAACGCTCCAGACACTACTGTGCTAGGAGTCATTCAGTCTGGCACAATCCCCAAGTTGGCAGCTTCAACAACGACGGAAGCTTCAATCGACGGCTCAGGAATCATCGAAACTCTAACCTTCAAGGCGATAGCCCATGGAATAACCGCAATCAACCTGACCAGCGTAAACTGGATCGACCTTGCAACCAAAACTAAACACTACATTGGCGCAGTTAACGGTACCTTCGAGTGCAGAGCATACGTAGGTCCACCGACACCACCAGTAGCAAGCTTCACACCACCAACATGCTCACAATTCCGCCTAGACAAGACGACAGGCAATGTGACAGTTGACTTCGACGCCAGCGCCTCAACAGGAAGCTACGACTCATTACCCATGCCAGGCACCAGCAACCCAATCCTAGAGTACAGATGGGACTTCAACGGCGACACCGTAATAGACTACGTATCCTCAGCGAAGGTTGCAGTTACTCTATCCGTTACAAACATGTCGCACTACTTCTATGTAAACGACACCTACTTCATGGGCTGGAGTTGCAACGTCACATACGACCCAACCGAATACGAGTTTCTATATTCTGTTGTAGGTCCATTCCCAGCCATAGCTGAAAATGTCTCGATCGAGATAGGACCGTCCGGCTGGGTGAAAGCTGTCTTTGGAGCCTTAGAAATAGTGAACGTAACGGATTCGCGCGTGCAAGGTGACGGACTAATAGATACTCTGTACTTTAAGCCAAAAACTGGATGCCTCCATGGAGCAGTTGTCGTACTCGACAGCAAGATCTCCACTTGGACATACCAGGGCGGATTCCCGAAGGTTCATCCTGTGGACTATACACCTCAATTCGCGCCAAGCTATACATACATGCCAGCAGACCCACATGCATCATGGACATACTCCGCAATGAACGCAACTATGCCTGTAACCCTTACAGTATATGCACCTGACTGCGATCCCTCTGAGACACACCCAGACTTCGTGAGCACTGCTTCGGCAACGAACACAATTCACATCCTACCGGCAAGCCTAGGTCCAGACATCGACGTGGGCACTCAAAGGGGCGGAATAGATGGCTTTGGGCACTTCTTAAAAGGCTGCGACAAGGACACAGGCGTCGAGTATCCATCGACCGGCACGCCACCATTCCAGATGTGGACTGCAATGAGCGATTCATTCGGACCACAGGAACTGGTGACAGTCTGCGCGAAGGTAAGCTACAATGACGAACCAGTTGAAAACAAGCTGGTCGCATTCGAAGTATGGGATAACCTCAACAATACGGTTGTATACAGAGAAGCTGCAACAGACGAAAACGGTACTGCATGCGTAAGCTTCAGAATTCCATGGAAGGGTGCAAGTGCTGAAGGCGAATTCGGCGCATGGCTAATCATAGCCACAGTTGACATAGCTGAACATGTTGTCATGGACAAGTGCAGATTCCGCTTCGGCTACCTCGTATACATCACCGGCGTAGCAGTTGATCCAACATCCCTACACAAACTCGAAGACTTGGGTGTTACAGTCACCCTGGGCAACATAGCCTTAACAAGCAAAGACGTGTTCCTCACAATAGTGCTGTATGACGAATGCGGTGTACCAATAAACCACTTTGGTTCAATGGTGACAGTGACTCCCGTTAGCAAGATATGTCCAGAAGCAACGCTGACAATTCCGAAATGGGCATTTGTAGGCACTGGAAGAGTCTACGTGAACGTCTTCGACTACCCACCATACGTGATGGGCGTTCCAATGTGTCCAGAAAATAGCGCAGGATCATTCCAAATACTGCATACGTAGGAAACGGGTTTGAGAACCCAGAAAATCTCCCTTTTTTTTTGTTTTCTTGCATTGATTCTAGTCACAATATTAGTCGTTCATGCTTCTCCTGCTGTTAACATAACCGTAACAACAACCAAACAAACCTATGAGGCTGGAGAAGCCGTTACTGTTTACGGCAACCTTACTGAGGACGGAACACCTACCACAGACGGACTGGTTGGAATAGAAGTACGCGATCCGTCCGACAGACTTGTGACAATACGAACAGTGGGAAAGTCTCTTGAGGTTCCCTATCTAGAGCTTCTATCCGTAATCCCATGCGACTCAAAAGGCAACCCCAAACAAAGTTTCAAAAGGGGAAACATCAACATTTACTTTATACTAGAAGGAGTCAGCCACGACATTGAATGGCGCAATGCCACCATAACCGTCCGAGCCCATACTCCTCAAAATATGCCATACGGCGGGTGGTCCGTTGAATACTTTCCTATCGCCCCACGCGCAACACCATCAGACCCGCCCAAACCCTTCACTATCGGACCAACAAGCATGCCTATTGACGCAACTGTTCCATTGGGAAACTGGACCGTGTATGCTAATCTCTTCACAGAATGGCCAAAAAAAATAATCCCTCCAGGAGTACATGGAACACCTTACTGTGCAGAAGTGTCAGCAAACTTCTTAATCACGGACGGAACACAACCACCACCTACAACTCCACTATCACCCAGCCAAACGAATGGAAATTACAACTTAACCTTCACACTATCATCCTCGGCTTTAGGCAACTATACGGTATACGCTAGTTCAAGATATTATGGAGTAGAAACCTTCAACAGCACAACCTTCAATGTGATATCATGGTACTGGAGAGCAGACATTAACGAAGACGGCAAAGTTGACGAAGACGACTTATGGACATTCTGTGGAGCGTTCATAACCTACTACCATACTCACGTGGTCGATTCAAGATGCGACTTTGACTACAACGGAAACATTGACGAGGATGACTTGTGGTTCTTCTGCTCAGCCTTCATAGAATACTACAAAGCACACTAAAATCCAGCCGTAAAAAGGATGCGAAGTCGAAGATATTACAGTTTATAGAATATAGAAGATAATTTGGAAAACAATATATAGAATAAAACGTATGAATAATTTGGAGAAAGGAGTCAACCAGCTTGAAAGGAAAACTACCCATCACCTCATTGACAATTATCATCTTACTGCTCTGCATGTTTGGACTGAGCATCAAACCTGTATCGGGGCTCACCATAAATGTCCCTCACGATTATGCGACAATTCAGAAGGCAATTGACGCTGCTAATCCAGCTGGAGGTGATACAATTCAAGTGGCCGCAGGAACGTATCCCGAACATATAGTTGTGTACAAGCCAGTTATTCTGCTGGGCGATAACCGCAAATCCATAATCAGCGGAGATGGAGCGACGAAGATTGTTGCAATAAATGTTAGCAATGTCAAAATCTCAGGCTTCACCATCAAGGATGGTGGTGGATGGTGGGATGGCATCTTTGTGGAGAAGTTTCCTGGACCTCTCACAGGCATCATTATCACAGACAACACTATACTCAACACTCAACATGGTGTGTATCTCGGCTACTGCAACGGCGCCATCGTAAGCAATAATACAATATACAACACTTACTATGGCATACGATTATATGAATCCAGCGAAAACACAATTATCGGCAATATAGTAAACCGCACTCGATACTATGGCGTCTACCTCTATTCATACTCTGAAAACAACAAAATCACTAGCAACCAAATCATAAATGGCAAATACGGCGTATTATTCGAATATTCAAAAACTAACACCTTAGAATTAAACACAATTGCTTCAAACACGGAATATGGCCTTCGGCTATCCTATTCTAACCACACCCTAACCAAAAGCAACACTATACAGAAAAACAAATACGGCGTCTACCTATGGTCTTGCGGTCAGAACACGTTCTACTACAACAACTTCATTGAAAACACATATCAAGTAATACATTACGACACCGCATTAACGGCAAACACATGGGATGACAGCAATTATCCTCCCGCTATTCCTGGATGCAAAGGCAACTACTGGAGCGACTACACAGGTAAAGATGATGGCACAGGCTTGGGCAGATTCAATGAGCCTAGACGCCCAGGAGACAAGATTGGAGACACACTCATACCACATCAGGGAGTGGACTGGTATCCACTTATGGTTCTATGGAGCCCTGTTCCACGAGTAAAACCATTCGCTATTTTCACGTGTACCCCGCCACAACCCATCCAAGCACAGATAGCAATTTTTAATGCCTCTAAAAGCTACGATCCAGACGGAACCATTGTCCTTTATAGCTGGAACTTTGGTGACGGTACATCCAACGGAACGGGGATGATCGTACTTCATTATTTTATGCTACCTGGAGACTACACAGTGACTCTAACAGTCACAGATAATGATGGGAACACAAACTCCACATCACAGCTTATAAAAGTTTTATCTGCCCTACTTCTAATCGACGTTTACACTCAACAGCCCGATCCATACAGTGGCAAAGGTCCAAACCAACCGAGCGATGCTTTTGCACCCCAACAAACGGTCATTTTATATGCTGAAGTAACATATAACTACGAACCAGTAGAAAACAAAGAAGCAACTTTTGCAGTAAACGACACGATTGGTCATTCATTCTTGATTAGAAGCAACTTGACAGATCAATATGGAATTGCAACAATAGACTTCTTGTTGCCTACAAACGCTGCTTTTGGAACATGGTTCGTCCTCGCAACAGTGTCAGTTTCCGAGTCAAAGGCTAACGACACCCTCACATTCCAAGTTGGTTGGTTAATAGAACTATTAGAAATGAAAACAGTAGACCAATTTGGTAACTCCAAAGACTATTTCGCCAAGAGTGAGTATGTATACTTTAACGTGATAGTTAAAAACATAGCCTTCACCACAAAAACTACGAACTTAACAGTCAGCATTACAGACGAAACTAGTCAGTCAATCGCCACAGCAAGTCTACGGCTAGAAGTTGTTTCAGGAACCCACAAATTTGCATTAATATTCTGCGTCGAAATTCCAAGATGGTCTGTTGTTGGAGAAGCAACAGCATATGCCAACGCCTTAAAACCAAGCCAAGACCCATATTGCCCAGAAATATCCACAACATTCTATCTTACAGCAGGATGAAACGCAAAAATAATGAGCGGGTGATATGTTTGAAACGAAAAATCGTTTGGACCCACGTCTTCGTCATCCTCGGTATGATCATGCTAGTGATATCTCAAACCCCGTCTGCTGTCTCTGCAGATGTTCTCACACTTGATCTTTACAACCAAAGAGGTGGACAGGGACCAAACCAGCCAAGTGGAAACTTTGCACCTGGAGAAACGGTAGAACTGAGCGCCTTATTAAAATACAATGGAGACCCAGTGGAAAACAAACCCGTCGGATTTGAAGTGACAAATCCCACAGGAGAAATAGTTCTCATCAGAAGCGACATGACTGACGCAAACGGGATTGCAAAAATAAACTTTACTGTAACAGGAATGTGTTTTTCAGAACTATATGGAAAATGGAGCGCGCTTGCAGTATCTACCGTTTCAGCGCTGATCGCTAATGATACTCTTACCTTTAACGTTACTGGTCCATATCTTGATTTGTACACTCAAAAGCCTGAACCATACAACGGCAGGGGGCCACACCAGCCCAGCGACATGTTTGCACGGCAAGAAGAAGTTATCTTGTACGCTGAAGTACACTATGATTGCGAACCTGTAGAATACAAATTTGTAGCTTTCGAAGTAAAAGATCCAAATGGAACAACAATCATTTACAGAACCAATGCGACAGACGAGAACGGAATAGCAACAACTAGGTTTAGGTTGGCGTCAAACGCAACCTTTGGAACCTATTTTGCCATCGCTACAGTTGATATTTCTAATAAAACTGCTTATGATACTTTGACCTTTAAAGTTGGCTGGATAGTAGAACTAACAGGAATCGAAACAGTTGATCAATACGGCAACGCAGCAGATATATTTGCAAGAGGTGAACAAATCTACTTCAATCTCACTGCGAAAAACATGGCATTAGTTTCGAAAACTGCAACATTTACGGTCACTATTTATGATGAGTGCAATGTGCCTATTGGGCAGGTCATTCTACACAATTGCGTGCTCACACCTGGCCCTGCCAAAACCTTTCTTTTTAATATGAAGATTCCCCGATGGGCTTCAGTCGGCTCTGGCGTGGCGTTTGCAAACGTCTACACAGATCTACCATACTTAGGCGGAGTGCCTTGGTACCATGAACAATCAACTGTGTTCCTGATTGTGCAGTTGTAATACTTCCTTTTCTGGAGAATCTATTCTCCAGAATTGACAATTGCATTCGTTATCTTATTGCATGCATTGCGTAACCTAATGGTGAAGCCACCGCTGCTGGTAACTTTCAATCAGCGTCTTCTTTATGTACAACAGTATTTTGCAAGGACTACAGAGATTTTAGGTGCAGAAGCGGTGAAAGGAAAAACTCTATTGTGCCTTCTGTTAGCGTACCATGTTACTTTGCTTCCAGCACCAACACACTTGTAGAAGATACATATATAAAGATTTAATGACACAATGTTTCATGTGCAACATAAAACACGCATGCTTACGCCTTCAATGGTAACAAGAATTACTAACAAAATAGGATATATGGGACTCATTTTCTCCATAACTCAACTATTTCATGTATATCTTGTCTACACTTGTTTTTCATGTTTATTCTTGAATCACCAAAAGGTTTTGTAGGTTTAATAGCGACGATGCTTTTGCTAAGAAATGAGTTGTCATAGAAGATAATTTCCGTAATGCTTTTAAAACCTCAAAGCGTATTAATTATTGTTTAAACCCGCTCTTTAAAGTGTCGTTCCAACCTATAGAATTTGGAAAAAGTCACTTTTTAGAGCAGTTAGACTAAAATTAGGAGAAAGGAAAAATGAAGAACATTAGACGTAATGCTCTATCACTGATTCTTACGACAATGATGCTAGCAAGCACAATCGTAGTCTTTCGTGCAAGTGCGGTGTCTCCATGGCAGGGATATGTTAAACCTGCGTATCGAGACTATGCTCCTAGCGGAATGCCAGACTTTGACGAGAAGCAAGACATGTGGGGTCCTTCACAGGGCGTATACACCTGGTGTGTTCCTGTAGCTGTTGCGGATTCGTTGTGGTGGCTCGACTCAGAATACGAATCAAGAAACTGCTCGAATCCGGTGCCGCCTCCAACGATTAGCGATCACTTCAACCTAGTCACTGCATATAGCCCCGCGTGGGACGATCATGATCCTCGCAACGTTGCGGGACTCGTGGCAAACTTGGCTGCTTTGATGCTCACTGACAATGGACACGTAGGAACACGGTGGGTAGACGTCTTACCTGGAATCCAAGCATACCTAATACAGCAAGGTGTAAGCAGTTTGTTCGAGGTTCACCAAATGGCTTTTCCCGACTTCGGCTGGATCGATGCTCAAGTCACCCAGTGTCAGGACGTTGAGCTTTTCCTCGAATTCTGGTACTTTACACCCCAGGGTTGGATACCTGTCACTTATCCGAGCTTTGAAGCTGGCCACTGCGTGGCTTGCGCTGGATCCGATGCCCAAACAACCCAGGTGCTTATAAGCGACCCGTGGTATGATGTGTCCGTCCCCGCAGCCAACCCTAGTGTCCACAACGATACGCAATACGTGTCGCATGATCCCTACACTGTAGCACAATATATGTTTACACCACCTCCAGGACCGCCGGGCGGCTACCCGCAGACTGCGTGGGAATTGTGGCACTATCTGCAAATCGTGGGTTTTAGCCAAGATCCGAACTGGCATGCTTTCATAAGAGGGGCAGTAGCCACCTCCCCCCAGGCAGTCCACGATGTGGCTGTGACGGCTGTTGAAACGTTCAAGACTGTTTGCAGTAAATATTTCCATCCTATCGACATAGTGTTTGAGAACCATTCTGTGAGCATTAATGCGACTGTTGAGAATCTGGGTGATTTTGCGGAGACCTTTAATGTGACTGCCAAATACGACAGCAACATGATCCAAACACAAACCGTTTCCTTGGCTGCTCACACAAGCACTTACGTGACGTTCACGTGGGACACGCATGGCGTAGCTAAGGGCAGCTACAACATAACCGTAGAGGCAGCATTGCCCACTGATTCGTTCCCTGGAGACAACACGAAAACGTATGGTCCAGTAAGAGTCACGTGGTTAGCAGATTTGGATGGAGACTTTGACGTTGACGAAGATGACCTGTGGCACTTCTCTTCTGCATTCATCGACTATTACAAAATACACGTAAAAGACCCACTCTGCGACTTCAACGACGACTGCAAAATAGACGAAGACGACCTATGGTATGGCATGTGCACGGGCTTCATAGATTACTATACGCATCGGTGAAAATGGCTAAACCTGACAAACTATCAATCCCCCTTTTTTCAAAACAGCTCCAGTCAAAAGCCTTAGCATTGCATAAATTTTGAATGACAGTGTTAGGCCAATCATCTAGTGAACGGAGAGGGGCTTATTCATTATATTCTGGTTCTCTTGTATGGAGAATGTATGAGAGAGTGATGAAGGATCAAAAAGGGAAAGGAGAAACGAGCTAGGCAAAATAGATGAGGATGATTTATGAGCCTTTTGCGGAGGCTTTATAGACTATTGGAAAGCGCGATAAAAAACTGCTAGCTAATAGGTATTTTTACGTTTGTGTGTGTTATTATTTACTTTCAATAGATCATGCAGAATTATTTGTATTAGGTTTAAGAACAATGTTACATAAATGTTAAATTCTAGATTGAAAGTAATATAATGCGGAGAAAACGCATTTTTTCCGTATTGCGAAGAGAAGGGAGAAAATAAATGAGATTAAGAATACTTGGCCTAATAATGCTGACGCTGCTATTTGGAAGCATGTTTCTTCCAGCGATCAGGCAAGTAAAAGGTGAACCAGCAACGCATGACCTTGAAGTTTCTTGGTCGAAGGCTCCGCCGCTGCAACATGTTTCTTCTGGACATTCAGCCGCTCTCAATGCTACAGTTATCAACAAAGGAGATGTCACAGAGAATAATGTGAACCTGCTACTCTTAATTAATGGCACCGTATATCTTAATTCAACGGCGAAAAAGTTGTTGCCTAATGGAGTCTTTTGGACTACCTACCTGTGGGCTACTGACGATGGAATCTGGAACGTAACTGCTTACGCGCCACCTGTAACTGGAGAAGGCAACGTATCGAATAATGCTAAGACGAGATTAGTGAAAGTGTGTCCTGATCAACCTCCTGTTGCTAATTTCACGTACTCGCCTCCGCCTCCACTTCCGGGACCTATTAAGGGCGAGCCTGTTACCTTCAATGCGTCGCTCAGCTATGATCCAGATTGGGGAGATATCACTACCTACATATGGTACTTCAATAGTAGTATACCTTGGGTGCATGATCCCATCACAACCTATCCGTTTCCGACGTATGGAAAAGCTAGGGTAAGTCTCGTTGTGATGGATACTGAGAATAAATTTAGCGAGCTGGTACCTGGCACAAGCATAAAAAATCTTACTGTCTATGCTCGTCCGGTCGCAAATTTCAATGTCCCCAGCAAACTTTACAAGGGTTACCCAATAACCTTCAATGCTTCAGCTAGTTATGATCCAGACGGCACTATAAAGAACTATGCATGGGATTTCGGTGATCACAATGTCACTCCACCAATTGAAAAGCCGACAATACCTCACACCTATCTTAACGATGGTACCTACACTGTCAACTTAACTGTCATAGACAACGACAACTTTAGCAACTTCACGACTAAAAAAATATACATCAATGTAAGTAGTGTTAAAGCTGTTTTTAGTATAACCATACCTCATCCTTGGCCAGGGCCATACTATATCAATGAAACCTTAACCTTTGACGCGACAAATTCAACTGTTGGTGGAGGCTACATCACTGGCTATTGGTGGGACTTTGGAGATGGAACAAAGGACGAGGACAACAACAGTAAGATACTCCACAATTTCAACAAAACAGGAATCTATATCGCGATCCTAACTGTTTTCGACGAACAAGGAAATCATGACATCACATATAAACTCGTAAGAATTACGTGGCTGGGCGACTTGACCGATGAGGATCATCTGACGCCTCCTGGCGGCGTTCCAGATGGCGTGGTTGACGAGAGCGACCTGTGGTACTGCTGCCAAGCATTCATAGACTACTACAAAGTCCCCAGCAAGTTCGATCCAAGCTGCGACTTCGACAACAACCACAAAATAGACGAGGACGACCTGTGGAAATTCTGCGAAGCATTCATAGACTACTATAAACACATCTAAAAATGGCTAAACCTGACAAACTACCATAACCTTTTTTTTCAAAACAGCTCCAGTTAAAAGTCCTAGCATCATAAATTCTAGATGGCAGTGTTAGGCTAATCATCTAGTGAATGGATAGGTTTTGCTCCCCTTTATGTAGCATATGCAAGGATATACGTTGAAAAAAAGAGTTATGGTTTCATAAATTTCGACGATGTGACATTTGCCAACACGACTTCTATTGCAACGCAAAAGGTCACTCTATCAAGCGGAAGTTCTACAACAGTCACTCTCACATGGAACATTACTGGCTTTGTTAAGGGCAACTACGCTATATGGGCTTGTGCTTCGCCTGTTCGAGGCGAAATACACAAAAGACAACAAATAAACAAAAGGCTTGGTAACAGTCACATGGCTAGGCGACTTGAACGGAGACTTCATAGTTAACGAAGATGACTTATGGATATTCTGTACAAATTTCATAGACTACTACAGAGGCGGCTATAAACCTGATGAAATGTTATTCAAAGATTTTAACTTTGACGGCAAAATCGATGAAGATGACCTATGGAAGTTCTGTGACGGCTTCATACGATACTGTAAAAGACAACGATGCTGAAAACCACTATCCACCAAACATCTTCCTCCTTTTTATGTGCATGCACACACACATCGTTTTGGCAGAAGACTGGAGCAGTTCTTCCAGCACTTCTTGCAGATATATGAGTGGATCTCCAAAAAAGCTATTTTACTGCAAATGGTACAGAAGAAGACGTCGCGCGCTATTCCAGCCTTGACCTTTTTGTCTAACTCCAACATATCTTTCAGAAAGCCAACTCTCACTAGTAAGCCTATCAGTCAACTCCAACTTGCGGGCATACTCCCACATAGCCCTGCGTGCGATCTCACTCCATTTAATCTGGGGATGATACCTCATAATCTCGCGCGCGCTATGTGCCGTATTTTAGATTATGAATCATCTGATAAATTCTTGTGACTTCTCATTCGAATCTAAAAACGCTATAGAACAAAACATCACAAAATATAAATAGATTACTGAAGATAAAGCCTTTGCGCACTAGTGATTAATAACTAGGCGTTTTGCAAAATAAAGGAGAAAGGAAAATGAAAACTAAAAATAAAAATGAACTAATAGCAATAGCAATGCTTCTAATGCTATTTGTAATCGTTATGCCCGCAATGGTTGAAAAGGCAAGCGCAAGCGGTGCTTTAGGCGGAATTTGGCGTTTTGACGAGGGAACCGGCACTACGGCTTATGACAGTAGCGGAAACGGAAACCACGGAACGGTTCATGGAGCCATTTGGACAGACGGAAAAATTGGTAAAGCCTTAGAGTTTGACGGTGTAAACGACTACGTAAATATGCCTGACTCAAATTCATTAGATATAACTGGAAAAATAACACTGGAAGCATGGATATATCCTTACACTGTGACAACTATGCAAGTAATTGTTCAAAAATACAATTATAGTGGACCACCCTATAATGGCGCATACTATTTGGGGGTAGGCGGATACGGGTACAATAACAAGATTCTTTTCGGTCTTAGCCACAATGGGTACAACTTCTATTACATATTGTCGAACACCAACATAGCTGCAAATACTTGGACGCATGTCGCAGCTACATCAAATGGCACCCACATGATCATATATATAAATGGGATCAAAGACAAGGTGGCCACCTATCCACCGGGTGTGATATATGCGTCTGCTGCGCCTCTCCGAATCGGATGCTTCCTGCCTGAATTGGGCGTTTCAAGATTCTTTAACGGGCTCATTGACGAGGTTAGAGTTTCCTCAGGTACAATTTGGACAGTCGATGATGACAGAGTACAGTGTCCCAATGCTGACTTTACAAGCATTCAAGCTGCAGTAAACCAAGCAAGCCCAGATGATACAATCATAGTCCACGATGGAACTTACGACGAGCAGGTAATCATCAATAAGAGCCTAACTGTTCAGGGCACAGGAAGCACTCCAGTTATCAAGCCTTCTTCTGCCCTGAACAGTTAG
>Ga0315282_10012041_pt1 | contig 13296 bp, 7 predicted proteins | sample YL17G07_20_MG_FD_203693 | JGI IMG/M metagenome (GOLD analysis project Ga0315282, IMG submission 203693) | Sediment microbial communities from Yellowstone Lake, YNP, Wyoming, USA - YL17G07_20 | ecosystem: Environmental > Aquatic > Freshwater > Lake > Sediment | place: USA: Wyoming | collected...
CGATCACCTTCAACCCGAATCTTAGGGCTTCGTCAGACTCGTGAATCTGCTGTCCCAGATGGACCTGAACCATCTCATTCAGTCCAACCATACCGATCAGATTGGTCACCCGGTGCATGCGCAGGTACGGCATGCCATCTTTGTTCATGGTCAAGAGGGCCAACGGTCCATTCTCTCCCAGGGCCAGCAGACGTTCCAGGAAAGCTTTCTTCTCCAGATGGGCCCGCACGGCCTTGTTGAAAGTCTCCAGGATCCCGGCGAAGAGCTTGGTGTCGTCCCCGGCGCACTGGTAGGCAATTCGGGGAAGGTTGAGGGTCACGTTCTGCAGGGCGCAGTAGCGCATACGCCAGGGGTATTGGGCATCTTCCAGGTCGGCCTGCTCCAGCTTGAAGCTCAGACGGCAGCATTCCGAAACCTTGGCTGTATTCCCGCGGTCGAAGACAAAGTAAGTGTTTCCCTTCTCCGCGGCCACATCGCAGATATGTTGCAGGAAATCCATGTGGCCGGGGGTCTGGAAGAATTTTTCCGTGATGTGGACCATGGGCTTGGGAAAAAAGAAGGGCCGGCCCACGGCGTCCCCTTCCTTATAAACATCGAAGAGCGCCCAGACGAAACGCTGGGCTTGACTCATGTACTCGGCGTACGTTTTCCCGGTGAACTCTCCTGCCGGGCCGATGGCCCTGACGTTTTCAAAATGTTTGGGAACCTCCCAGTAGAGGTTGATGTCCGTGAAGATGGCCTGGCCCCCGCGGGCCACAGCCTGCTGGGAGAATTCATAGATGAGCATCTGGGCCAGCTGGTGAACTTCTCGATCGCTCAGGTCTTCAAGATAGGGGGCAAAGAAAAGGTTTACTGCGTCCCAGCCGATGGCCCCGGCGAAGTTGCTCTGGAGGGCTGCGGCGAACTTGACCATGTGAGCCAAAAGCACCTCGGGGTGTTTGGCCGGCTTAGCCATGGAAAGGGAATTGGGCAGGCTGAGACCGAATTTTTTAATATACTCCAGAGACTGCCCGGAGCAATAAGGACGGTCAATAAACCCCAGGTCGTGAAGGTGAAGGTCTCCGCGCATGTGGGCGTCGCCGATCTCCTGCGAAAAGACGTTGAGCAGGGCATATTCTTTCTTGATGCGTTCCGCCAGGGTGAGATTCGTGGCCTCCGGCCCGTGGGGGACATTGGCGTTTTCCCGGTTGGGGTGGAGAATGAGTTGATCGACGTCGTAGAGCGGGACTCCCAGGCGGGTATGCATCTTCCGGGCCTCTTCCAGACCGCGCTCGACGAGCTTGGCGTCCACCAGCTCACGAATCAGGGGGGCGGTTACCAGGGAAATCCTGGAGGCGATGATCTGCTCTTCCACTTCCCGGCTGATCAGCTCGGCCGTGTCCATGTCAATGGTCGTTTCCCGGAGCAGGGCGTCCACAATCCGCTGGCGGTTCCAGTCCGATAGGGTTTCACTGGAGGTGCGGACGAACAGGGCCATGTCTGTGGTTTCAACTTCCCTGCTCTCCGGAACGGGCCAAGTTTTCTCGGGGCGCTGGCTACGGACCTGCCGAAAGACCTGGCCGGATGTGGTCCCCTGGCCATTTCCCGGTTCATTTTCGCGTTCTTGCCCGTCTTGGTTTACCTGGGGGGCAACCTTTCCCATGCAGACCTCCTGATTAAAAGCGGCTTATCTTGTATGGGAAATAAAATAAACCACAATATATTGTATGTCAAGGGGAAAATGCAAGGCCGCCAAAAAAGTTTACAATTGGACTCTAAGAAAAGGAAAAATGGAAAGAAATCGGTATGTTCGGCTTTCAAAACAGAAGGAATAGTCTTTCGGGGCCGAATTTTCCCCATCTGCTTGAGTCTGTGTCGCAAATCCGAAATCGGAAGTTCCGAGTTGGAGGGCATTCTCTCGGGTCATCAGGCAGTGGTTCTTCCATGGATCGCAACGAGGGTTTATTCGCCATGCGCATAGCGCTCTGCGCTTAGCGTTTTTGAAGACCCACCGATGCTATCTCGTTCATTCCCTCCCGCTCGGGTTACGAAACAGCCTCCCTGCGGGAGGGATGGGGAAAAGCCCGGGAATCCAAAATGAAGGAGGTGAAGCGGTTGTTGTCTCAAGCAAGGAGCCCCCCAGCAACCTTTACCGTGAGGTCTCCCAGCATATTCGTATAGCTGCCCAGTTCGTTGTCGTACCACCCGTAGACCACAGCCTGGGTAACCGGGATCTCAACCAGATTGACATCGCAGGCTTTTTGTCCAAGCTGGGGGGCAATCCCCGCAACCTTGGAAAGGTCGAGGCAAACCTGGGCCGTTCGGGTGTGGGTCTCCTGTCCCTCGATGACGGCGGCTGCCCAGGGAGTTCCGATGATGTCTGAGGATACATTCTGGCGGTCGCTGTAGAGGAGGTACTTGCTCATGTAGGTCTCGGATGCTTTCCGGTAAACCCGATTGATTATCTCCCGGTTGATCGGACGCTCCAGGCTCTCGTCCTGAATATTTAGGACCAAAACGATCAGAGACCCAGTGCTCGTGGGAATGCGCACCGATTCGGCGATAAACCCGATGCGTTTCATCTCGGGAATCACCAGCGCCAGGGCTTTGGCCGCTCCCGTTGAAGTCAGGATGATATTGTTCAGGATCGAGCGATTTTTCCGCAGGTCCTTTGACTTGGCGTCCGGCAGACGATCCAGCACTTCCTGGGAGCCGGTGGCCGCGTGGACCGTGACCATCGAGGCGCTGAGGATTTTATCCGCGCCGAAGTAATCCAGCAAAGGTTTAAACATAAAGGCCAGGCAGGTAGTCGTACAGGAAGCGGCCGAAATCATGCGGTGCTGGTCGGGATGGTAATGATCGTCGTTGATCCCGATGACTGTGGTCACAGCATCCCCGGGCATGGGACGAGCCTTGTCTTTGATCTTGAAAGGCGCTGAAACGATCACTTTTCTGGCCCCAGCTTCCAGGTGTCCCTGGATCGCTCCATTTTTCTGGTCCGGGAGAGCGGTGGGGTCCAGAAACTTTCCCGTGGCATCCACGACCAGGGGGACTCCCAGGGTTTCCCAGGGGAGGTCCTTTGGGTTGCGGTCCTTCCTCAGGACAGTCACGGGGGTACCATTGACCTGGAACGTTCCATGCTCTTCGTTTAAATTTTCTATGACCCGGCCTGCTTTGTGGCCGTAAAGATACTGACCCAGATATCCATAAGTGCTGTCCCGTTCCATATATCTGGCAATATCTTCCAGACTTCCCCCCGCTTCCCGGCCAATGTTGACGATGATCTCGGAGAAGTAACCCCTAGCAGCATGATGCCAGACAGAGAGTTTTCCGATTCGACCGAGCCCGTTAATCCCTAATTTCATCGGGCTCCTTTCCCCTGAATTCAATTTGCTTCCTTCGATCCCCCGACGGTCTGCCATGGTTCCACCTCCTTGAAGGAAGTACAGATTTTTCCGACCCGAATCCTGCCGGAATGCAAGGATTCCTACTTCAAACCGAAGGCGGTCTCCCCCTCGGCCATGATCTCGTGCTTGCCTAAATAAACCAGTCCTTTTCTTCCATCCAACCCGATGTAGTCCCCCTGCTTTAGAATGGTACGGTTGATCAGACACTGGCCCTCGTCTTCCAGGACCACAAGGTTGTGGCAGCCCACAACGGCGGTTTTATCCAGCTCAAAAGCGACGATCGCCGCGTGGGAAGTCTGCCCTCCCTTGGCGGTCAGGAGGCCTTCGGTAAGAGAGATTTCCTGGATGTCTTCGGGAACCGTGTCTGAACGGACCAGAATGAGCGGCGTGCCTGGGTCTTCCTTGCGCAGGCGCTGAATATCCTCCAAGGTGAAGACAACCCTCCCGGCAAGGGCTCCACCGCTCGCCCCGATTCCTTTCCCGATGAAACTCTCCTGCAAGGAAGCCGTGGGCAGAAACACCTCGAATTTCTCCCTCTTCGTGGACACCATATCCCGGGTCTGAAGAATGTAAAGGTCGGCCTCTTCTGGCCCTTCGTAGGTAAACTCCACTTCCTGGGGATTCCATTTTTTTTCATAAACCAGGCTCTTGGCGATCTCAAAAAGCCGTTTGTAGATTTCTGGAAAACTCTCCTCCAGGGAAAGGTCTCCTTCTCTTCCCCCACTTTCCTTTTGTTCTCTGGAAATCGGATAGGTCGAGACCAAACCGCCCACGATGTCCTCGCCCTGGTTACCCGGAGTGAAGTCTCCCCATAGAGCCACCCTTCTGATTTTGCGGTAAGGGTGAGCGGTGAAAAAGACCCCGCTTCCAGAAGAGAGGCTAAGGTTGCCGAAGACCATGGCCTGGATGATGATGGCCGTTCCCCAGGAATCCGAGATCCCCATGATTTCCCTGTACTGTTGGGCCTTGGTGGAGTTCCAGGAGTGGATGACCTGCTGGACGGCCACCTGGAGCTGAGCCCAGGGGTCTTCGTACAGAGTAATACGCCTTTCTTCCACTGCCCGCCGGTAGGCCAAGGCCAACAATCTCATCTGTTCTCCCGAGAATTGCCTCTTCTTCATCACATTATATTTAACCTTGTAATTCCTCATGATCTCCCCGAAGGCATCCCGCTCCATCCCGAAAGACATGCCCCAGGACTGGATAAACCGGCGGTAGTTATCCCAGGCGAACCATTCTTCTTCTGTGGACCGGGCCAGGCCTTCGACGATCTCTTCATTGATCCCCACGTTCAGGAGGGTGGACATCATCCCGGGCATGGAGATGGTCGATCCGCTCCTCACGGCCAGGAGCAGGGGACGGGAGGGAATTCCGAACTCCTTCCCTGTTGCCTTTTCGAGCTGTTGAATGCCGCCGTGGATTTCCCGCTCGAAATGGTCATGGGCATGTTTGTATTGCTCGACAATGCGGAAACAACGGAAGGCTTCGGTGGTGATGATGAAGCCCGGGGGAATGGCAATTCCTTCAGAAGCCAGGACGACCAGATTGTATCCCTTGCTCCCGAGATGGATAAGGTCGTTGGTCAGGCGGTTGGGATGGTGGATGGGGCAACAGACCTTCTCCGGGTCATAGGTCATGAGGAGGTCCAGGTCGGCTTCGCTCAGGGTTTGTTTCTGCTCGGACAGGATCAGTTGAATCCGGGATAAAAAATTGTCCAGGTACTGCAGGCCGAAAGTTCTGGAAATAAGTTCCCGGAGAAATCGCTCGGCGATCCGATGGATAAACTCGCCGGGACCGGGTTCTTCCCCAGCGGGAAAGAGATAGGTAGGGAGGATATTCTCCCGGCCCATCTGCCGGATCAGTTCATTGAGGTTGTTCTTATGGGCATTGACGTAATAAACGGAAAGGATGTCTTTGACCCCTTCGGAAAAGCCCCGGAAGATGTCCAGGTACTGGGTGAAACTGAACCTTTTGATCTCCAGGGATTTTTCCAGAAGCTTCAGGTGGGTGTCGAGGCGATGGGAGGAGATGCCGTCTAATTGCATGGCCCGGAAGAAATAGCAAATGCACTTGATCAGCCGGAAGAAAGTGGCCCGGGTGATGAAGGAAAGGTCGAGAGAATCGATCAGTCTTTCAAAATATACGTTGGCCAGGTTCTCCAGGCGGAAGGTCAGGCCGAGGGCATCGAATTTCTTTTCCCGGTACCGGCCGTACATGGAAGGAATATCGGCGGCGATGTGCCTCTTGTAATAAATATCTTCCGTGGCTTCGTACCGCTGGGGGGAGAGGATAATCTCTTTGAGTTCTACGAGGTACTGCAGAAGGTTTTCCAGACATTCCTCGGTCATATTCCGGTCGAGCACTTCCTGCAGTCGGTCCAACCCTTCAAAACCCCAGCGGGCGGCTTGCTGGAGGTGATAGCGGATCTCCTGGAATCCTAAGTTATATTTCTGGTTCACCAGGCGGTACATCTTGATCAAAAGGGTAACCCGCTTTCTTTCTGCTTCGGGAGCGCCCTTCTCCCCGGCCATAAAGCCTTCCACCTCCGCATCGGTCATCCTCAGAAGGTCTTCTTCCCGGGAAAGCCCCATCTCCTCGAAGAACCCCTGCAGAAGGACGTAGACCTCATCGACGAAAGGTCCTTCCGTTTCGACCTTCTCGTAGATTTCCGGGGGCAGGAAGCGTCTCAGCCCGACTTTGTCCTTTCCCCGCCAGAAGCGGAAGATCTCTTTGATGAAATCCTCGATCAAATTGCTGCTCTCGACATGGCTCTGCTTGCGGAGAAAGTGGATCAGGACGTCCTTGCGATTCCCGACCTCATCGATTTCCGTGGAAACATCCCGCAGAAGACCCTCCGCTCCGATTTCATTGAAATAGACGGGGAGAAGCTTGGTCAATTGTTTGATCAAGTTGTAAACAGGCTCGACATCGGCATTGAGTAGCTTGCTGACTTCTCTCTGGAAGAGGTCCGTATCCCGGATGCAGGTGCCTCCCAGCCGCAGGTTGATGATCAAGGCGGAAAGAAGGGTGCTGCACCATTTGGGGTTGCGCGCGATGAGGTCCAGCCACACCCGCACGTTCAGAAGGTGGTAGGGGTTGAAGATCAATTGCCAATCCGCGTTTACCCCCTTCACGCCGGGGTATTGAAAGCCGAATTGAAGGGTCTTCTCTAAGAAAACTTCGACCAATGGGCTGTAGCCGCGGGTAAAAACCTCTGCTCCGATGGTCTGGATGCACTGGAGAGCGGTTTGGGGATAGTTATCTGCGCTCGATTTGAGCAGGGAGAAAGTCCTCAGGAGAAATTTCTCCATCCGCTCGGGTGGCTCCTTTTGAATCAACTCCACCAAGGTATGATTAATTTCCCGGAGGGTCTCCTCGTGAATGTCCTTCAGGCCCTCGACCTCCATGATCTTGAACAGGGCAAGAATCTTCCGGTTCTGGCCCGGCTGGTCCTCGGTCCTCTCCCCCTTTTCCACAGGGGGAACGCCCAAGCGGCGGGGAATTTCCTTGTAAGCCCGGACGATCTCAAGATACCCGGGAAGGGTGAGGAGGTTTCTGAGGTGCCCTACCGAACCGTCTTCGGAATCGAGTTGGTCTACCAGAGTCAAGCGCTGCCGCAGGCGTTGGTGGGAGATCTCCTCGAAGATTTGGTCTTCCGTCTTCCTTGGAAGGAAAGAGTCCCCATCTCCCTTCGGGAGCCAATCCTGGGGGTCTTCTTCCTGGAGCCAATACCCGTAAGCGGCCCGGAGGCTTCTAATGAAGAGGTCATTGAACTCGCTGAACCCGGTTCCTTCTGGAAGCTTGCGCAGAAGAGCCTGCCCGATCCTTTTCAGAGGAATATGGCTGGACGTCAGGAAGAAGAATTGCTTTTCCGGAAGGGAGGAGAGGCGCTGGAAACAGGTTCGCAGGACCGGCAGGAGGCTTTGCTGGTTGGACCCATTCAATTCACCGAGGATCTTTTCGACATAGCCCAGGAGGTGATCGATGGCCTTGGCAATCAGGGAATCGCGGCCCGAATGCATCGCCCCTTCGAAAAAAACATCCATGATCAGCGCAATGGCCTGAGGTCCTTTGGGATGGCGGGCATACGAAGCGAAATGCTTCAGGGCGAAAGCGCGCATCTCGGGGAGGATGATTCCCCAGTTCTTGAAGGGATGGTTCAACTCGAAAAGGAGTCCGTCAACCGTCTTCAGGACCCCCCGGTACTCCGTCACCGTCTCCCGGAAGACCTGGTATTTGGGGTCGACGGCCACCTGCCCCACAGCGGTCTCCTCGAGATTGATCCGCAGAGCATCGGACTCGAGGATGGTCGGGGGGATTTCCTTTCCCGGCCGCTCTCGGTTGATATCATCGGGGGTGCGATTTATGGCCACGGGCCCAACTCCCTTCTTACACCGGCTTCTGGCCATCCATGTGGAGGATGAGGTCCAACACCCGGTTGGAATAGCCCCATTCGTTGTCATACCAGGCCAGAACCTTCGCCATGCTCCCGATCGTTTTGGTAGACAAGCCGTCCACAACAGCGGAGTGGGCATCTCCCTGAAAGTCGATGGAGACCAGGGGTTCTTCCGTAAATCCCAGGAAACGGCTGGAGGACTCCTTGAGGGCCTGGTTGACTTCCTGGACAGTCGCGTCGCGTTCCATCTCCATCACCAGGTCGACCAGGGAAACATTCGGGGTCGGGACGCGCACCGCCAGCCCATCGAATTTTCCCTTCAACTCCGGAATCACCAGGGCCACGGCAGAGGCGGCTCCTGTTTTGGTGGGAATCATGGACAGGGCTGCAGCCCGCGCCCGCCGCAGGTCGCTGTGGGGAAAATCGAGGATCCGCTGGTCATTGGTGTAAGAATGCACGGTGGTCATCAGCCCCCTGCGAATGCCAAATTTCTCCAGGATGATTTTGGCAATTGGGGCCATGCAATTCGTTGTGCAGGAGGCGTTGGAGATAATGTGGTGCTCGTAGGGATTGTAATCATCCTCGTTCACCCCCATGACGACGGTGATGTCCTCATTCTTGGCCGGGGCCGTGATGATGACTTTCCTGGCCCCGGCGTCCAGATGACCCCGGCTCCGGTTGGCCTCGGTAAAGAGGCCCGTCGATTCGATCACATACTCCACCGACATCTCTCTCCAGGGAATCTGGGCAGGATCTTTTCTGGCGGTGATGACCACTTTTTCCCCATCCACCATTAGGCCTTTTTCATTGACCTTGACTTCGGCCTTCAACCGGCCCATAACGGAGTCATACCGCAGCAGATGGGCCATAGTAGAATTATCCGTCAGGTCGTTAATCGCCACGATCTCGATCTCGGAGAATTCCTGACCCTGCAGAGCGGCCCGAAAGACACTCCGGCCGATCCTTCCGAAGCCATTGATTCCAACTTTTATGGGCATATGATCTCCTTTTCGCGGAACAGAGGCCCGGAATTAACCCCCTTCCTGATCTTTTCGGGGGACCTTCCCCTTCCTAAGAGTTTATCATAATAATAAATCCAGCCACTCTGATTGTCAAAGCCCTTTCGAACCTTGCCCGCCCACAGTTTTTACCATGGGTGCCAGGCCCGGGCGGATGTGCGCCTCCTTCGGAATAAAAAGGCGCTGATCCTTCCATGGATAAGGCGGCGATCCCCGCTCTTCCATCCGGGCGACAACGCAGGGTTTTTTCAAAAGCGAAGGGGGCAAGGCGAGAAAGAGCGTTGACTTTGTCAACGAAAAAATCCTATGATAAATTTGAATTTCATAAATTTCATCCTCTGAAAAAAGGGAGAAACCCATGGAGTTCAAAAGCATCGACGAGATAGACATCAAAAGGAAAAGGCTTTTCCTGCGAGTGGATTTCAACGTGCCCACGGACGAAGCCGGAAACATTAGCGATGATTCGCGCATCCGGGCAGTCCTGCCGACCCTCCAATACGCTCTCGGCCAAGAGGCCATCCTCATCCTGGCCTCTCATCTCGGGAGACCCAAGGGAAAGCCGGAAGATAAGTATCGCCTGGGTCCGGTGGCCCGCCGGCTGGGGGAGCTTTTAAATAAAGAAGTCAAGATGGCCCCGGATTGCATCGGGCCGGAAGTGGAGAAGGTGGTGGCCGGGTTGAATCCGGGGGAGGTGATCCTCCTGGAGAACCTGCGCTTCCACAAGGAAGAGGAAAAGAATGACGAAGCTTTTGCCCAGAGCTTGTCTCGTCTGGCTGAGGTCTACATCAATGACGCTTTCGCCGTCTCCCATCGGGCCCATGCTTCGGTGGAAGGGGTGACTCGATTCTTTACGGTATGCGCCGCCGGCTTTCTGATGAAAGAAGAGTTACACTATTTGAATAAAATCATGAAAGAGCCTGCCCGGCCGCTCGTAGCCGTCGTCGGGGGAGCCAAGGTTTCGGGGAAGCTTGAGGTTCTTCAGAACCTGGTCAGACGGGTGGATAAAGTCATCATCGGCGGGGGCATGGCTTTCACCTTCCTCAAATCAGCGGGTTTGGATGTGGGAAAATCCCTCGTGGAAGATGAACTCCTTCCTACTGCCCAGAAGATTCTGGAGAGCGCCAAAAAGGAAGCTGTGAAAGTCTACCTGCCCGTTGACTGCGTGGTGGCCGATAAATTCGAGCCATCAGCCCAAACCAGGATTGTGCCGGTGCAGGAGATCCCCAAAGATTGGATGGGCCTGGACATCGGCCCGGCGACCATTACCCTTTTTGGGGAAGCCCTTCAAAATGCCAAGACAGTCGTCTGGAATGGGCCCATGGGAGTCTTCGAGATGGAAGGATTCAAGAAGGGGACCTTCGATATGGTGCGGAGCATTGTGAACTCAGGGGCGTTGAGCGTCGTGGGGGGCGGGGACACCGACCTGGCTGTGCACAGATCGGGGGAGGCCCATCGGATATCCTATATCTCCACTGCCGGCGGCGCTTTCCTTGAGCTTTTGGAAGGAAAAACACTGCCAGGAGTGGAAGCCCTGAAAAAGACAAAAAATCTTCACCGCGGAGAGCGCGGAGAAAAAGATATTTAGAAGTCAGCATTCGCCTTTCAGTTAGCTGACCGCTGATGGCTGAGGGCTGAAGGCTGGCAAGGAGATTCAGATCATGACGCGCATTCCCTTGATTGTGGGCAACTGGAAGATGCATAAAACGATCTCCGAGACCGTGAACTTTTGCCAGAGTCTCAAAGGAGAACTCGCCGCGATCGGGGATAAGCGAGTAGAGGTAGCTGTTGCCCCACCTTTCACCGCCCTTGCTGCCGCCAGCCAAGCCCTTTCAGGCTCACTCATTTCAGTTGCCGCCCAGGATGTCTTCTGGATGGAGAAAGGGGCTTATACGGGTGAGGTCTCCCCCGAAATGCTTGTCGACTTGGGCTGCTCCTTTGCCATGATAGGGCATTCCGAGCGCAGGCAATACTTTTACGAGACCGATGATTCTGTCAATAAAAAAGCAGCAGCCCTGATAAAATTCAGGCTAACCCCCATTCTCTGCCTGGGAGAGACTTTATCTGAGCGTCAGAAAAGGTCTGCTTTTGCGGTTGTCGAGCGACAAACGCGAGAAGGGCTTAAAGGATTGATCGTAAAAGACTCCGGGGACCTGGTAATCGCTTACGAGCCTGTTTGGGCCATCGGTACGGGTCAGACGGCCACCCCCGGTCAGGCCCAAGAGATTCAGGCCTATATTCGAACGCTTTTAGAAGAGATATTCCCCCCCCCAACCGCCCAGGGGGTCCGAATTCTCTACGGAGGCAGCGTGAAACCCGAGAACATCGCCGAACTGATGAGTATGCCGGACATCGACGGAGCCCTGGTGGGAGGAGCCAGCCTGGATGTCCAATCCTTTTCCAAAATCATCAAGGGGGCCACGGCCGGAGAGGATTTAATCTTGGGCCATAAAAGCTGCCCCAGGGGGTATTGAAGGTCTCACAGGTTGGGGAGAAAATACAAAAAGAACCCATATTTCAAGTCATGGAAAGAACGGCTTCTTGTCAGGATACGGCCAAGGGTGTGAAAGAACGGGGAACAGACAGGCGAAGAAAAAAGTTAGCCTTTTCCTCGAAGATGTGCTATAAAAATTAGAAATTCTCGCAGGAGGCTTTGGGCGGATGACTTTGGCCATCGCAATCATTCACGTCCTGGTCTGTGTCCTTTTGGTCCTGATCGTCTTGCTCCAGACCAGTAAGGGAGCGGACATCGGGGCTGCTTTCGGGGGCGGGTCCAGCCAGACTCTTTTCGGGTCGGCCGGTCCCGGAGGCTTTCTAACCAAGATTACCACAGGGGTGGCCATCATATTCATGATCACCTCTATCGGGCTGGCCTATTTCTCCAGCCATCGGACCGGCGCTTCCATGATGAAGGAAACCCGCCCCAAGAAAACAGCGCCGGCGCCGCCGGCCACACCGGTAGAGAAAGGGACGCCGATCGCTCCGGTCCAGCCCGGGCCCGTACAGCCGGCTCCGCCCTCGGGCAAGTGAGGCCCATTGACAGGGGGGCGCAAAAAGAAGCTTAATGTGCCGAAGTGGTGGAATCTGGTAGACACACCATCTTGAGGGGGTGGCGAGCTCCGCTCGTGCGGGTTCGAGTCCCGCCTTCGGCACCACGTTTCAGAAAGAGGCGCAATTTCAATAGATTGCGCCTCTTCTGTTTGTGGTGGGTGCATCTGGGTTGCAGAAAGGTGCGTATCCAACCGGTTTACAGCCGCCCGGTTACTGCTCGGGATCAGGTGCCCGTAAATGTCCACGGTCATCTGAATGGAGGAATGCCCCAACTGCTCCTTGACATAAACCGGGCTTACTCCATCACTCAATAATAAGCTTGCATAGGTGCGTCTAATATCGTGCAGCCTGATCTCTCGTAGCCCGGCCTTTTGTAAAATGCGCTTAAAGACCCTCCGAATATAATTCTGCTCCATCGGGCCGCCGTCTTTGTGAAAAATGACCTCCACAGCCTCTCCCAGGCCAATTTTAAAGCCCACCTTCTTGCTTTGGGTATGTTGCCCACGGAGAATTTCAAAAAGGTGGTCTGACATATCCACGCGCCGAGCCTTCCCGCTTTTTGTGGCTGATATCCTTCCGAGTTTATAGGACCTTGAAACCTGGATAAACTTCCCGTTCCAGTCAATATCCCTCCATTGCAGGGCCAATAGCTCACCCAGCCTCATCCCGGTGCGAAATGCACAAAGAAAGAATGGATAGTGCTCCGGGTAAATCTTCATGCAAGTTTCCAGGCATAGCTTCACTTCCTCATGGGTAAATGGATCAAGGTGCGCCCGTTTATCCCTTTGAATCTGTAAATGCTTCGTCAGCCCAATAGTGGGGTTTACCATTATCAATTCCGCATCCAGGGCATAGGAAAGGGGTCCGCTGATAGCATCCTTCATCAGGGCAATGGTGCTCCTGGAAAATCCTTTTTCGTTCATCTTGAGCAAAACGTCCCGAACATCCCCCCGTTTGACTTTATCAATCGGCAACGCCCCGATTTCAAGGTAGGCGTATTTTTTAAGGATATCGCGGTAACGCTGATACGTGGATAACCGCCTGACCCCTTTGACGTAAGTCTCTAACCACTGGTCGGCATATTCTTTGAAGGTAGGAGCTTCTTCTTTTCGATCAAGGTCGAAGTCGCCAAGGACCAATTTGGCCTTGATCTTTTTTGCAACGTCCAGAGCAAGTTTTTTATCGCCACCAATTTTTCTTGAACCTCGTTTTCCGTGGTGGTTGATGAAAACCCACCATTCACCTGACCCTGCCTTCTTTTCTCTCGCCACTACCCCCATGCTTTTTCACCTCCTTTCTCTTTTGAGTTTTCATTTCTTCTTCGATCTTTGATAGCAGTATTTGCGCTGTCCGGCTCGGATTCCTCTCCCCCCTTTCCCATTGATAAATACCATTCCCCGCAAAAGGCTAGAGAATGATCAAAAGTCCACCTTGTCTATACCCTTCA
>Ga0315282_10012042_pt1 | contig 13294 bp, 14 predicted proteins | sample YL17G07_20_MG_FD_203693 | JGI IMG/M metagenome (GOLD analysis project Ga0315282, IMG submission 203693) | Sediment microbial communities from Yellowstone Lake, YNP, Wyoming, USA - YL17G07_20 | ecosystem: Environmental > Aquatic > Freshwater > Lake > Sediment | place: USA: Wyoming | collected...
AACAAGCCAAGACCCGTGATAAAAATGGGAAGAAGAGAGTTAATTCCAGAGATCAAAGCCGCACAAACTCTTAGCGATCTAAAGAAGGTCTTAGCCAAAGTGGTAGCTGACAGTCTTGTCTACGATGTGGCAAACGGCGAATTCAAACCAGATGTAGAAGACGATCACATAGCGCCAGAGTTTGACCCCTCGGAAAAATTCCATCGCGCCTACTGGGCAAAAGTGGTATCATTTACCGCTGGCGCCACAAAGCCCCTAAAAATAGGACGAATTTACAAAGGCGTAGAGACACAGATCGACTGCTATGTTACTGAGCGGATCAGAGAGCTATACCAAGCAGGCAAACTTGCGGCAGGCGACTATGTGCTCGTTCAGTTCGTGGACGGCGACCCCGACAAACCCATCGCGATTGAGAAAGCCTACAAGTCATGGTAGAAGACATCCGACGAAGGATAACTTCGCCGGTGAAAGGGAGGTTGAGATTTACGTCCAAGCAATCGACGCCGCCAAGAAGGCTGCCCTCGACGCCCTCCTAAAGGAGCACCGAGACATGGAGGAAGACAAAAGATAACCTGCACATCTCAACTCGTAGACGAAGAACCTGAGAAAAACAAAGTCGAAAAAGCATGTGGGTCGTGACAGGAACAATGCCGACGAAGCAACGCCTCACCGCGATGATCGACAACAGCCTCAACGAACAACTCAGGCGACGCTACCACGACGCCTGCCACGAAGCCCTACTCAACAAGCGGAACCCGCCCAGCTTCAGCGCCTGGTTCAACAAGTGGCTGAAAGAGCGGATCTAGCTACCCTTCAAAGCAACCTTAACCGCCACATACGGCTCCGGCACCACCACGGTCGTCCCCTTCAACCTTCCCCCAACGATCCTCCGAAACTCCTCAGCCTGAGCCGCAGAGGCGTGAATGACCACCGCCACCCTAGGCCTCAGATCCAACGCCATCCTAAGAGCGTCCCCCGGAGAAGCCGTGGGCGATGGCGTGCCCGCGGGCAGAAACGCCAAGTCGGATCCATAGCCCTTCAAAGAAACGTATCCGGAATCCCCTCCGTGGAAAACGCCCAACTCGCCGACCTCAACCCGATAAAGGCTTATCGGCCCGCCATGAATCCCCCTGACAACGGCCACATCGAACCCGCCAACAGTGTAGGTTCTCCCGGGCTCGGCCCGCGTCAACCTATCGGACGCAACAACCCCCTTCAAATCCTCGGCCACCAGAGGCTCAGCCACCACACGTGCCCCCGTCGTCTCAACGATCTCAGCCGCCTCCTCCCGCCTGTAATGGTCGTCGTGGCTATGCGTGAAGAGCAAAAGGTCAAGTCTCTCCAAGGAGCCTATCTCTCCACCCTTCAAGAGATCGGCCACGTCAAAGGCAACGACCCCGCCCGCCGTCCTCACGACGACGCCAGAGTAGCCCAAGTACATGAACGCCGCCTCACCCTTCCCCAGCGGCGTTGCAAAAAGCTCCTTAACCGCGTCAACCTTCCCAGCCAAGAGCAATCCCACCAGCCTTCATCTTACCAACCCCGCATATTAAAGATACCAACGTCTTATCTTCTACCGAATGTCGTCGACCGGGCCAAACGGCTTCTGCGACTCTTCGCCGGCCCTAGCCTTAACAAGCGCACCCTCCAACAAATCAAGAACCTCGTCAACATACTCAAAATACGACTTATCCCTCAGATACCTTTCACGGGGACGCGGAATATCGATCTTGACGTCCCCAACAACCCTTCCAGGTCTTGGCGACATCACGATAATCCTGTCCGCCATGAAGACCGCCTCCTCAACGTTATGGCTGACCATGACAAACGTGTTTGTAGGCAACGACGGGGCCCGCCAAATATCCAGCACAAGCGAACGCAGAGTCTTCGCCGTCAACTCGTCCAACGAGGAAAACGGCTCATCCATCAGAAGCACCTCCGGATGCAACGCCAAGGCCCGCGCGATGCCGACCCGCTGCTTCATCCCACCCGAAAGATCGTGCGGATAACAGTCTTCAAACCCCTCCAGCCCAACCATCTTAAGATGCTTCCTCGCCTCCTTAGCCCGATCCTCCTTCTTCAAACCCAAAACTTCAAGCGGCACCTCAATGTTCTCCAACGCCGTCTTCCAAGGCAACAGACCAAAGAGCTGGAAGATCATCGTAATCTTCGGCATCGGTGCCGTAATGGACTCACCGTGAAAAAGCACGTCTCCAGCGTCATGTTTCTCAAGGCCAGCAACGATCCGAAGCAACGTCGACTTCCCGCAGCCCGAAGGCCCAACGATGCAGACGAACTCGTCCGTCCCCACGTTAAAGCTCACGTCGTCGAGCACCGTAATCTTGGACTTATCCAACGGAAACGTCTTAGTCAAATTCTTTATCTCAAGCACACTCAACCCTTACACCTCAACATGAAACCTCTCAAACCTTCTGAGAAGCCTACGCCAAACAAACGCCTCCATCGACAGCACGATCGCCGCCACAACCCCAAGCAGGAAGATCAGCAGAATCGTGTTTCCAAACTCGTAGCCCGCCTTGTCGATTAGAGAGCCTAAACCCGGCACGGACAGTGGTGGAACCGCCGGATCCGTCGAAGGCAGATACTCCGCAAAGATAATCGTGTTCCACCCCGTCCCCCACGAGAGTATACTACCCGTCACGATCGACGGCAAGATCGAAGGAATAACGATGTGCGTCACCCGGTTCAAACCCTTAAATCCGAAGAGCTGACTCGCCTCCTTAATCTCCGTAGGAATATTGTTAACCGCACTCACAATGTTGAGGAACATGTACCATATCATATCGAGAATCAGCATAGTTATGCACGTAATCTCTAGGGCGAGACCACCGCTTAGAAACTGACTCAATGTAAGAAAGAGAACCGGGAACAGCGCCAGAATCGGAACCCCCTGACCAATATTATATATCGGATAGACGACCGCAGCAATCTTCCTGTGTTCAGCGGCAAGCACCCCTAGGCCAATTGCGACAACAAGCGACACCGCGTAGGCAATCGTCAGCCGCCCCATCGTCATGAGGACCAGTAGAGGAAGCACCCCAAGCTCATCGGCCGGCGGGCTTGAGAAACCTTGCTGAATCACCCCATAACTTGGGAAATGCCCGAACAGCAAATATAGAGTCAAAGTCACGACGCCGACTAGCAGCACCGTCGCCATCGCCCGCTCAACGCGCGCATACCTCCTCAACCTCTGCGACGCCGCAATCAAAGCCCTAGGCCAATGCAGCCGCCCACCAAAGGAAAGCCGCTCCCTAGCCCTCGAAACCCCAAGCAGCCCAACCCCTGACAAGTCGATCTTGACGATGGGTTTGAACGTACCCGTGCCCGCCCGCTCCATCAGCCTACTCCAAAACACATAATTGAAATAGATGACGATGAAGGTGATGAAGCCCAGCAAGATGAACGACAGGTTCACGTCCTTATACTCGTAGGACACCTTTGCAAGCAGATATCCAAGTCCGCCCGAAGGCGGCTGGACCACGTTCCCCTTATACTGGATGTACTCCGCCGCAATTATGAAGAACCAGCCGTCGCACCACGCCAGGTTCGCGCCCGTCACCGTCGCCGGCATAACCGCGGGCAACACAATATGCCTAATGTATCTCCAACCCTTCAAACCGAAGGATTGAGCCGACTCAAGGACGTTCGTCGGAATAGTGCGAACCGCCCCAACTACCCCGAAGAATATGGCCCAAGCCATCGAGGTGAAGAGTAGAACAATAACAGACAACTCGATGCCGAAGCTACCCCAAGCGAATAAGAACGCTATAACAACCGGGAAATACCCCAGTATCGGAATAGACTGCAAAAGGTCTATGAAGGGAACAAGAACGATCGACGCCAACCTGTTTGTTGCGGCAAGTATCCCAAACGAGACCCCCCAAAGAACCGAGATAACCAGGGTAAGCGTTATCCTGCTGATCGTGCTGAACGTGTAGAGCGGAAGGTACGCAACCTCCGGATAAGTGGCGGTTGCTGCGATCAACTGGAAGAGGGCAAATATGACCACCAGCCCCCCCAGCAAGCCAATAATGTATCTTCTCAACCGCCTCCACCAGCCAACCGCTAATATTATCCAGCATAAGGAACGATGAAACACTTAAAAATCTAACGCCCAATCAGACAAGGCCCCTAGCTTCAACCGCTTTCCCGGCATATGATCTTCCCTAAACCTTCTGTGAAACGATAATAGTCAAAATACTTAACCATGCTATCCTGAGGCCTCAACCGCTCCAGACGCTTCTCAATGATCCTAACGTAATCAGGATCAACCTCTATCCCTATCGAGCGCCTCCTTAACTGTCTAGCCACCACGAGCGTGGTGCCCGTTCCGGCAAACGGGTCCAAGACCGTATCGCCCAGCATAGTGGACGACAGAATAATCCTCAGAAGAAGCCCCATCGGAGACTGCTGCTCGTGAACCCTGTTTCCCCGGACATTCCTTATCGCTTCGTTTCCCGCAAAATAGCCAGAAGTTAACTCCTTGATATCATCCCACACATCCGTGAGGTAAACCCCATTCCTCCTCCCAGCCCTATATCCTGGAAGAGGTGGAAGGTCAACCCGCGGCTTACATTAAGCCGCACCTCTTTGAAAAGTGACTAGCATAATATACCACATGAGCTAACCTATGAACGAAATTCATTCCTGCAGTCGTCCATCAAGCCGACGATGCTTCTATTGCAGAAAGTATGCCTCTTATGAAAACTGAAACATTTCGCGCGCGATGAACGTGGAAACGAAACTCCTAAGTGTGATTTCATATAAGCTCAATTTGTAGCGGTGTGCGAAAAATGCAGGTTGCTACTGTTTCGTTGAGAAGTGCCGGAAGAAGGATAGCTGCGATATTGGAGATTCCGGAAGAGCCGAACCCACCGGGAGTCATATATTCTCATGGATTTACCTCAAGCGGGACTAAGGAGTCGACCCCAAATAGCACGCATAAAGTTGTGAAAACTGCTGCCAGACTGCATCAACTGGGCTTTCTAGTGTTAAGGTTTGATTTTAGGGGCATAGGTAAAAGCGAAGGAGAATTCATGGAGGAAGGAGTCGCTGGAGAGGTCAAAGACCTAGTGGCTGCTGTGGACTTTATGAGGAATAGAGGATGCAAGAAGATGTCTATACTAGGTTCTAGCTTGGGCGGAGCTATATCGATATTAAGTTACGACTACCTCATGCCTAGGTCAATGGTCTTGTGGAACCCCGTCACAAACCTAAAGACTTTCACTCTACCGTATAGAGGTTACTCAGAAAAAGAAGTCCGCGACTCGATAGAAAAAGGAGAATCGGTTGAGTTCTATGATGAGGGCAAGGGATACGAAATAGGAAAGACCTTCTTGAAGGAACTCATGGATACCAAAGATGGTCTAAGAAGTGACTTGGACGTGCAGAAAGCCTTAGGAATGATCGAGTGTCCAACGCTAGTGATTCATGGGAAAGAAGATGAGATTCTTCCGATTGAGAGATGTCGAGAAGACTTTAGAACAATCCCGGCATCGATCAAGAAGTTCATAGAAATCGAAGGAGCTGGACACGGATTCAATCCAGAAGGATCAAAATATGAACAGGAAGCGATAGAAGCAACCATTAAATGGTTCGACAGACATGGGAGGTAGAGTCAATTCAACAGGAATAAGCTCGGAGTCAAAAACTCAACCAGCATGCTCATACAATTCCTTCGAAAAGTAGGGTTTTTAGTTTGTTGACAGTTCAGACTTTAATATCTTTGCTACTTCACGGTCTGATTTAGCAGCCACTATTGATTCGACTGCCCCCTCTTTCTGGAATAATTCCGCCATCTTGCAAATGGTTTTGACAACTTCTTCTTTTTTCGCTACGCCTATCAAGAACACGACTGAGACATCCACTTTTTGTTTAGGATCTCCCATGAATCTGAACTCTACTGGTTTGTCTAGAACTCCTACTGCACAAACTGGTTTCAACACATGCTCTACGTCGCAGTGGGGAATTGCAACGTGGTATTTGCCCGCCAATACTAGACCTGTTGGAAAGACTTTTTCACGTTCAAGAATGGCCTTAAGATATGTATCCTTAACATACCCTTTTTCGCATACATAGTCGACTAGTCTTTTGATTGCCTCTTCTCTGCTCTCAGCGTAAAATTTTGGGTGTACTAGTACGTCCATTTCAATTCAAACCGCTTGTTGGCACCATGTATCGATCTTAACCCGCATTTGTCTTCGTTTGGTGTTAATCGATCTTCACTTGGACCTGTTGCGGAGTGCAGGGGATTCTACTGTCTCAAAGATTCCTACCAATAAGAAAGGAGAGAAATTATAAAACTTTCGGTGGAGTTTATTTGCTCGCCTTCGCCTTCCTGAGTTCTTCAGCTTATGTCCTTCGCTCTTTCCTAGAGAACCCAGTAAGCGATCGCCACGCTTACTGTTAACGCAATTGCCAACATTTGGTTGGACGGGCTTTGAAACGTGCGCGTGGTCGTCAGATGAGATCCCTATGAGAGTGAAGCTTGACTGACAGATCGATGATGCGATTGTTTTAAATAGCGCACGCACAGTCTAACGACGCTACATCATAGGTTTCGTAAACGAGCATTCACTTTTGAAAGAAAACCATTTATCCCTATCGACATCGCATATTGAAGTTGAGTGATTTGCGGTGTCTGAGAAGATTACTGCGAAGAAATACTTTGAAGAGATTCTGCCAACGCTATTCATACCAACTGAAACAAAGGGGTGGGACCGTGTAATCCAATACCACATAACAGAGGAAGGCAAAGACGGCGACTATGCTATCGAAATCAAGAACCAACAAATGAAAGCGACGCATGGGATATATACTAAACCTGACGCTGAGGTTACTGTTGACAAGATGGAGACTCAACATGGTATATCTGCCGGAACATTAAGCCTAATGATGGCCATTCTGCGCAAGAGAATGGCGGGTAAAGGTTCGGTGTTGGATCAGATGAAATTGGGTGAGATATTCAAACCGTACGAGCCGACATGAGGGTGTTGATCTTGAAAGAAGTACAAAGATTGAAAAAAGAGATAGTCGATGTAACCAAACGCCTCTACGAAAGAGGAATTGTTACGGCATGGGGCGGTAACATAAGCGCTAGAATGGAGGGCGAAAACGAGTGTTGGATCACACCCAGTGGTGTGTTCAAGGGAGATTTGAAACCCTCTCAACTTGTGAAAATTGACTTTCAGGGAAAAGTTCTTGAAGGACGCTTCAAGCCGTCTGTGGAGGTGCCCTTTCATACCGAAGTCTACAAACGAAGGCCGGACGTCAATGCGGTGATTCACTCGCACAACCCAGTTGCAACAGGCTTGGGCAACGCCGGCATCAAAATCAAGCCTGTGAACCTCGAAGCTGCAACGCTTGGCGACGTCCCAATAATACCTTTTGCATTCCCTGGGACTACAAGGCTAGCTCAACTGATAGGAGAGAATATCGTAAACAGCAAAGCCATAATCATGAAGAATCATGGCGTGATAGTCGTTGGTAAGAACCTGATGGATGCCATGGCAATTGCGGATAACCTTGAAAACATATCGATAACTATGGTAACCTCGCATCTCTTTGGCAACTTAGGAGAAATGGCTTCGCAGGATTTTGAGGCAATTAGAAAGATACGCAAAACGTAGAGACAACGTTAGCCGATTTATCGATTTCCATGCATTTTGAACGGATGACCGGCTCGATATCCATTGTTCATCCATCCCCTTCGACCGTTTTGAAGGCTCTGTCAAAGTTGTTATGATACCTTTTTAACATATTTCCAACATCAATTCTTTGAGGAAGAAATATTGTCTGAGGAAGTCTTCAATAACGCGATTTTCAAGCTGGATTCTCAGGTTGAAGCACTGAAAGAAGAAGCCACCCAAATCAAGATTCTGGTAGGTCCCCCTGACAAGAAGAAGAAGATCCTCGAACATATTTTGGAAACTGCAAAACAGAAGGAACGTAAGGGCGTCTATATCAACCTTGAAGACTTAATTGAAGAAATAGATGTTTCTGATCAGGAAGTTATCTTGATCGATGAGATTGACTCTTTAATTCTTAACCCTCCCCTTCGAAGACTGTCACTTAGAATGAAGCTAGAAAAGATGTTCGAAGACCTCGGACCCGGCCTCGGAAAGATGGTTGTCTTTGGCGCAAGAACCAATGAGGGTCTAACGAATTTCAGAGACAGATTCAGATCGCTATACTCAAAAGCAGAAATCTTAGACCTACGGTAGGCAAACAGAATGCGGCACATGTGGACTCAAAGACAGTGAAATCAAGATTATTTGTCTCGGCAGTCGGTTTTGCAAGTAGCATGAGATAACCAAGCCTGAGCACCTCCTGCGAACTATCGGCTGAGACACCGGATGCATAGCTTTCTTGTAATTCGAGCGCAAGAAATGTGAAACCTTTTTCTCCCTGATGACCATTAACCTTCAATCTGATAATGAGGAAGAAGCATTGGTGAAAAAGAAACCAAAAGTCTTCGTTATTTCAAGGTCTTTTGGCAGATACTGCAAAGAAGCTTTGGAACTAGTGAGAGAAGTAGCAGAAGTGGAGTTGAACCCTCTCAATCGAATCATGTATAAGGATGACATCTTGCAGATCGTCAAAGACGTCGATGGCATAATTGGAAATGAACTGTTTGACAGAGAGGTGCTTGAAAACGCTAAGAGGATGAAAATCATCTGCAGGCATGGCCAGATGGGTGGAGAAAACCTAGATCTTGAAGCAGCAACAGAGATGGGTATTGTGGTTACTTACACTCCTTTCGTATACGCCGAGTCTGTTGCAGACTTCACAATAGGTCTGATCATTAACTTGCTGAGAAACATCACCACCGCGCAAGCTTCAACGAAAGCAGGCAGATGGGAAACCACAAAGTACGTCGGTCGCAATGTTCACGGAAAAACCATCGGGATCATAGGACTTGGAAGCGTTGGGATAAGAGTGGCACGGAGAGCTTCAGCCTTCGACATGAAAGTGCTGGCGTACGACCCATATGTCGATGAGAAGAAGGCAAAAGAAGTCGGAGCAGAACCTGTCACCCTTGAAGAACTTCTAAGTGAATCTGATGTTGTCACAATACATACTCCGCTGACAGACGAAACACGCAACTTAATCGGGAAACGTGAACTTAGTTTAATGAAAGCTGACGCCATCATCCTATCGACCGCAACGGGTGGAATTATCGATGAAGAAGCCTTGTTTGAAGCGTTGAACAGCAACAGAATACTGGGCGCAGCTCTGGACGTATATCGCCGAGAGCCCCCTGGCGAAGACTTTCCATTATTCAAGCTCGATAATGCGATCACTACACCTCACATAGCTTCCTACACATTGGAAGACATGCGTGAAATGGACATGATGAACGCAGAGGACATTGTGAGATTCTTCAAAAGACAGAAACCAAGATACGTCGCAAACCCCTCTGTTCTAAAGAAACTCGCACTAAAGTGACCTCAGAAAACTGCAATCAGATCGCAAAACCTAAAAGGTTTCCGCCGCATTATCCTTAATGCAGAGCGGTACCAAGTTAGAAAGAATGGAGGTGCAGAGAATGAAGATAGGCGCGTTCTACGATGTGAAGGATATAAAATGCGAGGAAGCCCCCAAGCCGAAGATCGGGTCTGGAGAGATTCTAATAAAGATGAGGGTCTGCGGGATATGTGGCTCGGACCTGCGTCCGGAGTACGTCCCATCGAAGATCAAGGAGCAGGGTCGTAAACCGGTGGTAATAGGGCATGAGGTATCTGGTGAGGTAGTAGAGGCAGGTAAGGGCGTCCAAAAGTTTCAAGTGGGAGATAGGGTAGTGCCGCACCATCACGTTGGTTGCCTAACCTGTTGGTATTGCAGTCACGGCGCCTACACTCTATGCAAGGATTTCTATCCGATCAACATTGAACCCGGAGGCTTTGCAGAGTACATCAGGGTGCCTGCGAAGCTTGTCGAACAAGACACGCACCTCATACCGGACAATGTTTCTTTTGAGGCAGCAGCGCAAGTCGAGCCTGCGGCATGCATTCTAAGAGGTATAATGAAGACGCCTTTGACGCCGGGAGACGCTGTAGCGGTTCTCGGTTGCGGACCTATGGGACTCACACACATCAAACTATTGACAATCTTGGGAGCCGGGAAAATAATTGCTGCGGATCTCAGCGATTTCCGTCTAGAGGCCGCGAAGAAGTTCGGCGCATCCATCACGGTGAATCCTAGAAAGGAGGATCCTGTCGAGAAGGCCAGGGAGATGACCGATGGTAGAGGAGTCGATATTGCCTATACTGCGACCACGAGCGCTGAGGCCAACGAACAAGCGGTCAAAATGCTTAGACCAAGCGGTACACTGTTTCTGTACGCAGGAGTGTACGAAGACTTCAAGATGAGCTTGTACCAAATGAATCAGATTTGCCGAGAGATCACCATAACTTCAACGTATTCTGCATCGCATCTAGAGACCAGGATGGCCCTAGAGTTAATGGAGTCGGGCAGACTGAAACTTGACGACCTCGTAACCCACCCTTTCAAACTGGAAGATATTTCTGATGCGTTCAAAGTTGCCTTTGAAAGGAATAGATCTTTGAAAACCGTAATAGTAAACGAGTGAAGAATCTTTCTGATAACATGAGTAGCCTTCATTCAGATTACGTTCTTCCAAATCAATTCGTGTCTTCTTCATCAAGTTTATATGTTTATTGAACGGACTATCTCAAGGGATTTACTTGGCCAAGTACAAGGTTCTAATTGTTACTGGGGCTGGAACTGGCGGATGGACATCAAAAATGGCAGCGAAAAGAATCGTGGAGGAGCTCCAAAAAAGAGGCTTTGACGATGTGGAAACCAAATTGTGCAGGGACAACGAAGCTCCCGGCATTGTTGATACTTGGAAGCCGGACGCTGCCATAACCATAATTGGGAGACCTGAGGACCTACAGCTCCCGAAGGAGTTGCCTGTCTTTATGGGTGTTGCCCTGGTTTCGGGAGTAGGCATGGAACCGATCATTAACGGCATAGTCAAGGCGTTGGAAGCACCGCATTGGGCTGGTGTCGAAAGAAAAGCCTAGCCCAGTTCAACAGTCACGAACCCGGCCATTTCATTACCCAAACTACTGAGCATCAATTGCTTCAGTTCCGGTACTCTCATTTTTCGCAGTTTTTCGACAGATTCTATATTCCTCAACAAGGAAGTGAGTTTCTCAAAGGTTTTGGGATACCTCTCAACATCATCAGCCAGTACCATGAATATGAGAAAGGCTGTCACGTTCTCTCTGGCGTTGTCCATCCGACCGAAGAGTAAAGGGGGCATAGGACGCGCAATAATCACAGCGGGTCTTTTCGTGTAAACTATGTCTTCGTGTGGCAAAGCAACCCCACGATTACCATCAACAGGAAAACCGGTCGGACACCTCCGCTCCCTGTCTATTATGGCATCTAAGAGCGTCGGCTCTGCATACCCCTGCTTAATCGCATAGATACAAAGTCTTGTTAGAGCATCCTCCCAGTCTTCTGAATGAAGCTTTGAAACGAGGACAACGTCCATGAGGTAGCAGGGGGTACAGGGGAATTTAACGCTTTATATAGTCAGATCGCAATCTTCTGGCTTCCTTTGAGCGTTTGAACACTGAAAAAAGACTTTTTCAACATTAAGAGAACTGATTTCACCGCTCGAAAAAGGAAAAACATGGTTCTATTTTTGTAGAATCTTCAGGCGAAGACCATTAGAATGAATGCAAAAGGTTTTATAACTGTAGTTTGATAACTATTTAGATTAAAAAGGAGAAAAAAACAATGGATCTTATTGGCATCTTCGCTTGGTTCTCAGGGATTCTAAATGCGGCTGGACAAGCAGTTTGGCTACCAGTGTTTCTGTTCATCATCGCCATCATATTTAGAGCTAAAGTTGGTACGGCGTTACGAAACGCGATTACACTGGGTGTTGGATGGGTAGGACTCCAAATTGTGCTTGGCCTATTCTTTACGGCTTTGGTGCCTCCGACGACAGCTATGATTCAAAACGTCGGCGCTATCAGTCACCTAACCGCAATAGACGTTGGATGGCCTCCGATGGCTGCAATAGCCTTCGGCACAACCGTGGGAGCACTGATCATCCCGATTGGGATTGTTGTAAACCTTGCCTTGTTAGCTGTCAAACTCACAAAGACCCTTGACATCGACATATGGAACTTCTGGCACTGGGCTTTCGTAGGCGGAACACTTTACCAGTTCACAGGAGACTTTCTGTTCTCAGTAATGGCCGCGGTCGCATATGAAGTCATGTGCCTGAAAGTCGGAGACTGGACCGTTAAGCCTCTCTGGGACCTCTTCCCAGGCTACAAAGGCTACTCACTGCCACACGGTGGAGGATGGGTAGGAGCAATGCCTGTCATTGCAGTCTTCAAGCCGATAGTAGACTTAATTCCAACACCGAAAGCTGATCCTAAGACTGTGAGGCAGCGGCTGGGGGTACTTGGCGAACCAGTTATGATGGGCCTGATTCTGGGCATAGTCATCGGAGCCCTAGCCGGCTACGGCATATTGGATATCGCGAAGTTGGCTATCAACTCGGCTGCTGTAATGCTGCTGCTGCCTAGGATGATAGGCATCATCATGGAGGGCCTTACAGGAATTTCAGATGTTGCACAAAGCTATATCAAGACCCGCTTCCCAGGCAGAGAGATCTACATAGGTCTAGACGCTGCGGTAGCTATAGGCGACCCGACCAATGTAGCAGCTGCATTGATACTGATTCCATTCGTGCTCCTGTTCGCGGTAGTGACACCGTTCATAAGCGTCATGCCATACGCGGACTTGGCAGCGACACCGTTCTTCACGGTTGCAGTTACGCCATTCATGCACGCCGACCTGATAAAAACGGTAATACTTAGCTTGATCCTAATGTTCTACTGGCAAGTGCTTGGCTCTTGGTGGTCACCCATTTTCACCGCCATGGCGAAGTCGGTCGGAGCAATAGCTCAGAACGCTGCCCCCATTGGCTGCATTTGGCTGCAAGCAATGGTCCCCTTGGCCTACGTTGCCGCTCTATTACCAACCGTGGGCGGCTACGCACTGATAGTAGGCGTAATGTTGATCTTCCTGTTTGCAGACAGGTCAAAGGCACTTAGAGACTTATTCGGCAAGCTGTACAAGTGACCAAAAACTATTTCTCCCCCTTTTTTTATTAAGATCAAAAAGAGAAGTCTTTCGAGCAAGGTGAATGTATGTCAGCTATACGAAAGAGGGTTTTAATCGCGTGCGGAACCGCAATAGCAACTGCTACAGCCGTGAGAAC
>Ga0315282_10012043_pt1 | contig 13293 bp, 3 predicted proteins | sample YL17G07_20_MG_FD_203693 | JGI IMG/M metagenome (GOLD analysis project Ga0315282, IMG submission 203693) | Sediment microbial communities from Yellowstone Lake, YNP, Wyoming, USA - YL17G07_20 | ecosystem: Environmental > Aquatic > Freshwater > Lake > Sediment | place: USA: Wyoming | collected...
TAACTGAAACTCATCTCCTTCACGTCCTGGAGCTTCTCGACCTCGCAGGTCCACGTCCGGGCCGGTTGACCGTCGAACGCCAGGGCGATGTACTGTCCCGGAGCCTTCTGCGCGGACGCCTGAAGCCAGACAACGTACGTCCCGTCGGCCGGCACATCAAAGGTGACCTCGCCGCCCGCGGGCATCACCGCCTGCTCCAGTTTCACGACCTTGAGCTCGCCCGTCGCGACCTCGGCCGGTTCGCTCGACGCGGACTCGTTCCAGCGGCTGTCCACGGCCGCGATCCGGTAGAAAAGCCTCGCGTTCGGCGGTGCCTTCCAGTCGAGGTACTCGCTTCCCTCCGGGCTTGCGACCAGCGTCGCACGCGAGGCTGGGGCGTCCTTCGCCGTCGAGCAGTACAGGTTGTAGTGAACCACGTCGCCGCGCGGCGACGCCGTCCAGGTGAGCCGCACAGCGAAGGGGCCTTCGGGCTTCGCAGTAAGCCCGGCGACCTTGGGCGGCGGCACGGCATTCTCGGCGTTACGCCCCGACGGCACGTAGGCCGCATCAGCCGCCAGCCAGAGACAGTCGAGCGCCGAACCATAGAGGCTGCTGGTCGTGGTGAGGTCCTGCGCGCCGGCCGCGAGCGCCAGGGGCTGCGGGCCTTTGACCCAGGTCCATTCCTTCGAGCTGCCCTCGAGGACGATCTTCGCGCCGCCGGCCTCGAACGTGAATCTCGCCGCCTCGCGGCCCTTGACGCGCGCCCAGAGCGTGTAGCTGCCGGGGGCCGGCACGGTCACGGGGATGACGGCTTGGCCGGCCGCGTCCTTCTTCCGCTGCCAGATGTAGTACAAGTCGCTGGCGCGCGCGTCCACGCAGAGCCACATGGGCGCGGTGAGTTTCGCGCGCTCGGCCTCGATGAAGAGGTTCTGCGGTGTCCCGGGCTTGCTGGCCGCCTCGTTTGAGTGGCCGCTTTCCAGGCCCGAGTGCTCCACGGCCGTAACCACGTAGAACGCCGCGCCGTCGGCGCCTTTCGGGTCGGTGAAGGCGCTGTCGTTGGCCGGTTCGCATCTGATGCATTCGTACGGCCCGCCGCTCTTGGACGCGCGGTAGACGCGGTATCTCTTCGTCTCCTTCGCGTGCGCGGCCGGCTTCCACGTCAGCTTGCCGGCGGCGACCGCCGACTCCCGTGGCGGCTCAGGCCGGCGGATTACCATGTAGAAGACCTGGCTTTGGCCGAACATGTTCGAGTTGTAGATGACCTTCGTCCCGTCGGGGCTTCCGTCGGCGCAATCGAGGCAAGCGCCGCGCAGCAGGTTCGTGTAGCCCAGGCGGAAACGGTTGACAACGTCGCCCGGCACGGGTTCGACCGCGGCCAGGAAGAACTCGCTGAGGTGCGGCCGATGGACGATGTGCGTTTGAACCGCCCACGGCAGGTCCTTGGGCATCCAGGTCGTGTAGCCGTTGAAGTCCGCGGGATCGTCGTAGAATTCGGTCCCCGGCTTCGGGTTGTACAGCTCCTCAGGCTGCGCCCACTTGTCGCCATTGTAGCGGAAGATACGCCCGGTCTCGTGGACGCCGCGGTCCGGGCCGAAGTCGCCGTGGTTCCAATCGAATTTCACGTTGATCTTCTGTTCGTTCGTGTTGTCGAAGTCCTTCTGGCAGAACCCCTCCTCGTGGAACTTGCCCTCGTACCAGTAGATCGCCTTCCGCAGCGTCGGGTGCGGCTGGTATGAATCGTGGATCGCGGCGCTGACCGTGACGTCGTACTTCTCCTTGCCGTCGGTGCTCACCAGCCAGATCGTGCGCACGCCGGCCTTGTTGGCGGTGCTGCAGAGGTACTTGCCGTCATAGGACATCTTCAGGTGCCAGGATCCGCCGGGCTCCGCGAGGTCCTGGACCTTCTTTCCGGTCTCGAGGTCGAACGCAACCAGCTTGGTGTCGCCCACCATCGAGTAGCAGAGGCGCGGATCGGTCTTGCTGCACTGGTGTTTACGCACAATACCCGGCACGTCGCGGAAGACGGGCTTCATCCCCGTGCCGTCGGAGCGCGCGGCGGTCGGGCCGTTGGTCTTCGTCGAGGCCTCCCACATGCCCGGCTTGCGCCGCCAGACGATCCACCTGCCGTCGGCCGACCACGAGCCGCGGTGGTAATCAACGTAGTCCGAGCCGTAGTCGTCTGTCAGCCGCACGATGGGAACGCCCGTGGAGATGTCCGTGAAGCAGAGGCGCTCCGTCTGCCAATGGTCGTCTTTCCAAAGCCGGTCGTACGGCTTCTGGCCGTGCGCCGCTTTACTCGCCATGAGGCCCTGGTACTCTTTCACTCCGTCGGCCTTGTCGCAGCCGAAACGCCCCTCGCCATCGAATGGGATGTACTCGTACTTCGGCACGTTCACGTCCGTGGCAAGCACCTCACCCGCGTTGAGGGAGGCGGGCCCCACGGACAGGAGCGCCGCGATGGCGCACACCGCACTGCTCGTGATGCGCATGATCGTCATCGTGTTCACCTCCCATCCACCCGCTCAGCCACATGCAACGTCACCGGTCCCAGCAGCCCAGACTCCTGCAGCGGCGAGTCCTTCTTCCAGAGCTTCCAACTCGTGAACGTGAAGCGGCCCGTCGGGCTGGGTTTGCCGTCGAGCACCCACTGCGGCCATTTCTTCAGCGTCCCGTTCGCGTTGCGCTCGCAGTCCTCGGGCAACTGCTCGTCGCCGAGCATGCGGTTGATCCAGAGGTTGACGACTTTCACCTCGAGTGCGTTCTCCCCGGCCTTCGCCGCGTCCGTGATGTCCACGCGATATGGCGGCTTCCACAGGATGCCGAGGTCCTTACCGTTCAGCTTCACCTCGGCCATCACCTGGACCTTCCCCAGGTCCAGGTACAGCCGCCGGTTCTTCCCGGCCATCTCGGCCGGCATGTTCACGTTCTTTGTGTAGGTCGCCGCGCCGGAGAAATACTTCACGCCGGGTTCACCGTGTTCGCTCCACGAGATGAGCTTGTCGAACGCGACCTTTTCCGGCGCGCCCCAGCGCAACGGGAGATTGACTTCCCACGGGCCAGTGATCTCCAGCGGCTCCGGCAATGCAGCAACCTGGAACTCGCGGCTCTTGCCGTCGGCGGTCTTGATCGTGTACTTCCCCGGCCGCCAGACTTCGCCGTTCACCAGGTTGATCGCGGGTCCCTCGTAGCGCCCGCCGCCCGGCGCTCCTACCGCCGGCCGCGACGCTGCCAGCTTCGCGATCTCCTCGTCGGTCAACGCGTGATCGGCCTGCTGCAGCCCGGCAACTTGGCCCTTGAACGGCGCGACAAGACGAGTGTGCGAAACCCCGACGCCGGGATGCACGATCATGGCGCCCTTCAGCCCCTGCCGCGCGAGCTTGCCGTTGAGGTAGAGACTCGGCGTGCCATCGCGGTACACGACTGCAATGTGCGTCCAGTCGGTCAACGGCGCGGCATACACCAGCAGGGCGGAGAAGTAGTTCGCCCCGTGCTCGTGAACGCACACGCCGTTGCGCCCCGCGGCGATGCCCGCGCCCGCGTGGCCCTCGCCGTAGACCTCGTGGCCCGGCGGCGGGTACAGCACGTCGTTGCGCTCCAGTTGATACGAGGCGATGCCTGTGTTCGTTTCCGTCGGCAACGGCGTGTCGGCATCGGGCCTGACCCACACGCTCATCGTGAACGTATTGGTGATCTCGCGGTTCACAGCCGGCGCCGGTGCCGCTGCCGTGTTCAAGAGCTCCTGACCGTCGCGAGTGACGGAGACGACGCGTTCCGACGGCCGTGGGGCCTCGCGACGAAACACCACGAAGACCGAGCCGTTGGGCTCGAAGTGGATCGGGATGCGCGTGCAGCCGTCGGCTTCATCGTAAGCCGGAACGCGCGCGATCTGGCCTGTCTCGGGCTGCCACAATTCGGGGCGTTTGCCGCTCACGCGGAACGTGCACACCGCGTCGGTGGGTTGCGACCCGCCGCTCGCGACAAAGTACACCTCTGCCCCATCCACGCTGCGGTGGATCCAGCGGATGAATGCCGCTGCCGCGAAGTCCGCCGGCACCTTGTCTTTCGCCAGGACTTCCTCGGGCGTGAGTCCCCAAATGATCCTGCCTTTACCGCAAGCATGCTCCTTGACTGCCTTGCCGTCGCAGTCGCCCCAAAGCTCGTCGGCGAGCCGTTTCACCTCCTCGTCGCACTTCGGGTAATCGGACAGGCTCGGTGACTTCTGGGGCCGCGGCCCGATGACTGTCGCGCCGGCTTCGACCAGTTCCTTGATCTTGCGCAGCAGGGGCGGCGTCATGGTGGTGACGGGCGGCAGAACCAGCAACCGATAGCTCATGCCATCCGGCAACACGAGACGGCCGTCCTTCACCGTCATCCGCGTGAGTACGACTTCGGGTGTGCAATTGTCGTAGTCGCAGCCGCCGCGATTGTGGCCTTGGAAGCCCTGGGGCGCAGCTTCGGGCTGCAGGTAGCAGATGTCGGCCACGAAGAGTCCCTGCCGCAGGAGGAACTGGCAGCGCGCCAGGTACTCGTGCCACGGCGCCGACTGCTCCCACCACGTCTGGGTCCGCTCGTAGTGAAGGCCCCACGGCCCCATGGTCATGCCCGGCTTGGGGTCGATCCACGGCTGCATGGCGTAGCGGTGAAACACGAACCGGTTCACGCCCTCGCAGAAGGCCCGGTCGCCGAGCGACTTGATCGTGGCCGGATGATGCAGCCACCGCTCGTGGTCGTCGGCCGTGAACGATTCCGCGCCCACGATCCGGCGGCCGTAGGTGTGGGCGGCCGACGACATCTCCTTGCACGTCTCGAGACGGCCGCCACCCATCCAGAACTCGCACATTGGCTCGTCGGCGCGGCCGGCGTAGGTCAGGTCGTCGCACGGGCCGTCGTATGCCTCAATGGAAAGCCGCATCCCGTGCTGTTGCGCGAGCTTCGCCAGGTGCCCGGCGTAGTTGTCCACCAGCAGGTCCGAGACTGTCTGCCGCAGGTCCCACAGGAACCGTTCCGACACTTCGAGATTGTCCACGACGCGGCCCGCGACCGCCGGGAGATAGCGGAGCGGTTCGTAGCCACGCCGCTTCTGAAACTCCTCTCGCATCTCCGCCGTCCAGTTCTGACAGCCGATCTCCCAACTGTCAATGTGGGTCGCGGCGAGCGCCTTGCCCGCGAGCGGTTTCGAGTCCTCGATGAGCTTAGCCATCATGCCGGCGAACTGCGCCTCGATGCCCTCCTTGCTCAGCTTGTCGCACTCCAAGCCGCAACCGCTTGCCGGCGCGGGGCCGCACATCGCGCCGGTCGTCGTGTGGCCGATCCGCATCACCGTCCACTTGCCGGCCGGCACGTCCCACGCGAGCCGGCCGTCCTTGTCCATCTGCGCCGTCAGGTCAACCATGCGGTCGCGAGCGATTACCATTTCCGGCGCTACCTTCGTCTCGGCGGCGGGAGGAACACCGCGGCGCTCGAAGAGCGCTTTGCCTTTGATATCGGCGATGCGGAAGTCCCCGGTTGCCGGAAACGCGAGCACGGCAATGTCGCGGTAAAAACCGTGGTTAGCTTTCGCCTGCGGCAGCTTCTCCTCGAACCGTTTCGGCCCTTCGACGCTTGTCTCGCTCCAGATAACTTTCTGCATGGATCGCTCGGGCTTGATCCACGGCCCGCCGCTGCCGTTCCATCCGGCATCGTTGTTCATGTTCACTTCCAGCCCGAGCCGTTGCGCCTCGGCGACGACATGCTTGAACATCTCGCGCCACTGCGGGCCCATAAACGCCACCGGCCCCACAGGCGCGCCTTGGTCCACCTCCATGATCAACACGCCGCCAATCCCGGCGCGCTTCATCGCTTCCAGGTCCGCAGTAATGCCTTCGCGGGTGATGTTGCTGTTCAGCCAGAACCAGTACACCCAAGGCCTGGCCGAGTCCGGCGGTTGTACGAAGCTCTTTTCGAGTTCGCTCGCCGTCTCTTCGGCGCCCACGGCCTGAACCGATCCAGCTACGGCGAGCGTCATCAACACCACAATCGTGGTCGTCCTCATTGTGTGGGCCTCCTTTCGTTGCGTCCACCCGTTGGCACCACGGGCCTAAATGCCCTTGTCTTCTAAACCCTGTACCAGGACGCCGTTCTTTTTCGCATACTGAACGAGCACCTCAAGCAGCGATTCCCGCCATTTGTCGAGCCCGATGCTTCGCTCAGGGACCATCATGAAGCTCAGGTCGGCCGTGCGGTCAGCCCAGTGATCCTTCGTATCGTCGAAGACATGGACGAAGCTCCGCCCGCCCGCCGATTGCCCCTTGGGATACCGGCTCTTCTCGTAAACGGTCTGAAGCTCGGCAAAGATCTGCTCACCCTCGCTCCGCAGCTCGCCGACGGTATTGCAGGCGCTCACCAGATGGTTGACCGCTTGGGCGGGTTCCGGCGTCTGCGCCGCGGTCTGCGCGGCCTCGCACATTCCCTCGGCATCGGCAAGGCCCGCGAGCAGCCTCCAGTGGTGCCCCATGAAACGCGCCAACGCCAGGAAGACTTCGAGGTTGTGACGGTTACGGTCCACGCGGGCGAGGTTCACCTGCAGCGCCAGCATGAGCCGGTCGTTTTCCGCCATCCGCGTGCGCGCTTCCGCAACAAATCCTGCATACTTCTTGTCAATCACCGGCTCACATGTGAGGTTGGGCAATGCGGGAAGCGGCGGCGCAGAGAGCGTCATGTCATGCCGCGCGGTGCCATGGCCTTTGCCGTGCGAACTGCCGTACCCTGAGCCGCGCATCTTGGAGAGCACGCGATCCCACGTCTTCTCCCACGAACGCGCCTGCCGTTGCATCGAACGGTATATCTCGATCATGCCCTCGGTGCGTGGGCCGTAGTACACGTTCATGAACTCGGCCACATGCTGCTCCACCGGCGCTCCGCCGGGATTCCACCCGTACTGCGCCACGGCGGACCACCCAAGCCAGAACGTCTCGTTGTGCAGGCCCGCGTCGTCCCAGGCCGCGCCGAATGCGCCAATGGGATTCGCCCTCCAGTGCTTGCCCGAAGCGATTTGCTCGAATGCCTCCTCCAGCCGCCCCTTGGATAGCCCCTTCTCGTCCTCTAAAGCCAGGTGGTTCGGAAAGAGGAGTTCTTCGCCTTGCATGGAGACATACGCCAACTGCCGCATGCCGAGCTTGCTCTCGACAGGGATGTACTCCGGGTTCCCAATGATGCCGTCAATGACATCGGAAGGGATCAATGCGACGTGCTCGGGCAGCAGGGGGGACTCGGCCCAGATCAGCATGCGGCGCCCCTGCTTGGCCAGGTGCTCATGGGCACGGCGGACAAACTCCACCCAGGCCAAGCTGCGGTTCTCCGGCGTGTATGGCCGGTACGTGCCTTCAATGCCCGCGTAGTACACCTCGTCCGTCGAGACGAACAGATAATCCACTCCGCGAGTGGCCGCGATTGCGTCGTCGTACATCGAGAAGATGAGATCGCAGGTCCGTTGGTCGGACAGCTTGCTCTGGTAGTTGTTGCCGTCGGCGCGCAGGTCGGCGAATTCCGGGTGCTTCAGGACATACGCCATGTGCGCAGGCGATTGGATCTGCGGCACCACCTGGATAAAGCGTTCGAGACCATAATCCACGATCTCCTGCAGTTGCCGGGTGGTGAAGGCCCCCGGGGCGCCGATCACGGGGTGGGAGGGGTACTCGAACTTGTCCTCCAGTTCAAAGCCGATCATGTTCACCTTGAACCGCGCCGCCCAGTCCAGGTAGCGCTTCAGGGTCTCCATCCGGTCCTGGTGGTGCTTCGTGTCCCAGTGCAGGAAGCGGAGCTGCAGTCTGGGCCAGTCCTCGAGTGTGCCTTTCGGCAACAGCAGCCGGCCCGCGTTGTCCCGCTTGAGCATTTGCACGAGCGTTTGTACGCCGTAGAAGAGGCCGCGTTCGGCGTTCCCCGTGATCCGGATCGCGTCCTCAGCGATTGACAATCGGTACGCCTGCGCGTCGGTCTCGGGCTCTGCCTGGGTCGCCACGGTTCCCGGAGCGACTACAAGCCGGATGACCTTGGGTCCCGCGCCGCGCCGCAACTCGAGCGAGTTGAACGCCGCAACATCCCGCAGCAATGAGCGTACGGCGATGTGTTCGGCGCCAACATTGCTGTCATCCACGGTCCACTGGTTGCCGAACACGACATCGTCGGGTTCAAGCTGGACTATGCGTGGAGTCGGGATGACCGAGTAGCCCCGGAGCCATAAGGGAGTCGCCAGGCACGGTCTCACCATCTGCATCATGTGCGCCGCTCCATCTCGGCGCCAACGGTACACCAAAGCCAGGATTGCTGCCAGCGAGATCGGCTCTCAGCGGTTTGGACCGTTTCGGCACTTGTGTCCACTGTCAAAGTGAGCGTTGAGCGGGTACAGTGTAGGTATTCGAGACGGATGGCAAGGAGTCCGAGTATGCGCAGTTGCTGGTTCCTCCCTGGTCTGGTGGTGCTGAGTATCGTCGCCGGCGTGCGGGCTGCAGATCCGTTCGGCACGGCGCTCGATGCGCGCACCGCCGTTGCGAAAGCGCCGGGACTGCCCGCGTACAGCACGTGGCCGCTGACAGCCGAATGCCGCGTGAAGCTGCGCGGCAAGGAATCGTACAACGTGATCCTTGCCAATGAGCCGAAGTCGTCGCCCACGCACTGGGAAATCTTCACCTTTCCGCAGACCGGCTACGTAGCCGCGTATCTGCCTGGCTGCCAGCCCGATCACGCGCGCAGCACGACTGCGGTAGTTGACGACCGATGGCATTACGTTGCCCTCGTGTTGGCCGAGTCGCGCGTGCGGCTGTACGTGGATGGCGTGGAAGCTGCGAACGTGGAGGTGAAACGCGACGCGGCAGCCAGGCGCTCGGGCGGCGATCTGAGCATCGGTTGCCTGAACGACGGCGCCCTGCGCTGCGATGGCCTTGTGGATGAAGTGCGCGTCTCGAGCATCGCCAGGACCATTGGGATGACGCCGACCGTGCCGTTTGACCCGGACGCGAACACAATCGGGTTGTGGCACTTCGACCAGCCGCCAATCAACGGGAAGTCGCCGGACGCATCGGCCTCGAAGAACGACGCCGCCGTGACAGCGTCCGGCACGCCTCCCGCGCAGGGCGCCGGCCGCCCGCAAGTGGCCGTCATCGCGCCTGAACCTGACCTGCCCGCGGTGCGCGCACTGTTCAAGCAGGCCCTGGCGGAACTGAACCTGCCGACGCTACGGCAGGCGGAGCAGACGCGCGACGGCGTGCTGGCCGACTGGGAGGAGCACTACTGGCACCTGGGCAACCAGCTTAGCGGCGCCGAGAAGCTTCCGGCCCGGGCGGCTGAACAGGTCTACGATGCGCAGGCGCTTATCCAGCCGGCCGACGGCGATCAGCTCGGTGTCGTCGTGCGCCGCACCGACGCTCTGCTGCAGCGCTTGAAAGGCTCCGCCAACGCGCCGGACGTCAGCGCGCTCGAGCGGGACCTCGCGGCGCTCAAGAGTGCCGCGCAGAAGGTTCCCGGAGTGGAGACCACGAAGCGCAAAGGCTTGTACTTCGCCGCTTGCGCGCTGAACCGGCAGGCCGCGTTCGCCAACCCGCTTCTGGACTTCGATCGAATTCTGTTTGTGGCGCGCGGCGTGCACAACGGCTCCCGCAAGGAGGGCCTCAAGCCGACCGCTGACGCGCAGGGCCAGCATTTCCACACGCAGTACTTCGGCTTCAACGCCATTCCCGGCGGCGGCCTGTTCGTTGTGAACAATTTCCGGACAAAACCGGAGATTGTCAACGTGGTGCGCGACTCTGTGGTCCAGAACGGGCGGCTGAAGGGGCAGAGACTCCAGGGCGGCGCATATCTCGCCCCCGATCTTTCGTACGACGGCAAGACGGTTCTCTTTTCGTACACCGAGAACAAGGAGCACCGCTGGAGCTGGACCAACCATACGAGCTGGAACATCTTCAAAGTCAACGCGGACGGCTCGGACCTGACGCAGCTTACGGATTCCCCCAGCGACGACTTCGATGCGTGCTGGCTGCCGAACGGACGGATCGTGTTCCTTTCGGAACGGCGCGGCGGGTACATCCGCTGCTTCGGCGGACTGGACGTGCCGCAGCACAGCATGCACAGCATGAAAGCGGACGGCAGCGATATCTACCCCATCAGCTACTTCGAAACCGGCGAGTTCAACCCGAGCGTGAACAACGATGGCATGATCGTCTACACGCGCTGGGACTACGTGGACCGCGAGAACTGTCTGGGCTCGAACTTCTGGATCTGCGGACCCGACGGCAGCAACCCGCGCGCGCCGCACGGCAACTATCCGTACCCCTGGCATACGTTCCCGGACAATCGCGAACGCGATTCGCGCGTCGGCCGCCCGTACACGGAGATGAACATTCGCGCCGTTCCCGGTTCGCACCTGTATATCCTGACGGCGGCGCCGCATCACGGCGAAGCCTTCGGCAGCCTGGTGATGCTGGACCTGCGCGTGCCGGACGACGGCTTCATGTCGCAGCTCAAGCGTATCACGCCGTACGTGCGCTTCCCGGAGTGCGAAATGTCCGACCGGCGCCAGTATCCGTACGGCACCGCGTGGCCGCTGGAGCGAGACTTCTACCTCTGCAACTGGTGGGAGAACATCTACCTGCTGGACCGCTTCGGCAACCAGGTGCTGCTCTGCGAAAACAGCCTTGTCTTCGGCGGCGAAACCAACTGGGACATGCGGCTGGTTGACCCGATTCCGCTCCGCTTAAGTCCCGCGCCCCCAATTGTGCCCACGCGAACGAACCAGGGGCAGGACGCTCGTCCGGACGCGCCCAAGGCGACGGTTTCGCTGGTGAACGTCTACGACACCGACCAGCCATTTCCGCCGGGGACGAAGGTGAAGTACCTCCGCGTGGTGCAGAACATCCTCAAGTCGAACGCGCAGATGGCTTCTCCGCTGATCGGCTACCATTGGGAAAACACGCCGCGCGTGCCGCTGGGCATTGTGCCTGTCGAGGAAGACGGCAGCGCCTATCTCGAAGCGCCGATCGAGCGCGAACTGATCTTCCAGGCGTTGGACGAGAACCACATGGCCGTGCAGTCCATGCGGTCAGTGGCGTACGTGCATCCGGGCGAACAACTCACGTGCCAGGGCTGCCACGAGAAGCCGCAGAGGCCGCCGTCGGTCCAGGCCGCGCCGCTGGCCCTGCGCCGAGCGCCGTCGCGGCTGCAGCCGGAGGCGGGGCCTGTCGAACCGATCACCTACTACCGTTTGGTCAAGCCCGTCTTCGACAAGAGCTGCGTGCCATGCCACCAGAAGGAGAACAAGGAACCGCTCAACATGGCTTACGAAAAGCTTGAGCCGTACGCGTTCTACTTCTCCGGCGGCATGAAGGGCAGCTACAGCATTCCCATTCACGGCGGCTCGCGTTCCATCGCAGGCCGGTTCGGCGCACGCAACTCACGCATGGGCCTCGCGCTGCTGGATGACGCTCACAAAGGCAAGGTGTCGCAGGAAGACTACCTGCGCGTCGTCGTGTGGCTGGACTGCAACTCACTGCGCCTGGGTGCGTTCCACAACGAGAAGGAGCAGGTGGCTGGCCAACTCGTCTGGCCCCTGCTGGATGTTGACCCCGCGGACCCACAGGGTTTGCAGCCGCTCCACCGTGGCGCAGCCGTGGACCGCGCGATGGCCCGGTAGGACAGCGCCGGCTTGGCGCTGTGGCGAGCGCGATCTGGCGCTGTTGACAGGACTCATCTCTCTTGCGTAGAATCCTGTCTGCGTCTGGCTTCCGGATCAACTGTCGCGGCCAAGAGATCTCCATTATGCGCGCCGGGAAGCAATCTGTTACCCGTGGTCGGACCAGCGAGTGCGTTGAGAGGGGTCTCGCAGCACGGGGCGAAAGCGCTGCCGCAGCCGCCGTATTGGTTCTTGTCCTCTGGGGATCCTACGTCCGTGCGGGGACCCCTACAGAAGCAACCGGTCCGGCCCAAGGCGAATCCCTGCAAGCGATGGTGGAAGCCGACTGGGCGGCCCAGGAGAAACGCCGGGGGCGCTTGCCACAGTCCCGCGAGGCGATACGGGATGTGCTGGACCGGGCGGCGCGGGTCCTCGAAGATCTTCGCGCGGCACCGGGAGCACCTGACCTAACCGCAGATGCGTCGGCTCTCGGGCGGCTGCGCGATGAGGCTGGCGGCCTGGACACGTTGGACGACACGGCCCGGGTTGCTCTCTATCACAAGGCCCGTGCCTTGGCGCGGGACGTGGCGTTGAAGAACCCGCGACTTGCGGGAAAGCCTGTTGTCTTCATGAAGCGCCGCCGCTTCGTGTGCCAGATGTTGCACGAGTACCTTGGCTACTATTACCAGGACATGGCCTGCGGCGGGGTCTTCGTCCTTGAAGAGCCGGGCCGCTCCCTGAAGACGCGAGACCTCATCCGCGGCCGCCTCGCGCCGGGGAACTTCGCGACTCTCTCTCTCTCGTATGACGCGCGGACCGTCTACTTCGCGTACGCCGAGCAGGCGGCGGAGAAGCCCGACTTCTACGCACCACAGCCGGGGCGGCGCTACTTCCACATCTACGCCGTGGGCGCCGATGGCGACAGTCTCCGTCCTCTCACGCGGGACGAGTGGGACGACTTTGACCCGTGCCCGCTCCCCGACGGCGGCATCGCTGTCATGTCGTGGCGCCGCGGCGGGTTCTGCCGGTGCAATAACCCGTGGGAGCCGCTTCCCTCGTACACCTTGCACCGAATGGACGCGGACGGCGGGAACGTGCGAACGCTCTCCTTCCATGAGACGAACGAGTGGCACCCTAACGTGCTCAACGACGGGCGAATCGTCTACATCCGCTGGGACTACGTGGACCGGTCAGCCGCGAACTTCCACGGGTTGTGGGCGTGCAACCCCGACGGGACCAATGCCGTCTCTCTCTTCGGCAACTACACGACGCGCATCAACGCCTGCTACCAGCCTCGCCCCATCCCGGGCTCGAACCGGATTGCTTTCATCGCAGGGGCACACCATGCGGATGTCGGTGGCAGCCTGATCCTTCTCGACCCCGCGCGTGCATCCCTGAACCCGACATCCGGCCAGGACCGGTTCGACGCGATCGAGGTGCTGACGCCCGAGGTCTGCTTTCCCGAGGGGGACGGCAAGGATGGCGGCTGGCCCAAGAGCTACTTTCACAGCCCGTGGCCGCTGTCAGAAAACCATTTCCTCATTGCCTTCAGCTTCGATCCCATCCCGGGGATGAGTTCCGGCGGGAAAAAGGACACGGCGGGGATCTATCACTTCGACCGCTTCGGCACTCTCGAACTGCTCTATCGCGAGCCGGGGATCTCGTGCATGTACCCG
>Ga0315282_10012044_pt1 | contig 13292 bp, 7 predicted proteins | sample YL17G07_20_MG_FD_203693 | JGI IMG/M metagenome (GOLD analysis project Ga0315282, IMG submission 203693) | Sediment microbial communities from Yellowstone Lake, YNP, Wyoming, USA - YL17G07_20 | ecosystem: Environmental > Aquatic > Freshwater > Lake > Sediment | place: USA: Wyoming | collected...
CTTCAACCATCGCTCCACCGGTATAAAACCGGCGGGGGCGTCGGATGTTTTCACCGATTCTGGAGCAAAACCACCGCTCCACCGACCTAAAGTCGGCGGGGGCGGCTTCTGCAAGAAAGTGAGATGCGCCCTTTCCAAGGCACCTCTACCTGTTGCTATTGCCCGCGACTCCCGCTAACGTGCATCCCATGGACACAAGGACCGCCCGCAACCATGAACATCCGTTTCGACGACCTGCCTCTCCTGCGCGTTCCCCTCACCCGGATTGACTGGAACAACGCGGCCTGCCTTCTGCGCTTTGGCCGCGAACCTTCGCAGCGGCTGGTGGAATCCCTGAAACGAACCGGCATGAGAACCCCGCCTCTGCTCGCGAAGGGGAAATCCGGCTTGTTCATCGTGTGCGGCTTTGAGCGTCTTCGGATATGGCGGGAATTGGGACACGAGGAGGTTGCCGCGCGGATCGCGCCGCCGGAAGCCGCCGCGCAGGATCTTCTGTCGGCCGCGATCCAAGAGAACCAGGACGGGCGCGGGCTGAACCTGATCGAGCGGGGCATCGCGCTGGAGAAATGGACCGCCCTCCACGATGAGGTCAAAGCCGGCCACTGCGAAGAAAACGGGCTGAAGCCCGCACTACGAACTAAGGACGGGCTGAAGCCCGCACTACGAACCCAGGACGAGCTGCTATCTCTCCTTGGGTACAAACCCGGCCCGGCAACCATCGAACGCCTGCGCGCCTTCCGCCAACTCTCCACGACCGCCCAGACCGCCCTCGCCCTGGGAACTCTTCCGGAAGGGGCCGCCGCCACTCTCCGCGAGTTCTCCGCCAAGGAGCAGGACCACCTGGTCTCCATCATGCTCGCGCTGCGTTTCACGGCGGGAATGTGCCGCGACTTCTCGCGCGAATTCCTGGAGACATGCCGGCGAGAGAAGATCGCAGTTACCGCGCTCCTCCGGGAACTCGGGCTGGATCGCCCGCTGGACGGCACTGCTCAGGAGATCGCCCTCTTGCGCAGATCGGCGCTCGAAGCGCTGCACCGCAGACGTTTTCCCATCTTGAGCCGCATCGAACGGGATTTTGCCGCCCGCCAGGCAGCCCTCGGCCTCGGGGATGAGATCCAACTCCGTCCGCCGAAAGACTTTGAGGGAGACCAATACCATCTCGATATCCGGGTCTCCAGCCCCGCTCAGCTCGAAAGGGCCGTGCGCGCGCTGGCCGAACGGCTCGACAAAAGGCGCGACGAGATCCAGAGACTCTTCGACCTCACCTGGGAACCCTGAGAACCTAACAAGGATGAAGGCGGAAGGATGAAGGATGAATGGAATATCAAACATCGCTTTCCCGATCCGAAAAGTCTATGTGGAGCACGCCGTCCACGATACGACCATCACGCGCAACGTTCTGCAGCGGTTGGGCGGATCGGTGCCGGTCGAGTTCGTGGAGGACGGACGCGACATCATCGCCCGCCACCGCAGGGAGCGCGGCGCCCAACGCAGAGGCAAGCAGAACCTCCTCCTCACCGGCTTTCGCGCCCAGCCCATCAAGCCCTGTCCCGGAACACCGGATTATCTCTGCTGCGGCTACCAGATTCTCAACTTCGGAACGGGCTGCCCGCTTGACTGCGCGTACTGCATTCTCCAGGACTACTTCTCGAATCCTTTCCTGGTGGTTCAGGCCAATTGCGAAGCCTTTCTGAGAGCGGCGGCCGATGAACTCCGCGCTCATCCCGATCGTCTCTACCGCCTCGGCACGGGCGAGTTCACCGACAGCCTCGCCCTGGACCCGCTCACCGGCTATGCGGCCATCCTGGTGGAGTTCATCCGCGATTTCCCCAACGCGGCGCTGGAGCTGAAAACCAAGGCGGCCCACGTGGACCCGCTGCTTCATCTCGACCATCGGGGCCGCACGATCTGCGCCTGGTCGGTCAACAGCGCCCGGATCGTGGAATCGGAGGAATACGGCGTGGCTCCGCTCGAGGCGCGGCTCGAAGCGGCGCGCCGCGTCGAGGCGGCGGGATACCGGCTGGCGTTCCACTTCGATCCGATTTTCCACTACGAAGGCTGGGAAGAAGGCTACAAACGCACTGTCGAGCGGATCTTCGAGACCGTCCGCGCCGACAGCATCGCCTGGATCAGCCTGGGGTGTTTCCGTTACACACCCGGCCTGGAGCGAGTGATCCGCGAACGCTTTCCGACGAACCAGTCCACCTTCGCGGAGTTTATCCTTGCGGGCGACGGGAAAATGCGCTATCCCCAACCCGTGAGGGTGCGCGTCTATCGGAAAATGCTCGATTGGATTCGCGGAGCGGGTGGAGAGAAGGCGCTGGTGTACTTCTGCATGGAGAACGCGGCGGTTTGGCGCAACGTGATGGGTTATTCCCCTCGAAGCGACGAGGAGCTGGCGGGGTGGCTCGATGGCGCGTGTTGGCATTGACCTCGTGGTCTTCTGCGCGACGGAGGCGGAAGCCATGGCGGCCCGAAGCGTCCAGCGGGAACCGTTTGGCCATCTCCTCTGCGGCCGTGTCCACGGAACGGTAGGGCACCTAGGCGGCGCGTTGTGCCTGACGGTTGCGGCGGGGATAACCCGGAAGCGCCTCGAGAACACGCTGGAAGCCATGACCGCGCGGTTCCGGCCGCGCCTTCTCGTCAACTTCGGTGCGGCGGGCGGCGTTGGCCCGGAGATCGAGATCGGCACCCCCACTCTTCCCCGCGAAATCCTGTCCTATACGTGGCCCGATCTCGCCGTCGAGGGCGACCTTATCGAGTGCCCGGCCGCCGCGCGGTTGGCGGACCTGGACCCCGGCGTCCGGAACACGCGCGCCGGAAGCTGCCGCCGCGAAATTCGGGACGATGCCGTGCGCGACCGTCTTGCTCAAGTCTTGCGGCTCGACACCACAGATTGGGAGACCTATTCTCTGGCCGACGCATGCCGCCGCCTGCAAATCCCCTTCCTGGCGCTGCGCTGCGTCACCGACCATGCCGACAGCCAGGCCCGGCTCGACTACAGCAAAAACGCCGCGCCCGTCCTGGCTCGCGGCGCGTGCCTTCTACCCCAATTGACGGCGCGGGCGCTCGAACTCTTCCACTAGCCGAAAACAGACAAGGCCGGACATCTTGGACAGCAGTGTGGAGAGGGTCTTGCGAAATAGCATACTCCCTCACCATTCCGTCCGTGTTCGTCCATGTTTGTCCGTGTCTGTCCATCCCACGCTCTGATAGAACCAGCCAAGGAACCCATATCGCAAGACCCCCGACGTCTTGGGCAGCAGTGTAGGTTTTCCTGTGTGAGTTTTGCTTGATTCCTTTTGTCTTGAGTGTACACTGGCAATAGGTGATGTGAGTCAGCGGCGGGAAAGCGCGTGTGCATTCAAGTGAGCCATCCTGCCGCTGAGAGAGATCACTAGAGAAAGGGAAATGCCATGCCGATGCCCGCGCAGAACGATAAATACACTTACAAGGATTACCTCGGATGGCCGGACGACGAACGCTGGGAGATTATTGACGGCGAGGCTTATGCCATGACCCCCGCGCCGGGAACGACACACCAGGGGATCAGCATGACGCTTTCCGGCATCTTCTTCGCCGCACTAAAAGGTAAGGCCTGTGTCCCGTTCGCCGCCCCCTGCGACGTGGTGCTGTCCGATTCCGACGTCGTCCAACCCGATCTTCTCGTCGTGTGCGATCCCGCCAAGATCACCGAGAAGTGCGTGACGGGCGCGCCCGATCTCATCATCGAGATACTCAGTCCATCCAGCGCCGCCCACGATCTCCGCGACAAACGATTCCTCTATGAACTCCACGGCGTTCAGGAATACATCGTCATAGACCCGATGGGACAACTCGCGCACCGTTACCTCCTCGGCGAAAACGGCAAATACACAACAAACGAAGTCTTCGATTCCCAGCAGGAACTCCCGTTGCTCTCCCTGCCCGGCATCTCCCTCCCGCTCTGGACGGTCTTTGGCGTCCCGAAAAAAGAACACCCCCGCAAACCCACAAGTGATACGGGCGGCCAGCCGGTATAGAAAGGGATAAGCGTCCGGGAGACGCAGATTCTCAGGAGGTGCTTCTGGAAAGACAGCGGCGCAAGAACCATTCATCACGGGCGGCGCATAGAATGCGGACCACAGGAGGGGAAAACATGTCGGTCGTGAAACCGGTACACTCGAAAGGAAGAGCAGCATCCATCCTCGTGGGGAGTCTTCTAATCTTGGCCCTTCTTGAGGCAAGGGTGTCCGCCAAGCCGCCGGAGGCCGACGCTGAGGCGCGGGCAAAGGCACGGCCTGTCCTGGAGAAGTTCCAGCAATCTCCCGCTGTGTTCATCGAGAACCGGGGCCAATGGGAGGACGCCTCGATCCGATTTGCCATGAACTCGACGGGCGCGAACGCGGGGCTGACGGACCAAGGCGTGCGGTTCCAACTGTTTCAGCGCGAATGGGTTAGTTCTCACGCAGAGCCGCAGAGACGCGGAGAACAGAATCTTCCATCTTCTCTCTGCGGCTCGGCGTCTCTGCGCGAGGCCGCTGACCACGATGCGGTTCGCAACGCCGTCACGAAGATGAAGGAATTCGCTATCTGCTTCGATGGCGCGCGCGCGGTGGCGCCGGCGGGTGAAGGCAAATCCGAACAGGTTTTTCACTACCGGCGCGGCGACCAGGCGTACTGGCGCGAAAACGTGCCGTCGTGGAACGCGGCGGTCTATCGCGGACTGTGGGAGGGCATTGACCTGCGCGTGACGGGCCGGCGCACTGGCGTCAAGTACGAGTTTCTCGTCTCGCCGGGCGCGGACTGGCGGAAGATCCGCTTGCGTTACGAAGGTATTGAGGATTTGAAGCTGTGCGAGGATGGCTCGCTCGAACTGAAGCTGGGCGAGGGATGGAGGCCGCTGGTGGACTCCGCGCCTTATATTTACCAGGAGACTGCGGGCGGGCGGAAACAAGTGCCGGGGCGGTTTTCCTTGGCCGGCAACCGGGTTTGCGCCTTTGAGATCACGGGACCTCTCGACCCCTCGCTGCCGCTGGTGATTGACCCGGAGCTCGCCTGGTCCACGTACCTCGGCGGGAGCGGCGACGATGGGGGCTGGGCGGGCATCGCGGTGGACAGCGCGGGGAATGTGTTCGTGACGGGAAATACCAATTCTTCCGGTTGGGTTTCGGGCGGGTACAACACAACGTTCAGCGGCGGCGCGGACGCCTTTGTGGTGAAATTGTCGGGAAGCGGTGCGCACCTCTGGTCCACGTACCTGGGGGGGAGCGGCGACGATTATGGATGTGGCATCGCCGCGGATGGCGTGGGAAACGTGTTCGTGTCGGGAACCACCGGGTCCTCCGGCTGGGTTTCGGGCGGGTGGGACACAACGTACAACGGCGGCTACTGTAACGCCTTTGTGGTGAAGTTGTCGGGGAGCGGCGAGCATCTCTGGTCCACGTACTTGGGCGGCGGCGGCGATTTTGTTGACTTCGGCATCGCGGTGGATGGGGCGGGAAACGTGTTCGTGTCGGGAGACACCATGTCTTCCGGTTGGGTTTCGGGGGGAGGTGATACGACGTTCAACGGCGGCTGGGACGCCTTTGTGGTTAAGTTGTCTGGGGAGGGGGTGCACCTCTGGTCCACGTATGTGGGCGGGAGCGATGCGGATGGAGGCAATGACATCGCTGTGGATAACGCGGGGAATGTGTTCGTGACGGGAAATACCAGTTCTTCCGGCTGGGTTTCGGGCGGGTTTGACACGACATTCCACGGCGGCGGCTCGCTGCCTATGGACGCCTACGTGGCGAAGTTATCGGCGAGCGGAGTGCACCTCTGGTCCACGTACCTGGGCGGGAGCAATGATGATAATGGTTATGGCATCGCGACGGATGGCGCGGGGAACGTGTTCGTGACGGGATACACCATGTCTTCCGGCTGGGTGTCGGGCGGCTTTGACACGACACTCGGCGGTTCCGGTGACGCCTTTGTGGTGAAGTTGTCGGAGAGCGGTTCGCATCTCTGGTCCACATACTTGGGCGGAAGCAGCGACGAGACGGGCTGTGGCATCGCGGTGGATGGGGCGGGAAACGCGTTCGTGACGGGAGGCACCCGGTCTTCCGACTGGGTTTCGGGCGGGTTTGACACGACGCTTGACGGTAGCGTGGATGCCTTTCTGGCGAAGTTGTCCGGGAACGGCGCGCATCTCTGGTCCACGTACTTGGGTGGGAGCAGCGGCGATTACGGCTATGCCATCGCGGTGGATGGTGCGGGGAACGTGCTCGTGATGGGAGGAACCGGTTCTTCCGGCTGGGTTTCGGGTGGGTTTGACACGACATACAACGGTGGCCAGCTCGACGCCTTTGTGGCGAAAATCATAGATAGCGGCCCCCTTCTCACGGGTTCCCTTCGTGTCACCATCGCCCCGCCGGAGTGCATGGCCGCCGGGGCGCAGTGGCGGCGGGAGGGAACCACGAACTGGCTCGACAGCGGTTACACGGAAAGCGGGCTTCTCGTGGGCAATCACATGGTGGAGTTTAGGGATATCCCGGGATGGAGCACGCCGGGAGAGATGAAAGTGACTATATCCGACGGGCAAACCACCAACGCCAGCGGAATATATCAGCTGTTTGGATGCTCGCTTGTATGGTCCACGTACCTGGGCGGAGACAGCTACGATTGCGGCTACGGCATCGCAGTGGATGGCACGGGAAACATGTTCGTAACGGGATGCACTATCTCTTCCGGGTGGGTTTCCGGCGGCTTTGACACGACATTCAACGGCAACTATGATGCCTTCGTGGTGAAGTTGTCGGAGAGTGGTTCGCATCTCTGGTCCACCTACCTGGGCGGGGACGCTGCCGATTATGGTTACGGCATCGCGGTGGATGGCACGGGAAACGTGTTCGTAACGGGATACACTAACTCTTCCGGGTGGGTTTCGGGCGGGTTTGACACAACATTCAACAGCGGCGTTTTCGACGCCTTTGTGGTGAAATTGTCAGGGAGCGGTGCTCACCTCTGGTCCACGTACTTGGGTGGGAGCGACGAGGATTATGGCTATGGCATCGCGGTGGATGGCGCGGGGAACGTGTTCGTAACGGGAAGGACCTTGTCTTCCGGCTGGATTTCGGGCGGGTTTGACACGACATACAACGGCGGCTTCGGCGATGCCGATGATGGCGATGCATTCGTGGCGAAGTTGTCAGGAACCGGCGCGCATCTCTGGTCCACGTACCTCGGCGGGAGCGACTCCGATGGAGGCAATGCCATTGCGGTGGATGGCGCGGGGAACGTATTGGTGACGGGAAATACCAGTTCTTCCGGCTGGGTTTTGGGCGGGTTTGACACGACATTGGACGGCACCAGTGACGCCTTTGTGGCGAAATTGTCGGGCAGCGGGTCGCATCTCTGGTCCACCTACCTGGGCGGAGACAGCTACGATTGCGGCTACGGCATCGCGGTGGACGGCGCGGGGAACGTGTTCGTGACGGGAATGACCAACTCTTCCGGCTGGGTTTCGGGCGGGTTTGACATGACATTCAATGGCACTACGGATGCCTTTGTGGCTGAGTTATCGGGGAGCGGCGAGCATCTCTGGTCCACGTACCTGGGCGGGAGCAACCCCGATTATGGCAACGGCATCGCGGTGGATGGTGCGGGGAACGTGCTCGTGATGGGAGGAACCGGTTCTTCCGGCTGGGTTTCGGGCGGGTTTGACACGAGATTGGACGGCGGCTTCGACGCCTTTGTGGCTGAGTTGTCGGGCAGCGGTTCGCATGTCTGGTCCACCTACCTGGGCGGAAACGACTACGATTGGGGCAATGGCATCGCGGTGGACAGCGCGGGGAACGTGTTTGTGACGGGATATACTGGCTCTTCCGACTGGGTTTCGGGCGGGTTTGACACGACATACAACGGCAACAGCGACGCCTTTGTGGCGAAAATCGCCGTGATACCCGATCTGACGCCGCCGGTCATCCTCGAAGGACCCCTCGCCACCCTGATCACCAACCAGTCGTCCGCGATCGAGTGGAGAACGGACGAGCCGGCCACCAGTTTTGTCTATTACGGAACCACGACCGATCTCGGGACGATTGCTTCCGAGCCTGGTTTTGCGAGCCAGCATCGCGTGGAGTTGACGAGTCTGACGGCAAACACACTCTACTACTACAAAGTCGCTTCGAGCGACGCGGCGGGCAACGGTCCCACGGAGAGTTCCGTCTTCTCGTTCACCACCCTCGCAAGCCCCGACCTCGATCCCCCCGAGATCACGGAGGGTCCGATGGCCTTGGACGTCACCGATACGGGAGCCACCATCCTATGGACAACCAACGAAGTTGCCACGAGCGGGGTATCTTACAACGACGGGTCCGCTTACGGCGTGGTGAACGACGACAACCTAGTGATCCAACATTCCATGCGCCTGACGAACCTTACATCGGCGACGCTGTACTACTGCACCGTTTCCTCGAAGGACGCCGCGGGCAACGGACCCACCTTCAGCCCGGAGTTCACCTTCACGACGCAGGCAACCCCCGACACCGCTCCGCCCATCATCACCGAAGGCCCGATCGTGATGAACGTTTCGAGCCGGGGGGGAACGGCGCGTTGGATCACCGATGAGTCGGCGGACAGCGTGGTCGAGTACGGCCTGACGACGGAAACCCTGGGTCAGCGGGTCTCCCGGGCGCCCCTGGTTCACCAACACAACGTCTCCCTGACGAATCTCACGACGGACACGCTTTACTATTACCACGTCCTCTCCACGGACGTGCGCGGCAACGGACCCACCTCCAGCGCCGTCCATTCCTTCCGGACCGACACAATTCCAGACTCCCTCGAACCGGTGTTCCTGGACGGGCCGCGGGTTCTCGACGTCAACCAGAGCAGCGCCACCATTTATTGGGAAACCGACGAACTCTCCGATACCGTGGTGGACTACGGCGAAGGGTTGGCCCTGAATCTCCGTTGTTCGGATTCCACCAAGACGCGGATTCACCAGATCACGCTGACCGGCCTGACAGGGGGACAGTCTTACTCCTTCATGGCGTCGTCCACGGATATGAACGGCAACACGGCTTCGAGCATCGAGAGCATTGAGCCGGGCGGAGGCGGGGCAGAGTATCCGGTTCCGCGCCGCGCCGGGGGACTCAGTTTCACCACCAATTTGGAACCCGACGTAACGCCTCCTCACATTACAGAAGGCCCGACCGTCTGGGTCGTCACGGACAGAATAGCCGTAGTTCGCTGGGTGACGGATGAGATCGGCGACACCCGCGTATGGTACGGACTGAGCGCGCAAGGCCTGTCCCATTTCTCCGGGGAGCTCATGCACAAGTTCGAGCACGTGGTGATCCTGACGGGTCTCACGCCGTCCACTCCGTACGTTTTCCAGGTGGGCTCGGTGGATACGACCCGAAACGGGCCCGAGCTGAGCCCCGTGGTTGAATTTACCACGCAGGCGGCGCCGGACCAGACTCCTCCGGTGATCAGCCAGGGTCACCTGGCCGTGGGGGATACTAACAGGGCGAGAGCCAGCATCTCCTGGTTCACAAACGAACCCGCCACCAGCGGAATCATATACGGGACCAGCCCGCTCGAGCTGCGGTACACAGCGAGCGCGGAAGGGTACGGCGTCAATCACTCCGTAACGGTGACTCACTTGGCCGCGGGAACCCGTTACTATGGCAGGGCGGTATCTAGCGATCCCTCCGGGAACACCACGATAAGCGGCCTCATGGAGTTCATGCTGCCGGCCCCGCTACACACCGGGTGCAACCCGCTAGTTTGGGGGAATTACTAAGACCGCACTACGTACTCCTGCGGGCTTCAGCCCGTTTTTCGTCTCCGCCTTCGTGTCCTCGCGGTTTCCCTATTCTTTCGTCTCAACCCCGTCCAGAAAATCCTCCCCTCTTGGCAGGACCGCGGCCCGCAGTTCCCCTTCGGACAATTGGACGCGGACGTGGTCGCTGACGCGCACCTGGTTCTCCCTGGTGACGACACGGCCGTCCCGCGCCCGGCTGACGATACTGTATCCCCGCGCTAGCACCGCCGTGGGATTCAGCGCGCCGAGCCGCCCCGACAATCCCTCGACGCGCCCCCGCGCATCCCGCATCCTGGACTGAAGCGCCGTCTCGCCCCGCGTGGAAAGATCGTCAAGACGCTGAATGGCCTGGCGGACCAGATCGAGCGGCTGGCGGAGCCCCCAACTGCCCATGAGCCTGCCAAGTTCGAGCCGCCGCGTCCGCACCAGCTGCGCGAGTTGCCGCGCCAGCGCCATCTTCAGCCGCGTTACCTGTTCGGCAAGCACCCGCGCCTCCCCCACCACGATCTCCGCGGCGGCCGAAGGCGTGGGGGCGCGCACGTCCGCCACAAAGTCGGCGATCGTGAAATCGGTCTCGTGCCCCACCGCCGAAACGACCGGGATTCTGGAAGCGGCAATCGCCCGCGCCACACGCTCGTCATTGAAGGCCCACAAATCCTCGAGCGATCCTCCGCCCCGCCCGACGATCATCACGCCAATGGGCGGTTCGCCTCTTGTCTCAGAAAGCCAACTCAACACGTTTAACTGCTCGATGGCCCTCACGATCCGGGGCGGCGCTTCGTCTCCCTGAACCAGCGTGGGCGCGATCACGAGTTCCACTCCCCGAAACCGCCTGCGGATCACATGAATGATGTCGCGCAGCACCGCGCCCGTGGGGGACGTCACGACGCCGATGCGTTGCGGGAGCGCGGGCAGCCGCCTCTTGCGCTCAGGGGCGAACAGCCCTTCCTTTTCCAGCCGGTCCTTGATCTCGAGAAACCGGCGATAGAGGTCCCCCAGCCCCGTCTCCCGCAAACTCGACACGATGAGTTGGTACTGTCCCCGCGTCTCATAGACCGATATCCGGCCCACGGCGGCCACCTGCAATCCCTCGCGCGGCTCAAAGGCAAGGCGCGCCCGCGCCGCGTTGAACAGAACGCACGACAGAACCGCGCCCTCATCTTTCAGGTTGAAGTAGGCGTGGCCGCGCGCCGAGAGGGTCCAGTTGCCGATCTCTCCCTCGACCTCCACCTCGCCGATTTCGGTTTCGAGCAGACGCTTCACCGCGCGGGTCAGCTCGCTCACCGTCCACGGCCGCTTCTCGGAGGAGGTTTCGGAGGATTCCTTGCGAGGCGCCATTTATCTTTTCGCATTCGGACGGAAATGAGTCATCATGAATCCGCGCCTACCCTCGGCGGAACGCTTCGGGACGCTTGTTCAGTTGACTATGTCCGGGGGTTAGTGTAACCAATAACAGAGAAGAAAGACAACCCGGATTTTCCGGGCTGGGAAAAAGGGATGTATCTTGATGGAACTACCAGATCGGAACGCCAGATAAAGTAGCGCGGGCGTCCCGCCTGCGAACCCGCATCCGGTCTAGAAACGTGGCGGAAGGGAGGCGCACCCTGTGAACATGGCATATAAAACTGGCAGGCGGGACGCCTGCCCTACCTTGCCGTTCCTTGTTCTGCTCGCCATATCTCTTCTATTCATGGCCTGCAAAGAAAAGCAAGAACAGCGCCCTCAGCCGACCCAACAGAAGCCCTTCCCGAAACCCCGCGAGAAGAACGTGCCCGCCCTCACCGTCTGGACCACCCTCGACCCCGCCGAACCCATGGCGGGCGTGGTGGAGCAGTTCATCCACCAGCACAATCTCCAGAACCCCAAGGCAAATGCTTCCTTGTACTACCTGCCCGAATCGGATTTCCAGCGCCGGGTGGGCAGCCTGGACAAGGAGGACTTGCCTCCCGACCTTTTTCTTCTGCCCTCCCCCACGATCCTCGACTTGGCGCGCCAAGGCCTTCTTGTCCCCATGGACGACCGGCTGAAGGCGGCCGAGGTCGAGCGCGAGAAGGTCTACGAAGCCGCCTGGCGCGCGCTCGAAAGCGAAGGCCGCCTCTGGGGCATTCCCATCAGCGCGGACATCAGACTGCTGTACGTGAATGACGACCTGGCGGCGGGACTCACCTCCGAAACCCTAACTTCCGGCACGCGCGAGAACCCGAGGTGGGATGAGTTTCTCCGGGGCGGCGCGGCGGAATGCGAGGACTGGTTTTCTCGCGTGTCCGAACTCGCGGACAACGCGACTTCCATCACGTTCCGCTGGCGCGCGCTCACGAAGGCGGGCGACAGAAACATCTCGCGGGATTCCTTGCGCCTGTTTGCCGTCTGCGTTTCTCGGAAAGGTCTGCACCCTCCCGAGATGTCTTACTTCCTGTGGCGGCTCGCCCAGAGTCCGGACCTCGCGAGATCCGTCTGGCGTCAGGGGCGCGCGGTTCCCATTCTGCGCAACGACCCGGAGACCAGCGCTTCTCTTGAGAAGGTCCATATCCAAGGCCCCTGGCTGGACGGGTTCTGATCCATGCGAAACCGCGCCGAAACCTATCAGACGGCCGCGCTGGTTCTCTGCATCAGCGTGGCCGTCGGCATTGCGGTGAACCTGCATATCCGCTCGCTCAGCGTGAACACCAGGGAGGCGGATACCTACTACACCTGGGTGGAAGGAAAGCGGATTCTGGCCGGCGAGAACCCCTATGCCCGGGTCCTCGCCGGAGACATGCGGGAGAACGACAAGTACGCCACATATTTCCCCCTGCTGTACCTGATGTCGGCGGCATCGCAGTGGGCCGGCCTGCGCGATTACGACTCCTGGATCTTCTTCTGGCGACAGGTCTTTTTTCTGTTCACCCTGGCCGTGGGATTCCTGATCTTCTATGTGCTCTATCAACGGCGCGGCGCGGCGGTCGCCTTGTTGGGCTTTCTCCTCTGGCTCTTCAACCGGTGGACCCTGACATCCCTCATGGCCGCCCACCCCGAATCGTTTCCCATCTTCTTCCTTCTGCTATCGGTGCTCATCTTTCCCAAGCGCCCGCGGACCGCTCTCCTGCTCCTCGGCGTCTCCCTGGCGCTCAAGCAAATCGCGGTGTTTGCCGCGCCGCTTTACCTCATCTGGGTCTGGCGCGACTCCAAGGGAAGCTTCCGGCGCGTTCTATCCGCAGCTGCGGCGCTCGTCGCAATTCCGCTTCTTCTATCGCTCCCGTTTCTGCTCTGGAATGCCGAGGGATACCTGAAATCCATCTGCTTCTCGGCAACCCGCTATCCTCTGGTCTATGGCGGGGTGAACTCCCTGGACGTTCTGCTCGGCCTCCCGGGGTTGGCGGCCCGGCTGCCCATGCTCGCGCTGATCGGGCTGGTCTACCTGGCCGCGTGGCGCCGCCGAGTCGGGCCCTTCACCGGCATCTTCCTGGCGCAGTTCGCGTTTGCGGCCATGAACACCGTTCACTTCCCGCAATACATGTGCTGG
>Ga0315282_10012045_pt1 | contig 13292 bp, 12 predicted proteins | sample YL17G07_20_MG_FD_203693 | JGI IMG/M metagenome (GOLD analysis project Ga0315282, IMG submission 203693) | Sediment microbial communities from Yellowstone Lake, YNP, Wyoming, USA - YL17G07_20 | ecosystem: Environmental > Aquatic > Freshwater > Lake > Sediment | place: USA: Wyoming | collected...
GTTACGTTCCAGATGGCCGCGTGTGTAATCCCATTCGACAACAACACGGGACGTGTGTGGTTCTATCAACAGGGCGGGATGGTCTTCTTCGAGCCTTAGTTTAGGGGAAGGTTTGTACTCACCGGATACCACCCGGCTACGCAGCAGGCACGGAACTTTCCAGGAAGACGACTCTTCAGGCGCAATCCCGATACGTAGGACGTCGGGCTCTTTAAATGACGCCGCATAGTCCAAAGTTCTTTCTGACATCGAAGGTTGCCAGCTTTCAGTAACCGTATCAATGATGGAAAGGCTAGAAACTCGCCTCATGAAGGACGCTTGTGAGGGTCTGGCCTGATTAGTTTCATAATGAGCTCGCACAGTTCATCGCGGGAAATTGGGCTATCCGCTTTTTTCTCCTCTTCCGACAACAGCGTGTGTGACGCGGGCGAAGCCGGCATCGCTGCTGCGGACCAACGTACGAGGTCAGCGCGCGTGGCGGGCGAATCTGGGTCCATTTGGGTTAAGTCATCGAGCGAGATTGCCCCCATATTGTGCAGGGTCATTAGGTAACAGGTGGCCCAGTGATAGGGCGTGCTGTGCTGCGAGGTCTTGCACCACCGCATGATATTCCACAGGTCGGTGTCCATCTTCACCTTGAGCCCGAGGGCATGAAAAATCATCTCACCAAGTTCAGCTTTGGTCGCGTCCTGGTCCGGGTGAAAGTTGAAATCATCATACCCATGAACGACGCCTGCCTGGCTCAGGTGTTGAATGGCCTTAAAGTGCGGGTGCGGAGCGTTCAGGTCCTTGTAATAAAAAAGCGCGCAGCCCTGGTCAAGCATCATTTCCTGAAGTTCGGCCACACCCACCCGCCGCGGCTGGACCTTGTTCTTAACGCACAGCGCCGCGGCGTTGGCGGCCGCTTGCCCCATCTCCATGCGAATCACTTCCAGCCTTAGCACCTGAAAGCCGACATGCGTGGCAGACACTGCCATGGGCACCAACAGGCCGTCCACATCCTTGGGAACGAGGATTCCGTATGGGGCCTGATAAGGCGTTGGTCGCCTTGGCCGGAGCCAAACATCTCACCCATCCAGGTCATGTAGATCTGTCCGGCGTGCGGCTCCTCGGCGCTGCGGGGCTCGCGCCCCATGCGAAATTTCGCGCCGACCAGGGGTAGCAAATCCCTTTCGTGTGTGCCGTCAATGGTGACCTGGGCGAGACAAGTGATCTCGCCCGTGTCATTCACATCCGTGTAACGACGCCCGTCACGCGGTTTCCCGATTTCAGCACCTTCACCGCGACGCGACGATAGAAGACTTCGATGCTGGGGACTTCCGCCGCCATCTGCTTGAAGATCATATCGGCCACATGGGGCTCATAGCGAAAGCCCAGGCGCGCGTAGGGGACGGTCTTCATTGTAGGGTCATCAGAGAAGTTCTGCTGGTCGGCGATCCGGCGGTAGCTCCACAGGTTGTCGTAGTAATGGGGCCGGCTATCGCTCAGCAGTCCCTGGTCCTGGGAAGTGGGATCAAAGCTGAACTGATAAGGCTTGAGGGTCATCGGCTGCGTGGAGACCAAGCTGAGCAGGCGGCCCGGCCACGGCGGCGTCAGCTTGGGAACGTATTCGGGCCCGCCCACGCCCCCGCCGCCCCACCCGGGGGGGGGGTCTCAATGGTGTGGTCTTCGCCGGAAAGATAGTCGATGGCAAAGCAACAGGTGATGCCTTGCATGTTGTCCGGTTGCGGTTCGGCCGCCGCATGGGGCTCGCCCGTTTGCTTCTGGGACTCTGCCCCGGTCACGTATTCGGTTTTCGTCTCAATCGGCAATACACGACGGGCTCACTGACGCTTCGTTGAGCACCGGCTTACGCCCTCCGAAAACATAGAGCCACCAATGCCGCCCGGACTCGACCAGGATGAAGATGGTCAGCAGCATCAGCCCCGCCGTGACGACGGCATCAAGGCGATCGTTGAAAATGAGCCGGTGGGTCTCCGCCATCCTGGAAGGTTCAATGGCGTCGGCGGCAAGCTGGCCGGTCAGAAATCGCGCGTGGGCAAGGAAGCCCAGGCGCGGGCTGGAATGCCAGATCTTCTCCACGCTGGCGGTCACCGTAACGGTCAGCAGCCAAGCCAGGGTAGCAAGCGTCACCCAACACCAGCGCGCCTTGCCCATCTTGATTAGAATGGTGGTGGCGACGCACAAGGAGATGGCCGCCAACGCCTGGTTGGCGATTCCGAATAGGGGCCACAGGCTGTTAATGCCTCCCAAGGGATCGACAACTCCTTGATAGAGGAAATATCCCCACGCGGCAACAATCAGAGCGCTGGTCAGAAAGACGCTGGGATACCAACTGGTCCTCCCCATCGGCTTCCAGAAATGCCCGAGCAGGTCTTGCAGCAGGAAGCGGCCCACCCGCGTGCCGGCGTCGAGCAGGGTCAGGATGAAAAGCGCCTCAAACATGATGGCAAAGTGATACCAAACTCCCATCAGGGCGGAATGCCCCAGGACCGAGGAGAAGATGTGCGCCATGCCCACCGCCAGCGACGGGGCTCCGCCGGTCCGGTTGTAGAGCGTGCGCTCGCCCATATCCCGCGCCAGGGCAAACATCTGCGGCGCGGTCACCGGGAATCCCCACGAGGTGATGGCCGCCGCGGCCTTTTCCGGAAGCGCCCCGACCACGCCGGCAGGGCTGTTGATGGCAAAATACACGCCCGGCTGAAGGACCGAGGCCGCCACCATGGCCATGACCGCCACGAAAGATTCCATCAGCATGCTGCCGTAGCCAACCATGCGCGCCTGGGTTTCCTTGCGAAGCAGTTTGGGCGTCGTCCCACAACAGATGAGGGAGTGAAAACCGGAAATGGCGCCGCAGGCGATGGTGATAAAGCAGAAGGGGAATACCTTACCGGCAAAGATGGGGCCCGTGCCGTCCGTAAAACGCGTCAGAGGCGGCAACAACATGCTGGGGCGCGCCGCTAGAATTCCCATGGCCAGCGCCAAAATCGTTCCGATTTTGACGAAGGTGCTCAAGTAGCCGCGCGGCGCCAGCAGGAACCAGATGGGAAGCACCGAGGCCACGAATCCGTAAATGATAATGAGCCACGCCAGAGTGGGAGCGCTGAGGTTGAAATAGGGGGAGAGCGCTGGCGACGCTGCTACGTATTTTCCGCCAATGACGGCGGCGGCCACCAGCACGAAGCCGAACAACGACGATTCCATGACGCCGTTCGGCCGCAAGTAGCGAACGTATAACCCCATCAAGATGGCGATGGGAATGGTCATGGCAATGGTGAATACGCCCCAGGGGCTGCCCTTTAAGGCGTTGACCACCACCAACCCGATCACCGCGATCAGGATAACGGTGATGAACAGCACTCCTACGAAAGCTGCGAAGCCGCCCAGTTCGCTGATCTCTTCCTTGGCCATCTGGCCCAGCGATTTTCCATCGCGACGGACGGAGCAGAACAGGGCGACGAAGTCATGCACGGCGCCGCCCAGCACGCCGCCGATGATGATCCAGAGCGTGCCGGGCAAATATCCAAATTGCGCCGCCAGCACCGGCCCGACCAGCGGACCGGGACCGGCAATCGCCGAGAAGTGGTGGCCGAAAACAATCCACTTGTTGGTGGGGACAAAGTCGCGCCCGTCGTCCAGGCGCTCGGCAGGAGTGGCACGTTTCTCATCCAATTCCAGAATGCGATAAGCCACCCAACGGCTGTAAAAACGATAACCGAGCACGTAAACACACGCCGCGGCCACCAGCAGCCAGACGGCATTGATAGGTTCGCCGCGCGAAACCGCAACTACACCGAGCCCCACGCTGCCCAGTACGGCAACGAGGAGCCATCCGATTTTTTTGTGGATTTGCATCTGGGGTTTTAGCTTACAGAATTTCGTAAGATAGGGTCACCTCTATTTTCTGTAGCGGCGGTCGCCGCTGCCATGCGGTGGTACGGGCGCCCCAGGGCGTGCGTCGGCGGTCGGAGACCGCTGGTGCGGCCGGGATGATTTCACAGGTCCGCTGACCGGGGCTTCGGGGATTCAAGCACGCGTCATCGTCTTGCTCGTCCTGGTCTGCGGCAGGTAGGCGCCGGCCTTGCGCAAGGTGGTCACCAGAACCTCGGTATTAATCTCCCCCGCAGGCCGCTCCGTGCGAATCGATTGCACTGCCGCCGTGCCCGCCGCCTGGCCCATTCCGATGGCAGCGGGTTGGGTCCGGGTGGAACCATGCATCTTCACATCGGTGGAAACGCAGCGGCCAGCCACCCACAGATTCTTCCAACCCTTGGGCACCAGCACCCCGTAAGGAATACCATAGAATTCCCCAACGTGGTATTTCGAGGAATCCATCTCCCGCCGATGGCGGAGGTACTCCTCGCTTGTCGCCGCGTAAACATGAATATCGAGCGCCATGGCGTACACGGCGATCTGGTCAGGAAACTGGCGGCGCGCCTGATAATCATTCACATTCAATTCGTATGCGCGCAGGATGCGGCGCGACTCGCGGATTCCCACCAGCGAGGCCGTGGCAACGGAAGTCGGATTGCAGACCGGCGCCCGATCTACCGGGGCCTTGTGCAAGGCAGCAAGAAATCGTTCGCGACCATTCATGGCATCCCGACCTGCCCTAAGACCGAATTCAGAAAGCTCGATCAGCGGGCAACGTTAGCAACCTCGCTATTCAGCGTCAAGGATTCCTTCGGACGACCTTCAGACGTGATGTTCTCGAAGAACGCCTGCACAACGAATTGAAAGGATTCTCTCCCATGCAAAAAACGGTGCTGGTCAGCGACTATGCTTGGAAGGATTTGAACCTGGAGCAAGCGATATTGGGGCGGGTGAATGCCCGCCTGATCGTTTCCCCAAGCGGCTCCGAGGCAGAGCTGGCAAGCCTGGCTCCCGAGGCCGACGGAATCCTTACTTGCTGGAGGCCCGTCTCCGCGCAAGTGCTCCAAGCAGCTTCCCGATGCGTCGCCGTCGGGCGCTACGGCATCGGTCTTGACAACATCGACGTGGGCGAAGCGACAAGGCTCGGCATGGTCGTAACAAACGTCCCTTCCTATTGTGTGGAGGAAGTCTCCGATCACGCGCTGGCTTTGCTGCTGTCCCTGGCCCGCAAAGTGACTTTCTATGATCGCGCCATCAAGTCAGGGGCGTACGACTTGCAAGCCCAAACCCCGCTGTTCCGCCTGCGCGGCAGAACCCTGGGAATTGTGGGGTTCGGCAGAATCGGACGGGCGCTGTGCCGCAAAGCTCAGGGGCTGGGATTGCAGGTTATCGCTTTTGATCCCTATCTCGATCCCCCCTCCGTTGCCGGGCTCGATGTGGAAGTCGTCACCTTCGAGGAGTTGTTGCATCGCAGCGACTACATTTCAATTCATGCTCCTTTGACTTCGGAAACCCGGGCATTATTTGACCGCGCCGCCCTCCAACAAATGAAAGAGGAATCACTCATCGAACTGCGAAAGACGGCGGCCCGCCAAATGGCAGACGTTCTTACCAGCAAACTCCCCCGGAACATTGTGAATGGTGAAGTCCTAAAGCAGTCAAACCTGCGAGCCGCCTTTCGAGATTGAGCCTGGGAAACGCCCCTTGCGGACACCAAAACGGAAGTCCGGCCTTCCTGCGGGGGGAACTTCACCGGAGGCGCTCGCGGGAGTTCGCGCAGTTGGTGCCCAGCCTCAGGCCGAGTTTGCAGCCACGATCATAGAAATGGCCGCTGATGAGTGAGGTTTCCCCGTGCGCGCAGTCTCGCGTTTACTTTTGGGATGACGTGTGGTAAGTATGCGCGGACTGGTGGGAGACTATGCATCCTCATTTTGTTGACTACGCGATTATCGCTATCTATTTCGTGTTTGTTTTGGGAATCGGATTTGCCCTGCGCGGGCGGATGAAGACCAGCGAGGATTTCTTCCTCTCGGGGCGCTCGATTCCGGGTTGGATCACCGGCTTGGCGTTCATGTCCGCAAACCTCGGCGCCCTGGAAGTAATGGGCCACTGCGCCAACGCCGCCAAATACGGCATGTTCGTCAACCACTTTTACTGGTTGGCCGCGATGCTGGCCATGTGCTTCGTGGGCGTATTTATGATGCCGTTTTATTACGGCAGCAAGGTGCGCAGCGTTCCGGAATTTCTGCGCAAGCGCTACGACGAGAAGACGCGCACCTTGAACGCCTTCTCGTTCGCGGCGATGACTTTGCTTGTCTCGGGCGTTGACCTGTACGCCATGGCCATCCTCTTTGAGCGGCTGCTTAACTGGCCCTTTTGGGCCAGCGTGGTGGCATCCGCCCTGGTGGTGGCAATTTACATTTACCTCGGCGGGCTCACTTCCTCCATCTACAATGAAGTGCTGCAATTCTTCCTCATTGTCTTCGGCTTCCTGCCCCTGGCCATCCTCGGCTTAAAGGCCGTCGGGGGATTCGCCGGTCTCGAGGCCAAGCTCCCCAACCCTGGTTACGCGCATACGTGGGCGAACATCTGGCATGCTTCCGACAATCCCATGGGGGTTAACTGGTTTGGAACGATCTTCGGATTGGGCTTCGTGCTGTCATTCGGTTACTGGTGCACGGATTTCCTCGTGATCCAACGGGGCCTGGCGGCCAAAGACATGGTCGCCGCGCAGCGCACTCCCCTGATCGCCGCGGTTCCGAAAATGTTTTTCCCCCTGCTGGTGGTGCTGCCGGGCCTGGTGGCGATTGCGCTCGATCCTACCACCAAGCTGATGATGGGCGGCCGGTACGATAACGCCTTGCCCGCCATGCTGGGCCGCTTCTATCCCTCCGGTCTGCTGGGCATCGGCTTGACGGCGCTCCTGGCCAGCTTCATGTCGGGGATGGCCGGCAACGTGACCGCTTTTAATACGGTATGGACGTTTGACATTTACCAGACTCATATCAACCCTGGCAAGGACGACCATCACTATCTCACCATGGGCCGCGTGGCCACGGTGTTTGCGGTTGTCGTAGGCATCGGGACCGCTTTCATTGTTCTGCGGTTCAACAACCTGATGGATTATCTCCAGCTCCTCTTCGCGTTTTTCAACGCGCCGCTTTTCGGCACATTCCTGTTGGGGATGTTTTGGAAGCGCACCAGCGCCCATTCGGGATTCTGGGGATTGCTGTGCGGCATTCTGGCTGCCGCCACGCACTACACGCTTTATCACTTTCACTACATCCACTATCCTAGTGACATGGCGGCAAACTTCTACCAGGCCATCTGGGCTTTTGCGGTCTGTTTCTGCGTCACGGTAGTGGTAACCTTATTTACGGAGCCGCGCAAGGAGGAGGAACTGGTGGGCTTGGTTTATTCCCTGACCCCCAGGCCCAAGACTTCAGACCTTCCCTGGTATGAACGGCCAGGAATTCTGGCGATTGGAATTCTGGCGCTCTGCACGGTTTTGAATATCATTTTCTGGTAGGTGATGATGGGACTGGATATTCGTTGGCCGATTGGCATCATCTTCTCGATTTACGGCGTCGTCCTGCTGATTTATGGAGCGGTGGCCGACGCTTCCATCTTCCAGGAGAAATCCCTGGGAGTGAACATCGATTGGTGGTGGGGACTGGCGATGTTGGCTTTTGGGGTCTTCATGGGAACGTTGGCGTTCCGGGCTTCGCGGCGTTGCGAACCATGACGGAGCTCCGTTGGAATCCCACGCTTCGCGAATGGGTTTCAACCGCCTCCCATCGCCAGGGGCGTCCCCAGATGCCCGAGGACTGGTGCCCCTTCTGCCCCGGCTCCGGGCGCGTTCCCGACCATTACGACGTCCATATTTACCCCAACGATTTTGCGGCCTTCACCATCCCGCCGCCGCCACCGGCGATCCAAGGCGATGACCTTTACAAAGTCCGGCCTTCCCACGGCAAGTGCGACGTAGTGCTTTATCATCCCGATCATCGAACCTCCCTGCCGCAGCTTCCTGTTGATCACCTCGTCAAACTGGTGCGCCTGTGGCGAAGCCGGTTCCTGGAGCTCAAGGCCACGCCGGGAATACGCTATGTTCTGATTTTTGAAAACAAGGGCGCGGTGATCGGGGTCACCATGCCGCATCCGCACGGGCAGATCTACTCGTTTCCCTTTATCCCCCCGCGCCTCGAAAAAGAGTTGTCAGCCGCCCGCGTCCACCAGCGCCGGCATGGACGCTGCTTGTACTGCGACATCCTGAAGAAGGAGCGCCGTGACGGCCGGCGCATCATTGCTGAGAACAAGGCGTTCAGCGCGTTCATTCCCTTTTACGCCCGCTGGCCGTTTGAGGTTCACATCTTTTCGCGCCGCCATCTGGGGACGCTGGAGGCCTTCCGGCCCTCGGAGGAACGCGCGCTGGCTGAAATCGTGAAGTGGGTTACCTTAAAGTATGACAACCTTTATCATATGTCTTTTCCGTATATGATGCTGTTGCACCAGGCGCCCACGCGCGGGCAGTTTCCCTATTTCCACTTCCACATTGAGTTCTATCCACCCCACCGTAGCAAGGAAAAGCTCAAGTACGTGGCCGGCGTGGAATCCGGCGCGGGGACATTCCTGAACGATTCTCTGGCGGAAGAAAAGGCCGCGGAGTTGCGCGCCGTCCCGCCGCTGCAACAGCGCGAGGTTTCCGCAGTAGGCGGGAAGTAGGCAGAAAGCAGAAGGCGGTAAGCAGTAGGTGACTGCTGAAAAGGCAGGAACTTTGAGGTCGCAAATTGCGACCACCTCAGGAAGCTCAAGTTTTCTCCGGTCTTGCCCTACGCCTTTACGGAGACCGCCTAGTGCTTACTGCCTTCTGCGTACTGCCTTCCAAGGGGGCGTTTGATGATTGAACAAACATTCCAACGAATCTTCGGTTCGCCGCCCCAGGTTGTGGTGCGCGCTCCCGGCCGCGTAAACCTGATCGGCGAGCACACGGATTACAACGATGGCTTCGTGCTTCCGGCGGCCATCGACCGGGCGATCATCTATGCGGGACGCCGCCGTGCCGACCGGCGGGTGCGCGTTTACTCACAGGATTTCAATGCGTCCGCCGAATTCAGCCTGGACGAGATTCAGAAGGACACGGAGAAGACCTGGAGTAATTTCGTGCGCGGGGTTTGCAAATTTCTGGAAGCGGATGGCCATCGCCTGACCGGCGCTGACATTGCTTTTGGAGGCGACGTCCCGCGTGAGGCAGGCTTGAGTTCTTCCGCGGCGGTGGAAGTGGGTGCGACGGCGTTTTGGAACAAACTCCTGGGTTTGGGGCTCGACCCCGTCTATATCGTCAAACTCTCGCGGCGGACGGAAAACGAATTTGTCGGAGTGCCCTGCGGGATCATGGATCAATTCATTTCGGCGCTGGGCCGCCGCGACTACGCGCTCTTTCTCGATTGCCGCGACCTCACCTATCGTCACGTGCCGCTGCGGGCCGACGTGAAGATTGTGGTCTGCAACTCCGGCGTGAAGCGCGCGCTGGCGCAATCCGAGTACGAGGTTCGGCTGAAGCAGTGCCGCGAGGCCGTGGCGAAGATCGCTGCCACCACCGGACGTGAAGTGAAGTCGCTTCGCGACGTGCAACTTTCTGATCTCGATGCGGCGCAGGGCACGATGAACAATCTGCTCTGGCGGCGCGCCCACCACGTGGTTTCGGAAAACCAGCGTACGCTTGAGGCCGTCAATGTTCTCCATGCCGGCAACCTGGAACGCTTCGGTGAATTGATGAATGCGTCGCACGAGAGCTTGCGAGATGATTATGAGGTCAGCTCCAAAGAGCTTGACACACTTGTCGAGTTGGCGCGCCAGCAACCCGGTGTTTTGGGGGCGCGCATGACGGGAGCAGGCTTTGGCGGTTGCACCGTTAACTTGGTGCGAGCCGACGCCGCGGAAAATTTCGCGCAGGCTGTGGCCGCGGCTTATGAAAAAGCGCTCGGCCTCAAGGCCGAGATTTACGTCTGCCAAGCATCGGATGGCGCGCTCGTCTCCACCTGAACACCCGATGCGACCGACAGCGGGCGTGACCCCTCCCCCGGCCTCCTTCGTCGGCCCCCTTCTTTCCACGGGTGAAGGTTGGTAATCCTGGGTTGGGAACTGCCGCCACTCTTCGGCTCCTTGGATGGGGGAGGTAGGGAGATGGCGCGCGGGGGACCTTGCACGATGTAGAAAATCAAACTGGCCAGGAAAAATATGAGCAAGGCAATAAGCAGGAACCGAGTGACTGGCCCTACCTCTGCTTCCACAAACGGCACGGGCGATTGGGGAGTTCTTCGGCGGGCCAAGTACCAGGGGAAAATGACGACGGGCAGCAGCATTGAGCCCACGCTCCACCGCAACGGCCGGGGAACGCGCTGCCGGAGCGCATCGAAAAACACCCAGACGCCGGCGAGGGTCTGTGCTCCCCCCATTGCCAACTGAGCCTTCTGTTCCCCCCAGAGTCCTTCGAAGATGAGGGCCAGAGTGAAAGAGATCCCTAAGACAGCGAAGAAAATACGCCAGGAGAAACGCACCGGTTCCGGCCTGGCTTCTGCGCTCGGCGCGTGCGCCACAGGCAACACCACCTCTGGCGTCCGGGCGATCTCAGCAGGATCAATGGTGTGCTTGCACGCCACGCAAACTCGGCATGCAGGGGCAAGCAATTGGCCGCACGCCGGACATTGAAACGGCTCGCTGGGGAATTCCGCAACCGCCGCAGGGCTATCGACGGTCTCGGCTTCCGAGTCAGGCGAGCCAGCCTCTTCGTCGGTCTTTTGGCGGTTGAATCTTTTTGCCCAGTCGCTCGGTGTTTCCATCCATCACTCTTTCTCGTTCCAGCCTTCGTGTTCCTTCCAGTCTAACACCTTGCGGTAAGCTTCGCTGCGCCGCAGTTGATTCCAGGTGCGCAAATTCCCTTCCTGGCGGTTCCCACCCTGCGACTGGTAAAACCATCCAGCCTCTTGCGCCAGCGCCATGACTTCGCCGGAGACATAGAACTCGTGATCCTCATACCGGTAAGGAGTGGAGGGATAACCCTTGGCGTCGAAGATGCCGTCCACCCGCACTTCCACGTCGGGTGAGATGGCGCCCGCGCTCAGAAGCTCCTGGAGCGCTTTCACCACGAAATAGTTGTTCACGATGTGATCGATGTGGCCTTCCGCGGGGGGGTGCACGGTGAAGATGACCTCGGGCTGGAATTTCTTGATGAACTCTTCCGTGGCTCCGACCACGGCATCGCGCGCGAAGGGCAGATTGGGCCGGAAGAGGCCTTCGTACGGGGCATGGTCGCTGGCCAAAAGCACGGCAGGGTAGGGATCGCTTGAGTGCGGGTGGTCATACCAGATTTTGCCCGTGCCGCCATCGGGCAATCCCAGGAAGAAAATGTTTTCCGACGGCACGCCCAGGTGGCCCATCGCCGCGCGCGCTTCTTGCATGCGAATGGCGCCAAAGTTCAGCGCCTCCGCCGGTCCGCAGGAACGCTGAAAGTACCGGTCGCAAGAGCCCGCATCGCCGCTGGTGAAATAAACCATGTGGAGGGAAATTTGATTTTCCACCAAGGAGCGAATGAAGCCCATTTGGGTTCCATCGTCGTCCTCGTGCGCGCAAAAAATCAAGACGGAATTGGGAAGAGGATTGACGCCGAGTTCCAGCACGTGGGTGGCGAGCATCTGACCCGAGGCATCCGTTATTTCCACCCAGGCGTGGTAGAGCCCGCTCGCCGCGGGCGCAAGCGGGAACTTCACTTCCTGCGTCAGCTTGGCGCCCTGCGGATTCAAGTCAACTCGTTCCGCGACCACCTGATTCGCCTGCTCCTTTCCGTCCGGACCCAGCAGTCGAGCCCGCACTGTGACTTGGCGCCACGCAGCGCCCGTGGGATTGGCCAGGGAGAATTTCACCGTAGCTTCGCCCCCGGATGGAAACTGGGTGTGGTGGGTTTCAAACTGAATAGCGCCCGCTCCCGGGGGCTCGGGATGAAAATGCCGGTAGCTTGAAGTGTTGACCGCACCCAGGCTGGGGTAGAGATATTGCAAGGGGTAAGGCCGGGGCGCATCCACTCCCGGTGGGTTGACAAAGACCAGTGGGGTGAAGGCTATGGCATAAACGTTTTTGCGGTCGTGGTCCCAAACCACCGCCGCATATTGCTTGATGGTGGGCTGATCGACGTTTTTGGCAACCGTGCAACGGGACGCGTTGATGGCGGTCCGCTGATGCGGCTTGAGGGTGATTTCATTTTGCAGCTTCGTGATGTCGCTCCCGACCCGCTCCCTCTGCTGGACAATCCACGGCCAGTAACGCTCGGAGAATTCCAGCCGGAGCCCCGAGAGGGTCCGGCCACTCAAGTTTTCGATCTTCACGCTACAGCCGATCGCATCCCCGGATGTGTAGTACGGTTCGGCGACCTCGGCGGAAACGATCTGAATCACCTGGCGATGAACCACAAATGAACAGATGCGGGGAATATCCTGAATGACCTGGTGCGATCGCGGATCTTCCCCCCGCATGTCGATTTCGTATCTCCCCGCGCGCGCGTCGAGAGGCGCCTTCCAAAGCAAACGATAGCCGGGGGAGGCCCCTTCAGCACTGCCGAGAACCAACCCCTCTGCCACCGGTTTTGCTTCACCCGCATAACGCACAGCGAAGAGGTAGCGAACTTGCGGCTGTTCCGCCTGCGGCGAAGGGAAAATGATCCTGAGCCGGACCTGGTCGCCGGCATTGTAAGCGATGCGGTCAGTAACGGCCTGTAGCGAAGCCTGGGGGCGCGCGTTGAGCTTCAAGCTGGGCGCCCAGCCGGACCAAGCCACGGCCAGCAGGGCAGCCAGCCACGCCAGCGTCAGTGCTTTCCCCGGGGCCGCGATTCTGCCTGTGTTGCGCATAAGATTGTCTCTCCCCGGATTAATTAACCCCCCCAAAGGTGGTGTGGGGGGATTATAGATTTCCGGCAGAAGCGCGTCCAGCCGTGCTTACGGTTTGCCCTCATTCCGAGGCGCGCGTGGCAGGATGACCACCCCTGTTTACTCTTGCGTTGACATCGTCTTTAATTGGGCTTTCAATTGTGGCCTGCCGGGCGCCGCATTCGCCGCGGACCCTGGGAGCTCCAGCCGAATCCCAGCTTCGGACTCGCCCGCGCGAAAGGAATTGCCGTGAATCCTCTGGATGCCATTCTGAAACCGAAATCCATCGCCGTAGTGGGCGCCTCACGCCGCGAGGGATCCATCGGCCGCGAAATTCTGCACCAACTCATCGAGTTCGACTTCCACGGCAAGCTCTTCCCGGTTAATCCCAAAGCAGATTTCATTCACTCCATAAAGGCTTTTCCGACCGTGTCATCGATTCCCGACCCGGTGGACCTGGCCATCATCGTTGTGCCGCGCGAAGAGGTGCTGAGCGTCATC
>Ga0315282_10012046_pt1 | contig 13291 bp, 12 predicted proteins | sample YL17G07_20_MG_FD_203693 | JGI IMG/M metagenome (GOLD analysis project Ga0315282, IMG submission 203693) | Sediment microbial communities from Yellowstone Lake, YNP, Wyoming, USA - YL17G07_20 | ecosystem: Environmental > Aquatic > Freshwater > Lake > Sediment | place: USA: Wyoming | collected...
GGCGAGATCGTCCACGTGGAGGAACTCGCGGCGCACCGTCCCCGTGCCCCAAATCACCACCTCGCGCAATCCCGACTGCCTGGCGTCGTAGAAGCGACGGATGAGTGCCGGCAGCACGTGCGAAGCGGTCAGGTCGAAGTTGTCGTACGGACCGTACAGGTTGGTCGGCATCGCGGAAATGAAGTTGCAGCCGTACTGGCGGCGATACGACTGGCACAGCCTGATGCCGGCGATCTTCGCGACCGCATACGCCTCGTTGGTCGGCTCCAGCGGGCCGGACAGCAGGTACTCCTCCTTGATCGGCTGCGGGCACTCGCGCGGGTAGATGCAGGAACTACCGAGGTACAGGAGCTTGCTGACGCCGAACTGATGCGCGGCATGGACAACGGTGCCGTGGATCATCAGGTTGTCGTAGATGAATTCGGCAGGGCGCGTGGAATTGGCCATGATGCCGCCCACGGTGCCGGCGACGAGGAAGACGTACTCCGGGCGGTTGGCGCGGAACCAGTAGGTGACGGCGGCCTGATCGCGCAGGTCGAGCTGATCGCGCGTTGCGAGCAGCAGGTTGTCGAAGCCCCCGGCGCGCAACCGCCGCACGATGGCCGAGCCGACCAGGCCGCGGTGGCCGGCGACGTAGATGCGGGACGTTTTCTCCATCGGGATTCTCGCCTCTACGCGCGTTTCGTGGATCGCGGTCCCTGTCCAATCTTACCATCGTCATTCGGATGAAGAAGTGCAGCATGTGCGTACTTCCGGGGGCGGCGTGGCGGTCTGCAGGACATGAGGCAAGTCCCATGCCTCATTGCGTGTCGCGGCGCAATGCGGGCCAGCGGAGGCGGCTCGTTGGTCGCGAGCAAGGCGACGCTTCACATGCTGCGTTCTGCGGGGCCCGGCGATGTTGCACGAACTGCCCGGTGCGAGGTTGCGGGCAACGATGACGGGCGAGTGAACTCGCAAAACCGGCGCGTTTTCGTGCGCCCGGCGCTGGCACGGCCATGGCAAACGACGATGCTACAATGGCGCTCATGAGAGCGGGACGGCCGCGCGTGAGCTACGCCGACCTCGAAGACATGGCGGACGATGGCCGCCGGTACGAGATTGTCGACGGGGAACTGTTCGACGTGACGCCCGCCCCGAGTCCGCTCCACCAGCGCGTTTCCAAGCGTCTGCAACGGCAACTCGAAGCGTACTTCGAGGCCGCGCAGCGGGGTGAGGTCTTCAATGCTCCGGTCGACGTGATCCTCACCCCGCACGACGTCTTCGAGCCCGACATCGTCCTCGTCACCGATGGGTCGCAGGTTTCCGGACGAGCCATCGAGGGCGTGCCGGCACTGCTCGTCGAGGTCCTTTCGCCTTCGACAACCGCATACGACCGCACTACGAAGGGTCGCCGCTACGCCGCGCTCGCGATTCCCCACTACTGGATCGTCGATCCAGTCGGGCGGCGTATCGAGTGTTATAGGTGGGAGAAAGGGACCCACCACCTCGTGGCCGAAGGCGGGGCGTCCGGCGTGCTGCGACACCCGGATTTCGAGGGCCTGGTCGTCGATCTCGACGCGATTTGGCGCTGATCAGCGTTCTGCGCTTCCCGCGGGCACCGGCTTCGCGAACCGGGCGCCGTCGAGCGGCGCGTTGACGATCACCTGCCTGAACTTCAGCGGCGGCTCGAGGCCGTCGACCCTTTCCAAAGGTCCCCTTGACATTCGACCTAAGTCGAATAATTATTCGAGTATGACTGACAGCCAGGCGACCTGCGATTACGCCGGCTGCCGCGCCCTGCTCGCCCGGCGCCTCGCCGAACCCGCGCCCTCGCGCATCCAGATGCTGGTCGGCCCCCGCCAGGTCGGCAAGACGACGCTGCTGCTGGAACTCGCCGCCCAACTGGGCGACGCGGCCGTCTACGCCGCCGCCGACGCGCCCGATGCGGCACTCCCCGGCTTCTGGCAGCGGCTCTGGACCGAGGCGCACCGGCGGGCCGCCGCGGGCCGCGCCGTGCTGCTCGTCGACGAAATCCAGCACGTGGCCGACTGGAGCGCCCGGCTCAAGGGGCAATGGGACCTCGTCCGCCGCCGCCGGCTGCCGTTGCACGTCGTCGTCAGCGGCTCCTCCGCTCTCCTCGCCGGCGGCGGCTCGCGCGAATCGCTGGCCGGCCGGTTCGAGCGCATCGTCCTGGCCCATTGGCCGGCGCGGTCGCTCGCGGCGGCATTCCGACTGTCGCCGGCGGAAGCCGCGCGAACGGTCGTCCGGATCGGCGGTTATCCCGGCGCGTTTCCGCTGCGCGACGATCCGGGGCGTTGGCGCGCGTACGTGCGCGACGCGATCATCGACCCGGCCATCGGCCGCGACATCCTGGCCACCCGCACCGTCAGACGCCCGGCGCTGCTCCGTCAGCTCTTTGCGTTTGCCACGACGATGCCGGCATCGATCGTCTCGCTGCAGAAGCTGCAGGGCCAGCTCCAGGATCGAGGCGCGCTGGAGACACTCGCGCAGTACCTCGCCCTGCTCGCCGAAGCATTCATGGTGGTCGGCCTCGAGCGATTCTCGGCCCGCGCGCATCGCCGCCGTGCGGCGCCGCCCAAGCTGGTGACGCTCGACAACGCCCTGCTCTCGGCCATGCATCCGGCCGGACCGCCCGATGCGGGCGTCGAGCCGGCGCGTTTCGGCAGGTGGGTCGAAAACGCCTGCCTGGCGTTCGCCGTGAACCAGGCACAGCAGGTGAGCTACTGGCGGGAGGCGCCATTGGAGGTGGATGCGATCCTGGACGGCAGCTGGGGCAGGTGGGCGGTGGAGGTCTCGACCGGATCGGTGGACGCCGCCCATCTGCGCGGCCTCGGGGAATTCACCAGGCGCCATCCGGCGTACCGACCGCTGGTGGTGGCGAACGCGGAGCAACAGGCGGCGATCCGGATGCTGGGCTTCCGCGCAGTAAGCTGGGAGCAGTTTCTGGTGGACGGGCCCGCGTCAGATAGTCGTTAGCCCGCCTCCGCTGCGCTCGATGGTGCGCAGCTACGGCGAGGCCCGCCGTAGCTCGCGCGCAACGCGGGCGAGCGGAGGCGGGTCGTTGGTCCGTGGTCGGGGTCGGACCCAGCGGAGACGGGTCGGGTCGTCAGTCGTTGGTCGCGGTCGGGAGGAGCGACAGCTCGAGGCCCTCAACGCGGTCGAAGTGCCGGCGGTTGCGAGTGAGCAGAACCGCGTGCCGGGAACGGACGATACCCGCAATCAGGCTGTCGCCCATCCCAATGCCGATGCCCGCCGATTCGAGCGACCGGCGGATGTCGGCCGCCTCGTCGGCGCCCTCTTGATCGAGGGGCAACGTCACGAGGGCCTCGAGAAGCTCGCGAACCGTCCTCTCCTGGCGTCTGCCGCGCGCTCCCGCGAGCAGCTCGAACCGGTTGATCGCGGTCGTCGCCAGCCCACCTCGCTCCAACTCGGCGGCCACCCGTTCCGCGCCCGGGTCACGCCCGGCCAGGAAGTCGATCAACAGGTCGGTGTCGACAACATTCATCGCCACGACTCGCGGAGATCGTCTGCGGTCCGGCAGAGCGCCTCGGCCTCTTTCGCCGACAGGCTGCCCCGCAGCCGCAGCGCCCGACGGCGCGCGCGTTCGTTCCGCGCCGCCTGTTCGAGGTGCGCTTCGATTGCCTCGGCAATCACCGACGAGAACCCCTTCTCCCCGCGCCGCGCGGCGATTTCCAGCAGTTTCGCCCGGTGCTCGGGCTTGAGATCGATCGTCGTCCGCATTGCCTGGCATTTTAACATGCATGTGCATGTCTCGCCGCCTGCTCCCGCTGGAACCCAAGGTTCGGCATCCGCGCCCGGCCAGCCCTCGGGCCCTGCCTGCCCTGAGCAAGCGAAGCGAGTCGAAGGGAGCGAGCGAAGCGAGTCGAAGGGCTGGTCGCGTGCTATTTGAGGACGACGACACGCAGGCCGGGGATCGCGCGGAAGCGAGCTTCGCCGGTGCGACCCGCCAGAACGCCGTAGTCGAGTTGCAAGGCGGTGGCGGCAACGGCGAGATCGTTGGAAGGGAACCAGGCGGCCGGCGCGGCTCAGCCGGCCGTACACCTGGGTCCATCGTTCCGCCGCCCCCGCGCCGAACTCCACGACAGGAACGACGGAGAGCAGCGCGTTGATCTTCGCCCGGCGATCGGCGGCGCGCCGCTGGCTGTCGGCGAGTTCCGCGCCGACAAGCAGTTCTGCCAGGACGATTGAGGGCAGCACCGCCGGTTCATCGGGCAACGCTTTGCGCCACGGGCGCGCCGCCCGCTCGACGGCCACCAGGGCGCTGGTGTCGATTACGAGGCCCATGGATTGCGCGGCTCGCGGTCGGCCGCGCCCACCGCACGACGTGCGTCGCCGGGCTGCACTGGTACGAAACACACCGCCTCGGCAAAAATACCGGCATGTTCGGGCGAATCTCCGCGCCTGATTCCAGCATCGCCGGCCGCGAGAGGCCGGGCCGGCCAGTGGCGTATAGTGACACCGAGCGGGGGGCCGGGATGCTGCGAACGGCGCTGGCGTGTCTCATCGTCGCGGGACTGCTGGTGGACGCGTCGGGAACTGCCCAGACTGGGCCCGCAATGCGGCAGCCACGTTGGGGTGGCCAGGCCCCACAGCTGCAGGTGCCGGGCGCCTTTCGCAGCGCGATCACGCTGGTGCCGATCGACGTCCGCGTCCTCGATCGCGACGGGCGGCCGGTGACCGGCCTGAAGCAGGACGACTTCACGATCCTGGAGGACGGCGTCCGCCAGGAAATCGCGCACTTCGACGCGCACGTCCTGACCCCGCAGCCGGGCCGAGGCAAGCTCGGCCCCGACGGGCGGCCGGTGCCTGCGGCCGGGGAGCAGGCGGACCCCTTCGACTCCGCTCAGGGGAGGCTGCCGCTTCGCAAGGCGCCCTCTTACGACATCGCCCCCCAGCAGCACCGCATCTTCCTCATCATGCTCGGACGCGGCCGGTTGCGCGAACCGTCGCACGCGCTGGAGGCGCTGGCCCACTTCGTGCGCGAGCGGCTGCTGCCGCAGGACCGGGTGGCGGTGTTCGCCTGGAACCGCGCCACCGATTTCACGACCGACCACGAGAAGGTGGCGCAGGTGATCGAGCGGTTCGACCGCGCGCACGAGGCGATCGAGGGGAAGCTGCGGTTTCACTTCAGCAGCCTCGCGGTGGCGTACGGAAGCAAGGAAATTCCCGCCGCGATACAGACCGACATCGACGGGGTGTTTGGCGGGTCCGGCGAGTCCCGGCCTAAAGGCCGGAACCTACGTACCCAGGAGGGCGGCTCGAAAATCACTCCCGGAGTGGAATTGCCCAATCGCCAGCTGCTGCCGGGCGCAGTCGCCGACTCGGGACGGATGGAGACCGACGCGGCGCGCGTGATGGGCGACCTGCTGTCGGGCGCCGCGGTGGCGGCGACGGACCTTCCCTTCGAGGAGTTCGTCGAGGAAAACGCGCGCACCATGCAGGACCTCGGCAACCTCTACGCGGGCATCGAGTACCTCCGCTTCCTCGAGGGCGAGAAGCACCTGATGCTGGTCACCGAGAAGGGCCTGTTCCTGCCGCGCGAGGAGGACGACAAGCGGATTGCCGAGGCCGCCAGCACCGCGCGCGTCGTCATCGACACCATCGAGACCGGCGGGCTCTACGTCGGCCAGTCGGACACCGCCACGAGGGGCGGCGCGAACCCGGGGCAGTGGTCGCAGTGGTGGGCCTTCACCTCGCTGCGCACGATCGCGGAACTCACCGGCGGCCGCTCGGCGGTTGCCGAGTGGACCCGCCCGGCCGTCGACCGCATCGACGAGAGCACCCGCGCCGGCTACCTGCTGGGCTACTACCCGAGAAACATGAAGTGGGACGGCCGCTACCGGAAGGTGACGGTGAAGGTGGACCGGCCGGGTCTGACCGTGCTCTACCGGCACGGCTACGAGGCCAGCGACCAGCTGGTGCCGTTCGACAGGCAGGCGTTCTTGACGTTCAACCGTATAATAGCGGCCGCGCTGTACCCGGACGATGTCCGCGACATCAAGTTGAAGGTGGGGGCGCATCCAATCCGGCTGCCTGCCCTGAGCGGAGTCGAAGGGAAGCCGGATCCGACGGGGAGCACAATCCGGCTGAAGCCGGATCCCACAGCTGAGGTGGCGGGGGGCGCAGGCGCGGGGAACACCGGGGGGACGGAACGCGAAATCGCGGTGGACGTGACGATTGACGCGTCGCGAATCTCCTTTGCCGTCGATTCGGAAGCCGACCCGCCCGTGCACGTCGCCCACCTGGACGTCGCGGTGTTTGCAAGCGACACGCGCGGGCGCGTGACCGACGAGCGCTGGCAGAAGATCGACCTGGCGCTGAAAGACGAGGAGTACGAGCGCTGCCGGCGCGACGGCATCCCGTACTTGGTGCGGCTGCCCGGCAAGCCGGCCACGCGCGAGGTGAAAGTGATCGTCTACGATTACGCCGGCGACGTGCTGGGGAGCGCGGTTGCGAGGGTGTTCTGACGCTGTCACACGGGTGCTCGGTGCTACGTGCTCGGTGCTGAGTGCCAGGTGGCGCCGGAACTCACGCTGCGCGCGCAATTTCTTGATTGATGCGCTAAGGCGAAGCGTCGCGCCTCCTTGGCACCAGGCACGAAGCACATAGCACCAAGCACTATCATCCCGGAGGGTTAGCATGCGACGTCTGATCGCGTTCTGCGGGTTCGTCATCGTCGTGACCGTCGTCGCGCGCATCGGCGCGCAGCAGCCGCCGCAGCAGCCGCAACAGCAGCAGCCGGCCTTCCGCACCGGCATCGTGGTCGTGCCGATCGACGTGCGCGTCGTCGACAACCGCAGCGGCAAGGCGCTCACCGACCTGAAGGCCGAGAACTTCACGCTGCTCGAGGACGGCGTGGCGCAGCCGATCCGGCTGTTCGAGAAGCACACGCTGGCGCCCGAGGCGCCGCCCGCGCCCGGCACGCGGATCCCGATTCGCCAGGAAGCGTTCGGCACCACGCCGCAGAACAACCGCGTCTTCCTGATCGTGCTCGGGCGCGGCAAGCTGCAGGAGCCGTCGAAGGCGCTCGACGCCCTGCTGCGGTTCGTCCGCCAGAACCTGCTGCCGCAGGACCAGGTGGCGGTGTTCGCCTACGACCGCGCCACCGACTTCACCACCGACCACGAGGCGATCGCGAAGCTGATCGAACGCTTCAAGGCGGCGCACTACGACATCGACATGGAAGTGCGGCTGCAGGTGGAAAACGGCCTGGCACGCCTCTACGGGAGCGGCGCCCTGCCGAAGAAGGTGCAGGACAAGATCGACACCATGTTCCAGGGGGCGGGGCTGCTGGCCTACCGGCAACTGGGGAAGGCGGAAACGCCGGCCACCAAGCGCGCCGAGGCGGACTCGCAGAAGGCGCTGGAGGATCTGCAGCGGGCCGACATCAACGCGAAAAACAAGGCGATGGCCGACCAGATGAACAAGGACCTGGGCACCAATCTCCCGGGCGGCCTGCCCAGCTGGTCGTCGATCGACGAAGTCACCAGCCAGATGTTCACGACGCTGACCTTCGACGACTTCATGCAGGCGAACGCGCAGAGCCTGCAGGACCTCAGCAACTGCTACGCCGGCATCGCGTACCTGGCCCACCTCGAAGGCGAAAAGCACCTGGTCTTCGTCACCGAGCGCGGGATGACTCTTCCGCGCCTCGAAGACGACATCTCGCTGGCGCAGGCCGCCACCGACGCCCGCGTCGCCATCGACACGTTCCAGACGGGCGGCGTCGAGGGACAGCAGGGCGGCGCGGTGCAGACCGACCGCAACATGGACGAATCGTTCCGCTTCAAGACGCTGCGGACGATCGCCGAGCTCACCGGCGGGGTGTCGTCGATCGCCGAGAAGGGCGACGTCGCCGTCGATCGCATCGACGACACGACCAGGACGGATTACGTGCTCGGCTACTACCCGTCGATGGCGCGCCTCGACGGCTCGTACCGGAAGGTCGAGGTGAAGGTGAACCGGCCCGATTCGACCGTCCTCTACCGGCACGGCTACTACGCGCGCCGCGACGTCGGATCGTTCAACCGCCGCGACTTCATCACGCAGCAGCGCCTCGAGGCGGCGGCGGGCTTCTCGCGCGAGATCAAGGACATCAAGCTGAAGCTGAACGCGTCGCTGCTGCGCGCCAAAACCGGCGAGCACCAGCTCGAAATCCAACTCTCCGTGGACCCCGTCAAGCTGGCGACAACCATCGAGAACGGCGAGCATGTCGGCTCGATCGACATCCTCGTGGTGGCGGCCGACGAGAAGGGGAACCTCATCGGCCAGAGCTACCGGCGCGCGGCGCTGAAGTTCACCGAGGAGATGTGGCAGAAGGTGGCGAAGTCGGGGATTCCCTACAGCGCGCGGATGGAGATCAACCCAGGGGTGCGCCAGGTGCGCGTGATCGTCTACGACTACCGTGCGGACCTGGTCGGCCGCGCGGACGCAAGGGTGTTCTGAGGGTGGTCGGGCACGAGGCGGTTGGCCAGGCGCGGCGCGCTGGTGCCATCTGCGGCGGACACCGCGCTGAAGCCGGCGCGTGACAACGCCACTTCGTATCGCTCGCGCGCCGCCGCATCGGGGTCGGCGATGAGGACCACGCCGACTGTCATAAATCAGCCATCGTAGCGCCGCTACGCGCCGCGCCCAACCATGCGGCAGGAGGCTTGCCAACGCCGACCTGTCCGCCCAAGCGCGAAGGCGGAAGCGCGCAGGCGGGCTCGGCAGTTTTCTTGCAACGCCGCGCATTGGATGCCACCCTGCCTCGCGGCCCCACACCCCCATGTCACCCCACAACACGGACGAACCCACTGACCCTCGCGAAGGCAACCGCGTGCTGGCCGGGTTGTCAAGCGAGGATTTCGACCGCCTTCGCCCGCACCTCGAGCCCTTCGAGGTGCAGGCCGGCGACGTGCTCGCCCACGCGGGCGACGCGATCGCTCACCTCCATCATTACGTGCAGGTGCTCATCGCGCAGATCACGCAGGCGGCCATCTGCAACCGCTTCCACTCGCCACGCGAGCGGCTGTCGCGCTGGCTGGCGCACACCTTCGATCGCGCCGGCACCGACGCCATCCCGATGACGCACGAGTTCATCGCGACGATGATCGGCGGCGCCCGGTCGCTGGTGACGCAGGCGTCGAACGAACTGCGCGAGCTGGGCGTCATCGACTACCGGCGCGGGCGGTTGCAGCTGCTCGACGTGCGCGGCCTGCGCGAACAGGCGTGCGAGTGCTACGCGACGGTGACGGCGGCGGTGAAAACGTTGTGAAGCTTCTGTCGTTTTCCGACAGACGCCCGTCGAGCGGATTCTTACACAGCCGACGCGCCACTCACCTGCCCCGCCTGCGGCTCTTCGAACGTCAGGCTCGCCACCGACACGATTTACGCCATCTACCTGCGCTGCGAGGAGTGCTTCAACGTCTGGAGCATGCCAAAGGACGAGTATGGGTGGGTGAAGAAGGACGAGGGGAAGAAGTAGCGACGCAGTGGCAGGGTCCCCAGCGCGGGCGGCCGCGCGGACGTCCGCCTTCGCAACCCTCCGGGCGGGGCGGTGTCCTCGCGTTGCTTCGGCGGACAACCTTCGCTTGGCTTGCCAACCGAAGCTCGCTGAGGATGTGGCTCGCTTCAACCGCAAGCGAGCGAAGGTTGGCGGGGTGAACGGGACTCGAACCCGCGACCTCCGACGTGACAGGCCGGCGTTCTAACCAGCTGAACTACCACCCCGCGGTAACCACGTGTGCTACGTGCTTGGTGCTTCGTGCTACGTGCTGTGGAGGCGCCACGCTTCGCCTTGGCGCACATTCAGGGAATGACGCGCTCAGCGTCGCACCGGCGGCCCCCAACGCGGCAGCCGCGTTGGGGTGCCTCCAGCGCCACCTTGCACTTGGCACCGAGCACTCAGCACCGAGCACTCGTTCGCGATCCTGTACCGTTGGTGGGCGGTACAGGATTCGAACCTGTGACAGCCGGCGTGTAAAGCCGGTGCTCTACCACTGAGCTAACCGCCCAAGCTGCCGCGAGCGACCGCGTCAGGCTAGAGGCGGCCCGGCGGCTGCCGCCAGAGCACACCATTATACCCCAGACATCTCCCAAGGCCGTGATCTTGGAGGTTGAAGCACGTTTCACGGACCGCCTTGGGATCTGTCTTAGGGCGCGCTGCGCGCGCCGTGGGAGACGGCTGCGATCATGCCCGGGCGCGCCATCGCTACAGCAGCATCCGCCCCCACAGCAGCAGCAATCCGAGCGCGAGGCCGGCCACCGCGCGGTGCTCGCGGTTGCGTAGCGCCCGCGCCGCGCTGAACGCGCGTTTCATCGTCGATCCGCCCTCGCAGTACGTGTCGTAAGCGTCGCCGAACCTGGCGCGCAGGTCCCTCTCTTCCGTGCGGATGGCGGCGGTGACGGTTGCCGCCAGGTACGCGGCGACGATCGCGGCGACGATCCAGTTGGCGCAGGCGACGGCCAGGCCGATGCCGATGATCGCCGAGCCGAGGTAGAGCGGATGCCTGGTCCAGTGATACGGGCCGGAGCTCGTCACCTCGCGGCCCTTCTCCAGGTGGCCGGCTGCCCAGAAGCGCACCGCTTCGCCGAGCGCGGCGACGATCGCGCCCCACAGCAGGCTGTCGCGCGTCGGCCGCGCCAGCAGGAACACGACGACCGCGAAGGCAAATCCGAGGGGTACGCGAAGCCGGGCGAGGCGGGCGAGGAACATGCGTTGGGCGGTCACGGCAGCTTCGCGGGTCGGCAGTCGTTCACGGGCGCGGCTCCGCGGAACGGACGCGCGCGAACAGGTCACGCGTGGCATGGTCCTTGGCGTCGCCGACGATGGCCACGCGGCCGCCGTAGGCGCGGACGGTCTCGCGCTCCGGCACGGTGTCGGTGGTGTAGTCGGTGCCCTTGCAGTGCACGTCCGGCCGCAGGCGCTCGAGCAGGCGCGCGACGGTCGTTTCGGGGAACAGCACGACGTAGTCGACCGCGCGCAGCGCGGCCACGAGTTCCGCGCGATCGGCCGCCGGCAGCACGGGGCGTCCTGCTCCCTTCAGCGCGCGCACGGACGCGTCGTCGTTGACGGCCACGATCAGGCAGTCGCCCTCGCGCCTGGCGCCTTCGAGATAGCGCACGTGGCCGACGTGCAGGACGTCGAAGCAGCCGTTGGCGAAGGCAATGCGCCTGCCCGCGGCGCGCTCGCGCGCCACGGCCGCCACCAATTCGTCCTCAGTGAGCACCTTCCCCATTCACGTCCCCGGGGTCAGGTCTGAAACCCTCACTTTTTTCACGCGTTTGCGGGGTCAGGTCTGAAATCGTGAAAAAACCGTCGATTCAAGACCTGACCCCATCAGCTGCGCCGTCCCTGCGCCGGGCCTTCCTGCGACCACGACTCCGGCGGCGTGGCGTGGTCGGCGGCGACCGCGCGCCGCAGCTCGTCGGCGCTCGCCGTCGCGGTGCCCCGCTTCATCACGACGATGCCGCCGGCGTAGTTGGCGAGGAGCGCCGCCTCGTAGAAGGACGCGCCCGCGGCGAGCGACAGCATCATCGTCGCCATCACCGTGTCGCCGGCGCCGGTGACGTCGGCAATCTCGTCAGACCCGTAGATCGGGATGTGCACGGTACGGCGGCCCGGCTCGAACAGCGCCATGCCGCGGCTGCCGCGCGTTACCAGCACGGCCTGCATCGCAGTGCGCTTGAGGATCGCCCGCCCCGCGCGCTCGAGCGTGGCCGCGTGATCGTTGATCCTCACGCCCAGCAACTGCTCGACCTCTGCCTCGTTCGGTGCGCACGCCGTCAGGCGCCGGTAGTGCAGCAGGTTGTAGCGCGAGTCGACGAGGATCGGGATGGCGCGACGCCGCGTCGTGGCGGCCACGCGCGCCTTCAGGCGGTCCACCAGCGCCGGCGTCGCCAGGCCGTAGCCGTAGTCGGAGACGAGCACGCCGTCGCACTCGGCCACCGACTGCTCGGCCGCCCGCGCAATCCGCTCCCGGAGTCCTTCGCCGTCGGTCGGAAACGCGCGCTCGCGATCGATGCGCACCACCTGCTGCTTGGCGGAGTGAATGCCGCCGGCCAGGATGCGCGTCTTGGTTGGCGTCGTGTAGCCGCGCAGGCTCACCAGGTGGTCCCTGGTGACGCCCGCGTGGAAACTACGCCGCAGCCGCCTGCCCGATTCGTCGGCGCCGATGAGACCGACGATTGTCGCGCGCCCGCCGAGCGCCGCGACGTTGTTTGCCGCGTTGCCCGCGCCGCCGGGGAGGATTTGCGTCGAGTCGTAACGCAGGATGAGGACGGGCGCCTCGCGCGACACGCGCGCGATCTGGCCGTAGATGAACTCGTCGGCGATCAGGTCGCCCAGCACGGCGATGCGACGGCCGCCGAATCGATCGATCAGATCGAGCAGGCGCTGGCCGCGTTCGTCGTTGCCGGGAAGCGGATGAACGGATCTCGGAATGAGCATCTACTGGTTCCTGGTCCGTGGTTCCTGGTTCTTAGTGCGAGTTCCCGGTCCCCGGTTCCTGGTGCGCACCAGGAACCAAGAGCCAAGAACTAGGAACTAGTCTGGCGCAAGATCCAGGTCACCGCTTCAATCAGGTTGTCCGCCACCATCTCGGCTTTCGTGCCGTCGAGCGGCTGGCGCTCTTCGCTGGCGCCGTAGCCGGTGCGCACCAGGATGCCGCTGGCGCCGACGTTGTGCGCCAGTTGGACGTCGAGCCAGCGATCACCGACCACGTACGAGCGCGCCGGGTCGATATCCAGGTCGCGCGCGGCCTGCCGGATCATGCCCGGCTGCGGCTTGCGGCACTCGCACTGCCGGCGGTACTCGGGCAGCGGCGCGTCCGGGTGATGCGGACAATAATACCAGCCGTCGATGCGCGCGCCGGCGGCGGCCACGCGCGCGTCGATCTCGCGACGCACCTCCCCGACGAACGCCTCTTTGAAGAACCCGCGCGCGACGCCCGCCTGGTTCGACACGACGACCACCGCGAAACCGGCGCGGTTGAGCAGTCGGATCGCATCGATCGACCACGGGAACAGGCGCATGCGATCGAGGCGATCGAGGTAGCCGACCTCGTCGATGAGCGTTCCGTCACGGTCGAGAAACACGGCACGCGTCACATCGCATCTCCGACGGGTAAACCAGCGAGCAGGGACATCACCTCGAAGCGGTCGGGCGAACTGCGCGATGCGGCACAGGCCACCGCTCGAGCCCCGTCCTCGGCAAACCTGCTCCTCCGGCGTATCGTCCTCTGAACGCCGCGGGGCTCAGGCCGGAGGTGTCGCCCCCATACCCCACGGC
>Ga0315282_10012047_pt1 | contig 13290 bp, 8 predicted proteins | sample YL17G07_20_MG_FD_203693 | JGI IMG/M metagenome (GOLD analysis project Ga0315282, IMG submission 203693) | Sediment microbial communities from Yellowstone Lake, YNP, Wyoming, USA - YL17G07_20 | ecosystem: Environmental > Aquatic > Freshwater > Lake > Sediment | place: USA: Wyoming | collected...
CTCATCCGGAGCCTGCACGACTACCTGCAGCAGTGGGACGCCCATCCCACGCCCTTTCGCTGGACCAAAACCGTCGCCCATGTGCTCAAACCATATAAACTACCTATTTCAGGGACTGAACACTAGCGCCAGGCTCCCCTGTTGGCCAGCCCCAGCATGCAGTTCTGTCCCCGTTGCCAGCGGGCCGTCACGCCCAAGGCGACCGGCACCTGCCCCGGTTGCAGCATCACGCTGTTCCGCCGCGACTAACCGCCGGACGAAGATCCGCCAACGCCCAGCCCACCGTAGACACCGCCTGACCCGCGCAGGACCTCCCGTCGGGCTCGGCGAAAGAGCCCCGGAGGGAGTTCACCGTGCGCCACCTTCGCGGTCTGCATTCCGCACTCATGGGGCTCGTCGGCCTCGCACTGGCCGCCCAGCCCTCTCTCATCTGCGCCGCCACGGAGGCGAAAGGCATGGCCACACAGCCGCCGGCGGCAGAGGAGGCCTTCCTGACCGCCGGCCAAGACAAGCGCCTGACGGAGGTCCGGCACCTGGATCTGCACTACACCTGGCGCGGCTTCGAGACCAAGGAGCAGTGGGAGGCCTGGGCCCAGCATCTGCGCGAGCAAATCCTGGTCGGCACAGGCCTCTGGCCACCCCCTGAGAAGTGCCCGTTGAACGCCAGAATCTTCGAACGCCTCGAGCGCGACGGCTACTCGGTCGAGAAGGTCTACTTCGAAAGCTACCCTGGCTTCTTCGTCACCGGCAACCTCTACCGCCCGCTCGGTAAGAAGGGCCCGTTCCCCGGCATTCTCAACCCCCACGGCCACTGGGAGAAGGGCCGCCTCAACGACACCGAGCTTGGCTCTGTGCCGGGGCGGTGCCTCAGCTTCGCCAGGCAAGGCTACGTCGCGTTCTCCTACGACATGGTCGGCTATAATGACAGCAAGCAGGTGGACCACCGCTTCGGCGGCCAGCGCGAGGAGCTGTGGGGCATCAGCCCGCTGGCCTTGCAGCTCTGGAACAGCATCCGCGCGGTTGACTTCCTGCAAGCGCTCCCCGACGTGGACCCCAACCGCCTCGCCTGCACCGGCGCCTCCGGCGGCGGCACCCAGACGTTCATGGTCACCGCGGTTGAGCCGCGCATCAAGGTGGCCGCGCCAGTGAACATGATCTCGGCCTACATGCAGGGCGGCTGCAAGTGCGAGAACGCCCCCCTCATCCGCCTGGACACCAACAACATGGAGATCGGCGCGCTGGCTGCGCCCAGGCCACTGCTCATGGTCAGCGCCACCGGCGACTGGACCAAAAACACCCCCGACGAGGAGTTCCCCGCGATCCGCAGCATCTACCGCCTCTACGGCGCCGACGACCCCGTGGAGTGCGTGCGCTTCGACGCTCCCCACAACTACAACAAGGACAGCCGCGAGGCGGTCTACAGGTTCTTCGGCAAGTGGCTGCTGGGCGACCACGAACCCAGCCACTTCGTCGAGCAGCCGTTCCAGGTGGAGAAGCCCGAGGATTTGCTCGTGTTCAGCAGAACCGAGCTGCCCAAGCACGCCGTCACCCAGCAGCAGCTCATTGACAACCTGATCGCTGCCAGCCAGCATCAACTCCGGGCCGCGAAGCCGTCCAGCCAGGCCGCTCTGCGCCGCTTCCGCAGCCGGTACGGACTCGGCCTCGCCCGCTGCCTGGCCGCCGAGCAGCCTCAGCCCGGCCAAGTGGCGCAGGTGGTGCCGGCGGATGTGAGACACAAGGGCTGGTTGGCCCAACGCCTGGTCCTTGGCCGCCCCGGCCAGGGCGACCGCGTGCCGGCCGTCCTGTTCCTGCGCACCTCGCTCAAGCGCAAGGGCGTTGGCACGCTCGTGGTTCATCCAGACGGGAAGGCGGCTTTGTGCAACCAGGAGACACTGGAGCCCGGCAGCCTGGTGCGTCGCCTCCTGGACAAAGGCCGTGCCGTGCTTCTCATTGACTGTTTCCTCACCGGGGAGTCTCAGGCCCCGCCCAGCCGCGCCGACCAGATCGGCAACATCAACTTCTTCACCACCTACAACCGCACCGAGGCCGCCAACCGCGTGCAGGGCATCCTCACCGCCCTGGCATACCTCGCCGCCCGGCCCGAGGTCTCCCGGGTCAACCTTGTGGGCCTGGAGCAAGCCGGCCTGTGGGCCCTCCTCGCGCGCGGCCTGGCCAAGGACGTGAACGCGACAGTCGTTGATGCCGGCCGCTTCGACAACACCAAAGATGAGAGCTTCCTGCACGACCCGTTCGTCCCTTGCCTGCGGCGCGTGGGCGACCTGCGCACGGCCGGCGCCCTGACGGCACCGCGACCGCTTCTCATCCACAACACCGGCGGCAGCTTCGATGCGAGCTTCATCAGAGACGTCTACCAAGCCGTGAATGCCAAGGACCGCCTGCTGGTCAAGCAGGCCCAGGCCTCGGAAGACGAGCTGGTGGCCTGGCTGACCGCGCAAAGGTAGGAAGGCAGGAGGCAGCTCCAGCTTGTCCTGAGCGTGCGACCCGAAGGGTCGCAAGTCGAAGGGCTGCCGACCGCCTTTACAGCACCATCCGTCGAGGAGGATCAACCATGCGACTGCTCTGCGCCGTCTTGCTTCTCGCGGCCTCGGCTTCCACTGTCGTGGCCCAGGCCCAGCCGTACCCCGACCGCTGGGTATTCGTCTCCCGCAGCCTCAACAAGGATCAGGACGTGGACGACATCCGCCAGATCGTCCGCACCGCCAGCGAGCACGGGCTGAACGGGATGCTGTTCTCCAGCGGCCTGGACAGCCTCGACCTCCAGAGCCCCGATTACTTCCGGCGGTTGAGCGAGGTCAAGGGCTTCTGCACGCAGTACAACGTCGAGATCATCCCCTGCATCTTCTCGGTGGGCTACGGCGGCGGCGCCCTGGCCCACGACCGGAACCTGGCCGCCGGCCTGCTGGTCAACGACGCGCTCTTCGTGGTGAAAGGCCAGGAAGCAAACCTCGTGCCCGACCCGCCCGTGCAGGTCGTCAACGGTGGCTTCGAGCAGCACCAGAACGACCGCTTCCCCGGCTATACCTTCATTGACGGGCCGGGGCAAATCTCGTTCGCCGACACCCAGGTCTTCAAGGAGGGCGCTTGCTCCCTGCGCTTCAGCAACCCCGCGGCCGCCGGCCAGTGGGGACACGCGCGGGTCATGCAGGAGGTGACCGTCAAGCCCCAGCGCCACTACCGCATCAGCGCCTGGGTAAAGACGCAGGACCTGGACCCGCCCCGCGCCTTCGCCATCCAGGTGCTCACCGAGAAAGGCACCCTGGCCCCGCGCGAGCTGAGCATTCCCGCAACCACCGATTGGCGCCAGGTAGCCGCCGACTTCAACAGCAAAGACTACGACAAAGTCAGGGTCTACATAGGCATGTGGGGCTGGAAAGGCGGCATGCTCTGGATAGACGACATCCGCGTGGAGGAAGTCGGCTTCCTCAACGTCATCCGCCGCCCCGGCACGCCGGTCTCGGTCAAGTCGGAAGACGGCAAGACGCTGTACGAGGAGGGCAGAGACTTTGCCCGCATCGAGGACCCGGGCCTGCGGCCCTGGGACGTCTGGCATCAGGTGCCGCCGCTCAAGCTCCTGCCCAACAGCCGCATAACGGACGGCCAGCGCCTGCGCGTCAGCTTCTACCACGCCATGGCCGTGGGCGACAGCCAGGTCAGTCTGTGCATGTCCGAGCCCAAGCTCTACGAACTGTGGGCCCAGCAGGCGCGCCTCCTCAAGCAGTACCTCGCGCCGCAGAAGTGGCTGCTCAGCATGGACGAGATCCGCGAGGGGGGAAGCTGTGCCGCCTGCCAGGCCAGGAACATGACCATGGCCCAGATCCTGGGCGACTGCATCAGCAAACAGGTGCGCCTCATCCGCGAGGTCGAGCCGCAGGCCGAGGTCTACATCTGGTCGGACATGCTGGACCCCAACCACAACGCCCACGACAACTACTACCTGGTGGAGGGCGACTTCTCCGGCTCCTGGGCCCACGTGCCCCGCGACCTGATCATCACCTGCTGGTACTACGAGAAGCGCAACGACAGCCTGCCCTTCTTCGCCAACCTCGGCTTTCGTACCCTCGCCGGCGCCTACTACGACGGCGACACGCTGGACAACCCCCGCGGCTGGCTGGAGAGCATGAAGAGCATCCAGGGCTGCCGCGGCATCATGTACACCACCTGGCAGGACAAGTACCAACTCCTGCCCGCCTTCGGCGATCTGGTAACGGCGGTCAATCGGTGATTGGTAATCGGCCGCTAAGCCGTTGTACGAGGGGCGTCCACCCTGAGCAGGCCGAAGGGTCTCGCCTGCCCTGAGCCCGCCGAAGGGCCCCGACTAGAGGCTAGTGGGGGCGGGACGCCGGTCATACAAGTCTGTTGTGTTTCGGCAGCTTGCTGTTGGACCTGCAAAGTCGGGCGACTTTGCACTCCATAGTGGCGCGTCCGTAACCCCGGCGCCTGGGGCTCCTCCCGCCAGGCAGGCGACGACCCTCTATGGAGTGCAACGTCCCCTGACGTTGCAGAAGCCGTTCCCTACGAGCGGCCTCCCGCTTGCCCTGAGCCCGCCGAAGGGCGGCGATGTGCCGTTATATGGAGTGCAACGTCTCCAGACGTTGCGCCTCTTGCTGTCACCCTGAGCGGGCGTGCGTACTCGCACGCACCGCGAAGGGTGACAGCCAATGTCGTGGGTGTCCCCACAAGGAGCCTTCCACACATGCCCATCAGGTGCTGCTCCCTGCTTCCCGTGCTCCTCTCTGCCTTGCCCCTTGCTGCACAGCAAACCCCTTCCGACTGCCACTTCGCCTCCCTCCCCAGGGAGGCCGTCGAGGCAGAAGACTTCACCGTCAAGGCCTCCTACAAGCTGCCGCCCGACGCACCCCCCGCCAAGCTGCACTGCGAACTCAAGGACCTCCAGCACAACGTCTTCGACAGCCAGGTGGTCCTGGTGCAGGGCGCAGGGCAGCAGGCCTTCGTCTTCCAGGGGCCCGCCCGCGAGCGCGGCAAAGAGCTGCTGGTGGCGCTGTGGCTGGGCGAAGACTGGCGCCAGCCCCTGGCACCCATCATCGCCAGCGCCCCCATACCCATTCTGTCACAGGAGATGATGGCCTTGCGCAGACAGCAGCAGGCCGCCGCGCCAGCCCTCTTGCAGCGCCTGGGGCACCGCCGCCAGCCCGGAAAGAACGTGGCGATCCTGTCCGACGACCTGCCCGGCCTGGACCGGAGCGTAGCCGAGACCTACGCGCGCGGGCTCACCGACGCCGGGCTTGCCGTCACCACGCTGCACGCCGAGGCCTTGGCCAACGCCTACGTGCTCAACGTCGCCAACTTCGATCTGCTCTTGCTCACGCACGCCCCCGCGTTTCCCGCGCCAGCATTGGACGCACTGGGGCAGTACCTCCGCGCCGGCGGCAACCTGATCGCCCTCGGCGCACCCGCCTTCAGCAAGCTGCCGTTCAAACTCGAGGGCGCCTGGGCCGATGCCGCCGACCTGCCCACACTGCTGGGACGCGTGCAGCCAACTCACCTGCTCTTCGATTTCGAGCAAGGCGACCTTTCCGGCTGGCAGCGCGGCGCCAATGACCCCGCCTCGCCGACCACGTTTGGCCTCGACCAGGGAGCCGCCGGCACCACCCGCGCCCTGCACGTGGCCGTCAGCAATCTCACCGGCTGGGACACCATCGTCTCGCCGCAGCTTCAGCAGCCCATCCCCCAAGGCCACGCGCTCACCTGCCTGTGGGCCAGGGGCAGCCAGACGACCACCCAGCTCGCACTCGAATGGCGAGAGAAAGACGAGTCTCGCTGGATTGCCACGATCCCCCTTAGCCAGCAATGGCAGCATTACGCGCTGCGGCCCGAAGACTTCCAGTACTGGCCGGACAACCCCAGCAAGGGCCGGGGCGGCCCCGCTGACCGCCTCAAGCCCGCCAACACCGTGCAGCTCAGCGTGGGGCTGGCCTTCACCCATACCTCGCTCCCGCCGGGCAAGCACGAGTTCTGGGTAGACGAGATCGGCACGGCAGAGAACCCTTACCCCGAGCTGCCCGACGCCTCCCAGGCCGAGCCGCCCACCCTCGACACCCTTAGCCCTGCCTACAAGATCCATCCCGTCTCCGCAGGCGCAGCTCTGCGCCTTGACCCGCGCCAGGCGCTGCTCCCCCTACGCGAACTCCCTCCGCCGCAGCAAGTGCTGTCCTCCCACGTGCGGCCGCAGGCCACCGGCTGCGGCAAGCAGCGCCAGTGGCGCTGGATTCCCCTCGTCGAAGCCGTGTCGCCGCAGGGCGACAGGCGCGGCACACCCGGCGTGCTGCTCATCAACCGCGCCGACCCCTACAGCGGCAGCCTGTGGGGGTCCCTTGCCGTCGCCGATCAGGGCTACCTCCAGCAGGCCCCCGTGGTGGACCTCATCACCGCCCTGGCCAAGCGCATGCTCGACGGCGTCTTCCTAGACGAGGGCGGCGCGCAGTCCCACGCCTACTTCCAGGGGGAGAAGGTGAACCTGGGCGCGGAGGTCATCAACCTCGGCGCGGCCGACAGCGGCCCGCTGACGGTCCATATCCGTGTGTCGCGGGATCGTGAAGCGCTCCTCGACAGGCAGTTTGAGCTGAACGTTCCTGCGGGCGAATCCAGAACGGTCGAATGCCCTTGGGCGCCAGGCCGGTTCGAACATGATGAGTACGATGTCACCGTGGAACTGCTGCGACAAGGAACCGTCATTGATTGCCTCGGTCACCAGATCGGCATCTGGCAGCCCAAGCCGAAGCCCGTCTTCATGACCGCTCACGATGGCGACCTCTGGCTGGGCGACCAGCGCTGGTACGCCCACGGCGTCAACTACATGCCCTCCTCGGGCATCGCCAGCGAGGACGGCCCCTACTTCGAGTATTGGCTTGACCCACAGCCCTACGACCCGGAGGTCATCGAGCGCGACCTGAAGCTGATCCAGCAGATGGGCATGAACATGGTGAGCGTGTTCATTGACCACCGCTCCGTCGGCAGCCGCAACCTGCTGGACCTGCTGCGCCGCTGTGAGAAGCACGGCCTGCTGGTCAACCTCTCCCTCCGCCCCGGCACGCCCATGGACTTCCGCTGGCCCGAGATGCGGGACATCATCGAGACCTGCCACCTGGCTGAGAATGACACGGTCTTTGCCTACGACCTGGCCTGGGAGCCCGCCTGGGGCAGCTACGAAAGCCGCCAACGCTGGGACCCCGAGTGGGCTAGGTGGATCGTCGAGCGCTACGGCAGCCTCGGGAACGCCGAGAAGGACTGGGGCTTCCCCTGCCCGCGCGCCGACGGCAACCTCACCTCCCCCTCCGACGCGCAGGTCTCCAGGGACGGCCAATGGCGTGTCATGGTGGCCGCCTATCGGCGCTTCCTGGACGACCTGCTCAGCAAGCGCCACACACAGGCGGCGCGGCTGATGCGCTCCGTGGACCCCAACCACCTCATCAGCTTCCGCATGTCCATCGCCGGCGATCCCACCGTGCCCTCGGCCACCATGGCCTACGATTTCCGGGGCCTGGCCAAGTCCATGGACCTCATGTGCCCCGAGGGTTACGGGCGCATCGGCGACTGGGAGCGAGTGAAGGAGGGCCGCTTCACCGCCGACTACGCCCGCTGCATGGCCCCCGGCCGGCCGGTGATGTGGGCCGAGTTCGGCTGCTCCGTCTGGGACATGACGCGCCTGAGCCAGAACCCAGACCGCCTCAAGTTCCAGGCGCAGTTCTACCGCGACTTCTACCGCATGTTGGGCGAGTCACACGTCAGCGGCAGCGTCTGCTGGTGGTTCCCCGGCGGCTTCCGCGTCGGTGAGAACAGCGACTTCGGCATCATCAACCCCGACGGCACCTTCCGCGAGACCAGCGAGGTCATCCGCGACATCTCCGGCGCCATGAAGGCCCTCGGGCCGCGCCCGGCGCCGACGCATTGGATCACCATTGACCGCGACGCCTCGCCCCTGGGCCTTCAGGGCGTGTACCAGGCGGTCCAACAGGAATACTGGGCCGCCATCGAGCGCGGCGAGGTCCCCGGCCTGCGCACCGCCGGCATGGGCACCACCTCGGCCAACTGCCCGCTCGTGGCCGTCGGCAACACCCCCTACAACGGCTCCAACCCGCCCAAGTGGCTCAACGCCGAGTTCGCCTACGTGCAGATTCTGGACGCCAAGGGGCAGTGGCAGGAGATCACCGACGACGGCGCGACCGTCCAGGTCAAGCGCGGCCAGCCGATCAAGTGCCGCGCCCAGGTGGGCAACACCGCCGAGGCGGCCTGGCTGGCGCCAGGCACCCATCCCGGCCAGCAGGGAGTCGTCTACCTCTCCGCGCGGCCCGGCTCCGGCCTTCAGTTCCGCCAACCGATCCCACAGGATGTTGCCTGGCTGGGCGACGCCATCATCGAGGAGTTCACCCTCACGCAGGGCATCACCGACCCCACCCACGTGGCCTTCGAGATGACCGCCGACGCCCGCGCCTGGTTCGGCGAACGCCTGGAGCTGGACTTGCAGCCGGTGGCGGGCTAGTGGCTGGCACTGCTGTGGGTAGTCGCAGGTCTTCCCAGGACTGAGCTTGCCGAAGTCAGCCTGCGGGAGTAGAATGGGGTGGGACCGTTGGCGTCAAAGGCAGGCGATGACCGATGGCTAGGACCGTCCCAAGCAACGTTAGGACAGGCGGCTACCTGTGCCTGGCTCTGGGCATTCTTGCCACACTCAGCGGCGCGATGGCACTGGCTGTGGCCATCCTAATCCCTGACCTGCGCCATCCGTTTCCCCAATCCAGCTTGCCCGTACGCTTCCTGGGCGCGCACTTCACCCAGCTCGCCGGCGCGCAAGTCCCACTCGCCGTGCTCTTCTCTGCCGGTAGCGTGGCGTTCGCACGGGGCCGCGAGTGGGGACGGCGAGTGCTCGTCATCATGTTCTGGCTCGCCCTGCTCTACTGCCTCGCCTTCCTCGTCCTATGGGAGTTGGAGCTCCCCACCTTCCACGCGCCAAGCTACAGCGAAATGGTGGCTCAGGGCACGCCCCCCCGCGAGGCGCGCGTCTTCGCCGCTGTGCCGATTGCGATGGCCGTTGGCGGGCTCATCGTGGTGGCCTTCTACGGTGTCCCAGTCTACCTCGTCATCCGCTGGCTCCGCAGTCCCACCGTCGTGGAGGCCTGCCGAGGCGACGGCCAACAGAGCTTGAACGCCACCTGACGGGGGCCCTGCTTGCGCAGGGATCGCACCAACCTCCGGCGAACAATCCCACCTGAGAAGCGTCCACATGCACGGGGATCCGCTGAGGAGGAATGGAATGATGAAGTGCCTCTCTTCCACCACCGCGTGTGTCCTTCTGTTCCTCGCTTGCACCGCCGCCTGGGCCCAACACGTGACCGTGGACTTCAAGCAGGTGCCCCTCAAGCAGGCCTTGGCCGCACTGGAGCGCCAGACCGGCACCTTCATCCAGCCAGGCTCCTGGGCCCCCGACGCAGAACAGCTCCGCGTTGACCTGCAGATGCAGGATGTGCCGTTGCGGGCCGCACTGCGTGCCCTCTGCCGGCAGATAGGTTGGCACTTTGGTGGCAGCGGATTCAGACAATTCGACGTGCAGCCAGGGCCGGACCCGGCAGACACTTGCCCCGCAGTGCAGGTTGGCCCCTATACGGTGCGCCTACGTTCCATCCAGGTAGTCCACGCCACGGGTCTGACCTTGGGGCATACCACCGACGGCCCGCTGGCACTGGTTCACGAGACAGGCATCGGGCTCACCGTGGAGGCCGACGAGGACAGGGACTTGGTGGCCGTGATCAACCCCTACCAGGGAGTCACCGCCGTGGACAACACGGGCACGAGGTTGGGGCCCAAGAGGAGCGGGCTCCCGCTCTCTCCCGACCCCAGACGGTCTTGGGCGGCCGAGAGCCCCTTACCGTGCCGCCTCACCCTCGACCCGCCCAGCCCGCGGGCTACTAGCCTACGGACGCTCGAAGGGGACATCCTGGTGCACCAGGACGTTCAGCAGCTCCACTTCGAGTTCCCGCTGGCAGAGGACCGCCAACCGCAGAGCGCCGCCGGCCACACCGTCAGCCTGACTGGCGTCGAGCCGATAGGCCAGAGGGGTCTGATCGTCCAGGCCCAGTGGCAGCCTCCGGCGCGTCCCCGGAACGAGACCGACAGGCCCTGGCTCATGCTGCCCTACTGGGGCTACCTGGCCGCGGGTGGAGGCGAGCGGGTCTACGCCTACAGCCTCCCCCACGCCGAATCCGCCGAAGGCGCCGATCCGACGCCCTACCTGGTCACCTGGTACTTCCAGCCCGCGGAAGGCGTCCGGCCCCGCGCCTTCGTCTTCGAGTGCCCGCTGCTGAGCGACGAAACCGACACCCTCCACTACAAGTTCGAGAACATCCCCCTGCCCACTGGGAAGGAGTGAACCGTATGCCGCGCTGGTTGCTGCTCAGTCTATTGCTGCTGTGCCTGCCCCTCGCCGCCTGGGCCCAGTACGTCACCGTGGACTTCGCCGCCATGCCCATAGATCAGGCCTTCGCCGAACTGGAGCGCCAGACCGGCGCCCACATTAGCCACTTCTTCCGCGGCCAGCAACAGCCGCCCGTGGTTGACCTCCAGATGAAGGACGCGCCCTTGCGCGCGGTGTTGCGGGGCCTCTGCCAGCAGGCAAACTGCAACTTCCGCCAGTATGGACACAACTACATCTCCGTCCAGCCGGGCACCGATCCCGCCGAGGCGTGCCCCACGACCAAGGCCGGCCCGTACACCATTCGCCTGCGTAACATCCGCATCACCGACGCTCTGACTCTGAGCTTCGAGGCCGGCGCTGACGCGCCCCTCACCGCGCAGAACGACATGGCTATCACCCTCAGCCTGGAGGCCGACGATGACCTCGACCTGGAGGCCGTGGCCGCGCTCCACCCCGGTGTCACCGCCGTGGAGAACACGGGCAAGACGATAGCGCCCAAATCGAAGGACCTGCCGCAGTCGTACGGCGGGGGCGTGTCCCCCGCCTATCAGGGCTTCATCCAGCACACCGTCGCGCTGGATAAGCCCAGCCCCGAGGCTGCCAGCCTGCGCACGCTGGAGGGGGACATCCTGGTCTACAAGGACGTGCAGCCCGTGCGCTTCGAGTTCCCGCTGAGGGGCGAGCACCAGCCGCAGACCGCAGCCGGCCACACCGTCACCATCACTAGCATCACCCCCGTCGGCGAGGGAGGCTACGAGGTCAAGCTGGAGTGGCGCTTGCCACCGCGCACGCCCGAGCAGATGGACAGGCCCTGGCGCTCGCCCTCCGCCGACGCCTACCTGGTGACAGCCCAGGGTGCGCGCATTGGCTCCGGCGGCACCAGCATGAACGGCAGGACGCAGGGCAACCAGATGATCTACAACTGCACCTGGCAGTTCAACCCCAGCGCCGACCTGGTCCCCGACAAGTTCGTGTTGGCCTTCACCGTCAAAGGCGAGGAAACCGAGACGCTGCACTACAAGTTCGCAGACATCCCACTGCCCACCTGGAACCAGTAGCTGCCTGTCGGCAGGTGTCCCTCGCTCGCACGGAGAAGCCTTGCTGACACGGCAATGGGTGAGAACATGGCGGAAACCTATCCGGCTAGGGCCCGCGCCGCTCTGACCGAGGGCGCCCGCGCGCTGGAGGCCTGCTGCGGGCTCGCCGACAGCATTGCCCAGGCTGCTCAGATGGTGGTGGCAGCCCTCCGCGCCGGCCACAAGCTGCTGCTCTTCGGCAACGGCGGCAGCGCCGCCGACTGCCAGCACATCGCCGCGGAGATCGTGGGCCGCTTCCAGGCCGACCGCCGCGCGCGGCCGGCCATTGCCCTGACCACTGACACCTCCGTGCTCACGGCCGTGGCCAATGACTATGGCTTCGAGGCCGTCTTCGCCCGCCAGATCGAGGCCCTGGGCCAGAGCGGCGACGTGGCCCTGGCCTTCAGCACCAGCGGCCGCTCGCCCAACGCCATCGCCGGCGTAAGGAAGTGCCGCGAGCTGGGCATCAACAGCATCGCGCTCACAGGTGCCAGCAGCGGCGAGCTCGGTGCCTTGGCCGGGCTCTGCCTTGCCGTGCCGCACCACCGCACGTCTCTAGTGCAGCAGGCGCACATGGCCATCGGCCACTTCATCTGCCAGGTGGCGGAAGAGGAACTGTCGCTGGGCGAGGCCAGCCCGCCGCCATGAAGCACATCCTCGGCGTCAGCTTAGGGTCCTCCGAGCGCGATTTTGACGTCACCGTCGCGATCGGCGGCGAGCAAGTTCGCCTCCAGCGCCTGGGCACCGACAGCGACACGCAGCGCTTCGCCCATCTGCTTGAGCAGTACGACGGCAAGGTGGACGCCTTCGGCTTCGGCGGCGGGGACGTGTATGTGTCCAGCGTCGGCCGCCGGTACACCTGGCGCCGCGAGCTCCAGCTCGCCCAGCACGCCCGCCTGACCCCGGTGCTCGACGGCAGCGGCCTGAAGAACACCATCGAGCGTGAGACCATCCGTCGGCTCCAGCAGCAGGGCACCATTGACTTCCAGCGGGCCCGCACGCTGCTCGTCTGCGCCGTGGACCGCTTCGGCATGGCCGAGGCCCTGGTCGAAACCGGCGGCGAGGTCATCTTCGGCGACCTCATCTTCGCCTTGGGTTTGCCACTGCCCGCACGTCGCCTCCGGACCATCGCCTTGCTGGCGCGCGTGCTGCTTCCGATCATGACCCGCTGTCCGCAGCGCTGGTTCTACCCCACCGGCAAGAAGCAGAAGGAGATCGTGCCTCGGCATGGCCTCTGGTTTGCCTGGGCCGATGTGGTCTGCGGCGACTTCCACTTCATCCGGCGCAACTTGCCCTTGAACCTGGCGGGCAAGGCCATTGTCACCAACACCACCACCCCCAGGGATGTCGAGCTGCTGCGCGAGCGCGGCCTGCGGCTGCTCGTGACCACCACTCCCGAACTCCAGGGCCGCTCCCCGGGCACCAACATCATGGAGGCGCTGGTGGTGGCTCTGGCCGGCAAGCCGCCTGAGCAGATGACGCCCGAAGACTACATGCAGGTGCTCGACGGCATGGGCTGGCAGCCGCGCGTCACATATCTGACGCCTGAAGCCGCGTAGGTCGGCCATTCTTGCCCGACGACTCCGTAGGTCGGCCATTCTTGCCCGACGACTCCGTAGGTCGGCCATTCTTGCCCGACGACCCCGTAGGTCGGGCATTCTTGCCAATAATGCCTCAGGAAAACCTAGACAGTGTCATCACCTGAAGCCCAAGGCCAAGAGCTGCTGTCGGGTGGGGCGTTGGTAGAGCCCCACCGCCAGCCGCCGCAGC
>Ga0315282_10012048_pt1 | contig 13290 bp, 11 predicted proteins | sample YL17G07_20_MG_FD_203693 | JGI IMG/M metagenome (GOLD analysis project Ga0315282, IMG submission 203693) | Sediment microbial communities from Yellowstone Lake, YNP, Wyoming, USA - YL17G07_20 | ecosystem: Environmental > Aquatic > Freshwater > Lake > Sediment | place: USA: Wyoming | collected...
CTTTTTCACCTCCTTTTTATAAAAATTGTAGGTTGTTACTTACTTTATTAAGTTATAATAGATTTTACCTGCTTGTCAAGAGGTGTTTAAGGAAATTTTTACATTTTTACCTGTTTTCTTTGGCTTCTTTGCTGTCAAAGCAAGTCCTAATGCATATTATATTGAAGAAAAAATTGACTAAAAAGATGGGTAAGAGGTGTCGCAAAGATGGGTAAGAGATGTGGCAAATGGGGTTAATAAACATAGTTTTAATGCCACTTCCTCATATCCTTTACTGATAGAAGAAAAAGAATTAAGAAAGGCAGCCCTTTCAGACTGCCCTTCTTAAAGGAGTTTATGAGTACAAAAGGCAACTGTCCATTGGAGGATAAAATGCTTTTCTCTCTTCTATTTTACTACCAATTTTTAAAACTCAAAAACAGGGGGTACTAAACTACCTCTACCTTCTGACTTTAAGCTCCTAGGGGCATAGGATTCGATGAGAGAAAAAATTTCCATAGGCCTACAGAGGAAAAATTGAAGGTAACAGTTCCTTTATTTTGGAGAAAAAGCTGAATTCCTTTTTTAATTCTTTCAAATCTTTCAAATAAATAAAGAGACACTTTTTTTTCTTGGTTTTTCTACTCCTTCCAAAACATCTCCACCATCATCGTAGACTTCAACACGGTAATCAAGCAAGTTTGCATTTTTCAATTCTTTTAGAATTGCAAGGTTTTGCGGAGAAAAATTTATTGTGATGGTGTTGTAACCTTGCAATTTTTTCATTACCAACTCTAATACAAAAAAATCCACTGCATAGTTTGGTATTTTTGCTCTTCTTGTAAGTTTAATGTAATCGTTCAATTCTCTATCGTTTGTTTCACTCATTTCACACCTCCTTTATGCAAGGTTTTCTGGCGGTTTGACGCCTTGAGATTCAAGTTTTTGTTTTAGGATCTCGCGCATTTTAGCATCTAGGGAACCCCTAGGAATAGGTATTGTGTTGAAACCGGGGGTTGAGGCTTTAAGTCGATCGGTTGCCTGGCCTTCAAGTATTTTTTTATCGTCGGGCGACATTCTTGAGAGTTGTTCGTCAAGTGTTGTTCCCCACCAATCAGAAATTGCTCGCTGTTTTTTCATAAGAAACTCTTGCTGTTGCTTTTCTTTTTTCTCTTGCTCTGCTTTTTCTCTATCAAGTTTCTGTTGCTCCCGGATAGTTTTTGCGTAGTCATCTTTTAGAGCTTTCACAAGATAGCCAGCGAAATTAGTGTCAGGCTTGTGGACCATGGTGTATTCGATATTTGAGATAATTGTTTCGTCGTCATATTTGTCAAGATTATCGGAGATGATGTCTCTAACATTAGTAATTCGGTACTCTTCAGGGACATTCAAACGCAGTTTTTCAAGGCGAGCCTGTCGTTGATCTTGAGGTTGCTCTTCTGGTTGAGGAGTAGGTTGAGTTTCAGGTTGAGGGGCTGGCTTACTCTCTGGCTGAGGAGCTGGTTGTTCCTGAGTAGATTCAGAGTCAATGAATTGTTTTCTTTTAAAGTGAATGGTGAAGCCAATAACCTTACGAGAACGCTTGTGCTCTTCAAGTTTGGTGACTTCAATATCTGAAAACTGTTTAATTTCTTTGATAGCAGGTTTGAGAATATATAATCTCAATTGAGCGATTTTTTTTATTCATTTGTATTCGTTACTCTTTTCATACGAATTATCACTTGCATTCGCCGCTCTTTTCCTACGAATCTTTCGTTTTATTCTGCATTTCTTTGTGCAGAGTCCTCCTCTGTAACCTGCACTCTCAATGAGCACCTTTATCATCGTAAGAATTTTAGTGCTTTCTGAAAAAAATTGCAAGTTTTCTAAGTGTATTATTTTCTGCTTTTGTATTTCACTACATTTCAATGTTTGGACAACTGTTCAGGGTTATACGCAAGAGATAATGGAATCCCTTTAACTACAGAGTTTCGTGATTTCCCTCAATGATGTGGGTTTTCTGGGTAGTTTTTATGATTACAGGGTATTCAGTTGCAAAATGCATCAAGAAAATCATATTAAGAAAGTATTATTCCATATTTATAGCCGATAAATTCAACTTGTTTTTGGAAGTCATTCCAGACGGTTTTACAGTTACAACCTTTGGCTTCTTTATAGACTCTGTCTGCGTTAAATTTGGCATATGGAAATGGGAAAATGTCAATTCAGGTTATTTTGGCGTTCCGTTTGAAATGGTTCGCGATTGCCTTGGAAACAAGCTTTCTTTTAAGGGTAGTTGATAATTTATTTCCTTCTGTACCCAACAGGAAAATAACGTTTGCTTCAACTTACGTTTGCCTTTTTCTTGTCTTCGATGTTTTTATATTCTTATATGCTTGATGAGGTGCAGATTTAGCACTTCCAAGTATGCGTATTTCTTCGGCAATTGTTATTATTTGTGCATATCAATAAAGCAATTCAAGGTTAAATAGGCTTTAAAAACTAAACGTATTAAATGGCTTTTTTAAAAATGTTTGAATTCTTATAGAATAAAAAGAAGAGATTTAAGAATAGATTTTTTTGGAGGTTAATATGGGTGAGTTAAGATGGAATCCTCTTCTTAGAACGTGGGTGATGGTTGCACCGAATAGGCAGGAACGCCCGAATATGCCAAAGGATTGGTGCCCTTTTTGCCCTGGCTCTGGCAAAGTGCCCGATCACTACGATGTTCTGAAGTACGATAACGACTTTCCCGTTTTGAAACTTAAGCCCGATGAACCCGAAGTGCCTTCCGATGACTTCTACAGGGTTATGAAAAACTACGGGAAGTGCGAGGTTATTCTTTATTCATCCGACCACAATGCAAAGTTGTGGCAGTTAAGCGTTGAGCACATTATAAAACTTGTAAATCTCTGGATTGAAAGGAACAACGAATTATCAAAAGACGAGAATATAAAATATGTGTTTCCTTTTGAAAATCGCGGGGAGGAGGTTGGCGTTACGATTATACACCCGCACGGGCAACTTTATGTGTATCCCTTTGTGCCGCTAAAATTGAAAGTCGAACTTGATTCCTGCAAAGAGTACTATATGGAGCATAATGAGTGCATGATTTGTCACATGAATGCCGAAGAAAAGGCATTTAAAAAAAGAGTTGTTTTCGAAAATGAGAGTTTTATTGCATACCTTCCCTTCTTTACCGATTATCCTTACGGTGTTTTTATCGTAAGCAAGAGGCATTTTGGAAACCTTGCGGACTTCACGGAACCCGAGAAGCGTGATTTAGCAAAGATGCTTAAAACAATTACCGGTGCCTTCGATTTGCTTTTTGACCGCCCCTTCCCGTATATGATGGTTATTCACCAGACGCCCGTAAATACTGAAGAATACAAAGAAAGCGACAAATACTTCCACTTCCACATCGAATTCTACCCGCCATTGAGAGACAAGGATAAAATAAAGTGGTATGCTTCATCAGAGATGGGTGCCTGGGCTTGTGCAAACCCCCTTTCGGTTGAGGAAACTGCTCCAAAATTAAGAGAAGCAATTGAGAAGTTTTTGAAAAATGAACCTGAATAAACTTAAAGAAGAATTTACTACACTATCTGGAGAAGGTGCAGTTGATGTGTTTTTTGCACCAGGCAGGGTGAATCTTATAGGGGAGCACATCGATTACAACGGCGGATTAGTTATGCCTGCAACTATTTCACTTGGAATTTACGGGCTTAAACGCAACCGTAATGATTCTATTGTGAGCCTTGTTTCGAAAGATGCACCAAATAGGGTTATTATCAATTTAAATGACGAAATAAAATACACAACTTCAGATGGCTGGGCGAATTATCCAAAAGGTGTCATAAAGAAACTTGTTGAAAGTGGCTTTAGGATAGGTGGTGCAGACATTATGTTTGCAAGCACGCTTCCAATGGGCTCGGGGCTTTCTTCCTCTGCTGCAATCGAAGTATTAACGGCGTTTATGATGCTTTATGGCGAAAATTCAATCGATAGGATTGAGATTGCAAAAATGTGTAAGGATGTTGAGAACAATTTTGTAGGTGTAAACTGTGGTATTATGGACCAGTTTGCCGTAAGTATGGGGAAAAAAGATAATGCGATATTGCTCAATAGCGACACACTTGAATACGAGTATATCCCGATAAGGTTGGAGGGTTATACCCTTGTCATTATGGATACAGGGAAGAGAAGGGAACTCAACGAATCAAAGTATAACGAAAGGCGCAAAGAGTGCGAGGAGGCACTCTTGAGGATTCAAGCTAAAATTTCTATCTCAAACCTGTGTGAAGCAGCCCTTGAGGACATTTCAATCTTGGATGACAAAATTTTAAGAAGAAGAGTGCTGCATGTTATTACCGAAAACGAGCGTGTTAAAAAGGCTTCCATTGCTCTCAAGGAAGGCGACATAAAAACATTTGGAAAGTTACTTGTTGAATCGCACAATTCTCTCAGGGATAACTTCGAGGTTACAGCCTTTTATCTTGACACAATTGTTGAAGAGGCGCTAAAGCAACCTGGCTGTATTGGTGCAAGGATGACTGGTGCAGGCTTTGGAGGGTGTGCTATTGCAGTTGTTGCAAACGATAGATTAGATTACTTTATTAGAAATGTTTCACTAAATTATAAGGCAAAAACTGGTCTTGAGCCTAAATTCTACGAGGCTCACATTGTCGATGGGGTAGATTTTGTAGGAAACTTGTGATATGAAAATTTGGAGAGGCGTTTACAAGGGGCTCGACGCCTTCTTTATTGAAAATGAAAAGATAAAATTAACAGTCTTAAAAGACCTTGGTGCAAAAATTGCATCCTTGATCTATAAAGAACAGGATTTTGAAGTTGCAACCCAGCCAAATAGCAGCTCATACACGCTTCCTCGCTTTGGAGATCCTTTTGAACACTACGATGGGTCGGGTTTCGATGATTGCTTTCCAACAATAGACCCGTGTTTAGATATGGTTGACCACGGCGAACTCTGGAGCCGCCCCTGGGATATCGAAGAAGTAAATGATAGTTTGGTGTGCGCAATTCAAGGTGTAAGATTCCCCTATCTGTTTGAGCGAACTATCCAGGTAGAGGAGAGCACAGTTAATTTGAAGTACAGGGTCGAAAATTTTGGAGAAAAGCCAATAAATGCGCTCTGGGCTTTCCATGGCCTTGTAAGAGGGGATAAAGATTCGAGGATAATTATTCCCGGTGTTGAGAAAGTTATAAATGTTCATAAAAGCGAACGCCTGGGTGATATCGGGACTGTGCATAATTTTCCTGAAACACTTCTTGCAGATGGAACTCCCCTTAGACTTGATAGATTTAACCCATTTTCAAAGCGGAACGAGAAGTATTATGCCTATGGGAGGCTCAAGAAAGGTGAAGCAGCACTTACGTTGAACCACAGAAAGCTTCAATACAAACTAACTTTCCCTGAGGATGTTGTGCCTTATTTGGGCGTTTGGCTTGACGAAGGCGGCTTAAGAAGTGACGGTGCAATTGCTCTCGAGCCAACTACTGCCTTTTATGATTCGCCCTGTATTGCAGAAGAAAAAGGGGACATACAACCAATAAGTCCAGTAAAAACACTCTCCTGGACCCTGAAGATTTCCTTAAAGCCTTTAGATTAACTACAACTCGCTTTTTGCAATCTCCTTGTAAACGAAGGCGCTCTGTCTTGGCTTTCTCTCCTGAGTTTTGAAATCGACTTCAAACAAGCCGAACTTCATCGAGTAACCCTCAGCCCACTCAAAGTTGTCCATTAAGGACCAGTGCATATAACCAATGATATCGGATCCCTCGCTCTTTGCCTTTCTCATGTATTCTACCGTATCCTTAATGAGTTGTGGTCTCCATTTGTCGAGGTGATCTGCAACGCCGTTTTCCGTTATCATAACAGCTTTCCCGTACCTCTTCTTAAGGTCGATAAGCAGTCGGTAGATTCCTTCTGGATAAATCTCATTGTTGAAATCGCTTAGTTCACCTTTGTCAACTGCTTCGTAAGTATTTTTTGGTGAGAATTTTATAAAGGTGCGAGAGTAATAATTCAATCCAATAAAATCAAGAGATTCTTTTAGATCTTGAAGTTGCTCCCCAATGCCGAGGGGCTTTAATATCTTTCCTTCAAAAATTGAATCAAGAAATGCGTAATCAAACATATACCTGATCTGCTTATTTACCACGATGTCAAGAGGGTTAAATCTATTCAGAGGCTCGAAAATAACCATATTATGTGCAATTGAAATAAGCGAATCGCTTTTCTCTTCCCTTATTATTTTGTATGCCTCTAAATGTGAAAGAAGAAGTTCTTTTATAGCAGAAAATCCTTCTTGCATATTTTTGTGCCCCGGGGGCCACTCTCCTGTCATATAACCGAACATCCCCAGGACAACAGGCTCGTTTATCGTAATCCAGTATTTAACATAAGGAGCAAAGTATGGCACAACCTTCTTTACGAAGAGTGCAAAGTAGTTGTGGAAATTTTCGTTTAGGAATCCTCCTTTTTTGTAAAGCCATGCTGGAATTGTGAAGTGGTGGAGCGTTAATACAGGTTCGATTTCCATCTCCTTTAGAGTCTTTAACATATCGACATAGTGCTCGATTTCATGCTCGTCGAACTCCCCTTCGTTTTTCTCAATGCGAGACCACTCTACAGAAAACCTATAGGCATTGTTGTTGAGGAACTTTATAAGTTCAAAATCTTCCTTGTATCTATTGTAGTGGTCGCAAGCAACAATTGCTGAATCTCCTGTTTTTATCCTTCCTTCTTTTTCCCACTCGTACCAGTCGTTACAGATATTGCCGCCTTCAACCTGGTGTGCAGCAGTTGCTACACCCCATAAGAATTTTCCCATATGTACCTCCTTTACTTTTTCAATTTGTATACCTTAGTTGCATGTTTCGAAACTACCTTTCCACTTTTTCCAAAAATTATTTCACCGTTTTCATCACCTATTTCAAATTCCCTGTCTTCAAGATTTATAAAGCCAACAATTTTTGAATCGTTTACCTCTCCTGTAAATTCAAAAACATCTTTCGAAACTTCTTTAACGCTCTCAAGTTTGAAGTCCTCATATTCTTGAAGCTCTAAAAGCAATTCAAAAACATTATCTTCGAGGCTGTAAATTGGGTCAGAAAAGAAAATGAAATCGGAAAGGAAGTAATTGGTGATTAGAATAGTATCTCTTTCATTCTCGGTTAGGTTTTTCGGCTTTAAGAAGACAACGTCAGGGTCGTTAATGAAGTATTTGCGGTTTATAAAAGCACGGGTGATTGTGTTTCTGAGGGAATTCCTTGCTGAGTTTCGCCCCTGAAACCTTATAAGACGCGTAAGCGTATCCTCCCACCCATCCTTTGTATCAGGTCCGATACGGAGATAGTCGTAAAGACCTTCTTCAAGCATTACAGGTGCACCGCATCCAAGAATTTTTGAATCCTCTCCTATTGCTTTTTTTAGTGCTTCCATTCCTTTTTTGAATCTTTCAATTCTTGTGACATCTTCAACTTTGTCTAACGGTACCGCCATAAGGCTATAGAGGAAGTCAAACTTAAACATCCTAAAACCCATTTCTCTAAGTGCGGTAATTTCTTCCGTAAGGTACTCCAAAACTTCATCGTTCATTGGATTAAGTGCGTAGAAATGGCCACTCCAAAGGGGATTAAACCCAACAGGCCTTGGGCTTCCATTTTTATCTTTTACAAGCCAGTCTTTATGGTTCTTGAAAATTTCGGAGTTTTTCTCTACTACAAACGGTGCAAGCCAGATACCAGGAGTTATGCCTATCTCATTTAAACGATCTACAATGACCTTGAGTTTGCCTTTAAACTTTTCGTTTTCAACCCACTCTCCGATGCTCTTCTGCCATCCATCGTCTATCTGAAAGAAATCGAGTTTCAAGGGAAGATTTTTAACATGCTCGATATTTTTGAGGATTTCGTCTGCATCAATGGATCTATAATAGTAGTACCATGAAGTCCAGCCGTAGATTTTCTTGTGTTTCCTTTTTTCGAGGGCTAAACTTTTAACATGTTTTGCTTCAATTTTCGGTGTGAGAATCTCTCCTTCAACACTCTTTCCGATTTCAAAATAGACCCTCAAAGTGTTTGCATTAACCAATTCAAAACTTGCCTTTAAAGAATTGTTCTCGGGGATTAGAAGAAGGTATCCGTCTTTCAAATTTAGGTATGTGAAAAAATGGCTTCTTCCCTCGCTAAAATTTTCAGGGTCAAGGTAGTGGTATCGCAGAACTGGCAAGAGACATCTTTCAAATTTTGCGTCAAAATCAATTTCATAAGTTGGTGACCAGGATTGAAAAACGTTTCGAAGCATTTTAATCTCAGTGTAGTCATCAAACCTGAGGTCAAAGAACACTTCGCTTATATAGCACTTCGTTCTTCCCAGAACTCTTATAGAAAGGTCTTCGTCAAAGGAAATCTCAAGTTCATCGGTTTTGATTAAAGGTGAATCTGATTCAATTGTTTTTTGAAGTGTTTTTACGCCTAATTTAGTAAATTTGTAATCAGGCTTTTTCATTTTGCTCGATTTCCTTTCTCATCTCTTCCATGCGGCTACGCACCTTGAGAGTGTCTTTCTCTATTGATGTTGCAACAACAAAAAGAAGCAGTCCGCACGGAATCCAGAAAAGTGCTGAAGTAATCATTGCAAAGTCCAATCCCTTTATTGAAGATATAAGCCCACCAACAAAAGGCCCTACTCCCATGCCGATGTTGTCAGTAAGGTTAAAGACAGATGAGATTGCACCTCTATGCTCAGGAAGGTTCACATTCGTAAGAACTGCTCTCACATTTGGACCCGCAGTTGATATGAGGAGCGCTCCTAAAAAACCGAAAAGCCCTGGCATAAGAACATCTTTTGCCGTTGGGTTTTGAGGAGCAGGCCACCACAGAGTAATCAAAATTGGAATTACTCCTGCAAGTTGAAGGACCCCAAGGTAGATTGGAAGCAAACTCCGTTTCTTAAGGTATATCTTGTTCCCAAGAAGGCCACCTAAAAGTTTCCCAAGAACAGTCCCCAAACCTAATATGATTAAAAGCAATGTTCCAAGTTGCACGGGGAAGTGTTTGTACCTCTGGTAAAAAACGATGAGGTAGTAAGGAATTATACCCCAGGCAACCGTTCCTGGAATGCCCTGCAAGAACACCCAAATGTTTGTTGGAACTCTCAAAAGACGCACGTAGTCCCGAAGCCTTAAACTGCCTTTGTATTGCTTTCCTTCAATCATGTACTCTCTAATCTCTTGCTCGCCAGCACCTCTTGCAGGCTCTTTTGTGAAAAACATTCCAAGCACAAAGAGAAAATTTGGCGCAGACACCAGCATGAACGGGACACGCCATCCCATAACAGGGCCTACGAAACCTGCGACGATCATTCCAAGAAGAACTCCTACTGTTGTTATTGCATCGTACCATGCCTGCGCTCTTGGCCTTGTCTTCTCGGTAAAGAAGTCTCCAAGAAGTGAAAATGCAATTGGGACCGTTCCACCAATACCAATGCCCGTAAGAACTCTCAAGAAAAGCATTTGATGATAACTCTGCGCAAGACCTGTGAGGAAGCACGGAATTTCTCCAAGAAGTGTTGCCGCTATTAAAAGTGCCTTTCTTGAATATTTATCCGACAGGTATCCCCAAAGAAGTGTTACAACAGATGCAACAAGCGTGAAGGCAGAGCCAATAATTCCTATTTCTTTGTCCCCGATTCTAAATTCGTTTTCTATTGCCTGAATGTTTGGAGACATTACGTTTTGGTCCGCAAGAAGGATGATGCCTGAAACAAGTAGAATTACAAAGAGAAATCTCACCCTTTTGTCGAAGTTGTAGATTTCCTGAAGCCCCATTTTTTCGAATATTCTCATTCTTTCCTCCTTTTTCGTTTTTGGCTTAAATTAACTTGTTTCTATACTAACTTAAGCGATTTTTCTCTCTCTAAGAACTTTTAGCATTCATGTCTATCAGCATCTTATGACAGATATTGTGTAAGCATGCTCATAACTATAACTGATAAACAAGCGCTTCATACGGTCTCAATTTAATTCTACCATTTGCTTCGCATGGGCCCTCCTTTAAATTTTTTATCAACAATTGGCGGTTACTTTTTCTTAAATCATCTGGAAGATCGATGATTGAAGATTCACCTGAGAAATTCAACAGTACAAGACATTTTTGATTTTCAAATTCACGCAGGTAGGCAAATACAGTTTTATGCTTTTCGAAAAGAGGGATATACTTGCCATAGATTAATACAGGATTTGCCTTTCTCACTTTGATCATACGCGTATAGTAATTCAAAATTGAATCCTCATCAGATTCGTCCTTTTCTACATTTATTTCCGTATAGTTTGGATTTATCTTAATCCACGGTTCTCCAGTTGTGAATCCCGCATTAGGGCTTGTATTCCACTGCATAGGGGTACGTGCGTTATCACGGCCAAGTTTATGTATTGCATACATAAGATAAAAGTGTATTAAAGGTTTGATGATAGCTATGGCTTTTCTTGAGTACTCCCTGTAAAGGTTCAAGGTGGCCGTGTCGCGGTAATCATCAATTGAGTTAAACGAGACATTAGTCATGCCAATCTCTTCACCCTGGAAGATAAATGGTGTGCCCTCGAGAGTTAAAAGAAGGGTTGCTAATAACTTTGCCGATTCTACCCTGTAAGTCTTGTCGTCTCCAAAGCGAGATACTATCCTTGGATAGTCGTGGTTACCAAGAAAAACGCCTGTCCAGCCCTTTCCATGCAGGGCAGTCTGCCACTTCACGATAATCTGTTTGAATTCCGACAGTGTCCATTTTTTTAGTCTCCAACTGCCCGGGGTGAAGCCATCAATCTCCATAAGTTCTGATGGGAATATCATATTGAGCTCGTGTCGGGCATCTGCCGTATATAGAATTGCATAATCTGGGGTAACATTAAGCGTCTCGCCAACAGTCATAATATCGTATTTTGAAAGCACACACTCGTTCATTTCTCTTAGGTAATTGTTAACCTCGGGCCCGTTAAGGAAGTATTGACCAGCAAACTTACATCCGTTTCCTTCCCCCGGCACGTTTGGAAGATCCTTATGCTTGGATATGCAATTTATTACATCCATTCTGAATCCATCTATACCCTGGTCAAGCCACCACTTCATCATTTCATAAATATCATTGCGCAGTTTTGGGTTTTCCCAGTTGAGATCTGGCTGTTTTTCAGAAAAGAGGTGAAGATAGTATTCATTTGTTTTAGGGTCGTATGTCCAGGCAGAGGGCGTGAAATATGAAGCCCAATTGTTTGGCTCCCTTCCGCAGCAACCCTTACGCCAGATATAGTAATCTCTTTTATCATTATCTTTGGAAGATTTCGAGGCAACAAACCATGGATGTTCATCGGAGGTATGATTAACAACAAGATCCATTACGACCTTGAGTCCACGCTTATGGGCTTGCCCAAGCAGTTCCTTAAAGTCATCCATTATGCCGTACTCAGCCCCGATCTCATAGTAGTCTGCAACATCGTACCCGTAGTCGACATTTGGAGATTTGTAAATTGGGCAGAGCCAGAGCACATCAATACCCAAATCCTTGAGGTAATCAAGTTTTTGGGTAATCCCCTTTAGATCGCCAATACCATCCTCATTCGAGTCGTAAAATGACCTTGGGTATATCTCATAGACTATGGCTTCCTTCCACCACGGACGAGCCTGTCTGCTTGAGCGAACCTCTTTCAACACTCTGTCGTCATCCATAAATTTGTTTCTCTTCTTTGCCTTCCGCTAAGTGATAAAAAAACTTACTATTAAAATAAAACTTACACCTAAATTGAGCGATTTTTCATCACTCTAAAAAGTTTAGTACTTTTTGAAAAAAAATGCAAAATTGACAAATTGCCTCACAAAACCCCCTCTAATTTCAATGAAAAGGGTCGGGGAGGAAATATACCACCTCACCCCTAAATTAAGCTATACCATACAGGATTCGATGAGAGAGAAGCTGAAAAAGAAAAAATTACCTCTAACATCAAAGCACTTTTTCGTCATATTCACCTATTCATTAATTCAACGGTTACAAATTCATCAAAAATATTTTTTCGATTTTGATGAATAAGTGCAGTGGGATGGAACAACAAAAACAATTACGATAACATATCAGGGATAAGTTTTAGATCGATATGCAAAATAGGGCAGGATTTTCTCCTGCCCTTAAAAGTTTAAAATTACCTCTTCAAAACCTCCTTAAATTGAGCGAATTGTGGCCGGGTAGGTAAAATACCGCCTGCCTTCAAAAAATTGAACCTTGCCCCATAGGATTCGATGAGAGAAAAAATTTTCATAGACCTACAGTCAAAAAATTGATAGGAGAAAAAATAACCTATTCACCGAGAAAAAGTGAGAAAAAACTATGCCATCGCTAAGAGTTTGGAGAGAAAACTTTTTCTGGGGGCATATTTATACCTCCAAGAGGTAGATACCCTACAAAACACTTATAAATATTGTGATAAAAATTTTGAATAAAGGTTTTTGTTTTTATATGAATTTTGCTATAATATATTATCACACCTCATGGATATTTTAAGATACCTGTGAGGATAGCGAATAGAGTTATAAATAGACTTGTATTTAACGAGAGTGCTACCCTTACAGTGGTGGTGACACTTTTGACAGTATCCTAACTCAGGTACAACTTGCAAGTAAACTGGGAATAGTGCAGGAGTGCATAATGCCAAGCGAGGGGTAGTCCTTCTCAAGAGAAAAACCCTTGCTTATTCAGGGAGCACGAAGCCAAGAGCCTAAAGCAAACCTGTCTGCACTATTCAAAACTAGTTAAGCTTTGTCTTTCAAATCGCCTCACAAAACTCTCTCAAATTTCAAAGAAAATAATCCTGAAGATATAAAACTACCACCTCAACCTGAATTAAGCTCCTAGGGGCATAGGATTTGATGGTTTTTCAAGTTAGAGGCAAAATTTAAGCAAAATCCCTAAAACTACAATTATGCAGAAAAAAATTTGCAACCCTGGGAGTATTTATGTTGATGAGAAAGAAGAAATATGTTTGGAAATTAGAAAGCAATCGTACAAGGCCGCAAGACGCTTTATAGTTTTACCAGTAAAACCGTTTGCTGGTTTGCCAGCAAAATGGTAAATACTCTTAAAGCTAATATACATATTTCGTGCTTTGTTGTATAATATTACCAGTAAAACTGTTTGCTGGTTTGCCAGCAAAATGGTAAATACTCTTAAAGCTAATATACATATTTCGTGCTTTGTTGTATAATATTACCAGTAAAACTGTTTGCTGGTTTGCCAGCAAAATGGTAAAACGTAGGAGGAGAAAATGG